>Ga0207711_10000435_pt1 | contig 43448 bp, 31 predicted proteins | sample KBSS34metaG_FD_184401 | JGI IMG/M metagenome (GOLD analysis project Ga0207711, IMG submission 184401) | Switchgrass rhizosphere microbial communities from Kellogg Biological Station, Michigan, USA - KBS S3-4 metaG (SPAdes) (version 2) | ecosystem: Host-associated > Plants > Roots > Rhizosphere... | reverse complement strand
GAGCCGGAAATCCGGGAGCCGGAAATCCGGGAGCCGGAAATCCGGGAGCCGGAAATCCGGGAAGGGGACGTCCCGGAAGGGGAAGTCCGGGAAACGAAGCCCAACGCACGCCGTGCTCTGCGCATCCTGGCGATCGTCCTCGCGGTCCTCGTCCTCCTGGTCGCGCTCCTGCCGTTCGTCGTCTCGTTCGAGGCCGTGCGCGGCCGCGTGCTCGCGGCGGCCGAGTCCGCCCTTCACCGCAAGGTGGAGGCCGGACGGATCCGGCTGCGGATCTTCCCGCTGAGCGCCGGCGTCGAAAACGTGACCGTGCGCAACCGTGCGGGCTTTTCGACCCCCGCGCTGCTCTCCGCGGAACACGTCTCGATCCGGCTCGCCTTCTGGCCCCTGCTCGCCCGCCGCGCCGACGTCCGCAAGGTCGTCCTGGAGGGCGCCAGCCTGACCGTGGAGCGCGACCCGAAGGGAGCGCTGAACGTCGCCGACTTCCTCGCGGCGAGCGCACGGACGAGCAAGGGCGCGCAGCCCGCGACGTCCGCGGCGATCCTGATCTCGAACGTCGAGATCATGCGGGGGCGCCTCCAGATCGTGGACCGGCGCGTCGTATCGGGCGAGACCGTGACGACGACGCTCGACGCGATCGAGGGCGCGATCCTCGGCATCTCCGCGTCCACGCCCGCGCGCTTCGACCTGGACGGGCGCCTGCTCGCCGAGGGCGCAGCGAACGTCACGCTCAAGGGAACCTTCGGCCCGCCGAAGCCGGGAAGGCCGCTGGCGGAGTCGGCCGTCGCGGCGACGCTCTCGGCCAAGAACCTGGCGCTCGCGAAGCTCGGCCCCTACCTCGGCGCGAAGCAGGAGGCGGATCCCGGGACTCTCTCTCTCGACGCCACGGCGAACGGCGCGATCCTCGGCGCGCTGAGGCTCGCCGGCAACGTGAAGCTCGTGCCCCGCGAGGGCGGAGGGCCGCTCCCCTCGCTCGACGGCCAGCTCTCGGCGGTCCTCGATTGGCCGCACGGGACGCTGAGCGTGGAGCAGTCGCCGATCACGATCGCGAAGATCCCGCTCATGGTGCAGGGCCGCGTCGACGGCCTGCGCAAGGCGCCGCGCGTCGACTGGAAGCTCGCGACTCCCGGCGAGGTCGCGATCGACGGCGTGTCGGGTCTTCCCGATGCGGCGGGCACTCTGCCGGCGGACTTCAAGATCTCCGGCCGCGTGCGTCTGACGGCGGAGGTGGCGGGATCCTCCGAGGACCGGACGCGGCACGCCTCGCTCGCCGCGGTGCCGCTCGAGGCGAGCCAGGGAGGCCAGCCGATCCTCGCCGCCCCCAGCGCGACGATCACTCTCGAATCGCGGGTCGGGGCGCCGACCACCGGCCGCCTCTCCGTTCCTTCCGGCAAGCTGAAGGGCGCGCCGTTTCAGAACCTGCTCGCCGACTGGTCCCTCGACAAGGGCGTCCTCTCGCTGTCGCCGGCGGACTCCGGCGCGGCGCGCGTCTCCGCGGACCTCACCGAGGCGCGGGGCCAGGCTCTCGTCGACGCGCTGACGAAGCTGCTTCAGGATTTCGTGACGGCGCCGGCCGCCTCGCCGGCGTCTCCCGCGTCCGCCGCCGCGGCCCGCTAGACGCGAGACGGGCGCCCGGCAGGGCGGCTCCGGGTGTGGCATGATGCGGCCGGTCTCAATCTCGGACCCCTTTTCACGGAGTTCCCGGTGTTCCACGTTGCCCGTCGAGTCCTCCTGGCCCTGGCGATCCTCGTCGGGCTCCTCCTCGCGGTGATCGCCGCCCTTCCCCGACTGCTGTCCTTCGACTCGGTGCGCGCACGGCTCGTCGCCGCCGCCGAATCGGCCCTCCACCGCAAGGTGGAGGCGCGGTCGATCCGCCTCCAGATCTTCCCGTCCCTCGGCGCGGGCGCCGAGGGAGTCGTGGTCCGCAACGGGCCCGGCTGGGAGACGCCTTCGCTTCTCGAGGCCGAGCGCGTCTCCGTGAGGCTCGCGTTCTGGCCGCTCCTCTCGCGCCGCATCGAGGTGCGGCGGGTCGTCCTGGACGGCGCGACGCTGACGATCGAGCGCGACCCGAAAGGGACGCTCAACGTCGACGACCTTTCGTCGGCGGAGCCGGGACGCGCGGCGATCGATTCGGGCGACGCCGAGAGCGCGTCGATCCGCATCGGCGACGTGGAGGTCACCCGCGGACGGCTCCGGCTGGTGGACCGGCACGTCGCGCGAGGTGAGACGGCGACGACGACGTTCGACGCGGTCGAGGGCCGCGTCGCCGGAATCTCCCGCTTCACGCCGACCTCGGTCGAGCTCTCGGGGCGGCTGCTCGCCGACGGCGATCGCAACGTTCTTCTGAAGGGAATGTTCGGGCCGCCCGCGCCGGGCCGGCCGCTCGGGGAGATGCCGATCGACGCCTCGCTGTCCGCGAGGGGCCTGGCGCTCGGGCGGCTCGGCCGCTACCTCGGTTCCCGGGCGGAGGACCCCGGCGTCCTCACGCTCGACACGACGGTCAGGGGACCGCTCGCCGGGACGGTGAAAATCGCGGGGAGCGTGACGCTCGTGCCGAGGCGGGGCTCCCGTTCACGCCTGCCCGCGATCGACGGACGCTTCCGCGGAGTCCTCGACCGGCCGCACTGGACCCTGACGCTCGAGAGGTCGGCGGTCTCCATCGCGAAGCTCCCGCTCACGGTCGAGGGCCGCATCGAGGGACTGCGCGGCAAGCCGCGGCTCGATCTCGCGCTGGCGACGCGGGAGGAGGTTCCGATCGACCGCGTCACGGAGCTGCCGGCGGTCGCATCCGCCCTTCCTCCCGGCGTGAGACTGTCCGGACGCGTCCGTCTGGCCGCGTCGCTCCGCGGTCCCGCGGACGATCTCGCCGTGCACGGATCCGCGTCGGCGGCGCCGCTCCGCCTGAGCCGCGACGGAGAGGACGGGCCTCTCCTCGCCGCCCCCTCGGCGACCGCGACGCTCGAGTCGAAAGGCGACGGTCCCCGCTCGGGCAGGCTGTCGATCTCCTCCGGCGAGCTCCGCAGGCTGCGCTTCCAGAACCTCCGCGCCGACTGGTCCTGGGACACGGTGAAGGGCAGTCTCGTCGTCGCGCCCGCGGCCGACGTCTACGGCGGCCACATCGCCGCCCGGCTCGAGTCCGAGATCGGCAAGCCGGAGCCGCTGTCGCGCGCGACGCTCGAGCTCGACGGCGTCCACGGCGACGCGCTGGTCGAGGCCGCGACCACGACGCATTCCGCGTTCGCCGGGATCCTCACCGGCCGCCTGTCGATGGTGAGCCGCGGCCTGACCTGGGACGCGATCCGGAGCACGGCGAGCGGACAGGGGCATATCGCCGTGACCGGTCCGAACCTCTATACGGTGCACATCAAGCCGGAGGTCGCCCGCGCGCGTGCGGCGATCGGCAAGTACGCGGCGGGATTCCTGACGCCTCCGAGCCTCGAGTCGACGACGTTCGAGAAGCTGGACACGTCCCTGCGCCTCGCGGACGGCCGGCTCGCGACGCCCGACCTGACGCTCTCCGGCTCCGACGCCGCGGTGGAGGCTGCGGGCTCGCTCGGTCTCGACCGGACGCTCGCCTACCAGGGCCGCGTCGTCCTCGAGCCGTCGCTCGTCCACAGCCTCGGCACCGCGGGCCGCTACATCGCGGATGCGCGCGGCCGCGTCGTGGTTCCGTTCCAGGTGAGCGGCACGATCACCGATCCGAAGGTCCACGTCGACACCTCGGTCCTCCTGGATCTCGGACGCCGGCTCGCGGCGCGGCTCGCGGGAGATCGCCTCGGCGGGTGGTGGAAGGTCCTCGGCGAGGCGATCGGCAGCGGCGCGCTGCCGATGCCGGGAGGAAGCGGCGGCGGATCTCCGATGCCGGGCGGCGGCGGGTTCCCGATGCCGGGAGGCGGAGGGTTCCCGATGCCGGGCATGGGCGGGCTCCCTTCGCCCGGCGACATCCTGCAGAGGTTCATGGGCGACCGTTCCCGCTCGTCGGAGTCGGAGTCCCAGACCGAGCGCGAGTCGTCGTCTCCCGTGACGCCCTTCTAGGGACCTCTAGCGGAGGCGCTCCCTGAAGAACGCGATCGTGCGCGGCCACGCGTCCCTGGACGCCTTGAGGTTCGCGCCGTCGCGTCCCTCCTGGTCGCGCAGGAACCCGTGGCCCGCGCCGTCGTAGGTGTGGGTCTCGTAGGACTTGCCGAGCTTCTTCATCTCCGCCTCGGCCGGAGGCACGGTCGCGTCCACGCGCGCGTCGTCGCCGCCGTAGAACCCCAGCACCGGGGCCTTGATGGACGCGAGCTCCGCGTTCTCGGGCGACGTCCCGTAGTAGACGACCGCGCCGGCGAGCGTGGGCTGCGTGACCGCGTAGGCGAAGCTGCGTGCGCCGCCCCAGCAGAAGCCGACCGTCGCGATCTTCCCGTTGCCCGCGGGGATCGTGAGCGCCCACTCGCGCACCGCGTTCAGCCGCTTGTTGGCCTCCTCGGGCGAGATGCCGTGAACGAGCTTGACGACGTCGTCCTTGCTGGCGACCGAGTCGGTGCCGCCGCCGTTGGGTCCCATGCCCGAGACCATGTCCGGGGCGACGGCGATGAAGCCGTCCTTCGCGAGCTGGTCCGCGACGCCGCGCAGCCAGTCGGAGAGGCCGAAGACCTCCTGGATGACCATGACGACGCCGGCCCTGTCCTTGCGCTCGGGGTAGGAGATCCACGTGCGGATCGCAACGCCTCCTCCCGGCTGCTTCACGTCGACGTACTCGCCGTGCCGCGGCGATTTCTCGAGCGCCGCCCTGGCCGTGTTCTCCGACGGAGGGATGTCCGCGCCGCCGGCGGGCACCGCAGGCGCCGACTGAGCGAGAAGCGCCGAGGCGAGCAGCAGACCGGCCACCATCATGAGGACCTCCTTCTCCCCTTCCGATTCCGCGGGATTCTACCGGCCACGCGCCCGACATCCGGCGGGGTCAAAGTGTTCCGCGGCGATTACAGTTCGCGCGCGTCCCCGCATCGCCGCATTCTCGCAAGCCGCTCGGATTGCGGGAGTTGCGTTCCGCACCCCTTCCGGCGCGATCCGGCACGTTGGTTGCGATGCACGAGGGGCGGAGGCATTGTGAGATGAGCCTGCAAAAAGGAAAATTGAAATCGCTCGCATCGGCGGTCGCACTCGGGTTCGCCCTGCTCGCGTTCGGTCCGGCGACCTCGACCGCGAAGGCGGAGCCGGTGAGCGCCCGCGCGGCGTTCCACGGCGGTCACGTCCACGGCGGCCACGGGCACTTCCATGGCCACGGGGCCTTTCGCCCCTACTACGGAGCGAGGTTCGCGTACGGTTACCCGTATCCCTACGCCTACCCGTACTCCGCGTACGCGGCGCCCTACCGCATCGTGCGCGTGTTCGTTCCGCTTCCGTTCCCGCACTGGGTGAATCAGCGCGTGTACGCGCCGTACCCCTACTGAGGCTTCCTCCGGGCCCTCTCCCTCCGAACGGGGGAGAGGGCGCCGCGCTCCCTCGCCATGCCATAGTCGCCTCGTGGCGAGAGCCTCCTCCGGCCGTTGGATCCTGGCGGCGACGATCCTCGGCTCGAGCATGGCCTTCATCGACGGGAGCGTGGTCAACATCGCTCTTCCCGTCCTCCAGACGAGGCTCGCCGCATCGGCGGCGGGCGCCCAGTGGGTCGTCGAGGCGTACTCGCTTGCGCTGTCGGCGCTCGTCCTGACGGGTGGAACGCTCGCGGATCGATTGGGCCGCCGCCGGATCTTCTGCGCCGGCATCGTCCTCTTCGCCGTTTCCTCGCTCGCGTGCGCGCTGTCGCCGAGCGTCGGATGGTTGATCGCGACGCGGGCCGTGCAGGGAATCGGCGGGGCGCTGCTCGTCCCTTCGAGCCTCGCCGTGCTCGGCGCGGCGTTCGGGGAGCGGGAGCGCGGCCGGGCCGTGGGCGCCTGGTCGGCGCTCACGTCGATCGCGATGGCGATCGGTCCCGCGCTCGGCGGCTGGCTCGTCGAGGCGATCTCGTGGCGCGCGGTCTTCTTCGTGAACCTTCCGATCGCGGCGGCGGTCCTGGCGATCGCGACGGCGAAGATCCCCGAGACGCGCGACGAGACCGCGGGTTCCCTCGACTTCGCGGGCGCGATCCTCGCCACGGCCGGCCTGGGCGGCCTGGTGTTCGGCCTGATCGAGGCGCCGACTGCGGGCTGGGGGACGGCGCGGACGCTCGCACCGCTGGCGCTGGGTCTCGCCGCTCTCGCGGCGTTCGTGTTGGTCGAGCTCCGCTCCCGCTCGCCGATGGTTCCGCCGTCGATCTTCCGGGCCCGGACCTTCACCGCCGCGAACCTGCTCACGTTCTTCCTCTACGCCGCGCTCGCGGCCGTGCTCTTCTATCTTCCGTTCGCGCTGATCCAGGCGCGCGGGTATTCGCCGGCGGCCGCGGGGGCGTCGATCCTTCCCCTCGTCGTCCTCGTCGGGGCGCTCTCGCGCCCGGCCGGAGCCCTGGCCGATCGCATCGGTCCCCGCCTCCCGCTCACGGTCGGGCCGCTCGTCGCCGCGGCCGGCTACGTCCTCCTCGCGCTCGGACGGACCGACGCCTCCTACGCGGCGTCGGTCCTGCCCGGGCTCGCCGTCCTGGGCCTCGGGATGGCGATCGTGGTCGCTCCGCTGACGGCGACCGTCCTGAACGCCGCCGGATCCCGCCACTCGGGCACGGCGTCGGGAATCAGCAACGCCGTGGCCCGCGTCGCGGCGCTGCTCGCCATCGCCGCGTTCGGAATCCTCGACGCCTCCGCCTTCGGCCGGGCCCTCGATCGCCGCCTCGACGCCGCGCACGTTCCCGCTCCCCTGCGGCGCGCGCTCGACGCGGAGCGGCCGAAGCTGGGAGCGATGCGGCCGCCCGCCGGCACGAGCGCCGAGGAAGAGCGGGCCGTCATGGACGCGGTCCACGCCGCGCTCAATGCCGCGTTTCGCGAGGTCACCTTCGGCTCGGCCGGTCTCGCGGTCGTCGCCTCGGCCTGCGCCGCCTGGGGCGTGCGGCGCGAACGCTCCCGCCGCTAGAAGCCGGGGGGTCGTTTCCCCACGACGTCGAACGCCTTCTCGAGCGCCATGCCGGCCCTGCCGATCGTGCCCTCGTCGAAGAGCCGTCCGACGAGCGTGACGCCGTGCGGGACCTTGCGCGGCGGCGTCAGCATCGGCATGGGGTTCTGGGGATCGGGAGCCCAGTCGCTGCGCGCCTGCGTGATCTCGACGAACCCCGCCGGAAGCGTCAGCCCCGGGTGTCCGGTGAAGTTGGTGATCGTCAGGATCTCGTCGCGCAGCGCCGGCACCATCAGGAGGTCGACCTTCTGGAAGATCTTCGCCATCTCGAGCGCGACCAGCCGGCGCATCCGGTCGGCCTGCACGTAGTCCACCGCGGACAGGAAGCGCGCCTGGCGGAACGTGTTGGGCCACGCGTCGGGCACCTGCGCCTTGAGCTGGTCGAGCCCGCCCGACAGCGTCAGCTCCTCGAAGGACGCGGCCGCCTCGGCGAAGAGGATCGTGTTCATCGAGCCGTACGGCCAGTCCGGCAGCGAGACCTCGACCGGCACCATGCCGAGCCTCTTCGCCGTCTCGAGCGCCGCGCGGTCGACCGCGGTGGCCGGGGGCTCGTTCATCCACGCCGGGAAGTAGCCGATCTTGAGGCCCTGCACTCCCGCGTTCGCGTCGAAGTCGAGCCGGCTCTTGACGCTCGACACGTCGCCGTCGTCGTGCCCCGAGATCGCCTCGAGGACGAGGTAGGTGTCCTCGACGCCGCGCGCCATCGGGCCGAGCTTGTCCATCGACCAGCACAGCGTCATCGCGCCCGTGCGCGGAACGCGGCCGAACGTCGGGCGCAGGCCCGTGACGCCGCAGCGCATCGAGGGATCCACGATCGATCCCTCCGTCTCGCTCCCGATCGAAAAGCCGACCAGCGCGGCGGAGGTCGCGGCGCCCGGTCCCGCGCTGCTGCCTCCGGAGCCCTCCTCGAGCACCCACGGGTTCATCGTCTGTCCGCCGAACCAGATGTCGTTCAACGCGAGCGCGCCGAGCGACAGCTTCGCGACGAGCACGGCCCCTGCCTTGTGCAGGCGCGCGACCACCGCGGCGTCGGCGTTCGGGATCCGATCCTTGTAGGGCTCCGCGCCCCACGTCGTGCGGATGCCCTTCGTGTCGAGCAGGTCCTTCGTGCCCCAGGGGATCCCGTGGAGCGGACCGCGGTAGTCGCCCTTCGCGATCTCGGCGTCGGCGCGCTTGGCCTGCGCCATCGCGAGGTCCCGCGTCACCGTAATCACGCAGTGCAGCTTCGGGTCGAACTTCTCGATGCGGTCGAGATAGATCTTCGTCAGCCGCTGCGACGTCAGCGCCTTCGACTGGATCCAGTGCGACTGCTGCGCGATCGTCGCGAACGCGATGTCGTCGTCGTTCTTGGGGAGCGCCGGAGCGGCGCCCGTGCTGCGCACGAAGCGGCTCTGACCGGGCCGGGAGTCGGCGACGCCCGGGATCAACGGGTCCCAGCGAGAGGCCGGGGCGACGTCGTCCGCGAGCTGGACCTTGCGCGGCCCGGTCCGGCGCTCCATCGTTCCCGCCATGGCGCGGCTCCAGTTGCCCGCCGCCGCAGCGCGGTCCGCGGCCTTCATCTCGTAGCGGACCAGCTTCTCCGCCTCGGCGAAGGTCGCGGGGGAGACATCGGGGCCGACCGGGGGCGCGGTGCCGAAGGCCGGCGGCGTGCCGGCGACCGGCGTCGGGGCGGGATCCGGAGTCGCGGCGGCGGCGCGGCTCGCCGCGGCCGCTCCGACGAGGCCGGCGACGCCCGTAGCGGTCTGGGTGAGGAACTCCCGGCGCGACTTGGACATGGATCTCCCTCCCTGAATTTCGGCACATCCTAATCTGGATTCGTCCTCAGGCTTCGGGGCCCGCTGTAGTCTCTCCGCCGTGAATCCGACGACTCCCCCAACCGGGTCTCCGGCATCGCCCGGGCCGAGACACCACCGCGAGGGGCTCCTGTCGCATGCGCTCTTCTTCGCGGGACTCCTCGCCGCGGTCTTCACGAACCCTCCGATCGCGCTCGTACTGGGACTCGTCTTCGGCCTGACGGTGGCCCACCCGCTCGATGCGGTCTCGCGGCGCGCGTCGAAGCTCCTGCTCCAGGGATCGGTCGTCGGCCTCGGGTTCGGGATGAACCTTCACAACGTGATCCGCGTCGGGCGCGACGGGTTCCTCTACACGATCCTCGGGATCGTCTTCGCGCTCGCGGCGGGGATGGCGCTCGGCGCATTGCTGCGCGTCCGCGCGAAGTCCGCGTTCCTGATCGCGACGGGAACGGCGATCTGCGGCGGCAGCGCCATCGCCGCGGTCGGGCCCCTCGTCGAGGCGAGCGACGAGGAGATGGCGGTCTCGCTCGGGACGATCTTCGTGTTGAACGCGATCGCGCTGCTGGTGTTTCCGCCGATCGGCGCGTTCCTCGGGATGACGCAGCCGCAGTTCGGTTTGTGGTCGGCGCTCGCGATCCACGACACGAGCTCGGTCGTCGGCGCGGCGTCGCGGTTCGGGACCGAGGCTCTGGGCATCGCGACCACGGTCAAGCTCGCCCGCGCGCTCTGGATCCTTCCGCTCGCGGTGGCCACCGCGGCGGTCAGGCGCGCGAAGGCGAGAATCCAGTGGCCGTGGTTCGTGGGTCTGTTCTGCCTCGCGGCGGTCTGCGCGACGTACGCGCCCGCCGGAGCGCCGCTCTACGCGTGGCTCGTCAAGGTGGCGAAGATCGGCCTGACGGTCACGCTCTACCTGATCGGCACCGGGATCTCCCGCCGGACGCTCAAGCAGGTCGGCCCGCGGTCGCTCCTCCAGGGCTCCCTGCTCTGGCTCGCGGTGTCGGCGATCTCGCTATGGCTCATCCGCGCGGGCTGGATCGCGTTGCGTTAGGGCACGGGCTCGGGCGATCCCGGAGGCGCCGGCGGCTTTCCATCGACCCCGAGCTCGATTCGCGAGGTCTTCCCGTTCGCCGACAGGCGCGCCTCATAGCCCGTGACCGCCGTGTTCTTGGAGATCGCGACGACGCGGTCGATCCGTCCCTTGCCCGCCTGCTGCTTGAGACCCGCCTGGATCTCCGGAGGAAGCTGCGCGAACGGGACCTCCTCCTCGACCGACACGACGTTTCCGTCGCCGCCGATCAGGATCTTCTTGGCGTGCCCGCCCGCCACGAGGTCCATCGCATAGACCGCCTGGCCCTTCTCGACGCCCTTCCCGTACGACCGGACGGTCGCGCCCGCGCTCTCCCGGTCCGCCGTCGCCTGGACGGCCTCGGGCATCTCCGACTTCTTGATCCTCTGCTCGTTCTCGACGGCCAGCACCGCGGCGGTGAGAGCGATTCCCGCGGCGAGACCGGCGAGGAGCCGGACGACTCGACTCATGCAACACCTCCTGCGTCGTGAGGCGCGAGTGCGTCTCGAGTCCTCAGAGAAGCATCATCCGTGCCGGCTCGACTCGTGAAATGATCTCGCGCTGTCGAAGTCCTCAGGAGGAGACATGGCCGACCAGCAGCCTCAACCCTCGCTCGAACACATCATGCGGATCTCGACCGGCGGCTGGGCGGCCGCGATCCTCGCGGCGGGTTCGGAGCACGCGGTCTTCACGCACCTGGAGAAGGGCGCCGACACGGTCGACGCGCTCGCGAAGCAGGCCGGCATCTCGCGGCGAGGAGCAGGAGCGCTTCTGGACGGGCTGACCGGCCTCGGGTTCCTGACGGTCTCGAACGGCCGCTATCGCAACACGCCGGACGCCGCGGAGTTCCTGGTCGAGGGCAAGCGGTCGTACTTCGGCGGCTTCGCGAGGGTGTCGCTCTCGGAGTTCGCGGAGTGGCAGACATTTCCGCAGGCCGTCCGCACGGGCGCGCCGGAGGTGACCGAGACCACCGACATGGAGGAGAACCCGTTCTGGGAGGCGCTCGTGCCGGCGATCGCGACGCTCTCGGTGCCGGTCGCGCTCGCGGCGGCCGAGCGCCTGAGGCTCGCGCAGGCGGGACCGGCTTCGTTCTTCGACGTCGGCGGCGGCTCGGGCATCTATTCCGCGCTGTGGCTCGGCATCGCGAAGCAGGCGCGCTCGACCCAGTTCGACTGGGCCAACGTCAACGCGATCGCCCGGAAGTACGTGGCGGGGTTCGGCGTCGGCGATCGCTTCCGGACGGTCGACGGCGACTTCCACAAGGCCGACTTCGGCAACGCCGAGCACGACGTCGCGGTGTACTCGCACATCGCGCACCAGGAGTCGCCGGAGGAGAACGTGGCGACCTTCCGGAAGATCCGCAAGGCGCTCAAGCCCGGCGGCACCCTCGTCGTCTCGGACTTCGTCGTGGACGACGACCGCTCGGGCCCGCCGTTCGCTCTGATGTTCCGGTCGGTGATGACTCTGCGGACGAAGGCGGGCTCGACGTGGACGCGCGCGGAGTACGAGAAGTGGCTCCGCGAGGCGGGCTTCACCAAGGTGTCGATCGAGCCCACGGCCACGCCGGCGACCCTGGTCTACGCGTCCTAGCGACGCGAGGTGTACGCGTCTTAACGACGCCCTAAGCCGTCATCCTGAGGAGCGGAGCGCTAGCGAGCGGTCCTGAGTCGCGAAGCGACGAAGGAAGGATCCCGTGCTTTCTGCCGACAATGGCAATCGAGGGACGGGATCCCTTGCTCTTTGTCGCGCTCGGGATGACTTCGCGCGCTACGCCGCTCGCGAAGTCACTTCATCCCCTTCTTCTTCTTCTCCATCTCCTGCGTCATCGCCGCGTTGAACTTGGCGTATTCGTCGCTATCGGTGGAGAAGGTCCCGTACATGTAGTTCGAGTTGGACCAGTCCCACTTCTTGCCGTCGCCCGTGTAGGTCTGCTTCGACGTCACGCCCTGCTGGTACTCCTTGTGGATGGGGTCGGCGCCGGGAGGATTCACGATCTTCGGAGTCCCGCCCATGCCGCCCGACAGGAGGTGCGCGGTGAAGCCGCCGACGTCGCCGATCTTGACGACGTGATCCTGGCCCTTGATCGTCCGCGTGATCGGAACGGAGACGATGTGGGTCCGCTCTGGCGGTGCGGCGGGAGGCGAAGTCTCCTGCATGATCGCGACGAGCGCCTTGCGCTGCTCAGGGGTCGCCTTCTCGTCGACGTAGAGCGTGACGAAGTCCCAGTCGCCCATGGACTCCATCATCGTCGTGTTGTCCTTGTTCGCCCCGATGAAGGCGGCGCCGAGGCCGTCGAGCGGGACGTTCCCGTAGCTGCCCTTGTCGATGAAGAGCGCGAACCCGCCGCTGCACTGCGAGCGCGTCGGGCTCGACCCGAACCAGCACGGGCAGGCGGCGTTGCAGGAGCACGCCTCCTCGAGCTGTCCGGACATCTTCCAGGGAGTCTTCTTGTCTTCAGCGCTGACGGTGAGGGCGGTGACGGCGAGGAGGAGGGTGAGGAGGAAGAGTCGCGAACGCATGAAACACCTCCGTACGCGAAAGGGATGGCCAGAACGGCCAAGCCGCATGGTCAGAGCATAGTCCTCTTGTTGGGAGGAACGAGGGGAATGGGCGCGAGATTACGCGCCGCTACCGGTCGGTCTCGGTGGCCTGGGGCTGGAACTTCCAGAGGCTGCTGCGGATCGAGACGCCGACGGCGCGGAGGCTGCCGTCGCGGTTCCAGGCCGGGTACTGGAGGTCGCCGTCGAAGACGACGGGGAGCCGCTCCAGGACGGCCGTGACCGGGTCGAGCAGCGCGACGCCGCGGAACATCGTGTCGGGAGAGGTCACGGTCACCGCGATCCGGCCGTCCGGGCCGACGGCGGAGCCGGCGATCGGGATCGGTGAGAGCCGCAGCGTGCTCGCGAACAGGATCGAGAGCTCCGAGCCGCCGTCGAACGGGACGCGCAACAGCTTGACGCCGTCGGCGGCGTTGACCTGCACGATGAGCGCCGCACCGGGCTCGCGCGCATCGACCGCGACCCCGTTGGCGGGGCGCATGCTCGTGGGCTTGCCGCCCTCGACCGGCACCGAGAAGAGCGTCCCCGCGTTGACGTAGTAGAGCGTGCGGCCGTCCGGCGAGGCGACGAGGCTCTGCGGCATGATTCCGCGCGTCTCCTCGAGACGCCGGACGATCCGGCCCTCCGGAAGCGTCGCGAGTGTGATCACCGACGGCTGGCCGACGCTGCCGGAGAGAAACGCCACGAGGTTCTCGCCCACGAGCGTCGCGGGCGGAGTCGCCTGCTCCGCGGAATCGAGGAACGACTTCAGCTGTCCGTCCGGCGCCGCGATCAGGAGACGCCGGCGGCCGAGCACCTGATTCGGGATGAGCAGGCCGCCGTCCGGGAGCTGGGCGAGGCTGCCGACGAGGTTGCCCGCGATCGTGGCGACCGGATCCGGCACGCCGCCCGCCGTGGAGAAGCGCAGCAGGTCGGCGGGGGAGTCTGTCGTGCTGACGAAGAGGCTCCCGCCCATCCCGGAGTCGAGTCCCCAGGGCTTGCCCGTGACGGGGAAGAGGATCTTGCCCTGCTCGCCGTCGCGCGACACCGTGATCGCCTGTTGCAGGTCGCCGACGGTGACGAACGCGAGGACCGAGCGGCCGTCCGCGGCGATCGCGAGCGGCGGGGCGAGCGGCAGCTGAGGCGCGAACGGCGCCGCCTTCCCGCTCGCAAGGTCGAGCAGGTAGACGCGGCGCGCGGCGTCCGCCGATCCGGCGAGGCGCCCCCAGAAGATCGCGAACTTGCCGTCGGGGAACGCGCGGGCGCCGAGAGTGCCGCCCTCCGCGACGATCGGCGGTCCGACCGGCGTCAGAGCGCCGGAGTCGGGGCGGAAGCGGTGGATCTGGAAGTTGCGCGCGGCGTCGCGCTTCACGACGAGGAGGCCGCCATCGGGCAGCGCCTCCGGGCCCTGCGCGTCCTCGAGGACCGTGCGTTCCTCGCCGCCGAGCGGCGGAACGCTGAAGATGCCGCGCGGCACGTCGGTGACGCGGTCGAAGTAGAGACGGTCTCCGTCGCGCGACCAGCAGACCTTGTAGACGCTGCCGGCGTCGGCGCGGCGCGTGAGGACGTTCCAGTCTCCCGAGGAGTGCTTCATGACGGCGACCTGCGAGCGCCCCGACACGAGCGTCAGGAACGCGAGCGCCTGGCCGTCGGGCGAACTGCGCGGCGCCATGACGCGGGTCATCGGACCGACGAGCAGGTTTCCCTTCCAGATCGGCGGCGGCGCCTCGACCTGCTTGCGCCGGAACCAGTCTCCCGCGAGGGCGCCGCACGCGAAGAGCGCGACGCCGAGCGCCAGCACCAGGACGAACTCCCGGACGCGGCGCGCCTTCGTGAGGGTCGTCGGCGTCCGGGCCGCGGCGGGCACCGCAGGATGCGCCGCCAGGAAGCTCGGGTTCGGGGCGGCCGGCTGAAACATCGAGGGAAGGGCGGCCGAGTGAGCCGGCGAGGGCGACGCCGAGGCGCCCGCCGGCGCGCCCGTCGCCGGGTCGACGCGGCGAGACGCGCGCTCCGCCTGCTGGAAGTCGGAGAGCTTGTCGCGGATCTGCTTGAGCTCGCGCGCGAGCTCCGACGTCGCGTTGTAGCGTTCGTTGGGGTCCTTGGAGAGGCAGCGCTCGATCGCCCAGCGCAGCGGCGGAGGCACGCGAGAGTCCAGTCCCTCGAGCGGGAGGACGTCGTCCTGGATGATCGCCGAGAGCGTCTGGATCGGAGTCGAGCGGTGGAACAGCCGCCGGCGCGTCAGCATCTCGTAGAAGACGAGGCCCGCCGAGAACTGGTCCGAGCGGAAGTCGAGCGGCTTCTCGGTCGCCTGCTCGGGCGACATGTAGTCGGGCGTTCCGATGATCAGGCCGACCTGCGTCAACGACGCGTCGGGCTTGCTCGCGGGCGCGCCGTGGAGCGGGCCCTGGAGCTTGGCGAGGCCGAAGTCCAGGATCTTCACGAAGCCGTCCTGCGAGATCATGATGTTCTCGGGCTTCAGGTCGCGGTGCACGATCCCGGCCTGGTGCGCCTTCGCGAGGCCGCTCGCGATCTGCGTCGCGATCTCGAGGGCCTTCTTGACGGGCAGCGGCCCCTCGTCGAGCAGCTGCCGCAGCGTCCAGCCGTCGATCAGCTCCATCGCGAGGTACGGCGAGGTGTCCGCGCGGCCGACCTCGAAGATCGTGACGATGTTGGGATGGTTGAGCGCGGAGGCGGAGCGCGCCTCGAGCGCGAACCGCGCGAGGCCCTCGGGGTTGGTCAAGAGCTCCTTCGGCAGCACCTTCAGCGCGACCTTGCGGCCGAGCCGCGTGTCGAGCGCGCGGTAGACCTCGCCCATGCCGCCGGCGCCGAGCTTGTCGATGATCTTGAACGGTCCGAGCGCGGTGCCGGCCGGGAGGCTCTTCGAGTCGATCGGCGGCGGCGTCTTTCCGCCGAGAGCCGGCGAGATCACCGTGGCGGCGCCGGCGCCGCCCGGAGCAGAGTGCGCCGTTCCCGGACCCCCCGGAGACGACTGCTTCACGCAGACCTCCGTCCGTCTCCGGCGCTGCCCGAGGGGATCATCGGAAGAGATCGATGCAGGGGCAAAGCCAACTCGAGAGCGGGCTCAACCCTCTGGTATTGAGTAAGTTAGGGAGTCTACGCGGGCCGGCGAGTGCCAAAAAAGGTCAGCGGCGCCGGGAAACGGGCCGGACGGCTGTCAGGCCCTCGACGCTTGCGCCCGGGCGGGATGAGGCCTCTCGACGTTGCCGGGCCACCAGTTCCAGTGCCCCGCGAGGCGCAGCAGCGCCGGCCCGATGACCATGCGCACGACGATCGCGTCGACCGCGACCGCGACCGAAAGCGCGAAGCCGAGCATCTGGATCGGCAGGAAACCGCCGAGCGCGAACCCCGCGAAGACGACGATCATGATCGCGGCCGCGCTCGTGATGACGGTCGCCGTTCGCGCGAGCCCCTCCGCGATCGCGCCCGACTCGTCGAAGCCTCCGCGCCGCGCCTCGGCGACGCGGGCCACGAGGATCACCTCGTAGTCCATCGAGAGCCCGAAGACGATGCAGAAGACGAGCACGGGGATGATGGGGAAGACGCTGCCCGTGGGACCGGAGAGCCCGAAGATCGACGCGCCGTGTCCCTCCTGGAACACGAGCACGAGCGCGCCGAACGCGGCGCCGACGGAGAGCAGGTTGAGGAGGACCGCCTTGATCGCGACGAGCAGCGAGCGGAACCCCGCGAAGAGCGCGAGGAACGTGCATCCGATGACGAGCAGGATGACCCGGTGAAAGTGCTTCGCGACCGTGTCCTCGTAGTCGGCGTCGAAGCCGGGCTGCCCGCCGACCGAGATCCGCGTGCCGGCGAGGCCCGTCGCCTCCGCGGCGCTCCACGTGCGGATGTCGCGCGCGAAGCGCACCTGGTCGCGCGGCGCGAGCCCCTCCTTCGGCAGCACCTCGAAGAGCGTCGCCGAGCCGTCGGAGGCCGCGAGCGTCTGGCGCACGTCGGCGCGGAGCTGGCGCAGCGAGCGCAGGCTGCCCGGGACGTCCACGACGGTCGGCAGGCACTGCACCTGTCCCGCCCGCGGGTCGGCCTGGAGCCGCTCGTTGAGACGCATCGCCGCGGTCCAGCCCTCGGGCGACTCGATCGTCACGCCCGGCGGGAAGTCCAGCACGACGCGCAGCGAATGGACGAGGTTCTTGCGCCCCATTTCGCCGAGCAGGTGGTACGCCCGGACGGACTCCGAGCCCCTGGGCAGCCAGTCGCCCGACGGCAGCACCGTGTCGAGCCGCCGCGCCTGGGCGGCGAGCCAGAGAAGCGGAGCGCTCGCGACGACGAGGCAGAGGAGCGGGCGCGCGATCACGCGGCGTCCCCAGTGCCTCCAGGCGGCGCTGCCGCCGGCCTCGCGCGCGGGCCGCTTCGGACGCACGCGCAGCACGTCGACGCGCGGACCCAGGAAGGAGAGGATCGCCGGGAGGAGCGTCACGGAGAGGAGCAGCGCGAACACGGTCACCGTCAGTCCGGCGAATCCCACCGAGCGCTGCTCGGAGAGCGGGATCGTGAGCAGAGCCGCGAAGCTGATCGAGACCGGGAACGCGGAGAGGAGGATCGTCCAGCCGGCGTGGCGCGCCGCCTCCTCCGCGGCGCCGTGCGCGTCGCGCCCCTCCGCGAGCGCCTCGCGGAAGCGGCTGACGGTCAAGAGCGCGTAGTCGATGCCGAGCCCGAGGCCGATCATCGACGAGAGGCTCTGGATGAAAATCGAGAGCGTCACGCGCTCCGCGACCCAGGCGGCGACGCCCAGCGAGAGCGCGATCGAGAGCAGGCCGACGCCGATCGGCAGCGTCGCGGCCACGACGCCGCCGAAGGCGAGGAGCAGCAGGAGCAGGGTGAAGGGAAGCACGTGCATCTCGGCGGAGCGGGCGTCGGCCGTGCTCGCGCGCCGCAGGTCGTGGTTGAGCGGGGCGACTCCGGTCCAGCCGAGCCACGCGTCGGGGTGGACCGCGCGGAACTTCGCGACCAGCGACGCGGTGGTCGCGCGCAACGCGGGGAGAAGGCTCTCGACGGGCTTGCCGCCCGCATCGAGGCCCACGATGATCAGGAACCCGCCGTGCTCGCCGCGGAAGAGAGGGTCGTCCTTGTCGAGCGACGAGATCACGCCGGCGACGCCCGGCACCTTTTCGACGGCTCCGACGATCGTCTCGAGGATCTGCTTGCCGCCGGGCTGGCTGAACGAAGGCATCCCCTCGCCGACGAGGATCACGCGGTTGGTGAACGGCGAGCGGAAGCGCAGCGCGAGGTCGTTCTCGACCGCCTGCGCCTGGCCGCCCGGCATGCGGGCGGCGACCTCGAGCCGCTCCTCCAGCCTGCCCGCGTTGGGCACGAGGACGGCGGCGGCGACCACCCAGACCGCGACGATCGGCCAGCGCCAGCGCACGACCCCGGCCGGCCAACGGGAGAGCCTCGCCTGAAGCGAGCCCCGGGCGCCGGGATTCACCGGGTCTTTCGCGACTCGCCTCTCCTCCACTCGAGGCAGATCATGGCACGAACGCGAGAAGCCGCGCCTTCGTCCTCCTCGGCGTGAATCACCCGGTTTATCCTCGGTTCATGAACCGACGGAAGTTTCTGAAGCGCGTCGCGGCGCTGCCCGCGTGGTCCGCGCTTTCGCCGCTGTTCCCCCGGCTCTTCCCGAAGGGATCCGCGGCGCCCGCGCCCGCCGCGCCCTTCCGCCGCGTGCGGCCGGGAGACCCCGGATGGCCCTCGGCGGCGGAGTGGAAGACGCTCGAGCAAAGGGTGGGCGGCCGGCTCCTTCCCGCGCCGTCTCCTCTGGCGCCCTGCCTGGACGCGCCGGAGTCCGCGGCCTGCGCGGCGCGGCTCGGCGAGATGCAGAACCCGTACTTCCTCTCCGAGCAGCCGGGCGGCACGCAGCTCTCCGGATGGCTCGACGCATGGACTCCGGCGCCCAGCGTCTACGCCGTCGCCGCGCGGAGCGCCGGGGACGTGGCCGCGGCCGTCGACTTCGCGCGCGAGCATCGCCTCCGCCTCGTGATCAAGGGCGCGGGTCACAGCTACCTCGGCACGTCGAACGCGCCGGACTCTCTGCTCGTCTGGACGCACGGCATGAAGGGCATCACGCTCCACGACGCGTTCGTCCCGAAGGGCTGCAACGCCGCCGCGCGGCATGCGGTCACCGTCGAGCCCGGGGTCAAGTGGATCGAGGCCTACGACGCGGTGACGACGAAGGCGGGCCGCTACGTCCAGGGCGGCGGCTGCTGTACGGTCGGCGTCGGCGGCCTCGTCCAGGGCGGCGGCTTCGGCAGCTTCTCCAAGAATTTCGGCCTCGCCGCGGCGGGACTCCTCGAGGCCGAGGTCGTGACCGCCGACGGCAGGACCGTTCTCGCGAACGCGTGCACGAACCCGGACCTCTTCTGGGCGCTGAAGGGCGGCGGCGGAGGGACCTTCGGCGTCGTGACGCGGATGACGCTCGCCACCCACGAGCTGCCCGAGTTCGCCGGCGGCGCGGAGGGCAAGATCCACGCGAAGTCCGACGCCGCGTATCGCCGCCTGATCGCCGAGTTCCTGCGCTTCTACGAGAAGAATCTCTTCAATCCGCACTGGGGGGAGCAGGCGCACTTCGGCAAGGACAACGTCCTGACCATCCAGATGGTCTTCCTCGGTCTGACGGACGAGCAGGCCGAGGCGGTGTGGAAGCCGTTCAAGGCGTTCATCGCCGCATCGCCGAACGACTTCGAATATGCGGACGCGCTGGGAGTCGGCACGATGCCGGCGCGCCACTGGTGGGACCCCGTGTGGAGCAAGGAGCACGGACGCGATGCGTTCACGTCGGATCCCCGGCCGGGCGCACCCGCGGGGAACGTGTGGTGGAAGGGCAACACCGGCGAGTGCAACGCGTTCCTCTACGGATACGAGTCCCTCTGGATGCCGGCCGCTCTGCTGAGGGACCCGGCCCGGCTCGCGGACGCGCTGTTCGAGGCGTCGCGACGCTTCGAGGTGCAGTTCCACTTCAACAAGGGCCTCGCCGGCGCGCCCGCGGAGAGACTCGCGGAGGCGCGCGACACGGCGATGAATCCGGCGGTGACGGGGGCGTTCACGCTCGCGCTGATCGCGACGGGCGCGCCGAACAGCAACCCCGGCGTGAAGGGCCGCGAGCCGGACCTCGCCGAGGGACGGAAGGAGTCGGCCGAGATCACCGCGGCCGCCGACCGGCTGCGCGTCCTCGCTCCCGACTCGGGGTCGTATTTCAACGAGACGAACTACTTCGAGCGCTCGTTCCAGAAGTCCTTCTGGGGTCCGAACTATCCTCGTCTCCAGAGCGTGAAGAAGAAGTACGACCCGGACGGCCTCTTCTTCGTTCACCACGGTGTGGGCAGCGAGGACTGGGACAAGGACGGGTTCGTGCGCCGCACATAGAGCGCGCGCGACAAGGCATCGCGGCCGATGCCGCCGTGCCGTCAAGCGTCGCCCTCCGCGATCTTTCTCGGGTTCCGAAGCCGAGCGGGCCCCGTCGCGCGGCCCGGATCCGCCCCCGCATCGGTGCGGATCCGCTTCGGACCACGCGACTTAGCCCGCCGCTCGCGGCCGGAGCGAGCCACCTAAAACAACGCTAAAGAAATCGAGCCGGGGCGTGCCGATTGCACGCGCCCCGGTACGTGCGATTCGAAGCGTCGTGGCGAGTCACCAATCACGGAGGACCGATGAGAAATCACGGAAGCAGGATCGGAGTGTTCACTTTGGTGCTCCTCTTCGGAGCGGCGGTGGCCTACGGGCAGCAGAGAGGCCCGGTGGTTCCCGCGCAGACCGCGGCCGGCAACAACTATCACGTGACCATTCTCGTTTCGAACGAGGAAGAGGACGCGACCGTCACCGTCGATCCCCTTCTGAAAAACGCGTGGGGCATCGCGGCGCTCCCGGGCGGTCCGTGGTGGGTCGCCGACAACGGTTCCGGCTTCTCCACCATCTACCGGGGCGACGGGACCAAGCTCGGTCTGGAGGTCTCGGGGATCGGCCTGGCGACGGGCGTCGTCGCCTACACCGGCGGATCGTTCCGGCTCGACGAGAGCACGCCCGCGAAGTTCATCTTCGTCAGTGAAGACGGAAACTTCATCGCCTGGGCCTCGGGAAACGCCGCGACGGTCGTACACAGCGACGCCGAGGATTCCTACAAGGGGCTCGCCATCCACGGCGACACCCTCTACACGACGAACTTCGCCGGCTGCGAGGTCGAGGCCTACCAGGGGGATTTCTTCGATCAGACCTTCGCCGCGGTCGACACCCCCGGAGGCTTCCACGACGGGACGATTCCCGGAGGCTACTGTCCCTTCGGCATCCAGGCGATCGGCGACTCCATCTTCGTGAGCTACGCCAAGAGGGGAGACGACGGAGACGACGAGGCGGGCCCCGGCCACGGCTTCGTGCGCGAGTTCGACCAATTCGGCCAGATCGTCTCGCGCGTCGGCACGCACGGGACGCTCAACTCGCCGTGGGGCATGGCGATGGCGCCCGCGGACTTCGGGATGTTCGGCGGCTGCCTGCTCGTGGGCAACTTCGGCGACGGCCACATCAACGCGTTCTGTAAGACACCCTCCGGGAACTGGCACCAGCAGGGCCGGCTCAAGGAAGGCGCGCACCTGCTGACGATCGACGGGCTGTGGGGGCTCGGTTTCGGCAACGACGGGCTCGCGGGCCCGTCCGGCACTCTCTACTTCGCCGCCGGCCCCGACGAAGAAGCGAACGGCTACTACGGCTCGATCGATTTCGCGCCCAGGCACTGACGGTTGACGCTCGGGATTCGCCCTCGCGTCCGCATCCTCATCCTCCTCTCCCGCCCAGGGAGGGGGATGAGGGCGGACGAGGGGGCGGCCTCCTCGCGCGGCGACGGCCGCCGTCCCGCGCGCTCGCGCGCTACTTCGCGCCCGGCGCCTGGACCGGCAGCAGATCGAACTTCCCGGCGCTCTCAATGAACAGCAGGCACTCCGACGCCTTGTCGCAGGCCGAGACGTGCTTGTAGTTGCCGCCGGGCTGCAACACGTAAGAGCCCGGGCCCATGCGCATCTCGCTCTTGCCCTCCGGGGTCTGGATGTAGGTGCCCGACAGGACGACGATCTTGATGGTGGACGTGTGGGTGTGCAGCGGAGCCACGAACCCCGCCGGAAACTTGAGAAACGCGCCGTAGCCCATCGTCTTGTGGTCGCCCCAGACGTCCGCGATCTTGACCCCGGGCGCGCCGGTCGGATTCAGGTCGGCCCACTTCAGGTCGTTCGCGTGGACGAAGACCGGCGTGCCCGGCTTGGGCGAGGTCGCCGTCGCGGTCTTCAGCTTGGGGCCGCCGGGTTTCTGTGCGAAGGCCGCGGTCGGCAGGGTCGCCAGCATGAGGAAGGCAGTGAACGCCAGGGATCGCTTCGCTCTCATCGGATTCTCCTCTCTGAGTGACTTCTCTACGGAGTTCTATACCCGTTCGTCATACGCTCTCTCCGTGAATTGGACTCTCTGGCTCGGCCTCGCGGTCCTCGTCAGCGTGGTCTTCGCGGTGACCGCGCTCAAGCCGCGCGGGGCCCGGTCGGTCGGACACACGCGCCTGCTCGGCGTGGCGCGGGTGATTCTCCTCCTGGTGGTCCTCATCCTCTTCTATCTCGCGTTCTTCGCCCGTCCGGGGCACTGAGCAGCCGCCCGGAAGCCGCGACGCGACTCGACGCGCGACGCGCGCGGCCGCTGCAAGTCCTGCGCCGGAAGGGATTTTGCATGAAATTCGTCGGAGGTTCCGATGAATTCTTCGAAGGTTCTCGTCACGGGTGCGACCGGCGTCGTGGGACGCCGCCTCGTACCGATCCTGCTCAAGAACGGTCATCGCGTGATCGTCCTCGCACGGCCGTCGGAGCGCCGGCAGGGACTGGAGCGCGCCGGAGCGACCGCGGTCGACGCCGATCTCTTCGACGTCCCGTCGCTGCGCCGCGCCACGGAGGGATGCGACGTCGTCGTCAACCTGGCGACGCACATGCCGACCTCGAGCACGCAGATGATGCACCTCTCCGCCTGGAAGGAGAACGACCGCGTTCGGAAGGAGGGCTCCGCCAACCTCGTCGACGCGGCGCTCGCCGAGGGCGTGACCCGGTTCGTCCAGGAATCCTTCGCGCCGGTCTATCCGGACTCGGGCGACCGTTGGATCGGCGAGGAGACGCCGTTGAAGCCCGTGCGCTACAACCGGACGGTGCTCGATGCCGAACGCTCCGCGGAGCGGTTCACGAAGTCCGGCGGCACGGGCGTCAGCCTGCGGTTCGCGTGGTTCTACGGCCGCGACTCGCGCTTCCTGATCGAGGCGATCGGGCAGGTCCGCCATGGACGCGCGTTCCTGCCAGGGCCGCCCGAGGCCTTCTTCTCCGCGGTCGCGCACCACGACGCCGCCACGGCGGCGTCCGCGGCTCTCGAGATCCCGGCGGGCGTCTACAACGTCGTCGACGACGAGCCGCTGACGCGGCGGGAGTACTTCGATTGGCTGGCGCGCGCGCTGGGCGTTCCGCCGCCGAAGCTGCTGCCGTTCTGGGCGAAGTGGATGCTGGGGTCGCTCGGCGACCTCATGGCGCGGTCGCTGCGGATCTCGAACGCGAAGCTCAAGAAGGTCTCGCCCTGGCGGCCGAAGTATCCGAGCGTGCGCGAGGGGTGGCCCGCGGTGGTCGCCGCGATGCCTCGGGACGTCACCGGTCTGGCCGCGGCCTGAGGACGAGGCGGAGGGGCTGAGGCTAGTCCGGGAGCTTCGGCGCCTTGACGTTCCCGTACTCGTAGCGCGTGGAGCGGTGCACGCTGTTGTCGGGGTTCCCCGCGGCGGTCAGGTCCTCTTCCTGCCTGAGGAGCAGGCCCGAGACTTCGTCGATCCAGAGCTTCGACTCGGTGTTGCCGTCGCCGGTTTGCCGGCTCGTCGCGTAGACCGTCGTCGCCCGGTCCCCGACCTTCTCCTCGCCGACGACCCTGCACGCGAGCGCGGCGTGCTTGCGGCTCTCGCGCTGCGTCTGCACCATCTGGAGGGCCGAGTCGGGGCTCAGCGTCCATCGGCCTTTCGCCAGGACGTAGACCTTCCCGTCGAGGTAGATCGTCTCGGTCTCCGTCGTGCCGCGCCTCGAGGAGGTCTCCTTCGTGTAGGCGTGCGCGGGCGTCGTGACGACGTTCTCGAGGGCCTTGTGCACGCGGGCGCAGCCGCCGGCGTCGGCGGCCGGCTGGGCCGCGCCGGCCGCGACGGCCGCGACGGCCGCGACGGCCGCGCCAAGGAGAATCGCGGCGATGGGAGCCAGGCGACTGAGAAGACGGATCTTGCGCATCCGCAAGGAGCCTATCGCGACGGGGGCTTCACCGTCCTCGACGCCGGAGGTGTGTCGCCGCGCGTTCCGTTCTGAGAGACTTGGTCTTTCTCCGCCCGAACCGCCCGGCGCCCGAAGGGAGGACATCGTGAGGACGTCCAAGAGCCAGGGCCCCCTCCGTGTCAAGGCCATCTCCGGAACGCGGGTCGTGATGCTCGCGTTCGACCTCGACGCGAGCGCGCACGCGGGTCTGCGCGGCTTCGCGATCAAGCTCGGCGTCGTCGGCTCGGCGGCCGCGCCGCAGTGGCTGAAGGGACTCAAGTACTTCAAGAGCCTCGTCACGACGCCGCAGAAGGGCGCGATGTATTCGCTGCGCGACCACCCGGTGCAGAGCTTCGTCTGGTCGATCTACGTCGATCCGGGGGTCGAGTACTCGATCACGGTGAGCGCGCTCTACGGAACGCTCGGCGCGCTGCAGGAGCAGCACTCCGTGCACTTCGATCTCTGGAGCGAGAAGGAGTTCGACCAGGGCCACGGCGTCTGGTTCAACTACGGCGTCCTCGCGAGCCACGCGCTCGCCGACGGCTTCAAGAACGCGATCATCAGCGACAAGACCTTCGAGCAGGTCGACGCCGACGGCAAGGTCACCGATCCCGAGGTCAAGTTCCTCTCGCGCGGGCTCGAGGAGGCCTGCATGGATTACCTCAACGGCACGCATTCCGGCGAGGGCCTGCGCGTGTGCGCGTACGAGTTCACGTACCCGCCGCTGCTCGACGCGCTGAAGCGCGCGCAGAACCGGGGCGTCGACGTCCAGATCGTCTACCACGACACGAAGAAGACGAACGACCCGAACCGCAAGGCGATGGGGAAGGCCGGCCTGACGAAGACGCACGCCGGCAAGCAGGTCGTCTTCCCGCGGACGCGGACGTCGATCCCGCACAACAAGTTCATCGTCAAGCTGGTCGGGGGCACGGCGCGCGAGGTGTGGACCGGCTCGACGAACTTCACGGCCTCGGGCTTCTTCGGACAGACCAACGTCGGGCACCGCGTCGAGCACCCGGGCGTCGCAGGCAAGTATCTCGACTACTGGAACGCTCTCAGGGACGACCCCGTGCACTCCGTCGCGGTGACCAATGCGGTCCAGCTGAGCCCGAACCCGCCCAACGCCATCCCCGCGTCCTCGATCGCCGAGTTCTTCTCGCCGCGCATCGCGGACAACATGCTCGACTGGTACGCCCAGCGCATCGACGACGCCTCGGGCCTCGCGGCCATGACGATCCCCTTCAACGTGGCGCCGACGATCCTCGCGGGGCTCGCGAGGAAGGAGGACTCGCTGCGCGTCGTCATCCTCGAGGACCCGCCCCAGAAGGCCGTCACGAAGGCGGAGATCCAGAACAAGGGAAGGCTCGCCTTCACGAACGGCACGATCCTCGGCAAGACGTTCGTCAAGTACAAGTCGGCGGCGGGCGGCGCGAAGGTCTTCCCGATCCCGCACACGAGCCTCGACCAGTGGTTCCTGGACGAGGAGTTCGCGAGGCCGGTGAACAAGGGCCACGTCTTCTTCATGCACGCGAAGATCCTGCTGATCGACCCGCTGTCGGACGACCCGCTCGTGTGCTCCGGGTCCGCGAACTTCTCGACGAACTCGCTCGTGGCCAACGACGAGAACATGCTCCTCATCCGCAGCAGCACGCGCGTCGCGGACATCTACCTGACGGAGTTCGACCGGATCTTCCGCCACTTCTACGCGCGCGAGGCGATCAACGACTTCGCGAAGAAGGGCAACACGAAGAACCCGCTCGAGCTCGACGAGACCTCCGCGTGGGTCGGGTCCAACTTCAAGAGCGGGGCGTACAAGAACAACCGGCGGCTCGCGTTCTTCCCCGCGGGGAACCCCGCGGCGTGGCCGTCGAAGGCGGCGGCCGACCCGGACCCGTTCGCCGACGAGGCCCAGCGCGCTGCGGCCATGAAGGCGAAGAAGAAGAAGAAGCCGAAGTAGAGATCAGGAAGCCGACGAGGCCGGCGTGAGACGCGCGGCCAGATCGCGCGCGACCGCCGGCGTCGCGCGGCGTCGGAACTCCGACGGCGTGATTCCGAACGCGGCGCGGAAGTGCGCCGTGAACTGGCTGTGGCTCGAGAAGCCGAGGCTCCCCGCGATCCCGCGGAGGTCGTTCGCGCGGGTTCCGGCCTGCCCGGTCAGCGCGACGAGCGCGACGAGGGAGGTCCGGAGGCGCTGCTCGGTGAGATAGCCGTGGAGCGTGTAGCCGGTCCGCTGCCGGAAGACCCGGCACGCGTGGAAGGCCGAGACGCCGACCACCTTCGCGATCGACCCGACCGTCCAGGGTTGCTGCGGCCGGCTCGACAGGAGCTCGCGCACGCTGTGGGCGACGCGCTCGTGCCGCGCCGCCGAGCGCGTCCGCCGCCGCGGCCCGCCCGAAGGAGCCGGGGCGAGCCGCCCCAGCACCTCGAGCAGCGTCTCCTCGACCCAGAGCTCATCCGGCGGCGACGACTCGCGGACGTGCCGCGCGATGAGGCGCACGAGCGCCGCCGCTCGGCGGTCGAGCGGGACGCTGGGAGCCGCGAACGGCCGCCGGGGGTCCCGTCCGAGCCTCGGGCTCGCGCCGAGGAGCAGCTCCGGATCGGCCGAGATCCACTCGCACTGGTCCCCCCGGCGGTCGACGCGGAACCGCCGGTAGGGATGCCGCGGATTGTGCAGGACGGCGACCGTCCCGTCCGAGACGAACGCGTCCCGCATCGCCTGCGCGATGCCGACGGCCGAGCGGGAGAACGCGATGGCGGGCCGGTCGCCGATCGCGCCCGCCGTCTCGAAGTCCTCGCGGTCGGGCGAGGCCTCGAAGCTTCCGAGCGTGAGCGTGTCCGCCGCATTGCGCCAGAGGATCGTCTCGTACGGTCCGATCCTCGGGCCCGGGCCGGATCCGGATCCGGCGGCGGCGGCGCTCGGCGCGTCCATGGCGTCATCGTAGCCGCTGTCGGTTTCGTGCGTGCACGATTCCGGAAGAAACCTCGGGAGGCCGCCCGCGTATGAGCCGCGACCCCGGAGGTGGGAATTGAGCAAGAAACCGATAACGATCGTCGTGGGAGTTCCGGTCGGCGCGGTGGTCCTGCTCGGCGGCCTGCTCGCGATCGCGGCCGTGTCGGCGCAGTCGGTGCAATCGTCGCAGGCCGCTCAGGCCGCCCAGACCCCGACGGCAGCCTCGGCTCCTCCGGCGGACTCGAAGGCGGCGGTCGCGGCCGCCGCGGCGAAGATGGGCGGGGGCGACTTCGCCGGCGCCGCGGCCGCGCTCGAGAAGGTGATCGCGCGCGAACCCGGTAACGCGCTCGCCTGGCGGTACCTCGGCTTCGCCTACCTGAAGCAGAAGAAGTACCCCGACGCGCGCGCCGCGTACGGAAGGCTGCTCGGCCTGATCCCCGACGCGCCACAGGCGCTGTACAACACCGCCGTCTCCTACGCGGCCGAGGGCAATCGGGACGCCGCGTTCGAGTGGCTCGCGAGAGCGAAGGCCACGAGGAGGCTCGACATGACGCAGATCCAGGTCGACGAAGATTTGAAGCCGCTCGCCGCGGACCCGCGTTTCGCCGCGCTCCTCCCGAGGCCCGAGGACTTCGCGGACCCGTTCCTCGAGTCGGAGCACGTCCGCGTCCTGCGCGAGTGGGACGGCGAGACGCAGGGCGATCAGTTCGGCTGGATCGCGCGCAGCCTCGGGGACGTGGACGGCGACGGCGTCGCCGACTTCGTCACCTCGGCGCCGACGTGGGCGGGCGCTTCGGGGAAGGACAAGGACGCCGGACGCGTCTACGTCTACTCGACCAAGACGGGCCGGCTCCTCTGGAAGGCCGACGGCGCGCTCGCGGACGAGCTCGGCACGGGCGTCGAGCTCGCGGGCGACACGAACCGGGACGGCGTACCCGACGTCGTGGCCGGGGCGCCGGGCGGCGGCAAGGCTTTCATCTACTCGGGCAAGGACGGCCGGATCCTCCAGACGCTCGTCGCCGAGAGCAAGGACGACACCTTCGGGCGCCACGTGTCGACGGCGGGCGACGTGAACGGCGACGGCTACGACGATGTCCTCATCGGCGCGCCGAGCAACGCCGCCGCGGGCAAGGACGCCGGCCGCGCGTATCTCTATTCGGGCCGGGACGGCAGGCTCCTCATGTCGTGGACCGGCGAGCGCGCCGGCGACAATTTCGGATCGACCGTGGCCGGATCCACGCGGGGCGGAAAATCGATCGTGATGATCGGCGCGCCCCACGCCGGCCCGCGCCACTCGGGCCGCGTCTACGTCTACGACGGGACGATCGCGAAGCCGCGCCTCGTCCTCGAGTCGGACGACACCGGCGCCGCGTTCGGCTACATGTTCCTCGCGATCCCCGGCGACCTCGACGGTGACGGCGTGCCCGACCTCTACGCCACCGACTTCACCAACTCCGCGAAGGGCCCGTCGACCGGACGCGCCTACGTCTTCTCGGGCAGGACCGGGAAGAACCTCCTGACGCTGACGGGCGAGGGCGCGAGCGAAGGGTTCGGCATCGGCCCGGCGACGGCGGGCGACGTCGACGGCGACGGCCGCCCCGACCTGATCGTCGGCGCGTGGCAGTACGGCGGCGCCGCCGTCTCGGGCGGCCGCGCGTATCTCTACTCGGGAAGGGACGGGCGGCTGCTGAAGACATACACCTGCCGCATCCCGGGCGACACGTTCGGCTTCGACGCGGTCGGGATGGGCGACACCGACGGCGACGGGACGATCGACTTCCTCATCACCTCGGCCTGGAGCGGAATCCAGGGCAACCACTCGGGCCGCGTGTTCCTCATCTCGAGCGGCATCCGGAAGACGCCGTAGGCCTCGAGAACTCCCCGCGTCCTCCTGCCGTACAAGTCCCCAGAGTCACGGCGAGCGCCCGTCCGCGCTTCCTCGGGACGAGCGCCACGAAGGGGAGGACGAGAATGCTTCCGAAGATCGGGCGATCCCTCGTTTACGCGGGCGCGCTCCTGCTGGCCACGTCCGCGCTCGCGGATCCGCTGGAGACCTCCGTCGCCAAGGCGCAGGCGATGCTGATCCACGAGGACCTCGGAGGCGGCGTCCACGTGTTCCGCGCGCCGGGCGACCTCGACTACTGGACGTCGACCAATTCCGTCGTCGTGATCGACGACGAGGACGTCGTGGTCTTCGACAGCCCGACCCGCGCCGTGACCGCGAAGGCCGTGATCGCGGAGATTCGAAAGCTGACGCCGAAGCCGGTGCGCGTCCTCGTCAACTCGCACTGGCACCAGGACCACTGGTCGGGCAACGACGAGTACGTCAAGGCGTATCCGGGTCTGCGCATCGTCGCGAGCGAAGAGACGCGCGACTACATGAAGCGGATGCCCGCGGCGTACTTCCTGAACGGGCTCGAGACGGCTCAGAAGACTCGCAGGGCCGAGCTCGCCACGGCGATCCAGACGGGCAAGCTGCCGGACGGCTCGCCGCTCACGCCGGAGGCGCGCGCGAAGAAGGAGGAGTACCTGGGTCAGCGCGAGCAGTTCATGAATGAGGTCGCGGCGCTGCCGCGCTTCCTTCCCAACGTCGTCTACCGGGACACGATGACTTTCTGGAGCGGAAGGCGCGAGTTCCGGCTGATGAGCGTGACGGGTGACGCGACCGGATCGACCGTGATGTTCCTGCCGGCTGAGAAGATCCTCGCGACCGGGGACGTGCTGCCGAGTCCCGAGGACGGCAAGGGCCCGCCCCCGTGGACGACGAACTCGTATTCGGTCACGCCGTGGCTGGAGACGCTGCGGCGGCTGGACGCGCTCGAACCGGCGGCGATCGTTCCGGGCCAGGGACCGGCCATGCGCGACCGGACGTACCTCGAGCGGACGATTCAGCTCTTCGCGGCCGTGATCGACCAGGTCCACGCGGCGCTCGAGCGCGGCGTCGTCGGCGTCGAGGCGGTGCAGAAGTCGGTGAACGTCGACCGGATCGCCGACGCGTACGCTCCGGATGCGGCGAAGTCGGAAGAGTTCCATCACTGGCTGCAGTACTTCTCGAAGAAGGCGATGCAGGAGGCGCTCGACGGCGCGATCGGGGAGAGGTGAGGATCCCGTGCTTTAGAGCCGACATCACGACAGTGACAGGATCCCTCCTCGCTCGCTCGTTCCCCTCGCTTTGCTCCTCGGGGTGACGGAGTAGGGCGTATCGTCCCTCCATGCAAGACCCCATCAGCGCCGCCGCCGCCGACACCGTCCGAGAGACCGCGTACCGACTCGCCGTCGGCGCCAGCAAGCCCATCCCCGTCCCCGACACGCCTCCCGCGCGCCACTGCGACGTCATCATGAAGGGCGGCATCACGAGCGGCGTGGTCTATCCCACGGCCGGCGTCGAGCTCGCGGCGCGGTACACGCTGCAGAGCATCGGCGGGACCAGCGCGGGCGCCATCGCGGCCGGCTTCTTCGCCGCGGCGGAGCGGCGCCGCTCGGTGGGCGGCACCGCGCAGGGCTTCGAGGAGCTCCGCAGCTATCCGGCCAGGTTCGGAGTCAAAGTCGACGGAGTCCCGTTCCTGCAGGCCCTCTTCCGCCCCGTGCCCGACGCACGGCGGCTCTTCGCGCTCCTCACCGCGTTCCTCGAGAAGAACAAGCTCGTCAAGGCGCTCAAGATCCTCGGAGCGGTCCTCACGCAGTACCCCCTGTCCCTCGTCGGCGGCGCGGCGGGCGTGCTCCTCGTGGTCCTGGGGCGCCACGTCCCGAACGACGCGCTGCGGATCGCCACGATCGTCGTGGGCATTCTCGCCGCCCTGATCGGCTTCGCGGTCGCCGCGGCGGCGCTGGTCGCGTGGGACGCGATCACGAAGCTCCCGAAGCACAAGTTCGGCATGTGTCCGGGCAGCGGTGAGCCGATCTTCGGCTACCCGCCACCCCTGTCCGACTGGATAGAGCAGAACCTCGACGCGATCGCGTTCGGGTCGGACTCCTCGGGGCCGGCGGCCGCCGGGGGACTGCGTCCGCCCGGCTATGCGCCCGACGATCCGCTGACTTTCGGCGACCTCTGGGGCATCGGACCCGACGGCGACAGGCGGGCGCCGGCCGTCGACTCGAGCCTGCGGAAGATCAACCTCGAGGTCATCACCACCAACTTGAACCAGGGCCGGCCGTACCGTCTCCCGGTCGACGCCGAGCATCTCTACTTCGATCCGAACGAGCTCGCCGACGTCTTCTCATCGCGGCTCATCGCGTTCCTGGTCGCGCACGCCCGCCCGGCGACGGAGCACAGCGCAAGGCTGCATGCGATCGCGGCGGCGAAGGGACTCATCCCGCTTCCGCTTCCGGCGGACCTTCCCGTCGCGTTCGCTATCCGTCTCTCGCTCTCCTTCCCGCTCCTGATCGGCGCGGTGCCGCTGTGGGGATTCGACTTCACGTACGCGGCGCCCGACTACGAAGGGAAGAAGGAGGACCCGCTTCCGACGCGCTGCTGGTTCTCGGACGGCGGCATCACGAGCAACTTCCCGATTCACTTCTTCGACGGACCGATCCCGCGCTGGCCCACCTTCGGGTTCAACCTCACGCCGTTCCACCCGCGGTTCCCGCCGCAGCCGAAGTCCAGGGAGGCGCTCAACGTCTGGCTGCCGAACGGCAACGGCGACGGTCTGCAGGAGACGTGGGACAACCCGCCCGACGACGGCACTTCGCTCGCGAAGCTGTCGTGGTTCCTCTTCCAGGTCGTCGGCACGATGCAGAACTGGCGCGACAACCTGCAGCTGCGGATTCCCGGCTTCCGCGACCGCGTCGCGCAGGTCCACCAGTCGCCCGACGAGGGCGGGATCAACCTCAACATGCAGAAGCCGATCATCGACGCGCTGAGCGACCGCGGCCGCATCGCGGCGCAGATCCTGGCGGAGCGATTCAGCAACGCGCCGCCGCCTCAGGCCGCGCTGACGTGGGACAACCACGCGTGGGTGCGGCTGCGCACGGCGATGGGGCTTCTCGAGACTCACCTCGCGAAGATCGAGAGGGCGTACCGCCAGAAGGAGGGGCTGAAGTCCTACTCGCAGATCATCGCCGCGCCGCCGCCGGCGTACCACTTCGCCGATCCCCTCGAGGCCGCGGTCATGCTGGGCGAGCTCGACGCGCTCGCGAGGAGATGGGGGACCTTCGGCGGCCTGCTCGAGGAGAACCTGCCGCACCCGCTGGCGGAGCTGCGGACGATGCCGAAGGTCTGAGATTGCGTTCAGCTACCCTCGTATCCCGCCACGGTGAGCCTGTCGCCGCTCATGCGGTAATAGATCGTGATGTCGCGATTTCCCACCTTGATCCACGAAACGTAGGTGTCGTCCGGCAGGTTGAGGGCTTTGGCCACTCTTTCTTTGGATAGGTCGAAGCCTTGAGAACGCCATTCCGCAATCGTTCGCGACGAAATGTCCTGGATCTCGATGGATTCCGCCGGCGGCTTCTGATGGAACATCTGGTCGTACATCTGATTGAGCTCGGCCGGCGTGTTGAAGACTTGACTCTTGACGGCGAAGGGCATCGACGCGCTCTCCAACAGAGTGAAGAAATCGCGGTGGATGAGCGCTTCACAGTACTTTCGGCCGAGAGCCTCAGCGGCCGTTCGCAGATCGATGGGAGTCGCCGCCGGTCTCGCTGCCGGCGGTGCGATCGTCGGGCTTGCGGCCAGCACAACTTCCGCGGCCCTGGGTGTCGGTTGGTCGACGTGATTTTCTCGGCAGCCGTCGAGCTTCGATGCGGCCACGATCAGCCCGGCCACTGCCGTGACCAGCCCCGCCGTTGCGGTGATCACTCCGGGTAGGGTCTGCCACCAGCTCTGAGGTCCACGCTGATCGGCCATGGAGCCGCCTTCCGCTGTCGAGGCCGGCTCCGGTCGAAAGACCCGTAACGAGCCTCACGGTTGGAGAAATCGTTGAAACAAGGCTATCACTCACCTCGCGCGAACCCTCTCCGCGGCTTCTCGACTAGTTAACGTCGGGCGGCCACGATCGGGCGCCTTCGAGAAGGAGACATCCATGGCGAAAATGCGTGCGTTCCAGGTGCCGAAGCCCGGCGCTCCGTTCGAGAGGATCGAGCGCGACGTGCCATCGCCGGGCCCGGGCCAGGTCATGGTCAGGGTCGAGGCCAGCGGCATCTGTCACAGCGACGTCCTGGTGAAAGAGGGACTCTTTCCGATCGAGTACCCGCGCGTCCCCGGTCACGAGGTCGCGGGCGTCGTGGACGCGGTCGGCGACGGCGTCACCGCGTGGAAGAAGGGTCAGCGCGTCGGGATCGGCTGGCACGGCGGCCACTGCGGGCAATGCAAGGAGTGTCGCAAGGGCCACTTCCGCTTCTGCCTCGTCGCCCCGCTCGTCACCGGGATCTCGTACGACGGCGGCTATGCGGACTTCGTGCTCGCGCCGGCGGTCGCGCTCGCTTCGATTCCGGATGGGCTCACCCCGGTCGACGCCGCGCCGCTGATGGACGCGGGCGTCACGACGTTCATGGGTCTGCGCCATACGGGCGCGCAGGCGGGCGACCTCGTCGCGATCCTGGGCGTCGGCGGGCTCGGGCACCTCGGCGTGCAGTTCGCGGCGAAGATGGGATTCGACACCGTCGCGATCGCTCGCGGCGCGGACAAGAGGGAGTTCGTCGAGAAGCTCGGCGCGCGTGTGTACATCGACAGCGAGAAGCAGGATCCCGCCGCGGAGCTGGCGAAGATGGGCGGCGCGCGCGCGATCCTCGCGACCGTGACGAGCGGCGCCGCGATGTCGGCGGTGCTGGGCGGACTCGGCGTCGACGGCGTCCTCGAGGTCGTGGGCGCGCCGGCGGATCCGATCTCGGTGCCGGCCTACGTCGGCCTCATCGCGCACCGGAGCAAGGTCCAGGGCTGGGCGTCGGGCCGTCCGGTCGACTCGGAGGAGACGATGGCGTTCGCGATGCAGACCGGCATCCGTCCCATGGCGGAGGTCTTCCCGTTCGAAAGGACACCCGAGGCGTACGACCGGATGATGAGCGGCAAGGCGCGGTTCCGGGTCGTGCTCACGATGTGACTCGGGCGCGCGGCGGCTGGCATCGCGGCTGAGGGGCGGTGCGCTTCTTGCATCCTCGGGTATTCATCGAAATCGATACGCGAAAGGAGTGTCCGCGATGGATCCGAAAGACCTGAATGACGAGCCCGGCAAGACGAGCCCTTCCTCCGACGACGAGCCCACCGGCGAGATGGAGCAGCACAAGCACCGCAAGCACGGCTACCGCGGCTATCCCAACAATCCGAACATCGGCGGCGACATCCACACCGGCAGCGGCTTCGCCGGGATCGGCTCGACGGCGCCCGGCGCGTCCGGCTCGGACATCCTGACCGACAAGACTCGCGAGGCGATCGAGGAGCTCGAGGACGAGGACGACACCCAGTCGTAGGGAGTCGCCCAGTCCCTCGGGACCGAGCCGTCATCCTGAGAGCGGAGCGACGAAGGATCCCGTGACGGAACGCCTAGCCGTCATCCTGAGGAGCGGAGCGGCGAAGGATCCCGTGACTGAACGCCTCATCGGCTAGAGCGGACGGGATCCTTCGTCACTCGCTTCGCTTCGTTCCTCAGGATGACTGGCGAAGGGCCGCTGGTCGCTCCTTCCTCAGGATGACTGGCGAAGAGCCGCCGGTCATCGGTCTCCGACGAGAAGTCCCCGTCTCCTCGCGACCGAGCCGTCATCCTGAGGAGCGGAGCGACGAAGGATCCCGTGACGGAACGCCCTATCGGCTAGAGCGGACGGGATCCTTCGTCACTCGCTTCGCTTCGTTCCTCAGGATGACTGGCGAAGGGCCGCCGGTCACTGGCGACGAGGAGTCGCCCGTCCCCCGCGACGAGGAGTCGCCCGTCCCCCGCGACGAGGAGTCGCCCATCCCCCGCGACGAGAGTCGCCCGTCACTCGCGACGAGGAGTCGCCCGTCCCCCGCGACGAGGAGTCGCCCGTCACTTCACTCCCTTCTCCGGATCCCACGATCCCTGCTGCTTGCGGATGTAGAGGATCTGCCCCGTGTGGTACGCGTTGTGCGCGCTGATGTGCGCGATCGTGTCGTACCACGGCTGCAACGTCTTGTCGTCCGCCGCCTCGATCCACTTCTCCATGTCCGTCAGCACCGCGTCGAGCGCCGCGACGTTCTTTTCCCACGCGGCCTTGTCGACGCTTCCGCCGAACGTCTCGTCGTTCTTGCCGCTGTACTGCGGCCCCTTCGTCTTCTTCATCTTCGCCAGCTGCTCCTGGTTCCAGAAGACCAGGTGCTGCACGAGCTGGGCGACGGAATGATTCGCGTCGCCCTGCTTCCACGATGCCTGCTCCGCCGTCAGCCCGACGACCGACCTGCTCGCCGGCACGAACCAGTCCTGCTGATTGTGCGTGGACTTGAGCTGATCGAGCAGGACCGACTTCAGCGTCGGCGGGGGAGAGGGGGTCTTCTGGACGGCAAGCGCGGAAGCGGAGACGAGGAGACCGATGGCGAACAGATGAACTTTCATGCGTTCCTCCGACTGGGACCGAACCTAGCACCGCGGCCTCGAGGATCAATGACCACTTGATTCGGATCGAACCGGTGCGATGTAGCCACTTCGGACGGCGTGCGACATCCTGTCATCCCAACCAAGCCTGTCATCCTGAGGAGCGAAGCGGAGCGAGCGAGGACGGATCCCGTGCTTTCCGCGAGAATGGCTATCAAGTCAGGGATCCTTCGCTTCCCTCAGGATGACAGGCCTTACCAGCAGGCTTCACCGTATTTCCCCCGAGACTTTTCGCCTCAATCTACGTATTGCTCCCAGAGGGCCGTCCGCGATGACCCAACAATCCGAATCCGCCGCCGGCCGTCTCGATTGGCTCCAGACCGTCCCGGCCGACGCCCGATACGCCCTCCGGCAACTCGCCAAGAATCCCGGCTTCTCGGCCATCGCGGTCCTGACCCTAGCCCTCGGGATCGGCGTGAGCACGGCCATCTTCTCGGTCGTCTACGGCGTCCTCCTCCGTCCGCTGCCCTACCCCGACCCGGATCGCATCGTCTCGATCTTCGAGGTCACCACGAAGGGCTACCCGTCGCGCCTCGCCGATCCGAACTTCGACGACTTCCGCGACCAGAGCCACAGCTTCCAGGCGATCGCCAAGTACACGGACTGGACGGCTTCCGTCGCTGGCGCCGCGATGCCCACGCGCACGACCGTCTCCGCCGTCTCGCCGGCGTTCCTCCGCGTCCTCGGCCTCGCGCCGGTCCTGGGCCGAGGGTTCGGCGACGCCGACGCGAAGCGGGGCGCCGCGCCGACCGTCCTCGTCGGCGACGGCTACTGGAAGGCCATGGGCTCGCCGCGCGACCTCTCGCAGTCCCACCTCAAGCTCGACGGCCAGGTCTATTCCGTGATCGGCGTCCTCCCCGCGGGCTTCCGTTTCCCGCACGACGCCGAGCTCTGGGTCCCCGCCGGCCTCGACGGCGAGAGCCCGAGCCGCACCTCGCACAACTACAGCGCGATCGCGCGGCTCAAGGACGGCGTGACGGTCCAGCAGGCGAACGCCGAGATCTCCGGGATCGCCCGCCGCATCCACGACGCGTCGCCCGAGAAGGGCGACTACCTCCTCGCGGACGGAATGGTGACGTCGCTGCACGACGCGCTCACCGGCAAGGCGCGCCTCGCGCTCCTCGTCCTCCTCGGCGCCGTCGGCTTCCTGCTCCTCGTCGCGTGCGCCAACGTCGCGAACCTGCTCCTCGCGCAGGCGTCGGCCAGGCAGCGCGAGCTCGCGATCCGCAGCGCGCTCGGCGCGGCCCGCGGACGACTGATCCGCCAGTTCCTGACCGAGTCGCTCGTGCTCGCGCTCGCGGGCGGTCTGCTCGGCGTCGCCGGTGCCGTCGCCGGCGTTCGCGGCCTCATCGCACTCGCGCCGCCCTCGCTCCCGCGCCTCGACAGCGTCGCGGTCAGCGTTCCCGTGCTCCTCTTCGCGCTGCTGCTCTCGACCGCCGTCGCCGCCGGCCTCGGCGCCTTCACCGCGGCGCGCGCGACCGCCGGCAACCCCTATGGGGGCCACGATCTCGGCCTCGGCGGGCGCGGCTCCTCCGGTTCTCGCGCGGGCCGCCGAACCGGCCGGATCATCGTCGCGGCGCAGGTCGCGATCACGCTCGTCCTGCTCGTCGGCGCGGGCCTCTTCGGGCGCAGCCTGATGAAGGCGCTCCAGGTCGACCCCGGCTTCCGGGTCGAGCAGATCGTGACGATGGACGTGTCGCTGCCGTGGACGGGAGACCCCAAGGTCAAGGCGTGGCAGGCCGGGTTCTACGCGAACCTGCTCGAGCGGCTGCGCGGGATCCCCGGCGTCGAGTCGGTCGGCGCGACGAGCGGCCTGCCGATGGACGGCGGCCATCCCGACGGGCAGTTCCTCCTCATGACGGCGGACGAGGTCCCGAAGAGCTTCGACGCGCTGCGTCCGTTCGAGAACCAGAAGGCGCGGATCGGCAACGCGGACTTCGTCGCGGCGACCGAAGGCTACTTCCGCGCGCTCGGCATCCCGCTCGTCCGCGGCCGGATGTTCGACGGGCGCGATGCCGTCGATGCGCCGCATGCGGCCGTGATCACCCAGTCCCTCGCGCGCGAGCGATTCTCGGACCGCGACCCGATCGGGCGCACGATCGAGTTCGGCAACATGGACGGCGACCTGCGCTTGCTGACGATCGTCGGCGTGGTCGCCGACACGCACGAGTACGGCCCCGACGCCCCGCCGCGCCCGACCGTCTACGTCAGCCTGTTCCAGCGCCCGCGCTCGGAGATCAGCGTGACGATGAGGAGCATGGGCGACCCGATGACGATCTCTACCGCGGCGCGCGACATCCTGCGCGGCCTCGACCCCGAGATCCCGGCGCGCTTCCGGACCCTCTCGCAGGTCTACGCCGCGTCGCTCGGCTCCCGACGGTTCAACGTGATCCTGGTCGGTTTCTTCGGAGCGACCGCGCTGCTGCTCGCGACGGCGGGCGTGTTCGGCGTGATGGCCTACTCGGTCAGCCGCCGCACCCGCGAGATCGGCGTCCGCGTGGCGCTCGGAGCGGCGACGCGCGACGTGCTTCGGCTGATCCTGGGGGAGGGCCTGAGAACCGTCCTCGTCGGCGCGGCGCTGGGGCTGGCGGGCGCGCTGGTCCTGACACGCACGGTCTCGTCCCTTCTCTTCGGCGTCACGGCGACGGACCCGATCGCGTTCGGCAGCGTGACCCTGCTGCTCCTGGCGGCGGCGCTGCTGGCCTGCTACCTCCCCGCCCGCCGCGCCGCGAAGGTGGACCCGGTGGTGGCGCTGCGGTCGGAGTGAACTCCGCGAATCCGGCCTGACCGAGTCGCTAGATCGGGATCCCCTGGTCGTCCGTGTTGAGCGACTGCGTCTCGAACTTCACGAAGAAGCCCTCCAGGTGGCCGTCGACGTAGCGGACGATCACACCGCCGTCCTGCCAGATTCCATCGAGCGGCCGGAACGGGCCGGGTGGATCGCCCTGGTTGCAGTGCACGTCGTGAAGTCCCTGTGGAGCCCCCGAATAGGGAAAGGGATAGGGCGCTCCGAAGAGGAAGACCTTGTCGATGGTCCCGGGCGACGCGAACATCGACTGCAGATGGTCGAGCGCCTCCGTTCCGACGTTGTCGGTCCAGGCGTCGTGGTGACCGCCGAAGATCCAGTCCAGGATCACCCAGGCCACGGCGACGCACCCGAGAGGAACGTTGATCAGGGGACTGCGCTTGTAGTCGAGCGCCCCGGAGGAATCGTTTCGAGCCAGCACGTGGTATCCGTCCGGCATCGTGTTCGTGGGGACGAACTTGGTGACGTCCAGATCGGCCGGGTGAAAATATTGGACGCCCCCATCCGGCTTGTTGACGTCGATGGCGGACTGAAAATTCACCGTCGTGCGGCCGGCCGGGATCGCAATGGTCACGTGACCATGAAAGTAGCGTCCGTAACTGTCCGGATTGTCGCGATCGAAGCTCACGAATCGTCCGATCGCGACGCCGTATTCGTCGAGCGGCATGTCCGTGTCTCCCGGTGTTCTCGCAACCCCGACCGCGGTTACGGGCGCGGCTCGGCGGCCTTCTCGCTGACCTTCTCTTCCCGCGCAGTGCCCGGAATCCGGGGGAACGAGGTGAACCGAACTTCCTTCCCCTCGGCGTCGAAGTACTTGTAGCCCGTCGTGACGAGGGGATACTCCGTGTTGCGGCCGGTCTCGCGATACAGCACGCGCACGACCGCGGCGCTGACGAATCGCGGATCCGCGAACGCCGAGTGCCCCACACCCGCGGAGACCGAGAGGATCTCGATTCCCGGACCCTCCAGGCTCTTCGGAAGCTTCCAGCTCTTCTCCGACAGCCTGCTCCCGAGGCGGCGGGCTTCCGCGGCCAGCTTGGGATCCACCTTCGGCCAGTGCAGCCGGAACCGTCCGATCCGACCGTCCGGATTCAGTCCCACGAGCAGCTCCGAGCCGAAGACCGGTACGCCGTCGAGAGTCCGCTCGAAGGCGACGGTGCGGGCGACCTGTTTGCTCGCCTTGGCCGGCACGAAGTCCGCGGGCAGGTCCTTTCGGCCTCCTACCGCGCCGGCGAACTCGTCCTGGAAGTGCGCGAAACGACGGCCGGGAGCCTCGAGCCCGGTCTTGCCGAGCGCCGCGTCGATGCGGGAGAGAAGCCTCTCCTTGTCGAGCTGCTCCGGAGTCAACGCGGCATCCGTCACTCCGTAGGCCTTCGACTCGAACGCGACGCTGCCGAGGTCCTTGCGCACGATGGCGAAGAAGTTTTCGCTCGTGGCGAAGAGGTAGGGCCCGCCGCCGGCGACGTGGATCTCTCCCTTCTCGTCCGCCTGGAAGCGCTTGCGAATCACGCTCTCCATCTCTCGCCGTTCCTCGGCCGTCGCCTCGCGCGGCTTCGGCATGACGCCGTCGTCGCTGCGCTGCTGCGGCTGCGCCTGCACCTGCGCGAGAACGAACGCCGGCCAGGCCGCGATCGCGCAGGCGGCGGCCAGCACCCAGGCCAGGATCGGAAGAGCTCTCGTCCGCGGTCGAATCGAGTTCGTGTTTCTCATACTCACCTCAGTCCTCGCACGTCCAGCGCCACGCGATCCAATCCGGAGGCATGGCGTCCGCAACTCGGTTGGTCGGAGTCTCGAAGTCTCGCCGGTTCACGGCCTCCTGCTCCGTCCGCCCGGTCCCGACGATGACCGCACAGACTCCGTCCTGCACGTCGATGAGACCTGCCGACATCCACGCCGTGCGATAGCTCGACGAGCCGCCGAGACCCGGAAAGAAGAAGGGAAACGGCCCGAGCGGCCCGAGGTACATCCCGACCGTCGGCAGCTTCGTGTCCGAGTCGAGGTTGTCGTGGCCGGCATCGCCGGAGTGGCCCATCGCCAGGTGCATGCCCTGGAACACGGGCCACCACTGGTTCGTGAGGGACACGAGGTCCATGGGACAGCTCGCGTCCACCATGAAGGTGTCGAGGTTGCCGTTCTGGCCGAACACGCCCGAGCCCGGAAACTCGCCCAGCCGGAGGGAGCGCTGAACGTCGATGAAGTTGCTCGCTCCCGGCAGCGCCGTGACGAGGAAGTCCGGGCTCGTCGCGGTCGGCGGATTCTGGCAGCTTCCGTGGCCGGAGAAGACGTTGAGGTCCGCCGACGACCAGTCGATCTCGATGTTGTCGCCGCCGCCCGGAAAGCTGTCCTCGGTGTAGTCGCGCGGCCATACGAGCTGGTCGTGCCAGTAGAACCGCAGACGGTGGTTCCCGAAGAAATTGAACCAGGCCGAGAACCCATCGGTCGCCGTGCAGCGGTTGGACAGGTCGGGACCGATTCCGGCCGGCGAGTAGTTGTTGATGCACCCCATGCTGTAGTTGGTGGCCTCGGCTGGCCGCGCCAGCAGCGCGAGCAGGAGTCCCGCCGACAGCAGACCCGGTACCAGGGATGGCCGCTTGCCTCTCATGTGCCCTCCTCAGTCGCCCGCGCGAGGGTCCCGTCGGCGCCAAAGCCGCTTATCGGTGCCGGCGCGGGAGCCGCATCCACGGGCGTCTCCCTACTCATCGCCCTGGGGGAACGAAAAGACTACGAGGATCGCCGCCTGGGCGAGGACCGGAGAGCGAGGCGTGCGCCGGGCGGGTGCTTTCTAGAGCTCCGACCGGATCGGCCCGACCACCCACTCCGTGAACCGCTTGACGAGCGAGCGGTGCTTCCACATGGCGTAGGTGTACGGCTGGCACTTCTCCAGGTCCCGTTCGAAGCTCTCCCGCATCTTCTCCGCGAACGCCTTGTCGTAGACGAAGACGTTGATCTCCTCGTTCAGGTGGAACGAGCGCTCGTCGAAGTTGGCCGACCCGACCGTCGAGAAGATCCCGTCGACGACCATCGTCTTCGGATGGAACATCGTCGGCTGGTACTCGAACATCTTCACGCCGCCGGCGAGGAGCCGCCCGAACGCGCCGCGGCCCGCCACCTTCGTCGCCGGCACGTCGTTGTGCTCGTCCGAGGGGACGATGATCCGCACGTCCACGCCTCTCCTGACGGCGCTCACGAGGAGGCTCGAGGTCTCGTCGTCCGGCACGAAGTACGAGTTCGCGATCCAGATCTCCTTCGAGGCCGCGGCGAGCGAGATCGCATAGACCCGTCCCGCGGCCGACATCGCCGCGAGCGGTGACGACGGCACGACGGCGGCGGAGAGCGAGCCGGCCGCGGGAAGATCCGGGAAGAACTCGTCGCCGACGAGCGGCTCGCCCGTGACCTCCGACCAGTTCTCCTGAAACGCGCGCTGCAGGCCGCGCACGGCGGGCCCCTCGACGCGCACCTGCGTGTCGCGCCAGTGCTCGGGCGATTCGGCGTCGCCGGCCCACTCGTCGGCGAACCCGACGCCGCCGGTGAACCCGACCTTGCCGTCGACGACCAGCACGCGCCGGTGGTTGCGGTGGTTCACGACCCAGGCCTTCCACGGTTTCCCCGCGTGGAAGAACTCGACACGGCAGCCCGCCTTCTGCAGGATGTCGACGTCTTCCCGCTTGAGCTTGCGCCGCGTCGAGCCGAGCGCGTCGAGCAGGATGCGCACCTCGGCGCCGTGCGAGGCGGCCTCGACGAAGGCGTCGCGGAACTTGTCCCCGACCTCGCCGGACCAGAAGATGTAGGCCTCGAAGTCGACGGTCTTCTTCGCGGAGGCGATCGCCGCCAGCATCGACGGGAAGATCTTCTCGCCGTTCTCGAGGATCTCGATCGCGTTGCCCGGCGTCATCGGCGGCCCCGGCAGCGCGGAGGGCAGGAACGTCGCGTCCGTCACCCGGAAGTCGTGGGGGAGCTCGTAGAGCGTCCGCCGCGGCGCGCTCGACTTCGCGATCGTGATCGCGAGCCCGTAGCCTGCGATCGCCGAGAGGAGGACGATCGGGATCAGATGCGCCAGCGCTCCGCGGCGGGAGTGCGGTGTGCGCTTGTGCTTGCGAGCCTTGGTCATCGGGTCACGCTACCTTCGTAGCTTCGTAGCCTCGTAATATGGGCTGATCTCTTCTGGGTCGGGGAGGCCAGCCGCCTGCCGCGGCGCGATCCTCGTCCTACCGGCGGGAGTGCAATCCCGCTGCCAAGGATTCGAGCCGGGGAAGGCAGCCTTCGCCCGCGGCGCCGCGGAAGGCTGATGCCGGGGGAACCCGCAACGCGATCGACCGGCGAAGTCCCTACCGAATTCCGGGCTGGACGACCTAGGGATTCGGTTGATCCGGCGGACTCGGCTGATCCTGGGGCGGCGGACGCTCTCTCCACGACTCACCGGACCGGCTCGCCGCTTCGTCTCGAAGCGACTCACCGCGCGGACCGACCTCGACGTCGAAGTCCCCGTCCTCACCATCGATCCGTGCCCCGTAGCCGACGATCTCGCCGTGCCGCCAGATCGAGTGGACTTCTTCGATGTCGTGGTCTCCTGCCACCCGCTTGAACCTCTCCTGGACGCGTCCGGGAAGATCCTCCCAGGTGATCTCCTCCTGGACGGTGAGGACCTTTCCGTTCGAGGCGATGACGACGCCCTTCTTGCGCCCGTCCACCTTCAGGTCGACCTCGTACGCCGCCTCGCCGTCTCCCGTGAGACGCCAGCAGGCGGCGACGTGCGCGCCCGGCGCCGCGTGATCGACGGCCTCGCGAACCGCCTCGGGAAGCTCGGTCTTCTTCACCTTGATCGCCGAAGCCCCCGCCGCCGAGGCGATCAGGAACGCCCCGGCGATCGCGACGGCGGTGTTTCTCGTGACTCCCATGGACCCTCCGTCCGGCTCGGGAATTGGAGCTCGTCCGAGCCGGCCGGCCTGAGACGGTGCATTTGCCGTGCCGAAGCGAAGCGAGAGGGAGCGACGACGGATCCCGTGCTTACAGCCGGGGTGGCGAGTCGACGTCGGGACCCTTCGTGACTCGCCGTCATCCTTATAACCGCCGCGGCGCCTGGACGTCGGACCCGTCGTCATTTCGCCGTCATCCTGAGGAGCGGAGCGACGAAGGATCCCGTGACTGAACGCCGTTACCGGCTATAGCGGACGGGATCCTTCGTCACTCGCTTCGCTTCGTTCCTCAGGATGACGGCGAAGCGCCGCCGGTCGCTCGTTCCTCAGGATGACTGGCGAAGAGCCGCCGGTCACTCGCGACGAAGAGTCGCCCGTAGTCTCGGGACCAAGCCGTCATCCTGAGGAGCGGACCTCGAGCGAAGCGAGAGGGAGCGACGAACGGATCCCGTGCGTTACAGCCGGTATGGCGAGTCGACGT
>Ga0207711_10000434_pt1 | contig 43493 bp, 39 predicted proteins | sample KBSS34metaG_FD_184401 | JGI IMG/M metagenome (GOLD analysis project Ga0207711, IMG submission 184401) | Switchgrass rhizosphere microbial communities from Kellogg Biological Station, Michigan, USA - KBS S3-4 metaG (SPAdes) (version 2) | ecosystem: Host-associated > Plants > Roots > Rhizosphere... | reverse complement strand
GGCGGTAGAACTTCGCCCGGTCGTTCATCCAGCTGGCGAACACAGCGCCCACCGCGCCCCAGAGCTGCTCATGCGGGTCCTGCGGGAAGGCATGGCCGAGCTCGGTCTCGACCACCTGCTTGTAGTCGCTGACCACGGCCTCCCAGTCCTCCGCCGACAGCGCCGTGTCGATAGTGACGTCCAGGCGCTCCTTGTGCTCGTCGAGGGTCTCTTCGAACATGTGATGGTCCAGGCCCAGGACCACGGCCGAGTACATCTGGATGAAGCGGCGGTAGCTGTCGAAGGCGAAGCGGCGGTCGCCGGCCAGCTTGGCCAGGCCTTCCACGGTCTCGTCGTTGAGGCCGAGGTTGAGGACCGTGTCCATCATCCCGGGCATCGAGGCCCGCGCGCCGGAGCGCACCGAGACCAGCAATGGGTTGGCCGCATCGCCGAACGCCTTGCCGGTCTGCTGCTCGACCACCTTCAGGCCAACGGCCACCTGTTCGCGCAGGTCGGCGGGATAGGCCTGTTCGTTGGCGTAATAGTGGACGCAGGCCTCGGTGGTGATCGTGAAGCCCGGAGGCACCGGCAGGCCCAGCGAGGACATTTCGGCCAGGTTGGCACCCTTGCCGCCCAGCAGGTCCTTCATCGAGGCGTCGCCGTCCGCGCTCCCGCCGCCAAAGGCGTAGACCCAACGCGTCTTGGACATCGTCTCGGCCGGCATCGCTATCCCTCGTCTTACCCGCTGACCTGGCCGAAATCGGCGACCTGGCCCATGGCGTCACGCACCTTCGCCAGGAGCCGAAGGCGGTTGTCGCGCTCCGAAGCTACGTCGGAGTTCACTAAAACCTTGTCAAAGAACGCGTCCACTGCCGGGCGCAGCGCCGAAAGCTCGCGCATGGCCGCAGCGTAGTCTTCCTTGTCCAACGCCTTGCCGACCTCGATCTGCATGTGGCCGACAGCGTTGATCAGGCCTGCCTCTTCCGGCGGCGCCCTGGCGACGTCGACCGGATCGCCGGTCGGTAGCGCACCCTTCTTCTCCTCGGCCTTGAGGATGTTGACGGCGCGCTTGTACCCCGCGAGGAGGTTCTTGCCGTCCTCGGCTCCCAGGAAGCCTTCCAGCGCATTCACCTTGGAGACGATCCGCAGCAGGTCGTCGTCGCCCAGCGCGAAGACGGCGTCGACCAGATCGTGTCGCTGCCCCTGCTCGCGGAGAAGCACCTTCAACCGGTCTGCGAAGAAGGCCAGCAGGTCATCGGAGGCAAACTTGCGCAGCGGCAGGCGCGCGCGGGTCGCCAGAATGATGCGGATCACGCCCAGGGCGGCCCGGCGGAGCGCGAACGGATCTCGGCTACCGGTCGGCTTCTCATCGATGGCGAAGAAGCTCACCAGCGTGTCGAGCTTGTCGGCCAGGGCCACGGTGGCGGCCACGGCCTGAACCGGCACGTCGTCGGTGGGGCCCACAGGACGATAGTGCGAGCGGATCGCGTCGATGACCTCGGGCTCCAGGCCTTCCTTCTCGGCGTAGTAGGCGCCCATGACGCCCTGCAGCTCGGGGAACTCGCCGACCATGCCAGTGACCAGATCGGCCTTGCACAGGAGCGCAGCCTGCTGGGCGAAAGCCTTGGTGCCGGCGTCGTCGCGGACGTAGGGAGCCAGCTCGCCGGCCAGGGCCACGATCCGCTCGACCCGCGCGTACATGGTGCCGAGCTTGGCGTGGAAGGTGACGCCTTTCAGCTTCTCAAGGCGTGTTTCCAGCCGGGTCTTCTGGTCTTCGTCCCAGAAGAAGCGGGCGTCGCTGAGCCGGGCCGACAGGACCTTGGCGTTGCCGGCGGCGATGGTCTTGCCGCCATCCGCGGCCTCGACATTGGCCACGGTGAGGAAATGCGGGACCAGGAAGCCGGTCGCGGGATCGCGGACCGCGAAATACTTCTGGTGCGTGCGCATGGAGGTGCGGATCACCTCCGGCGGCAGGTCGAGGAAGTCCGGGTCCATGTCGCCCAGGATCGGGGTCGGCCATTCGGCGAGGCCCGCGACCTCGTCCAGCAGACCCTCGTCTTCCACCAGCTCGAAATTGCGCGCGAAGCAGAGCGTGCGCGCGGCGTCCATGATCCGCTCCTTGCGCTCCTCCGGGTCGAGCACCACGAAGTGGCGGGCCAGGCCGTCGGCGTAGGCGTCGAAGTCGCGGGCTTTGAAAGGCTGGGCCGAGCCCATGAATCGGTGGCCTTCGGACGTGTCGCCGCTCTCGATGCCGTCGATCTGGAATGGCACGACCTCGCCGTCGAAGACGCAGAGGATGCGCTTCAGGGGGCGGACCCACTTCAGCGTGCCGCGCCCCCAGGTCATGGACTTCGGCCAGGGGAAGCCGCGCACGATGGCGTCGACCATCTCGGCGACGATCTCGGCGGTCGGGCGGCCGGCCTTGTGGAGATGGGCGTAGTAGAGCCCGTCCTTCTCAATGAGCTGGTCGCGCGTGAGGCCGGTGGACCGCAGGAAGCCGTCGATCGCCTGGTCGGGCGATCCGACGCGCGGCCCCTTCCGCTCCTCGTGGCGGTCGCTCTGCGCCGCCGGCAGGCCTTCGGCCACCAGGGTCAGGCGGCGCGGGCCAGCGAAGGTCTTGAGCGCCTCGGGCAACAGCCCCTCAGCCGCCAGCTTCTCGCGGGCCAGGCGTTCGAGATCGCGCGCGGCGTTGGCCTGCATGCGCGCCGGGATCTCTTCGGAGAACAGTTCGAGCAACAGCTGCGGCATGGTCAGCCGTTCCCGCCTTCGTTGGCGACCCAGGCTTCGGCGCACATCTTGGTCAGGTCGCGGATGCGGCCGATGTAGCTTTGCCGCTCGGCCACCGCGATGGCGCCGCGCGAGTCCATCTTGTTGAACAGGTGGCTGGCCTTCAGCACATGGTCGTAGGCCGGCAGGACGATCGCCTGGCCCTGCGGACCCTTCAACGCCAGGAGCCGCGGCACCTCGGCCTCCATGTCCTCGAACTCACGCTTGAGCATGTCGACGTCATAGCCGTGGAAATTGGCTTCCGACTGCTGGCGCTCGTTCTCCAGGAACACCTCGCCATAGGTCATCGGCGACGGCCCGTCAGGATCGTTGAAGGCCAGCTTGGTGAAATGGTCGACGCCCTGGATATACATGGCCAGGCGCTCGAGCCCGTAGGTCAGCTCGCCCGACACCGGCCAGACGTCTAGACCGCCGACCTGCTGGAAGTAGGTGTACTGGCTGACCTCGGCCCCATCGCACCAGACTTCCCAGCCCAGGCCCCAGGCGCCCACGGTGGGGTTCTCCCAGTCGTCCTCGACAAAGCGGATGTCGTGCAACCTCAGGTCCAGGCCGATGGCCTCCAGCGATCCCAGGTAGAGGTCCTGCAGGTTGTCCGGGTTCGGCTTCAGGATCACTTGGTACTGGTAGTAGTGCTGCAGACGGTTGGGGTTCTCACCGTAACGGCCGTCGGACGGTCGGCGCGAGGGCTGCACGTAGGCCGCCCGCCATGGCTTTGGCCCCAGCGCGCGCAGCACTGTCGCCGGGTGCAGGGTCCCGGCGCCGACCTCGATGTCGTGCGGCTGCAGGATCACGCAGCCCTGGCGGCTCCAGTAATCGTGCAACTTCAGGATCAGGCCCTGAAACGAGAGGGGTTTGTCAGGCATCGAATCGGGCTGGTTTCTGAGCTTGTTCGCAGGCGCAAAAAAAGTCGGCGGACCATAGGGCCCGCCGACTTCAGCTTCAACCGCTCAGACGCGGGGATTTCCTGGCGCCGGTCTTAGTTGCCGTGGGCGGGCGTCCGCTTGCCGGCGTTGGACATCGGGCCGCCGTACTTGGCGCGGTTTTCGGCGGTGTCCGGCACGGGGCCGTTGCTGACCATGGTGTTGGTCACGCTCGCGCCGGAGGGCGTGGTCGCGGTGACCGAGGTCTGCGTCGCCTGGCCGGTCGGGGCCGTGACCTGGGTCGTGGTCGTCACCGGGGCGGTGGTCGTGGTGGTCGTGGTCTGTTGCGCGTAGGCCGCGCCGCCGATCAGGGCGGTCGCGGCGGTCGCGGCGATGAAATAGCCGATCTTCATGGCGGGGGCTCCTGTTGCCGTCTTGGCAACCAAATGCCTACCCGCGGTGAAGGTTCATTTCTTTCGCTTGGCCGGGGCTTTCGGCGGGGGCGCAGGCGCCGCCTCAGGCGCGGGGGCGGGTTCGGCGGCGGGTTCCGGCAGGGTTTCCGGCACCGAGCCGGCGATCATCACCTGGTCGACCACCTGGATGGTGCCGTTCGAGGTGGTCACGTCCGCCTGGATGATGGTGGCGTTGTCGGCCTTGAGGACGCCATCGGCGCTGCCGTCGAGGACGATGTGGTCGCCGCCGCCCGACGGCCACGGGCCGCGGGTGCCCTTGATCTTCGTCGAAGGCACCGGGGCGGCGATGATGTGATGCAGCAGGAGCTTGCGCAGGTCTGCCTTGGTCGGGTCGGCGATCATCTTGTCGAGCTGGCCGGCCGGCAGGGCCGCGAAGGCCGCATCGGTGGGCGCGAACAGCGTCAGGCTGCGGGTCCGGTCCTGGAACAGGGCGCCCAGGTTGGCCGCATCGATCGCCTTCACCAGGGTGGTGAACTGGGTGGAGGTCCGCAGCGTGGTCATCGAGTCTCCGTTGACCGCCAGCTTGGCGGCGGCGGCGGCCGGAGCAGCGGCGGGCGTCTGAGCTTGCGCCGCGCCGGCGAGCAGGGAGACGGCCGCGGCGGCGGCGAGCAAACGTTGGATCGTCATCAGGTCCTCGAGTTGGGTGCAAAATGTCCGCGCGGACGAACGCATAGCGAAACCGCCTCGCCGTGACTACGCCTTGCAGGTCGGCGGCGTTTCCGCCGCTTCGTGAAATTTGTGCTCCCGGCGCGCGTTGGACAGCCTGGGGCCGGCATTCGCACAAAAATAAGGCGCCGGGGCCCGCGGCCGCCCACGAAACAGGCGGCGCGCTGCTTATTGCCACGCCACGCCGGCCTGCCGGAGCCCCTCGCCGCCCGCGCCGATAGCGTCCGATTGGCCGCCGCGACACGGGGATGGGGACACGTCGTGAGCGGCCTTCGGTCAACAGGAAAGGCCCGGCCCAGCCTCAAGGGCCGCGCGGGAGCGAGCGGATGAAACTGATCATGGCGATCGTCAAACCCTTCAAGCTGGACGACGTGCGCGAAGCGCTCGTCGGCGCCGGTGTCGAGGGGCTGACGGTTTCGGAAGTCAAAGGCTACGGCCGGCAAAAAGGGCAGACCGAAATCTACCGGGGCGCTGAGTACCAGGTGAATTTCCTGCCGAAGGTGAAGCTGGAGGCGGTCGTCGACGACGCCGCCGTCGGCAAGGCGGTGGAGGCGGTCAAGGCGGCCGCGGCCACAGGCAAGATCGGCGACGGCAAGATCTTCGTCCTCAACGTTGAGGACGCCGTGCGTATCCGGACCGGCGAGACCGGCGCTGCGGCGCTCTAGCGGTCAGTAATCAGGGGACATGAAAACAATGAAGCTCACCCAATTGAAAAGGCTGGCAGGGCTCGCGCTCGCCGCCGCGGTGATCGGGGGACCTTTCGCGGGATCCGCCATCGCCCAGACTGCCGCCGCGCCAGCCGCACCTGCGCCGGCTGCTGCTGCGGCCCCGGCCGCTACGCCGGCGCCTGAAGCCGCCGCGGCCCCTGCCGCAGCGGCCGCTACGCCGGCTCCGGCCGCCGCGCCCGCGGCCGCGCCGACGCCGCCGAAGATCGACACCGGCGACACGGCCTGGATGCTCACCTCGTCGGTGCTGGTGCTGATGATGACCATCCCCGGGCTGGCGCTCTTCTACGCCGGCATGGTGCGCAAGAAGAACATTCTGGCGACGCTCGCCCAGAGCTTCGCGGCGACGGCGCTGATCACTGTCCTGTGGATGGTCATCGGCTACTCGATCGCCTTCACCGACGGCGGAGCCAACAACAAGCTGATCGGCGGCGTGAAGTACCTGCTGCTCGGCCCGATGGGCTTGAACGCGACGAGCTCGCTGGCTCCGACCATTCCTGAATCCGTCTACATGTTCTTCCAGATGACCTTCGCGATCATCACCCCGGCGCTAATCGCCGGCGCGCTGGCCGACCGGATGAAGTTCTCGGCGTTCCTGGCCTTCATGGGCGCCTGGCTGCTGCTGGTCTACTGCCCGATCGCCCACTGGGTTTGGGGCGGCGGCTGGCTCGGCGCCATGGGCGCGCTCGACTACGCCGGCGGCACCGTCGTTCACCTGAACGCGGGCACCGCGGGCCTCGTCGCAGCCTTGATGCTGGGCAAGCGCAAGGGCCTGGGGACCGAGAACATGGCCCCGCACAACCTGGCTTACAGCGTCATCGGCGCCTCGCTCCTGTGGGTGGGCTGGTTCGGGTTCAACGCCGGCTCGGCGGTGACCTCCAACGTCAACGCCGGCATGGCGGCGGCGGCGACCCAGATCGCCACCGCCGGTGCGGCCTTGGCCTGGATGTTCGCCGAGTGGATCGTCTCCAAGAAGCCGTCGGTGCTGGGCATGGTGTCCGGCGCGGTGGCGGGCCTGGTGGCGATCACCCCGGCTTCGGGCTTCGTCAACCCGGGCGACGCCCTGATCATCGGCCTCCTGGCGGGCGTGGTCTGCTACATCTCGGCGGTCCACGTGAAGAAGATGTTCGGCTACGACGACGCCCTGGACGCCTGGGGCGTGCACGGGGTCGGCGGGGCGCTGGGCGCGCTTCTGACCGGTGTGTTCGCATCCAACGCGATCAACTCGCTGGGCAAGGGCGGCGTCCACGACGGCAACTGGGCGCAGATGAAGCTCCAGTTCATCGATGTCGGCGCGACCTTCGCCTACTGCGCGGTGGTCACCTTCGTGATCCTGTTCGTGATCAAGCTGACGATCGGCCTGCGGGTCTCCGAAGAGGCCGAGGTCGAAGGCCTCGACATCAACCTCCATGGCGAGGTGGTGCAAGCCTAAGAGCTCGAGCAGAGTTCAGTACGGGAGCGGGGGGTCCTTCGGGGCCCCCGTTTTCGTTTGCGCCTATTCCGGGTCCGGCCAGGGACCGCCCAGGCGACAACGCGCGACCCACCAGTCGGGCGCCATGGCTTCCAGGCGCTCGGCCAGGCCCTCGGCCTCGATGTCGCCGGCGCAGAGCGCGAAGCAGGTGCCCCCGGAACCGGAGACGCGGGCCAGCAGGGTCTCGGGCTCCCCGGCCAGGGTTTCCAGCACAGCGCCGACCTGCGGCGCGACCGCGATCGCGGCGGCTTCCAGATCGTTGCGCTGGCCGGCCAGCCAGGCCGCAAGTTCGGTCGCGTCCTCGAAGGCGTCGGGCGCGGTCGGCGGGGTCAGGTCGCTGAACCGGCCCGCCGCGTCGAAGCGCCGATAGACCTCCGCGGTCGAAACGGGGACCCGCGGGTTGGCTAGCACGATATCAAGCGGCGGCAGGCCGGGGGCGGAGGAGAGCCGCTCACCCCGTCCCTGAGCGATAGCCGGGGCGCCCCACAGGCAGGCCGCGCCATCCGCGCCCAGCGCCGCCGCCACCGCCTCCAGGCGATCGTTATCTACGGCTAGCGAGCAGACCTCGCGGAGCAGCCGCAGCGTCGCGCCCGCGTCGCTCGACCCGCCGCCCAGGCCCGAGGCCACCGGCAGGCGCTTCTCCAGCGACAGCCCGACCGGCGCCACCGGTCGCCGCGCCTCGGTGATCAGGGCGCGGGCCGCGCGGAGCACGAGATTGTCGTCGTCATCGCCGAGATCGCGGGCGAAGGGCCCTCGCACCCGCAGGCTGAGCGCCTCGGCCTCGAAGGTCGACACCAGGTCGCCCAGGTCGGCGAACGCCATCAGGGTGCAGAGCGGGTGATAGCCGTCCGCGCCGGGCGCGCCGACGTGCAGGTACAGGTTCAGCTTGGCGGGCGCGAACGCCACGCGGGCCATGACTATTTGTCGGCGAGCTTCGGCGTCGGCCCGTCCGGGCCCAGGCCCGAGGCGAGCTTCGCCTCGGCGCCGGCCTTGATCTTGTCGTCGGGCTTCAGCGTCAGCACGCGCCGCCACTGGAACTGGGCCTCGTCTCGGCGACCAACCCTCCAGTAAGCGTCGCCCAGGTGGTTGTTGATCTCCGGATCGCCGGCCTCGAGCTCGACGGCCTCTTCCAGCTTGGCGACGGCGGTCTTGTAGTCGCCCAGGCGGTAGTAGGCCCAGCCCAGGCTGTCGACCATGGCCCCGGAACGTGGGTCGGCGGCGACGGCCTTTTCCACCATCGCCATGGCGTCCTTCAGCCGCTCGCCACGATCGATCAGGGAATAGCCGAGGTAGTTCAGCAGCTCCGGCTCCTCAGGGCGCAGCTTCAGCGCGGCCTGCAGGTCGGCCTGGGCTTCCGGCCAGCGGCCCATGCGTTCGTTGGCCACGCCGCGCGAATAGAACAGCCGCCAGTCCGGCGTCTTGGTCTCCGCGATCAGCGGGTCGAGCGCCTGGATCGCCTCGCCGTAGCGCTCGTCGGCGCGCAGGAGATCGGCCAGCGTCACCCGCGCATCGCGGTCGCCGGTCTGGGCCGCCGCGCGCGCCACCTTCAGCGCGCTCTCCTTGTCGTCGGCCGACTGGTAGGTCCAGGCGAGCTTGGCCTGGGCGGCGCCGAACTCGGTCGAGCCGACCTTGGGACGCGAATAGGCCAGCCGGGCGCCGTCGTTGTCGCCCTGGCTGAGCAACAGATCGCCGACCATCACCCAGGCCTCGTCACGCGACGGATCGAGCCGCAGCAGCAGCCGCAGATAGGCCAGCGCCAGCGACGCCTGCTTGCCGGAAATCATGCTGGCCGAGGGCGCGAGCATGGCCTGGGCCGCGCCTTCGCGCAGAGTCTGCAGCGATGGGGCGGCCTTGCCGGCCTGGGCGCGCGCCAGCGCCTGCTTTACCGCGACGCTGTCGGGTTCACGACGCAGGCTATCGCCGTAGAGCGCAACCGCGTCGACCTTGCGGCCGCGTCGCTCGAGGAACCCACCATAGGCCAGCACCGCCATCTCGGTGGGATTGCCGCCCTCGGCCAGCGCCTTGAAATCGGTCTCGGCCTCGTCGAAGCGCTTGGCGCGCTCATAGAGGCTCGCCTGGCCGATCTGGCCGAAGTAGTCGACCAGCCGGTCGCCGCGGACCTGCGGCCGGACCAGCGAGCCATCGACGTCACCGGCCGCGGCCGCGGCCCAGGGCGCCAGCAGCGCCGCGGCGGGCTTGTGCGGGAAAGCGACATTGGCGTCTGTCAGGAGGGCCTTGGCCTCCTTGCCGCGGCCCTCGGCCAAGGCTTCAACCCCGACCACCAGCTTGCCGAGACGCTTGGCCGCCTCGGAGGCGTCGTCGCCGGTCGGCGCCAGCAGAGCGGCCTTCTGGATGTCGCCGGCCAGCACCGCCGAGGTGAACGCGCGCTCGGAGATCATCGCGTCGCCGCCGGTCTCGGCGCGGGCCTGGTCGAAGAACCGCGAGGCCTCGCCGTTGCGGCCGCCGTTCATCGCCGACTGGCCGGCAAGGAACATGCCGTAAGCGGATGACCCCGGATTGAGATCGTTGGAGGCCGACCCGCGGGAGCCGCCTTCGGTCGCACAGGCGGCCAGCAAGACGAGCGGGGCAACGGTGGTCAGAAGCAGAGGCAGGCGCATGAACGGACCTTCCGACGTAAGCATGGCGGCCGCAAGGCGGCACACCGTCACAAGACTGGCGCCGTTACCCTCGCCCCGCTTGGTTACATATTCGGGTAGTTCGGCCCGTCCCCGCCCTGCGGCGTCGTCCAGTCGATATTCTGCGACGGATCCTTGATGTCGCAGGTCTTGCAGTGAACGCAGTTCTGGAAGTTGATCTGGAACTTCGGGTTCTGCCCCTGCTCGTCGTAGAGTACCTCGTAGACCCCGGCCGGGCAGTAGAGCCGCGCGGGCTCGCCATACTTCGGCAGGTTGATCGAAATCGGCACGGCGGCGTCGCGCAGATGCAGGTGAGCCGGCTGGTTCTCGTCGTGGTTGGTGTTCGACAGGAAGACGCTGGAGAGCTTGTCGAAAGAGAGCACGCCGTCCGGCTTCGGATAGACGATCGGCTTGAAGTCCTTAGCCAGGCCTGTGGACTCCGCGTCCGACTTCTTGTGGTGCATGGTGCCGAAGAAGGAGAAGCCGCCGAACAGGCTGGTGGTCCAGAGGTCCAACATTCCGACGGCGCCGCCGATCAGCGGTCCAAACACGCCAAGGATCGGCTTGAAGTTGCGGACCGTGTGCAGTTCCTTGCGCACCCAGGATTTCTCGTAGGCGATTCCATACTCGACGAGCTCATCGCCGGTACGGCCCGCCTTGATCGCCTGGTAGGCGGCCTCGGCGGCCATCATGCCGCTCTTCATGGCGTTGTGGCTGCCCTTGATCCTCGGCAGGTTCACAAAGCCGGCGCTGTCGCCCAGCAGGACGCCACCCGGGAAGCTCAGCTTCGGCACCGATTGCAGGCCGCCCTCGCTGATCGCGCGGGCGCCGTAGGCGATGCGCTTGCCGCCCTTCAGGTATTTCGCCGCCTCGGGATGATGCTTCCAGCGTTGGAACTCGTCGAAAGGCGAGATCCACGGGTTCTTGTAGTTGAGATGGACCACGTAGCCGACGGAGACGTAGTTGTCGCCGAAGTGGTACATGAACGAGCCGCCCTCGGTCTTCGGGTCGAGCGGCCAGCCGAGGGTGTGGATCACCAGGCCCGGGACGAACTGCTCGTCCGGCACCTGCCACAGCTCCTTGATGCCGATGCCGTATTTCTCGGGGTCGGCGTCCTTGCCGAGGCCAAATCTCGCCTTCAGCACCTTCGCAAGGGAGCCTCGCACGCCCTCTCCGATGAAGACGTACTTGCCGCGCAGCTCGATGCCCGGCTCGTAGCTGGGGCCCGGCTTACCGTCCTTGCCGATGCCGAACTCGCCGGCCACCACGCCGACCAGCTTCTCGCCCCCCTGCTCGTCTTTGTCGAACACGGGGGCCGAGGCCGCCATGCCCGGATAGATTTCCACGCCCAGCCCCTCGGCTTCCGTCGCCAGCCAGCGGCAGACGTTGCCGAGCGAGGCGATGTAGTTGCCGTGGTTGTTCATGAAGGACGGCATGGCCCAGATGGGCAGGTCGAAGCTGCCCTGCGGACCCAGGATCTGAAACTTGTCCTTGGTGACCGCGGTCTCCAGCGGCGCGCCCTTGGCCTTCCAGTCGGGGATCAGTTCGCTGATGCCCTTGGGGTCGATGACCGCGCCGGAGAGAATGTGGGCGCCGACCTCGGCGCCCTTTTCGACGATGGCGACCGTCAGGTCGGCGTCCAGCTGCTTCAGCCGAATCGCCGCGGCCAGGCCCGACGGCCCCGCGCCCACGATGACGACATCGTACTCCATCGCTTCGCGCGGTTCGGCCCCGACACTGGATTCGGCGTCTTCGCTCATGCCCCGAGGCTCCCGTTGATCCCTTGCCCGACTTATCGGAAGGTCACCTAGCGGCGGTCAAGGAAAACCGGGGGAAGAGACACCATGCGCCTATTGGCCTTGATCTGCGCACTGACGCTTTGCGCCTCGCAAGCCGAGGCCGGGGGCGCGCGCTGGATCGGCAGTTGGGCCGCCTCCCCGGCCCCGCCGATGGCGCCGCCGCCCAATAATCCGGCCCGCGGCACGCCGACCTTCAACGACCAGACGATCGTGCAGGTCGTCCGCCTGACCGCCGGCGGTCAACGCCTGCGCCTGCGGTTCAGCAACGAATATGGAGCCCAACCCCTGGCGATCGGCGCTGTGCGCGTGGGCCTGGTCGACGCCGCGGGTGGGCTCGTGCCCGGATCCGATCGGCCGGTGACCTTCGCGGGTCAAAGGACCGCCACGCTGCCTCCAGGCGCGCCGCTGCTCACCGATCCCATCGCCCTGCCGACCGGAGCGCTGGCCCGCCTGCGCGTGAGCCTCTACCTGCCCTCCGACACCCACGGCTGCACCTGCCATATGCTGGGCGTCGAGCGCGTGCAGGTCTCGCCCCCGGGCGACTGGACCGAAAAGCCGGTGCCCGGCCCGGCCGCCGACGCGCCGGTCGGCGAGTACCGCGCCTTCCTCTCCGGCGTGGAAATCGAGACCAATGGCCCCTTGGCGCCAGTGATCGTTCCGTTCGGGGACTCCATCACCGATGGCGCGCGCGCCACCACGGGGGCCAACCACCGCTGGCCCGATCGCCTGGCCGAGCGCCTGGTCGCCGCCGGCAAGGGCCGTCCGGTCGCCGTGGTCAACACCGGGATCAGCGGCAACCGGGTGCTGAGCGACGGTATCATCCCGATCTTCGGGCAGAGCGCGCTCAGCCGCTTTGACCGCGACGTGCTCTCAATCCCCGGCGCGACCCACGTGGTCATCCTGGAGGGTGTCAACGACCTGGGGGGCAAGCCTAGCCCGAGCGCCGAGGACCTCATCGCCGGCTACCGCCAGCTGATCCAGCGGGCCCACGCCCATGGTCTGAAGATCATCGGCGCCACCATCCTGCCCTACGGCGGCGCGGCCTATTACACCGCCGCGGCCGACGTTGAGCGCGGGAAGATCAACGCCTGGATCCGAACGGGTCACGAGTTCGATGCGGTCATCGACCTCGACGCTGCGGTCCGCGACCCGGCCAAGCCGGAGCGGATGAAGGCCGCGCTGCAGTCCGGCGACTGGCTGCATCCCAACGACGCCGGCTACAGGGTCATGGGCGACGCGGTCGACCTGACCCTGTTTCGTTAGCCGCCTGAGTCAGTCGCCGCGGTAGGCGGCTTGCAGCTCGGCGACGTCGAGCTTCACCATCTTCATCATCGCCGCCATGGCGCGCTGGCGCCCCGCGGCGTCCGACCCGCCGATGGTCTCAAAGAGCTGTTTCGGAACCACCTGCCAGGACAGGCCGAAGCGGTCCTTCAGCCAGCCGCACTGGCTGGGCGTCCCGCCCTCCAGCAGACGGTCCCAATAGCGGTCGACCTCCGCCTGGCCATCGCAGTCGATGACGAAGGAGAACGCCTCGGAGAGCTTGTAAACGGGCCCGCCATTGAGCGCGGTCACCCGCTGACCATCGATCTCGAAGTCGACGGTCATGGCGCTGCCCTCCGGACCCGGCCCGCCGGGCCCGTAGCGCTGGACCGACAAAATCTTGGAATTGGGGAAGAGGGAGACATAGAGCTCGGCCGCCGGTTCAGCCTCGATATCGAACCAGAGGAACGGATGAATCGTCGGCATGTCAGGAGCTCCTTCATCGCTTGTGGCCCTAAGGACGAGCCCGCGACCATCGTTCCGACATCAGGCCACGCGTTTTTTTCACCGCCAGGGCCGCAATCGCGATAGGGCGATGACCATGGAGCGCCTTCGCCGTCTGATCGACCTGCCCGGCGTCGCCGACCTCGAATACCGCGCCTTGCTCAAACGCGAGTTCGCCGAGCCCGAGGCCCGCGCCGAGTTCCCCGAGATCGACGAGTGCTCGAAGGCGATCTTCGGCCTGACCGCAGATGAGGCTGACGCCCATCCTCGCCCCGCGGGCTGGGACGGCGTCGAGACTCGGCCGACCCCGCAGCAGGTGGCCGCCTTCGAGGCCGAGGGCTGGGACGTCACCGACGACAAGCGCCGCCCCTTGCGCACGCTCGGTCACTTCAATCAGCAGCTCTGGCTGGCGCTGCGCGGCGTCGCCGGAAGCCTGCCTTTCCAGCCCGAAGACAACACGCCGGACCCCTGGGGCGCCTCGCTCGCGGCCGAGGCCACGCGTTTCAGGAAACGTTGACCGACATGAAACCGCCCCCCAAGCGCCTCTCGGATCTAAAGGGCGGCGCCCCGCCCACCGGGGTCTACGCCCCACCGACGCCCAAGGTCTCGCGCCAGAAGCCCGGCAAGGTGCTGACGGCGGCCGAGAAGGCGGCGTTCCTGGCTTCGCGCCCGGATCTCAAGCCGAAGACCTAGGGCTTCTCGAACACCACGATCAGGTTATTGGCCGGCATGGCGATACGTTCGGCGAAGCGCAGGCCCTTGGCTGCAGCCAGCGCCGTCACGTCCGCAAGGTCGCGGAGCCCCCACGCCGGATCACGCGCCTTCAGGCTCCCGTCGAAGGACAGGTTCGAAGGCGCGGTGGGCACGTCGGCTTCGATGTAGGGGCCGTAAAGCAGGAGCTTGCCGCCTGGCGTCAGCAGCCGCGCCGCCCCCGCGATCAGGCCCTCCGTCGCCGCCCAGGGTGAGATGTGGACCATGTTGATGCAGACGATCGCGTCGAAGGCGCTTGTCGGCCAGGTCGCCGCGTCGGCGGCGTCGAGGCGGATCGGCTCGGCCAGGTTCGCGAGGCCGGCCTGAGCCCGCCACGCCGCGATGCTGGCCAGGGCCTCGACGTCGCGGTCGGACGGTTGCCACCTTACCCCCGGTAGGGCCGCGGCAAGGAACTTCGCGTGCTCCCCGGCCCCGCTCGCCACCTCCAGCACCCGCGCGCCGGTCGCCAGGCGCGGCGCAAGGACCGCCAGGATCGGCTCTCGGTTGCGGGCGGTGGAGGGTGAGGCGCGCGCGCCGGCGGGGACGGTGTCGGTCATGGGGCCAGAGTAACCCTGCTCTGCTCACACCCCGAACAGCTTCTCTGGCGTTGCCCCCGGCGACGCAAAAGGCTTCTCTCCCTGCCGCAACCAAATCGAGAGGAAATGACTATGGCTCAACGCACCGGCCTGCAGCTGCGCTCGCTGCTAAAGGCTTCGGGAGAGCTCGAGTTGTCGCTGGCCACCGTCGACGTCCCCGATCCCGGTTCCGACGAGATTCTCGTGCGCATCGAAGGCTCACCCATCAACCCCTCCGACCTTGGCCTGCTGCTGGGTCCTGCGGACATGTCCACCGCCAAGGCCGCCGGCGGAACTGTCACCGCCGCCGTCCCGCCCCAGTTCATGAAGGCCATGGCCGCGCGCGTCGATCAGTCGATGCCGGTGGGCAATGAAGGCGCGGGCGTGGTGATCGCCGCCGGCGCCGACCCGGCCGCCCAGGCCCTGATGGGCAAGACCGTGGCGATCCTCGGCGGCGCCATGTACGCCCAGTACCGCACGGTGAAGGCCGCCGACGCCCTGCTGCTGCACGACGACGCCACGTCGGCCGACGGCGCCTCCTGCTTCGTCAATCCCCTGACCGCGCTTGGCATGGTCGAAACCATGCGCCGCGAGAACCACAAGGCCCTGGTCCACACGGCCGCAGCCTCCAACCTCGGTCAGATGCTGGTGAAGATCTGCCTCAAGGACGGGGTCGACCTGGTCAACATCGTGCGCAGCCCCGAGCAGGTGAAGATCCTCAAGGCCATCGGCGCCAAGCACGTGCTCGATTCCACCTCGCCCACCTTCATCGACGACCTGACCGATGCGCTGGCCGAAACCGGCGCCACCATCGCTTTCGACGCCATCGGCGGCGGCAAGCTGGCCGGCCAGATCCTCGGCGCCATGGAAGCCGCGGCCAACCGCACCGCCGGCGCCTACAGCCGCTACGGCTCCACCACCTTCAAGCAGGTTTATATCTACGGCGGGCTCAACACCGGCGTGACCGAGCTTGGCCGCAACTTCGGGATGATGTGGGCGCTGGGCGGCTGGCTCCTGACCTACTTCATCATGAAGATCGGCCCAGCCGAGGCCCAGAAGCTCCGCCAGCGGGTCGCCGACGAGCTGAAAACCACCTTCGCCAGCCACTACACCGCCGAGATCGGTCTGGCCGAAGCCCTCGATCCGGCCGTCATCGCCGCCTACAACAGGAAGACCACCGGCGAGAAATACCTGATCAACCCCAGCAAGGGGCTTGGCTAGACTCTCCCTCGATGGCTGACGCCGCGCCGGATCCGATCGACCTCAAGCTGCAGGCGGCCATCGGCTGGCTGCAGGCCAGCCTGGTTAACCACGCGGAGATCACCCTGCGCGAGGTCTTGGCCGCGCGGCCGGACGCGCCGCGCGCGCGCCGCCTGCACGGCATCGCCCTCTTCAAGCTCGGCCGGCGCGAAGAGGGCGTCGCCGCGATCGCCGCCGGCGCCAACGAGGAGGGCGACAACCCCCGCGCCTGGGCCGATCTCGCCGTGGCGTTGCGCGACAATGGCGATCTGCCCGCGGCGGAGACCGCCTACGCCCGCGGGCTGGCCGCGCAGCCGCCCGGCTTCAGCGCGCCACCGCTGGCCCGGCAGGTGTTCTGCACCGAGGTTGGCGCCTACGACTTCACCGTTGTCGACTACCCCTACCGCGCGGAGATCCGCTTCGGCGCGGGGCGCCCGCCTCATCCGGAACTGGCCGCCCTGATCGGCGAAGGCCGCGAGCGCTACCGCGCTTTCCTGACCAGCCTGGGCGAGATGCAGGCGGACTTCGCGGCCGTGCCGCTCGGCGGGACGTACGAGACCCCCGAGCCGTTCTGGCTGAACTCCTGGTTTTCTGCGCTCGACGCCATGGCGCTGACCGGCATGTTGCGGGCCCACAACCCGGCCCGCATGGTCGAGATTGGCTCTGGCGTCTCCACCAAGTTCGCCCGGCGCGCCATCGGCAGATACGGCCTCAGGACCAAGCTCGCCTCCATCGACCCGCAGCCGCGCAACGAGGTCGACAAGCTCTGCGACCACGTGATCCGCAAGCCGCTGGAACAGTGCGACCCGGCGATGTTCGAGACTCTGGCGCCGGGCGACGTCTTCTTCCTCGACAGCTCGCATCGCTCATTCCAGGGCTCGGACGTCACGGTGTTCTTCCTGGAAATCCTGCCCCGGCTGAAGCCCGGGGTGATCGTCCACATCCACGACATCTACCTACCCGAGGACTACATCTCCGGCCACATCGGGCGCATGTGGAACGAGCAGTACCTGCTGGCCTCGGCGCTGCTGTTCGGCGCGGACCGGTTCGAGATCCTGTTCCCGAGCTGGTTCGTGCTGCGCGATCCCGAGCTGATCGCCCACGCCAACCGCCTGCTGCGCAAAGGTCCGCTCGCCGGCGTCGACCTCTATGGCGCCAGCTTCTGGATGCGAATGGTCTGAACGACGCCGCTAGTTGCGGGTCGGGATCACCACCGGCAGGGTCTCGTAGCCTTTCACGAAGATCGAGTGGGTGCGCGACGGCTCGGCGGCCAGCTCGACCGTCGGGAAGCGTTTCATGATCTCTTCCCAGATGATGGTCAGTTGCAGCTCGGCCAACCGGTTGCCGACGCAGCGGTGAATGCCGAAGCCGAAGCTCATGTGGTGCCGCGGCCGCTCGCGGTCGATGATGTAGCTGTCGGGGTCGCTCACCGCGCTCGCGTCGCGATTGCCCGAGACGTACCACATGGCCACCCGGTCGCCGGCCTTGATGGTCTTGCCGCCCAGTTCGAAGTCCTGGGTGCAGGTCCGCGCCATGTGCGCCAGCGGCGTCTGCCAGCGGATGGTCTCCGACACCATGGCCGGGATCAGCGAAGGGTCGGCGCGCAGCTTGCGGTACTGGTCGGGGTGCTTGTTCAGCGCATAGACCGAGCCGGAGATGGTGTTCCGCGTGGTGTCGTTGCCGCCGATGATCAGCAGGCCCAGGTTCCCGGCATATTCCATCCGGTCCATGTTCCGCGTCGACTCGCCGTGCGCCAGCATGGAGATCAAGTCCCCGGCCGGCGGCTGGTTCACCCGCTCGTTCCACAGGCCCGTGAAGCGGTCGACCATGCTGTCCAGCTCGGCGCGCTTGTGCTCCCAGCTCTTCACTGGGCCGTGGCCCGGCATGTTGGTCATCATATCCGACCAGTGCGGCAGGAGCTGACGCTCCTCCTGGGGAAAGTCGAACAAGGTGGCCAGCGTCATGGCCGTCAGCTCCTTCGAGACGTGCTCGACCCAGTCGAACTCCACCCCGATGGGCAGGCTGTCCAGGATCTTGCCCGCCCGCTCGCGGATCACCGGCCCCATGACCTGCAGGTTGGACGGCGCCACCACCGGGCTCACCGTCTTGCGCTGCACATCGTGCTTGGGAGGATCCATGGAGATGAAGCTGGGCCGGGTGCCGCGAATCTTCTGCTCGGCCTTGGACTCGTTGCTCTGCAGCGTGATGCCGTCGGCCGAGGAGAACACCCCGTGGTTGGAGTCCACCGCCATGATGTCGTCCCACAGGCAGATCGACCAGAAGCCGCCGTAGTCCGGGCTCTCGACCCAGTGCACCGGGTCCTCGGCCCGCAGGCGCTCGAAGATCGGCCAGAAGGCGTTGGCGGCGAACAGGTCCGGCTGGGCCGGGTCCACCGCCTCGATCGGCAGGTTCATGATCCGCGCCCGGGCTTCGGCTTGGATGTCGACGGCGCCGTCGTGCATGGCAGACTCCCTATCGTTGACGCCCATTCAGAACCGCGCGGCCCCGTCGCGCAAGCCGCTGGCGCATATGGACGGCTGACAAGCGCGCCCGCCCGGGCCAAGACTGTGGCGTGCCCGCCGCCTCGCCAATCGCCGAATCCTTGCTCGCCTTCTGGGCGGACGCCGGCGTCGACGCCATGCTGCTGGACGAGCCGGTCGACCGTATCGCCGCCGGCCGCATCGCCCCGCCCCTGCCCTCGGTTCGACCGGCCGCCGTCGCCACTGCGCCCGCCCGTGCTGCGCAATCCGCCCAGCCAGATGTCTCTGCCGCCGTCGCCGAGGCGCGCGCGTTGGCCGCGGCCGCCCAGGACCTCGAGGCGCTCGCCGCCGCCATCGCAGCCTTCGACGGCTGTCCGCTGAAGTTCGCCGGGGCCGCGTCGCAATCGGTGTTCTATCGCGGCGACCCCGCTGCACCGGTGCTGGTGATCGGCGAAGGTCCGGGCGCCGACGAGGACCGCCAGGGCCAGCCGTTCGTCGGCCGCGCCGGCCAGATGCTGGACAGGATGTTCGCCGCCGCCGGCCTCACCGAGCGGGTGTTCATCACCAACACCGTCTTCTGGCGCCCGCCCGGCAACCGCGATCCCACGCCGGGGGAGCAGGCGGTCTGCCTGCCCTTCCTGGAGCGCGCCATCGCCCTGGTGAACCCCAAGATGCTGCTGCTGGTCGGCGCGCCATCCTCCAAGTCGATGCTGAAGACCGAGCAGGGCATCCTATCGCTGCGGGGGCGCTGGCTCGAATGGCGCTCCACCGATGGCAGTCTGGAGGTTCCAGCCCTGCCCACCCTGCACCCGGCCTTCCTGCTGCGCCAACCGGCGGCCAAGAAGAAGGCCTGGGCCGACCTGCTGATGCTCGCCGAGCGCCTCGAGCGCCCTGAGCGGCCCGCTTAGCCCCGCCCCGGAGACCACCCCATGCCTGTTCCTACCCTTCGCGGTCAGCGCGTCGTCGTCATCGGCGGCAGTTCCGGCATCGGCTATTCGGTCGCCGAGGCCGCGCTGGCCGAGGGCGCCGAGGTGATCATCGGCTCCAGCAAGGCGACCAATGTCGACGCGGCCCTGGCGCGGCTCGGCAAGGGGGCATCCGGCTCGGCCGTGAACGTCCGCGACGAGGCCGACGTCCAGGCGTTCTTCGCCCAAGCCGGCGCCTTCAACCACCTGGCCTACACCGCCGGCGACTGGGATCGCGCCGAGACGGGCCCTGTGGCCCAAATGGACTTTGCCGCCGCCGCCGCGGGCGCGGAAGTGCGGTTCTGGGGCGCGCTGAGGGCCGTCAAGCACGCGCTGGCGCAAATTGCGCCGGGCGGCTCCGTCACCCTGACCGACGGCGTGCGCACCCATCGCCCGGCCAAGGGCATGCCGCTCTCGTCGGCCTATGGCGCAGCCATCGAACACCTGGCCAAGGGCCTGGCCGTCGACCTCGCGCCTCTGCGGGTGAACGCGGTCTGCCCGGGGCTGATCGCCACCGGAGTGTGGGACAGCGCGCCGGCTGGCCGGTTGGCGAAGATGGCCGAACGCCTGCCCATTCCGCGCGCCGGCGATCCGGCGGAGGTGGCGCAGGCCTACATTTATCTGATGAAGGGCGGCTACACGACCGGCCAGGTGCTGATCGTCGACGGCGGGGTGATGCTCGTCTGAGCATCCTGCGGCGAAAGCTCCCCTCCGAGTTGTCAGGGGTTGATCGCAGGGTGCGCGGCGCTTAACCCTACGATCGGGGACTTCGAGAAGAGGATCGCGCCCGCCCGCTCAAGACGGGACGCGCGGACAGGACGACGGGATGACGCTGAAGAAGCGCCTCGCGGGCCGGGTAGCCATACTCGCCTGCTCCGCCGCCATCACCGCCGCAGCGGCGGCGCCTGCGCGCGCCGAAGGGCTCGCGGCGCTCTCTCCCACCGACGCCAAGGCCTATTCCGCGGCTTTCGACGCCACCGAGCGCGGTGACTTCATCGACGCCCAGATGCAGGCGACCGACGTGCAGGACCGCTCGTTGCTGGGCTACCTGTCGTTCCGCCAGCTGATGCACCCGACGGCGCATGTCGCCGCTTTCGACGAGCTCACCGGCTGGCTCGCCAAGTTCCGCGATCTGCCGGTGGCCGACCGCATCTTCGCCCTGGCCTCGAAGCGCCGGCCCGACCCGTCCGCGGAGGCTCCTCGCCCGCTGCTGGCGCTGGGCGACGGACCCTATACGCCGGCCGCCCCGCCGCTCTCCGACAAGGCCCGGCGCGGCCGTGAGGCGTTCTACGCCGGCGACGTAGACCGCGCGCTGCGGCTGGCGTCCCAGGCCGGCGATCGCTGGATGATCGGCCTGGCCTCCTGGCGCCTGAAGTCCTGGTCGGAGGCGCAGCGCAACTTCACGGCGCTCGCCCGCGACAGCGACGGAGACGCCTGGCTGCAGGCGCAGAGCTGGTACTGGGCCGCCCGCGCCGCGGACGCCGCCGGCGACGCGAGCGCCGCCTCCAGCAATCTCCGCTCCGCCGCCCGCAACGGCGAGACCTTCTACGGCATGCTGGCCGCGCGGCAGCTCAAGCTGGCCGACCAGGCCGCCGCGCAAGCCTCCGACGATCGGGTCGCGCAGCTGATCCTGGCCGCCTACGCCGCGCCCTCGGCCGAGCTTGCCCAGTTCGTCGCCGCCGATCCGCGCGCCCACCGTGCCGCCGCCCTGGCCCAGATCGGCCGGGGCTCCGAGGCGATCCAGGAACTGCGCGCCGGCATGGCGCTGGCCCGCACGCCGGCCGATCAGGCCCACTGGCGGGCGCTCACTCTGGCCATGGGCACCTCCCTGGCCGATCGCGCCGTGCCGCCGCGCGGCGCCGATCTGGACTATCCGGCGCCGGAACTCGCGCCGCGCGCCGGCTTCACGCTCGACCGGGCGCTGGTCTACGCGATCGTACGCCAGGAGAGCCGCTTCAACCCGCAGGCCGTTTCGCAGAAGGGCGCGATCGGCCTGATGCAGCTGATGCCGGGGACGGCGCTGGCCGCCGCCGGAGATGACAAGCTGAAGTCCGACATGACGCCGCTGTTCGAGCCGGGGCTCAACCTGCGAGTCGGCCAGGACTACTTCGCCTGGCTGCTCAACAAGGGGGTGGGCCACGACCTGATCCGCGCCGTCGCCGCCTACAACGGTGGGCTCGGCACCGTAGCCCGGGCCGCCCAAACGCTGGGCGACAACCCCGATCCATTGCTCCTGATGGAATGCCTGCCGCCGCTGGAGACCCGCGCCTATGTCCAGCATGTCCTGGCCGGCTATTGGACCTACCGGCGGATGTGGGGCGAGGCCTCGCCGACCCTGGACGCCCTGGCGTCCGGCGACCGCACCGTGGATGAGCGGCTCGACCTAGGTCAGCCGAGCCGCGCCGCGCCCCAGCTCGCCGCGCAGACGCTTCAGGTCGGGATGCGGTAGGCCCCGGGCCGCGCCGCGTCCGATCAGCACCCCGTAGCAGCGACCCGAAAAGGCCCCGCCGTCGCCGACGATCAAGGCGTCACCGCCGCCACTGCGGAGATGGCCGCCCAGGGCGTCCAGCCAGCCGGTCCGCAACCGGATTTTCGCGGGCATGATCAGCAGCCGGTCGGATCGCACGGCCGCCAAGGCGCCAGTGAGGTCATCGGCCAGATCCGCGCCGGTCTCCTCGCGTAGCACCGCCAGCAGCTCCGGCGGTCCGCCGCCGGCGATCAGCACCTCGCGCACCAGGCCGTCGACCGCCGCAGAGGTCAACGCCCCCAGCAGGGCCGGCAACCGGTCGCCGGTCTCACCGGTCTCGACGATCACGCTCAGCATGGCGCCAGAAGCCCGAGTGTCGCCCCCCGCGTCAATGGGTGGGCGTCAATGGCGCTGGCGCCGAAGCGCTCAGCCGAGGATCACCCATTCGGCGACATAAGCCTGCGCCCGACGCGCCAGGTCTGGCGGGCCGGTGAAGTAGAATTCGCTGCCGGAGAAGGTCTTGCGCTCCTTCCACGCCAACGGGCCGGTGTCCTCGGTCGACAGCGTGTGGCGCAGCATGTCGCTCTTCTGCTTCGGCACGAACGCGACGTAGGTGGCTTCGCTCATTGGACTACTGCTCTCATATGCCCCGAGCCCATGGGCCTATGAGTCTGGAATCAATGCAAGAAATGCTCCACTAAGGCTTGTTTTGACGCACCGGCGTCCTGTGGGTGGCTCAATTTAGTTCTTGGTTTGTTCCAGATGCCCGTCTAGGTTCGCGCGGTGACCACCTTCACCCAGCAGATCCAAACCGTCCGAGGCCGAGGCGCGCGCAGCAACGCCGCCGGCCGTTATGAAAGCCAGGCCAGCGAAGCCTTCGACGACGGCTGGACGCCGGACGACGTCGAGCCCGCGCACCTCACCACCACGGTCACGGCCGAGAAGGCCAAGGTGATCATCACCCACAACGACAGTCCCGACGTGGGCTTCTCCGCTTCGATCAACCCCTACCGAGGCTGCGAGCACGGCTGCATCTACTGCTACGCGCGCCCGGCCCACGCCTACATGGGCCTCTCGCCCGGCCTCGATTTCGAGTCCAAGCTGTTCTTCAAGCCCGGCGCGGCGGCCCTGCTCGAACGCGAGCTCTCGCGGCCCCGCTACGTCCCCGAGACGATTCACATCGGCGGCAACACCGATCCCTATCAGCCTCAGGAGCGCCGGCTGCGCGTCACCCGCGGCGTGCTCGAGGTGCTGGAGCGGTTCAACCATCCGTTCTCGATCATCACCAAGTCGGCGCTGATCCTGCGCGACCTCGACATCCTGGCGCCGATGGCGGCGCGCAACCTGGTGCGCGTGGCGGTCTCGATCACCACGCTCGACCGCAAACTCGCCCGCTCGATGGAGCCCCGGGCCGCCACGCCCGACCGCCGGCTGGCCGCCGTGAAGGGCCTTAGCGACGCCGGCGTGCCCACGGTCGTGATGTTCGCCCCGTCGATCCCAGGCCTCAACGACCACGAGATGGAAGCAGTGCTGGAGCGCGCCGCCGCGGCCGGCGCGCGCGGCGCGGGCTATGTGGCGCTCCGCCTGCCCATGGAGATCGCCGACCTCTTCCAGGAATGGCTGGCCACTGACCACCCCGACCGGGCCAGCCGGGTGATGTCGCTGGTCCGCCAGATGCGCGGCGGCAAGACCTACGACGCCCAGTGGGGCAAGCGGATGAAGGGCGAGGGTCCGCTGGCCGCCCTGATGTCGCGCAGGTTCGCCACGGCCAAGACCCGCTACGGCCTGACCATGACCCGCGAGCCCATGGACCTGAGCCAGTTCCGCATCCCGCCTCGGGTGGGCGACCAGATCGACCTGTTCGGACCGCCTAGCGGCTGAACACGCCCACCAGCTCGATGTGCGGCGACCACAGGAACTGGTCGACCGGCAGGACGCGGTCGAGGGTGAAGCCGGCGTCGATCAGGGTCCGTGCGTCGCGCGCGAACGTGCCTGGATTGCAGGAGACGCCGATCACCCGGGCGAGCGTCGAGCGGGCCAGTTCGGCGGTCTGTTCGGCGGCGCCGGCGCGGGGCGGGTCGAAGACGGCCAGGTCGGTCTTCTTCAGCTCCTCGGCCAGGACCGGGCGGCGGACGAGGTCGCGGGCCTCGGCGGTCACGCCGTGGAGGCCCGGCGCGCCGGCCAGGGCCGAGGTGAGCGCGCGCACGGCGTCGGGCGCAAAGTCGGCCGCGTAGACGGGCGCGATCGCAGCCAGGCGGAACGTGAAGGTCCCGACGCCGCAGAACAGGTCGGCGATGCGTGACGCGCCGGCCGCCTCCTCCGCGACAAAGGCGCCCAGAGTGGTCTCGGCCTGCGGGGTCGCCTGCAGAAAGGCGCCGGCCGGCAGAGCCACGGTGGCCGCCCCCAGGCGCACCTGCGGCTGACGCGCCAGGTAAGCCGCCTCGCCGTCCAGCGTGACCCGGGCGAAGCCGGCCTCGGCGGCGCGTTCGGCCAACTGCACGCGGGCGTCGGCAGAGAGCCCGCCGGATTTGCGCTCAACGCCGGAGATGTCGATGTCGAGGCCGCCGTCGGTCAGCGTCACGTGCAGGGTCGGCGCTGACTTCGGGTGCTCGAACAACGGCGCGGCGAGGCGCTTCAGGGCCGGGATCGCGGCCTGGATCGCCGGGTCCGAGATCGGGCAGACGTCGATGTCCACCAGGTCCCAGGACTTGCGCGCCTTATAGCCGACCTTGGCGGCCTCGCGGCCGCCCCGGCGGGCGTGCAGGGCCACGCGGCGACGCGTGGCGGGCGCGGCGGCGAAGGCCGGCAGGATCTCGGTCTCGATGTGCTGGCGCGCCAGCGTGCCGGCCAGGCGCTCGACCTTCCATGCGAGGTAGGGCTCGGACGCCCAGTGCTGCAGGGCGCAGCCGCCACAAATTCCGAAATGCGGGCAGACGGGCGCGACGCGCTCGGCGCTAGGGGTCAGAACCTCGACCAGGTCGCGGCGTTCGCCCGAGCCCACGGCGGTGACCCGCTCGCCCGGCAGGGTGAACGGCACGAACGCCGGCCCGGCCGCCAGGCCGTCGCCCTCGCCGCCGAGCGATTCGATGAGCAGTTCGACAGCCGGTCCCGACGGTCGGACCGTGCGGTTTGGCGGTCGGTGGCGGCGCGCGGATCTCATAGGCGTTGGCGTCCTCGCGCGAGCTCACTACGTAAGATGAACGAAGATGAACGGGTCGCTCAACACTCGTTCAGGAATCAGCAGCCATGGTGACGCTCGAAGTCGCCAAGCAAGGCGGCCGCCAGACACGAGCAAGAGGGACTATCCATGACCAAGTCTTTCGCCTTCGCCAAGGGCGCGCTGGCCATGACCGCCGGCGTCATCGCCCTGGTTTCCGCCGCCAGCGCCTCGGCCCAGGCGTCCGGCGGCTATGACCCCTGCCGGCGCGACGCCAACAACCGCGGCGTCACCGGCGCCCTGATCGGCGGCGCGGGTGGCGCGGTCCTCGGCTCGCAGTTCGCCGCCAACGGCCACCGCCGCGACGGATCGCTGCTGGGCGGTATCGTGGGCGCCCTGGCCGGCGCGGCCGTCGGACACAACACCGCGGCCTGCACCAATGCGCCGCCGCCCCCGCCGAGCGATTCGCCTCCGCCGCCGCCGCCGATCAGCTACAACGACGGCGGCCCGGCGCCGGACCCGGCCGCCTATGACGCCCCGCCGGCCCGTTACGCCGAGCGCGACGCCGTCTGGGTCTATGGCCGCCACGGCGCCCGCTACCGGGTGGTCGAGGAGCGCCCCGACCGCGACGGCTGCACCTTCGCCGAGAGCCCGGTCTACATGCCGGACGGCCGCGTCGAGCACAGCTTCGTCCGCGTCTGCCCCGACTATCGCGGCCGCTATCACATCGTCGACTAAACCGGTCTGTCGCCGGATCCAGGGCTGGCCGTCCGCCGCGAGGCGGGCGGCCGTTTTCGTTGGTCAGGCCTTTTGAGCCCAGACGAGATATTCGCGGTTGCCGTCGCCGCCTTCGATAGGGCTGTCGGCGGTGGCCTGAACCGCCCAACCTGACTGCGCGAGGAAGGCCTGCACGCCGGCCAGGGCCTCATAGCGGGCCGCCTCATCCTTCACCAGACCGCCCTTCCCGACCCCCTCGGGCCCGACCTCGAACTGCGGCTTGACGAGAGCGATCAGGTCCGCGCCCTCCGCCGCCAGGGCGAGCGCCGCTGGAAGGGCCTTGGCGAGGCCGATGAAGCTGACGTCGCAGACCACCATGCCAGGTGGCTCGGGCAGCTCGGCGGCGGTCAGGGTGCGCGCGTCGCGACCCTCTAGGCTGATCACGCGCGGATCGTCGGCAAGGCTGTGGTGCAGCTGACCACGACCGACGTCGACGGCGTAGACGCGCGCCGCGCCGGCCGCCAGGCAGACCTCGGTGAAGCCCCCGGTGGACGCGCCGACGTCGAGGACCACGCGGCCTTCCAGGTGGATCAGCCAGAGCCCCAGCGCATGCTCCAGCTTCAGGGCGCCGCGGCCGACCCACGGATGGGCCGGCGTGGCGGCCAGCGCCGCGTCGTCGGCCACGAGCTCCGAGGCCTTGGCGACGATCCGGCCGTCGGCGCTCACGCCCCCGGCCTCGATGGCGGCGCGGGCCTTGGCGCGGCTCTCGAACAGGCCGCGGGCGACCAGCAGGAGGTCGGCGCGGGTCCTTGCTGACGGCTGGCGGGCGTCCATGGGCCACCTTCGCCGATCGCGACAAAGCTTGTCGATGGAACTGCGCGCCGGTTTGTGATGGGATTGGCGCGAGGCGGCCATCGGCGCCGGATTCTTACCCGCGCCCCCAGAGCCGCCCATTGGGAGGCGACATGCGCAACGCGATCATCCTGGCCCTTGGAACCATGCTCCTCGCCGCGAGCGCCATCGCAGCTCAGCCGCCGGCGGACCCCACGCTCGAGGTCGCCGGCTGGAAGGCGCCGCGCAACGCCATGGGCCAACCCGACTTGTCGGGCGCCTGGAGCAGCGCCACGATGACGCCGCTCACCCGCAACCTGCAGATCGGCAAGGAGCCGAGCCTGGCGCCCGACAAGGTGAAGGCCATGGAGGCACGCTTCGCCGCCGCGCTCGCCCAGCGCGACGAGACCACGGACCCGAACCACCTGCCCGGCAGCGCCGAGGACAAGGCCAAGGACAAGAAGCTGTTTGAGGTTCGTCCGGACTTCGAGTTCGCGGGCGGCGACGTCGGCGGCTACAACATCTTCTGGCTGGATCCGGGCAATCACATCCTGGAGGTCAACGGCCAGTATCGGACCTCGATCGTGACGACGCCCGACGGCCAGATCCCGCCGCCAAAGGCCGGCCGAGCGGCGCAACGCACCAGCTACACCGCGGAGGAAGGCTCAAGCTACCTCGGCAATTTCGACAGCTACGAATCGCGGCCGGAGGGCGAGCGCTGCATCAACTTCGCCCGCAATGCGCCGCCGCCGATGCTGCCCAACGGCTACTACAACAACAACTACCAGATCCAGCAGAGCCCGGACGCCGTGGTGATCGTGGCCGAGGGCATCCACGACGCGCGCATCGTGCGGCTGAACGCGGCCCACCGCGCCGACGGCATTCGGCCGCGGCTGGGCGACTCCGTCGGCCACTACGAGGGGAACACCCTGGTCGTCGAGACGACCAACCTGCCGCAGACCGAGAATTTCATGGGCGCCTGGAAGGACCTGAAGGTCACCGAGTGGTTCACGCGCGTCTCGCCCACCCGGATCAAGTACCGCTTCCAGATCGAGGAACCCGGCGTCTGGGACAAGCCGTGGGGCGGCGAGTACGAGTTCTTCCCGCTGAAGGGCATGGTCTACGAGTACGCCTGCCACGAGGGCAACTACGCCCTGCCCGCCATCCTGGCCGGCGCGCGCCGGCAGGAGAAAGAAGCCGCGGCCGGCAAGGCCAAGACCGGGGATTAGGCCAGCGTCGCCTGCTCGTCGGCGAACAGCTTCTTCAGCTCGCTCTTGAGGATCTTGCCGTTCGGGTTGCGGGGCAGCACCTCGTGCCAGAACTTCACCGCCACCGGCACCTTGAAGGCGGCCAGGCGCTCGGCCACGTGGGCCCTCAGTTCGTCCTCGGTGGCGTGCGCCCCGGGCTTCAGGGTCACCACCGCGCCGGGCACCTCGCCCAGCGTGCGGTGGGGGATGCCGACCAGGGCGGCGTCCATTACCGCGGGATGGTCGTAGAGGACGTTCTCGACCTCGATGCAGTAGATGTTCTCGCCGCCGCGGATCAGCATGTCCTTGGCCCGGTCGATGATGTAGCAGAACCCCTCTTCATCGAGCTTGGCGAGGTCGCCGGTGCGCACCCAGCCGTCCACCAGTGTCTGGGCGGTGGCCTCGGGCTTGTTCCAATAGCCCTTCATGTTCTGCGGCCCGCTCGACCAGAGCTCGCCTACGGTGTTGGGCGGCAACAGGGTCTTGCCGTCCATCGGATCGCGGATCTGCAGCTCTGAGACCGGCACGGCGACGCCGCAGCTTTCTGGACGGTTGGCGTAGTCCTCCGCGCCGTTGCCGGTGACGGTGGCGCAGGTCTCGGTCATGCCCCAGCCCTGGCCGGAGACCGAATTGGGGAACGTCTCCTTCAGCTTGCGGACCAACTCGGGCGCGGACGGGGCGCCGCCATAGGCCACCGACTCCAGGGACGACAAGTCGTAGTCGGCGCGGGCCGGATGTTCGATGAGCTGCCAGGCGATGGTCGGCACGCCGCCCGCCGACTGGACCCGCTCGCGCTCGATCAGTTCGAAGGCCCGCACGGCGTCCCACTTGCGCATCATCACCAGCTTGCCGCCGCTGGCCAGCGTGGGATTGAGGACGGCGAAGCAGCCGGTCACATGGAAGAACGGCACCGAGATCAGCGACGAACGCTGCGGCGCATCGGGGTCGGCGGCCGGAGGCGTTTCGCCCCGGCGCAGGAACGATCGCACCACGCCGCAGACGCCGGCTATGATGTTGCAGTTCACGCTGCGGTTGGTGGCCAGCGCGCCCTTGGGCTTACCGGTGGTGCCGGAGGTGTAGAAGATCGTCGCATCGTCATCGGTGTCGATGGCTACGGTCGGCATGGGGGTGTCGCGCAGGAAGGTCCAGGTCTCCGGGGCGCCGATGGCGTCCTCCAGCTTGGTGACCAGCGGGTGGGCGATCTCGTCGGGCTCGCGGCAGACATATACGCGGACTAGGTCGGCGCAGTTGGGCAGGTGCTCGGTCAGGCGCTCGTAGCGCTCGGCGTCGACGACCAGGACCTTGGCGCCGGAATCGGTGAGGCCGTACTCGAGTTCAGGGCCGGTCCACCAGGCATTCAGCGGCGTGACCACCGCGCCGAGGGACGCAGCGGCATAGAAGGCCACCACCCACTCGGGGATGTTGCGCATGACCACCGCGACCCGGTCGCCCTTGACCACCCCCTGTCCGGCCATCTCGGCGGCGAAGCCGGCGACGGCGCGGTGGAAGGCTTCGTAGCTGACGCGTTCGTCCTCATAGACCAGGAAGATTTTCTCGCCGTGGACGCGGGAGCCTTCGACGACAGAGCGCAGGGTCGGCGGCAGGTTCTTCCAGATCCTGGTCCGAACGCCGCGAATCTCGGCTTCGCCGACTTCGGTCGGCATGCCGGGCGCGGCCAGGATGGCATGCGCCTCGGCGATCGACATGGCGGGCCAGCCGGGCGGCAGATCAGCCTCGGACATACGCTCACTCCCAGAGTTGATCAGCCAAGTTGACGCGAGCGTCACGCCCGCTTTCGTTGGGTCAAAGCACAAGCCGGCGTCGCGCGCCAGACCCCTCCACCAAGGTGCGGCGTTGAGACGGAAATCGGTCGCCTACTTCGCCCCGAACACCCCCATCACATCCGTCCGGAACGACGCCTGGCTGGCGGGGCGCGAGTAGAACATGTGGCCGCCCGGATAGATCGAGAGCTTCACCCGGCCCGGGTCGCCCGCGATCGGCATCTGGTCGATCACCAGGCGCGAGACGAAATAGGGGCAGCTGAGGTCGTCGTAGCCGTGGACGATCAGCACCTTCATCTTCGGGTCGGCGGCGATCGCCTGGCGCAGGTCCGTGGTGGCCTCGGTCAGCTCGACGCCCGGCTCCCAACTGTTGCCGACCTCATAGCTCAGGGCGTTGAAGCGGCCCTCGACCTTCCAGCCGACGATGCGGGTGTCAAAGTCGACCATGGCGCTGGTGGTGGGCGCGATGATGGCGTCGAGGATCGGGTCGTTGCGGCGGCCCTGTGAGGCCCAGGGGAAAGGGTCGTCCTGGGTCACGTTGGAGTCGTAGACCGAGGCGATCTTGCCCTGATCGCGGTAGAGCTCGCGCAGGAAGGCCCCGATCTCGATCCGCCCGCCCGAGCGCTTGACGAACGGCGCGTCCAGGCCGGTGTAGGCGGTGACCTTCGCGACCAGGCGGTCCACCGCGGCGGGGTCGCGGCGGCCCTTCATCAGGTCGGAGACGAACTCGCCGCGGGCGTAGTCCTCGACCTCCTTCATCTGAGCCGGCGAGAGGGCCTTGCCCTGGCGCTCGTAGTTGGCCGCGGCCATGGACGGGAGCGTCGTGACCCACGGCATCGGCGAGAAGTCCGGCGCCTGGTCCATGGGCGGCTCGAGGTAGGGCGAGACCATCACCATGCCGTTGATGCCGACGCCCAGTTGGGTCTGCAGGAAGTAGGTGATGCGCGGCACGCGATAGCCGCCGTAGCTCTCGCCGGTGATGTACTTGGGCGAGGCCATGCGGCCGTTCTTGAGCAGCCAGTCGTAGACGATGCGGCTGAGGTACTCGATGTCCGGCTTGATCGAATAGAAGTGCTTCTTGGTCTCGTCCTTGTCCACGAGGGAGCGGGAGAATCCGGTGCCGACGGGATCGATGAACACCATGTCGGTGAAGTCGAGCCAGGTGCCGGGATTGTCGATCAGCTTGGCGCTGTCGGAGGGGCCATCGCCCTGCGCGCCGAACTGCACCCGCTTGGGCCCGATGGCGCCGAGGTTGAGATAGACCGAGGCCGCACCGGGCCCGCCGTTGAAGGCGAAGGTGACCGGCCGGTCGGGGTCGCGCGGGCCGTCGAGCGTGTAGGCGGTGAACACCACCTCGGCGATCTTCTTGCCCTTCTCGTCGCGCACCGGCAGCGAGCCGACGGTTGCGGTGTAGTTCAGGGTCTTGCTGGCCACATGGGTGACCTGTTTGACGGTGGCGTCGGCGGGGAACGGCGGCAGGTCGACGCCGTCCTTCTTGTCGCCGCCCTTGTCCTTGTCACCGGCCTTGGCGGGCGGGTCGTCGGCCCAGGCTGTGGGCGCGGTCGACGCCAGGCCAACCGACAGCACCATCGCGGCCACCGCCGCCAACATCGTCTTACGCATGCGCAGAATCTCCCCGCCTCAGGCGGTCACAATGGCCAGGATGGCGCGGGTTTCAAATGAAACCGGCGATAGGCGTGCGGGATCGCGCGATGAGCGGGCGCCATCGTGCCTCGGCCGGCTTGCCCGTCTAGATGATGCCGGAGTCGCGCAGCCGGATGATGTCGTCGGCGCTGAGCTTGCGGCCGAGCGCGGCGGCCTTGCGCAGGTCGTGACTGGAGATGCCGTGGTCGCGCAGCCGCGCGAGTTCGGAGACCGTCAGATCGCCATAGCCCAGACCCACTACCTCCTCGACGAAGCCTGCGCTCACCCCGTGGTCGCGCAACAGGATGATGTCGGTGGGCGTCAGCGTGCGGTAGCCGGCCTGGTGGAGAGCTGAGATGTACTCCGCCGAGATGCCGCGGTCGCGCAGGTCGACGAGTTGGTCGACCGAGAGCTGGCCGTAGCCGGCCTTCTGCAGTCCGGCGAGCCAGTCGGCCGAGACGCCGTGGTCGCGCAGGCGGGCGACGTCGTCGGCGGGGAGTTGGCGATAGATCGTCCGCTTCAGCCCCTCCATGAAGTCGGTGGAGACGCCATGGTCGCGCAGCTTGACCAGATCGACGGCGGCCAGGGCGTAGCCGGCGACCTTCAGGGCCTTGACGTAGTCCGGGTCGACGCCGTGGTCGCGGGCCATGATCAGGCCGTCGATATCGGCGAGCGGGAAGCCGGCCACCGCCATGTCGCGGATGAACTTGAGGCTGACGCCGTGCTCACCGGCGCGGGCCAGCTCCTCGACCGTGGGGGTGACGTAGTGCAGGCGATGCAGCTCGTCGACGTAGTCGGCGCCAACGTTGAACATGCTCATGCGCTGGAGGTCGGCGGTCTGGGCCTGGCCGACGCCGCGCGACTGCAGAAGTTGGGCGAAGGACTGGCGCCCGACGAAGGTGCAGTCGCCCGAGGCCAAGCGGCCCTGCGCGGTCCCGGTGCATACGAACTCACCGGCGTCGCGCTGGACGTGAAAGGCCACCGGCTGGGCGCGGCTGCCGTGCAGCTGATCGACGGTGAGGCCTTCCAGCGTGTTCAGCGAGGCGGGGCTGGAGAGCTCGTTGTAGCTGTTCCCGAGCTGCCCCGAGAGCGTGAACTGGACGACGTCGGGGCTGAAGGTCGGCACCGCTTCCACCTTCCAGTGGATCGGCTCGGCTGCAGCGGCCGCCAGGGCGAAGGCAGCGGCGAGCGCACTGGCGACAGCTACGCGAAACATGCGGACGCGCATCGAACCCCTCCTCCAGCGCTATGACAGAAATCGAGCGGCAGGGTGGTTCATCCGTCGGTCGGCGTAAACCTCTGGGAGCATTAAATTTTCGACAGGCAAGGATGCTTACGGTCCAGTCGGAATCGATTGGATTGCAGCGATTTCAGGCGGCGCCCTCGCCCGTGCCGGAGCGGAGCTCGCTCGCCGGGTCCTCCGCCTGGGGCGAGGTCCATCGCTCCAGGGCCTGCAGCAGGTGGCTCATGTTGATCGGCTTGCCGATGTGGTCGTCCATGCCGGCCTCGCGGCAGCGCTCCACATGTTCGGGCAGGACGTTGGCGGTCATGGCGATGATCGGCGTTCGGGCCGCGACAGGATCGTCCATGGCGCGAATGCGTCGCGTGGCGGCCAGGCCGTCCATCACCGGCATCTGCATGTCCATCAGGATCACGTCGTAGGGCTGGCGCTGTACGGCCTCGACCGCTTCGGCGCCGTCGCAGGCGGTATCGATCTCGATGTCGAAGGGGCTGAGCAGGGTGGTGATCAGCTCGCGGTTGACCGCGTTGTCCTCGACCACCAGGCAACGGATTGCGCGCTCGAGGTTGACGCCGGCGGCCTCCGGCTCGGCGTTGGCGGTCCAGTCCTGCGCCAACGGCAGTTCGACCTCGAGCCAGAAGGTGGAGCCCTGCCCCACCACGCTGTCCGCGCCGATCTTGCCGTTCATGGCCTCGATGATCTGCTTGGAGATCGCCAGGCCCAGGCCGGTGCCGCCGAACCGGCGCGAGACCGAGGCGTCCGCCTGGGTGAAGCGGTTGAACAACGAGGCGATGTGGTCGGCGTCGATGCCGATGCCGCTGTCGCGGACCTCGATACGCAGGCTGCAGCGCCCGCGCTCGATCCAGTGAGTCAAAGCGACCTCCACCCGACCTTCGCGCGTGAACTTGATGGCGTTGGAGAGGAAATTCAGCAGCACCTGGCGCAGGCGCGGCGCATCGCCGATCAGGGCGGGCGTGGCCTCGTCGATCCAGGTGGTGAGCTCCAGGCCCTTGGCGGCGGCCTGTTCGGCGACCAGGGCGGCGGCGCCGCGGGCCGTGGCGGCCGGATCGAAGGGTTCAGGGTCGAGCTCGAAGGCGCCGGCCTCCAGCTTGGAATAGTCCAGCACGTCACCGACCACGCCCAGCAGGGTCTGGCTGGCGTCATGGATCAGGCTGGCGTGGCGGGCGTCGAGACTGGAGAGCGACGTGGAATTGCGCAGGACGCCGGCGAACCCGAGGATGGCTGTGAGCGGCGTGCGCAGCTCGTGGGTCATGTTGGCCAGGAAGTCGGTCTTGGCCGCCGCGGCCGCCTCGGAGCGGGCGAGCGCGTCCTTCAGCTCGGCCTCCAAGGCCTTGCGGGCGGTGACATCGCGCGAGACGGCCAGCAGCCGGCCGCTGCCGTCAGTGAGCCGCGTGAAGGTGGTCTCGGCCCAGACCGTCGCGCCACCCTTGGCGAACACCCGATACTCGGTGGTCTGCGCACCGCTCAGTTCGGTCACGCCTTCGATGAAGGCCTGGAGCGGGCCGGAGTCCTCGGGGTGCATGTAGGTGTAGTTCGGCGTGACCAGCAGCTCGCCGGGCGAGAAGCGCAGGATCCGCTCGATGGAAGGCGAGACGTAGAGCCGCTTGTGGTCGGCGGACTCCAGGGAGATCACGTCGGTGACGTTGTCGGCCAGCAGGCGGTAGCTCTGCTCGCTCTCGCGCAGATCCTGCGTCGCCTGTTCGTAGCGGCGGCGCGCGGCCATGGTCTGACGCGCGCTGGAGACGGCGAAGCCGACGCTGACGGCGAGCATGAACCAGACCGGCAGGGTGTCGACCACCGCGCGGTTGTGGATCGCCAGCGGGGTGATCAGCATGGCGGCGGCAGGGGCGGCGCCGGCCAGGACATAGCCGGCGCGCGACTGGTAGGCGTAGACCTGGGCGAAGCCCATCACCGCCATCCAGATCACGGATCCGCAGATGGCGCCGGCCGCCGAACCGGTGGCCCAGAACGCCACGCCCAGCGCCACCCACAGCGACATGCCGCCCACCAGACAGGCGACGTGCTGCAGGCGCACGCCCAGGGTGACGGGACGGCCGAGGAACTGTTCGCGGGTGACCGACCAGCTAATCAGGTCGATGACCGCGGTCAGCGTGAACCAGGCCGCGCTGGCCTGCCAAGGCAGAAAGGCAAGGGAAATCAAGGCCACGCCGAGGGTCGCGACCATCCTGGCGACGGTCGAGGCGCGCGCGCCGGCCGCCATTTCGTCAAGGCCGCTATCGAAGAAGCTCAACAGCATCGTGATCCCCCGTGACGGCGAGTATCCCAGAGAGCGGTTAACTACGGATTGTCTCGTCCAACAGCGCGCTTGCTTATATCCCGACCGGTCGGTATATTTTGCTCACCGCAAGAATGGCGAGGGGTGATTGAGATGACCGAACGGGTGGCGGCAGGCGGAGCGCGGTGGCGCGCAGTGGGCGCCGTCGCGGTGGAGGTGGTGGTGAACATCGCCCTGCCCTTCGCGATCTTCGCCCTGGGCAAGGCGCGGTGGGGCGACGCCGGCGCGCTGATGATCTCGTCGGGACCACCGATCGTTTGGTCGGTGTTTGAGTTCGCCCGCAAGCGGAAAGTCGACGCCGTCTCGATGCTGGTGCTGACCGGGATCGTGTTGTCCCTGCTGGGGTTCATCGGCGGGGGCGGCGTGAAGTTCCTGCAGCTGCGCGAGACCCTGGTGGTCGGACTGCTGGGTCTGGTCTTCCTGGGCTCGGCGGCGATCGGGCGGCCCCTGATCTACTACACCGCGCGCGCCACTCTCATGCGCACCTCGCCGGAGAAGGCGGCCCGTCTCGTCGCCCAGCGTGACGATGGCGCGTTCCGCGGCGCGATGATGACCATGACGCTGGCCTGGGGCTTCGGGATGGTGGCCGAGTGCACCGTGGCCGCGGCCCTGGTGTTCATCCTGTCGATCAAGCTGTTCCTGATCGTCAATCCGATCATCGGCTATGGCGCGCTCGGCCTGCTCACCGTCTGGACGATCTGGTTCGCGCGACGCCGCATCGGCCCAGCCCTGGCGGATCCCCAATGACGGCGCGGACCTATGTGGTGACCGGCTCGGCGTCGGGCATCGGCGCGGCCACGACGGCATGGCTGAGGGCCCGCGGCGAGCGGGTGATCGCCTGCGACCTGGCCGATGCCGAGGTCACCGGCGACCTGGCGACCGTCGAGGGTCGCGCGGCGATGGTCGAAGGGGTGCGCGCCTGCTCGGGCGGCCGCATCGACGCCATTGTGGCCAACGCCGGTGGCGGGCCGCCCAACACGATGCTGGCGCTGAACTTCTTCGGCGCGGTGGCGACGCTGGAGGGCCTGCGCCCCCTGCTGGCGGCCAGCCCCGCACCGCGCGCCGTGGCGATTTCGTCGATCAGTTCCCTTGACGGGGGCGACGCCGACCTGGTCGCGGCCTGCCTGTCGCTGGACGAAACCGCAGCCGCCGCGGCGACGGCGAAGGCGCTGCAAGACCCGGCGGCGGGCCTCAAGCTCTACGGCAGCGCCAAGGCCGCCCTCAACCGCTGGGTTCGCCGGGTCGCGCCGGGACCCGACTGGGCTGGGGCGGGCATCGCGCTTAACGTGATCGCGCCGGGTGTTTTCGATACGCCGGCCGCGGCCTGGATCCTGAACAACCCGGTCAATCGCGAGGAGATGATGGCGCGCGTGCCCCTGCCCTCGGTCCGGCCCGGCCGACCCGACGAGCTGGCGGCGTTGATCGGCTGGTGCGCCGGCGCGGAGAACACCGTGATGACCGGCCAGGTGCTTTACGCCGACGGCGGTCTCGAGTGCGCCGCCCGGGGAGACACCGCATGGTGAGCGAGACCGAGGCAGCCCCGTCGCCCTGGACGGGGGCCAAGGCGCATCGCGGCCGCGGCCGGGACTTTCCGGTGAAGCGCGAAGCGGTGTTGAGCGCGGCCGCGGCGCTGATGGGCCGCAAGGGCTACGACGGCATGTCGTTGGCCGAACTCGCCGAGACCCTGAACATCACCAAGCCGACGCTCTACCATTACGTCGGGAACAAGGAGGCGCTGTTCGTCGAGGTCGTGGCGCGTTCGCAGGAGATGATGATCGCCTTCCTGGGCGAGATCGCCGGGCGCGAGACGAGCGGCTACGAGAAGCTGCGCGCCATGATGCTGGGCTACGCGGTGCGGGTGAATTCCGACCCCGGGACGCAGCTCCTGTTCACCAACTCCAGCGCTATCGGGCCTCAGACACGGCGCGACATCGCCGTCCGGGCGCGTCAGGCCAACGCCCTGATCCTGGCGGCCATTGAGGACGGGCGGCGCGACGGCACGCTGGCCATCGCCCATCCGACCATGGCGCTGAACGCCCTGTTCGGATCGCTGAACTGGTCGACCAACTGGTTCCGGCTGGGCGGGCCCCTGGACCCCGAGGCGGTGGCGGCCCTGCAGGTCGACCTGTTGCTGAACGGCGTGCGGCCTTAGCCGCCGGGAATGGGCAGGACTTCCATGACTTCCACCGCCTCGCCGGGGAAGATCGAGAAGCTCGGATGGTTCTTGAACATCGCCGCGGCGGCCTCGTGGGACGCAGCCTCGACGATCACATAGCCGCTGACCGCGTTGCGGATGTCCGAGACGCCGGCCGCCGAGGTCTTCTTGGTCTTGCCGAGTGGGCCGCCGGTGTCGACGATCTGCGCGGCGTGCTCGCCCATCCAGCCGCCCCAGGCGGCCATTCCCTTGGCGATGGTGGCCTCGTCGAGGTTGGACGGCGGACCCCCGCCGGGGGTCCCCATGTAGAGCGCCAGGAATTTCGCCATCGCGGTCTCCTTGAGGGGTTTGCCAAACCCTCCCCCAGGCGGCCCGCTCTGACCAGCCACTATCGGCCCCAGGCGGGTCCGGAGACGGTCAGGGCCTCGACGCCGAGCGAGGTCATGGCGGCAATCTGCTCAGCCGTGGCGACGCCCCAGACGCCGACGGCCAGGCCGAGGCCGTGCGCCTCGGCGACCCTTTCAGGGGTGACGTCGGAGATGTGCGGCGACCACTCCTGACCGCCGTGGGCGACGATCGCTCGCAACTCCGAGCCGTCGAAGTGGCGCGGGTCGCAGCCGTCGGTCCACGGGGAGTCGCCGTTCGCCAGGCGGCGGATCCTGGCGTGCATGGCGGCCGGGACGGTCAGGTGCGCGGTGGGCATGGCCGGCAGCCTGGTCTTCAGGTCACGCAACACCGACCAGTCGAAGGCGATGACCTTGCTGTCGTCCAGCCAGTCGGCGGCCGCCAGGTCGCGGAGCACGGCGTCCAGCAAGGCGACCGGATCGGCGGACTCCCGGTAGCCGGGCGGGTCGGTCTTGATCTCGACGAAGAGCTTGCGGCGCGGGCCCGGCGCCTGCGCCAACACCGCTACGAGCTCCGGCAAGGTCGGCATGATCACCCCGTCCAGCCCCGGGCGGTCGGGATGGCGGAGCGCCGCCGGCGAACCCGGCCGCTCGCGTCCCAGGTCATAGGTGCGCAGAGCTTCGAGCTTGCTGTCCCGCAAAAAGGGCCCGGGCGCGTCCAGCCACTGGCCGCCCAGCCGGCTGCCGTCGGCGGCGATCCGGTAGTCGTGGTGGGCCACCACATGGCCGTCGGCGGTGAGGTGGACATCGATCTCGATGCCGTTGATCGGCGCGGCGTTGCAGGCCCGCGCGCCCTCGATGGAATTGGCCGGCCAGACGCCATAGCCACAGGCGCCGGCGATGATCTGGGGCGCGCTCAAGGCTTCGGGGGGTCGGCCAGGGCCGCGTCGCTGGGCAGGGCGGGGAACGCGGCGTGCGGTTCGGCCTGGTACCAGTAGGCGACGGACGACAGGTCGTCCTGCAGCGGCAGGTAGGTCCCGTCGCCGATGATCTTGGCGAGCGACGCGCCCTTCCAGCCGAGGTTCTGGATAGTAACCTTCAGCTCGCGCTGGAAACGCACCGGGTCGAGGATGTGCCAGCGGTACTCGCCGTAGCGGCGGTCGCCATCGGCCTTGAAGTAGTCGGGGTCGATGTTGCGGGCCTGGGTCGCCAGGAACCCGGCGTAGGCGGACGAATAGGAGGTCTCGACGTAGGGTCCCTTGGGCTCGTGCTTGAAGTAGGAATAGGACCCCAGGAAATAGTCCTCCTCGCCGGTGCCGGCGATGGTCGGGAAGTCCTTGTCGCCGTCCATGTAGAACTTCACCTCACCCTCGCCCCACCAGCCCGGGCTCAGCGCGCGGTGGCGCAGGTAGGTGCCGACGTACTGGCCCCGGCCCTTCACGCCATCCAGCAGGGTGTAGGCGCCGGCCGCCAGGTCGGCCTTGCCCATCCGGAACTGGGCATGGAAGTAGCCGGCGTTGGCCGGGACTGACGTCTGGGAGAAGTCGATCGCGTAGTAGATGGTCAGCGGCTTGGCGCTGCGGTTCTCCATGGTCAGGCGCGCGGTCTTGCGGAACGGCATCTGCCAGAAGCTGTTGAAGCCGCTGCCCGGATTTACCGCCACGACCGCCGAGTCGATCACCGGCTCGCTGCCCCGGCCCCAGCCGGCGGCGAAGAAGTCCCCGGCCGGGGTTTCCACGGAGGGCGTGGCCTCCCCGTCCCAGTAGATCCTGAGGATCGCCGAGCGGTTCTCCGCCCCGCCGCCCAGCGTCATCCAGACGTGGTTGATCACGCCCGGGCCCTTGGCGTCGCCCAGGGTGAAGGTCTTGCCCGGCGCGATGACGATGTAGGGATTGACCTTCCAGCCGGTCCCTAAGTCCTTGGCGGCGTATTTGGCGCTGCCGTCCTTGAGCTCCGTGCGCGCGCCCTGGCCGGGCTCACCGGTCAGGTTCTCCGGCCCGATCGAGCGAGACTTGGCGTCGCTCAGCAGGAAGAGGGATTGCACCCCGGCGACGGTGGGCGCCGGCTGGGCGCCCGCGGCCGACGCCAGCGCCGACAGAGCCCACCCGACAAACGCAAAGCCCCGCCAGCCCATGACCCGCCCCCTATCGCTTGTTGGAGGGCAGTATCGCCAATTCCGGGTCGGCGACTAGCCGACAGCCTGCAGGCGCTTGAGCGCGCTTTCCAGCTTGGCCTTGGCGTCCTGGGCTTCGGCCAGGCGCTCGCGGTTTTCCTCGACCACCTCCTCTGGCGCGCGGGCGACGAAGTCGGCGTTGTTCAGCTTGCCGGACAGCTTGTTGATCTCGCCGCTCAGGCCGCCGACGTCCTTGGTCAGGCGGGCCCGCTCGGCGGCCAGGTCGATGAACTCCGCAACCGGCAGGGCGAAGGTCGCGCCCTCGACCACGAAGGGGATCGAGCCGTCGGGGGCGGCGTCGGTGAAGGTCACCTCGGAGACGCGGAGAAGCTGGGCGATCAGCGGCGCGCTGGCCTCGATGATCGCGCGCTGCGCCGGCGTGGTCTCGACCACGAGCAGAGCCGGCTTGGCCGAGGCCGGGACGTTCAGCTCCTGGCGGACCGAGCGACCCTCGGAGATGGTCTCGACGATCAGGCCGATCTCGGCGTCGGCGGCGGCGTCGATCAGGGTCGATGGTAGGTCGGGCCAGGGCGCGACCATGAGAAACCCAGTGTGCGGCCGCGCGGCCCCCAGGTCTGCGGTCTGGCCCCAGAGTTCCTCGGTGAGGAAGGGCATGACCGGGTGAAGGAGCTTGCACATCACGTCGAGCACCCAGGCGGCGGTAGCCTGGGTTTCCGCCTTGGCGGCCTCGTCGGCGCCGTTCAGCAGCGGCTTGGCGAGCTCGACGTACCAGTCGCAGAACTGGTTCCAGATGAAGCGGTAGAGGCCGTTCGCCGCCTCGTCGAAGCCGCAGCCGTCGAGCGCCGTGGTCACCGCCTGGGCGGTGCGCGTGGTCTCGCCGACGATCCAGCGGTTGAGGGGGTTCTTGACCCCGGCCGGGTCGAAGCCGTCGGCCCGGGCGCAGCCGTTCATCTGGCAGAAGCGCGTGGCGTTCCACAGCTTGGTGCCGAAGTTGCGATAGCCCTCGATGCGCTGGCGCGACAGCTTGATGTCTCGCGCCTGCCCAGACATGGCGGTCAGCGTAAAGCGCAGCGCATCGGCGCCATAGTCGTCCACCAACTCCAGGGGGTCCATGACGTTGCCCTTGGATTTGCTCATCTTCTTGCCCTCGGCGTCGCGGACCAGGGCGTTGATGAAGATGCGCTTGAACGGGACCTGCCCGTCCATGAAGTGGATGCCCTGCATCATCATCCGGGCGACCCAGAAGAAGATGATGTCGAAGCCGGTGACCAGGGTGTGGGTCGGGTAGAAGCGGCGCAGGTCCTCGGTCTTCTCGGGCCAGCCGAGCGTCGAGAACGGCCAGAGCGCCGACGAGAACCAAGTGTCCAGCACGTCGTCGTCCTGGCGCAACGGTTCGTCGCGGCCATAGAGCTCGCGGGCCTGGCTCTTCGCCTCGGCCTCGGTCTCGGCGACGAAGATTTTCCCATCAGGTCCGAACCAGGCGGGGATGCGGTGCCCCCACCAGAGCTGGCGCGAGATGCACCAGGGCTGGATGTTCCGCATCCACTCGAAGTAGGTCTTCTCCCAGGCCTTGGGCACGAAGACGGTGGAGCCGTCCTCGATCGCCTTGATGGCCGGCTTGGCCAGCACCTCGGCGTTCACGTACCACTGGTCCGTCAGATAAGGCTCGACGACGACGCCGGAGCGGTCGCCGTGCGGGACGGTGTGGCGGGTCTTCTCGATCTCGCGCAGCAGGCCCAGCGCCTCGAACGCCTCGACCACCTTCTTGCGCGCCGCGAAGCGGTCCAGGCCGCGGTACTCGGCGGGCACGTTGTCGTTCAGTTTCGCGAAGTCGTCGAAGACGTTGATCATCGGCAGGCTGTGGCGCTTGCCGACCTGGAAGTCGTTGAAGTCGTGGGCCGGGGTGATCTTCACGGCGCCCGAGCCCTTCTCGGGATCGGGATATTCGTCGGCGATGATCGGGATCGGGCGGTTGACGATCGGCAGGCGCACGGCCTTGCCGACCAGGGCCTTGTAGCGCTCGTCGCTCGGGTGAACCGCGACGGCAGTGTCGCCCAGCATGGTCTCCGGCCGGGTGGTGGCGACGACGATCTCGCCGGAGCCGTCCTCCAGCGGATAGGCGAAGTGCCAGTAGTGGCCGTCGACCTCGCGGGCCTCGACCTCCAGGTCGGAAATGGCGGTCTGGAAGTGCGGGTCCCAATTCACCAGCCGCTTGTCGCGATAGATGAGCTTTTGCTTGTAAAGGGTCACAAAGACCTTGCGAACTGCCGCCGAGAGACCTTCGTCAAGCGTGAACCGCTCGCGGCTCCAGTCGCAGCTCGCGCCCATGCGCTTCAGCTGGTTGACGATGGCCCCGCCGGACTTGGCCTTCCATTCCCAGACCTTGGCGACGAACTCGTCGCGGCCCATGTCGCGGCGCGACTGGTTGCCGGCCTCGGCGAGCTGGCGCTCCACCACCATCTGCGTGGCGATCCCGGCGTGGTCGGTGCCGGGCAGCCACAAGGCGGCTTTCCCCCGCATGCGCTCGAAGCGGATCAGCACGTCCTGCAGTGTGTTGTTCAGCGCGTGGCCGATGTGCAGCTGGCCGGTGACGTTGGGCGGCGGGATGACGATGGAGAACGGCTCGGCGGCCGGGTCATCGATCGGCGAGAATCCGCCCGAGGCCTCCCAGGCGGCATAGAGGCGCGGTTCGGCGGATTTGGGATCGAAGGTTTTGTCGAGCATCTCGGAATTCTGGTTGAGCGGATTCAACTATAGGTCCGCTCATCCCCGCGAAAGCGGGGACCCAGGCTTTTTGCGTATTCGGCGCAGGGCTTGCGAAGCGATGCGAGCGGCCGGCTCAGCAACAGAAACCACCTGGGTCCCCGCCTTCGCGGGGATGAGCGGTGTTAGCGTACTCGGCTACGCGCGATGCGTTCGACTTCCGCCTCGACGGACTGCTGGACGATGGCCGGCAAGTTGTCGTCAAGCCACTGCTGGAGCAGCGGGCGGAGAAGTTCGCGGACCACATCCTCGAGGGTGCGGTCGCCCTTGGGCATGGTGATGGCCGCCGAAAGCGCGCCAAACGACGAGGCGGCCGCGGTCGCGACACGCTCGCTGACCAGGGCCTCGACCGGCTCCGGCGCGGCGGGCTCCGGGGCGGTGAACACGTCGAGGTCGCCGTGCGTCTCAACCTTTTCGGTCAACTCGAGAGCCTCTTCCTCATGAACGGGTTCGGGTTCCGGCTCCGGTTCCGGCGCGGCGGCCGCGACAGGCTCCGGTTCGGCGGCGACGGGTTCAGGTTCCGGCTCAGGCGCCGGTTCCGGCTCGGCCGCGGCCTCGACGGCCCCTTCAGTGGGGGGCGCGGCTTCGGCGCCCTCTTCCGCAGGTGCATCGTCTTCGGAGATGATCCGCCTGATGGAGGCGAGGATCTCCTCCATGGTGGGTTCTTGAGAGGTCTGTTCCGACATGGGCCGCCGCCGCGCGAAGAATTGAATCCGTTACAACCCAGCCTAGACCATTTTCGGCCGAAGGGGAGGCTTCGTTAGAACGCTACTTCTTTGCCGGGGTCTTGGCAGTTGCGCCTGTCGTCGCAGGCCCAGGCTGCAGACCGGGGGAAATCGCCTTCTCAACCGGCCGGTCGGAGGTCGTTGGAATAGGCGGCAGGGTCAGGACGCGGTCGATCAGGGCGACCGGCTCTTCCCACGGCACGTAGCCCAGGGCGAAGCGCAGCTTCCGGTAGTTGCGCTTCGGATCGTACTGAGTGACCGCCGGGATCAGGTCGCGGGCCTCCAGCCGGCCCATGGACGAGAGCACGCTGGCGGCGGCCAGGTATTCGTCGTGCTTGGCGGCGGTGGCGGAGAGCTCGTCGTTGCGCAGCTCCTGCTCCGCGTTCAGCACGTCCAGCGTGGTGCGCAGGCCGAGTTGCTGCTCCTGCCGCGTGCCCTCGGCGGCGATGGCCGCGGCGCGGACCGCCTCGTCGGTGGAATCGATGTTGGCGCGCGCGGCGATCAGCTGGTTCCAGGCCGACGTGATCGCCTGCAGCACCGCGCGGCGCTGGGTCTCGATGTTGATGCGGTCTGTGTTGTTGCGCTCCACCGACTGGCGGACGCGCGAGGAGGTCAGGCCGCCGGTGAAGATCGGCACGGTGAACACCGCGGTCCCTTGGACGTCGCGGGAGTAGCGGCCCGCGTCGATCGGCTGCGCCGAGCCCACGTAGCCCAGGCTGCCGCGCAGCGAGAGGCTCGGCATCCGCTCGGCGCGGGCGGCGGCCACGCGGGCGCGGCTGGCCTGCTCGGCGAACTGCTGAGC
>Ga0207711_10000433_pt1 | contig 43541 bp, 31 predicted proteins | sample KBSS34metaG_FD_184401 | JGI IMG/M metagenome (GOLD analysis project Ga0207711, IMG submission 184401) | Switchgrass rhizosphere microbial communities from Kellogg Biological Station, Michigan, USA - KBS S3-4 metaG (SPAdes) (version 2) | ecosystem: Host-associated > Plants > Roots > Rhizosphere... | reverse complement strand
ACCCGAGCGCCCTTGCCTTCGATGGCGCTTCGATCTGGACGGTGAACGGCCAATCCTCATCCGTCTCGATCGTGACGCCGTCGTCGAGCCCGCCCTGGCCGGTCACCACCGTGACGGCCGGATTCCAGGCTCCGGCGTTCATCGTCTTCGACGGACAGAGCATCTGGGTCACGGACGTCGCCGTGTGCGCCATCCTGCGGCTCGACGGCTCCGGGGCCGTGACCCAAACCGTGAGCCTCGGATCGTCTCCCTGCATCGTCGGCAAGCCGGCCTTCGACGGGACCAACCTTCTCGTGCCCACCGGCGATTCGCTGCAAGTCGTCCGCGCGGCCGATGGAACCGTCGTCGCCACCATCCCCATCGGCACGGGCGCCGAGGCCGTGGGGTTCGATGGCGAGCGCATCCTCGTCGAGAGATCCTTCGGAGGTCAGAACACGCCCCGGGGCCTGACGCTTCTTCGCGCGGCCGATTTCGCCATACTTCGAAGCGAATCCTTCGGACCAATCGGCGGGCCCGCGATCCTGGGTGTCGCCTCCGACGGCCTGAACTTCTGGGTCACGCTCCAGACCAACGACGGATTCTCACTCGCGAGGTACTGACATGAAGAAGATCGCGATCCTGCCGCTCGTCTTGATCGCCGCCCTTCTCGCCGGGGGCGCGTCGCGCGTGGTCCAGGACCAGTGCGGCCCGTTCACCGACGTGACGCCGGGGTTCTGCCCGTACGTTCTGGAGCTCTACTACCTCGGCATCACCGCCGGCACCTCCGCGACGACGTTCTCGCCCGACGATCCGCTCACGCGCGGCCAGGGCGCGGTCTTCATCGCGAAGGGGCTCAACCAGGCACTCGCGCGCAGTAGCCGCCGCGCCGCGCTCGGGCAGTGGTGGACGACGACGCCGCATTGGGACCTGGGGCTCGGTGTGACGAACCTCGGCCAATTCGGCACCGCTCCCGCGGCCGACGGCGCGGACGTCTGGGCTCCCTCGGATTCGAGCGTGTATCGGGTCCGCTCCAGCGACGGCAAGCTCCTCGACACCTGGAGCGGAACGGCCAACGCGACGGCGGTCCTCGCCGCCATGGGTCGAATCTTCGTCGTCGGGGAGCTTCCGAACAATCTCTACATGATCGACCCGACCGCGCCTGCGGGGGCGGCTCCGGTCGTCGCCGCCAACATCGCCGAGCAGGGTCCCGAATCCATCGCCTTCGACGGAAGCCGGATCTGGACGGCGAACTGCTGTCTGCAGGGAATACCGCCCCTGCCTCCCGGGTCGATTTCCATCATCACGCCCGGTACCTGGGACGTCCAGACGATCACGACGGGATTCGACGCTCCGACGACCGTCGTCTTCGACGGAACCAGCATGTGGGTGGTCGACCTGACCGCTCTCAAACGGGCGGATTCGTCGGGCGCCGTCACGCAGACGATCCCGATGAGCCCCGCGGGCAACGCCGTGTTCGACGGCGCCAACATCTGGCTGCCGACCTCGGCGGGGCTGACGGTCGTGCGTGCGTCGACGGGCGAGATCGTCGCCAACCTCGCCCCTCAAACTCTCACGAACGCCTCGGCAGAAGGGGGAATCGGCTTCGACGGGAGGAGGATTCTCCTCGCGAGCCCGTCGCGGCTCATGCTGTGGGATGCGCAGAGCCTCGCGCCGCTGGGAAGCGTCGAGACCGGATACGACTACGTGAGCGGCATCTGCAGCGACGGAATCAACTTCTGGCTCACGCTTCAGAATTTCAGTCCCGACTCGAGCGTGCTCGCGCGCTTCTAGAGGACATCGTGAAGAGACCGGCTTTCGCACTGCTCGTCGTGGCCGCCGCCCTCCTCGCCGGCGGCGCAACGGGGATCGTGCAGGACCAGTGCGGTCCCTTCACCGACGTGACGCCGGGGTTCTGTCCGTACGTCCTCGAGCTGTATTACCTGGGTATCACCGCGGGCACCTCCGCGACGACGTTCTCCCCCGACGATCCGCTGACGCGCGGCCAGGGCGCCGTGTTCATCGCGAAGGGGCTGAACCAGTCGCTCGCCCGCTCCTCCCGCCGCGCCGCGCTCGGGCAGTGGGGAACGACCACGCCCCATTACGACCTGAACCTCGGCACCGTGGCGGTCGGCACACATCCCATCGGCATCGCGTCCGACGGCGCCGATCTCTGGGTGGCCAACCAGGCCGACAGCACGGTGTCGCGCGTTCGCGCGTCCGACGGAAAGCTCCTCGAGACCTGGCCCGACATGAACAACGCGACCTGCCTCCTCGTCGCCATGGGCCGGGTCTTCGTGACCTCCGGCGTCGGTCCGCTCATGATGATCGACCCGAGTCAGCCGCCCGCGCTCACCCCGACGACGGTGGCGAACCTCGGGATCTCGGCGGGCCTCGCGTTCGACGGCTCCCGAATCTGGGTCGCGAACAACGACGGCTCCGTCTCGATCGTCACGCCGGGATCCTCGCTTCCCTGGGCGGCCACGAACGTCACGACGGGGTTCCTGACGCCCGAGGGCGTGCTCTTCGACGGCTCGAACGTGTGGGTCACGGACTACCAGGCCGGGACTCTTCTGCGGCTGGACGGCAACGGCGCGATCCTGCAGACGGTGACGACCGGATTCGGCGCGAGCTTCCCCGCCTACGACGGCGAGAACATCTGGGTCCCGAACTGGCTGGACGACTCCGTGACCGTCGTGCGGGCGTCCACGGGAGACGTCGTGACGACGCTCTCGGGAGTGCCGGACAGCCCCGCGTCCGTCGCGTTCGACGGCGAGCGCATGCTGGTCGTGAGCTACAACGCCAACGCCGTGTCCCTCTTCGGGGCCGCGGACTTCGCCCCGCTCGGCAGCTTCTCGACGGGGGACGCTTCGCTTCCCTATATCGCATGCAGCGATGGAAACGGATTCTGGCTCTCCCTGTCGAATGCCGGCCGGATCGCGCGGTTTTGAGATGAAGCGGCCGACGACTCTCGTCGCGGTCGTCCTCGCCGCCGTCCTCGCCGGCGGCGCCGTGCGCGTCGTCCAGGACCAGTGCGGACCGTTCACCGACGTGACGCCGGGGTTCTGCCCGTTCGTCCTCGAGCTCTACTATCTCGGCATCACCGCGGGCACCTCCGCGACGACGTTCTCGCCCGACGACCCGCTCACCCGCGGCCAGGGGGCGGTCTTCATCGCGAAGGGTCTCAACCAGTCGCTCGCCCGCTCCTCCCGCCGCGCGGCCCTCGGGCAGTGGTGGACGACGCAGACCGCGGACACCCTCCAGATCATTCCGATCGGGGTGCCTGACTTCGTCCAGTCCGACGGCACGGACGTGTGGATTTCGAGCAACCGCAACAACAGCGTGACCCGCGTCCGATCGAGCGACGGCCGGATCGTCGAGACCTGGACGGGAATCGGCAACGCCTTTGCCCTCCTGCCCGCTATGGGTCGCATCTTCGTCTCAGGTTATTCGACTCCGGGATCCGTTTATGCGATCGATCCGGCCACCCCGCCCGGCACCCAGCAGACGATCGTCGCGGACGTCGGACCGCTCCCGTCAGGTCTGGCGTTCGATGGATCGCGCCTGTGGGTCGCGAGGCAGGATGGCCTGGCCATTCTGACGCCCGGATCGACAACTCCCTGGAGCTTCGTCACCGTCACCGCCGGATTCACTGTTCCCGGAGCCCTTCTGTTCGACGGAACCAATATGTGGGTAACGGACGTCTCGGGATCTCTGCTGAGGCTCGATTCCTCCGGCTCCATCCTTCAGACGATCGCGCTCGGGGCGACGCCCACAGGCGCCGCCTTCGACGGTGCGAATATCTGGGTCGGGCTCGCCGAGAGCTCATCGGTCGCGGTGATTCAAGCGTCGACGGGAAACTTGCTCCAGGTACTTACCGGAAACGGTCTGGACCGGCCCAGCGGCGTAGCCTTCGACGGCGAGCGCTTGATGGTCACGAGCTATCCATTGGGCGTGTCGCTGTGGAGAGCGAGCGACTTCACGCCGCTTGGCTCGGCGACTCTGTTTCCGCACGGCAGCCCATTAGCCGTTTGCAGCGACGGGGTGAGCTTCTGGATCTCCATGTCCCTTACCGAGGAACTCGCCCGCTTCTGACCCACCCTACTCGTACACCCTCCGGTTGATCGTCAGCCGCTCGAGGTAGACGGTCTCGCAGGAGTTCGGGCCCTCGTCGTCACGGGTCGTGCTCGTGCCCCAGCGGAAGCTCGGATCGTCGATGCCCTCGACGTCGACGAGCCAGCCCTCGAGCCGCACGAAGTCGCCCTTCGCGACGCAGCCGATCGCGGTGTCGAGACGAGAGGTCGCCGGGATCAGATGGGTGTTGGCGGAATGCGACACGATGGTGCCGCGGTCGAGCGAGCCGTCGCGCGTCCTCCAGAAGTAGTACCGCTGGAACTGGCTGTAGGAGATCTTGCCCGCGAAGGGCGGCGCGAGCAGGGGGCCCCACGCGAGCGCGAGATCCACGGGGAGCAGCGACGCCGCTGCGCCAAAATGATGCGATTCCGCGGCGACGACCCGCGCCGATTCGTCCCACCGGAAGCGCGGGACCATCCGGTAGCGATGACCTCCCGCGGAATGCGGAAACGGCGGCCGCGTCTGTGCAACCTGCTTCGGCTCAGCGGATGAGTCCGGGAGCGGCGCCGCCCGATGGCGCAGCAGGCGCAGCTCGAGCGGGTGGCGGAGCAGAAAGAGAAGCAGGGCTCCTCCGACGAGGAGAGCTTGGACCCGGGGACGCATGGATCGATTGTCGCCGAACGGTGACGCGCTTCCCAAGGATTTGTGTATTGACAACGCGAAGGGGCGAAAGCAGATAATCCGCTCCTTCTGCTTCTCGGCTCGACGCTTCGATTCTTTTTCGACCGCACACGATGGAGGCCCCGATGCGCAAGTGGCTGCCCACGTTCGCAACGCTCGTCTTCCTGAGCGTCCTCTCCCCCGCTCCGGCAGGCCGCGCGCAGGATCCTCCCAAGGAAGAGACCAAGGAGAAGAAGCCGGACGTCGCCGCGGACATCAACAAGCCGCGCGCGGATGCGCGCTCGATCTCCTTCGAGACGAGCGAGGGCACGTGGATGTCCGTTGACGTTTCCCCCGACGGTCAGACCATCGTCTTCGACCTGCTGGGTGACCTCTATGCGCTCCCGATCGGAGGCGGAACGGCGAAGGCGCTGACGTCGGGCCCGGCCTGGGACGCGCAGCCGCGTTTCTCTCCGGACGGGAAGACGATCGCCTTTTCGAGCGACCGCAGCGGCATCGAGAACATCTGGATCATGGACGCCGACGGCGGCAATCCGCGCGCCGTCAGCGCCGAGAAGGACGAGTACGTCCGGAGTCCCGCCTGGACGCCCGACGGCAATTACCTGATCGCGCGCAAGGAGACCGGCAAGCGCGCCGGCATCCCGCCGGTCGAGCTCTTCGTCTACCACCGCGAGGGCGGCGGCGGCATCAAACTGACATCGTCGGACGACGTGAACAACGCGGGCGGCGCGGTCGTCTCGCGCGACGGGCGCTCCATCTACTTCTCGGCGCGTCAGCGGCGGTTCAGCTACACGCCCAACCTCGAAGACGGCCTGTGGCAGATCTGGCGCTACGACCGAGAGGTCGCGGACTCGTTCCCGATCGCGGAGGGTTTCGGCGGCGCCGTCCGCCCCGCGCTCTCCCCCGATGGCAAGACCCTCACGTACGTCTCCCGGCGCGACGGCGACACGGCGCTCGTGGCGCGCGACCTCACGACGGGGTCCGAGCGCATCCTCGCCCGCGGCGTCACGCGCGACGAGGAGGAGGGCTTCGCGCAGGCGGACCTCTGGCCCAACTATGCCTTCACGCCCGACGGCAAGTCGCTCGTCTTCACGAACAAGGGCAAGATCGTGCGCCTCGACCTCGCCTCCCTGGCAATCCGCGAGATCCCGTTCACCGCGTCGGTCTCGCTCGCCATCGCGCCCCGGGTGACGTGGCAGGAGAAGGTCGAGTCGGGCCCCGTGGTCGCGAAGATCCTTCGCTGGCCGAGCCAGTCGCCGGACGGGAAGACGGTCGCCTTCGAGGCGTTCGGCCGCATCTGGCTCCAGGCGCTCGAAGGCGGGAAGGCCTCGGGCGCGCCGAAGCGCCTGACGAAAGACGATGCCTCGCTCCCGCGGCGCGAGTACGGGCCGACCTGGTCGCCGGACGGCAAGTGGATCGGCTACGTCTCCTGGAGCGACGCGGAGGGAGGGCACGTCTGGAAGGCGCCGGCCGTGCCGGGCTCCGCTCCGGTCAAGCTCACGCGAGTCGCGGGGCACTACGCGAATCCGGCGTGGTCTCCGAAGGGCGACAAGATCGCGCTCGTGCGCGGATCCGGGCTCGAGTTCCGCGGGCATCAGCCCGAGGAGGAAGAGTTCTTCGAGGCGGCCGTCCTCGACGCCGCCGGCGGCGAGCCGAAGCCGGTCGTGTCCATCAAGCTCGCCAACGCGCTCCACTTCCATCCCGAGGTCTTCTGGAGTGGCGACGGCACGCGCCTCTACTACCGCAATCCCATCGAGGCGAAGAAGCCGACCGACGACCCCAAGAACGACCTCGTTTCGGTGCGTCTGGACGGTACGGACCGTCGCCGCCTGCTGCGCTTCCCGCCGGTCGACGACATCGTGCCGTCCCCCGACGGCCAGTGGGTCGTCTTCACCTCGCGCGACAACGTCTACGTCACCGCGCTGCCGGGGATCCTGATGAAGGAACCGCCCGAGGTGAGCCTCAAGGAGGGCGCGGTGCCCGTCTACCGGCTCTCCGATGACGCCGGCGGCTACGTGCGCTGGGCCGACGGCGGCAAGACCATTACATGGGCCCTGGGGAACACGTTCTACCGCCTGCCGCTCGCCGGCGCGATCGACTTCGCGCGCGAGCAGCGCCGAAAGGCCGAGGAGAAGGAGAAGAAGGAGGCCGCCGAGAAGGGCGCCTCCTCAGGCCCGGAGAAGGACAAGGAGAAGGAACAGAAAGAGAAGGAGAAGGTCCAGGAGGCGCGGGTTCCCAAGGCCGAGACGATCGCGATCGCGGTCAGCGCGCCCCGCGCGAAGCCGCAGGGCTCCTTCGTCCTCCGCGGCGCCCGCGTCGTGACGATGAAGGGCGACGAGATCCTTCCGAACGCCGACATCGTCGTGACGGACAACCGGATCGCGGCGATTGGCCCTTCGGGCAGCGTAACCGTCCCCGCCGGCGCGAAGAGCTTCGACGGGACCGGCAAGACCGTGATCCCCGGCTTCATCGATACGCATGCCCACCTTCACTACTCGGGGTTCGAGCTCTTCCCGGAGACGAAGTGGGAATACGTGGCGAACCTCGCCTACGGAGTGACGACGGTCTACGACCCCTCGGCCCCCTCGCTGGACGTCTTCGCGCAGGGCGAGCAGGTCGAGGCGGGGCTGATGGTCGGGCCGCGCATCTACTCGTCCGGCGACGTGCTCTACGGCGGCCAGCAGACCGACATCTTCGCGGAGGTCAACAACCTCGACGACGCGAAGCACCAGGTCAAGCGGATGAAGGCCTACGGCGCGCGCATGATCAAGGTCTACCAGCAGCCGCGCCGCTCCCAGCGCATGTACTTCGCCGAGGCCTGCCGCGACGAGCACATGCTGCTGACCGCGGAGGGCGGCGGCGAACTGGCTACCGACATGACGATGGCCATGGACGGCTTCACCGCCTGGGAGCACGCGCTCCCCGTCCGCCTGCAGAAGGACATCGTCGACTTCGTCGCCCAGTCCGGCACCTACTACACGCCCACGCTGCTCGTCGCGTATGGCGGCCCGTGGGGCGAGCAGTACTACTGGCAGACGCACAACGCGCACGACGACGCGAAGCTCAATCGCTTTACGCCGCACGACATCATCGACCAGAAGGCGCGGCGCTACCCGTGGATCTGGCCGTCCGAGTACAACTTCCCGACCGTCGCGACCGGCGCCGCGGAGGTGCTGCGCGCCGGCGGCCACGTGTCTCTGGGCGCGCACGGCCAGGTGCAGGGGCTCGGGCCGCACTGGGAGATCTGGGCCATGGCCGGCGAGGGCGGCCCGACCAAGGACTCCGCCATGACGCCGATGGAGGCGATCCGCGCGTCGACGATCCTCGCGGCCGACAAGATCGGCTTCGCGCCGGACCTCGGCTCGATCGAGACCGGTAAGCTCGCCGACTTCATCGTCCTGGACGCGGATCCGCTCGCGGACATCCACAACACGCTCAAGATCCGGTGGGTCGTCAAGAACGGAGAGGTCTGGGAGGCCGAGACCCTGAAGAAGGTCTGGCCGCGCGAGGAGGCGCCTCCGACGTTCTTCTGGAGGCGAGCGGCGAAGTAGCTCGCGGGGGTATAGGCTCCGGCCAAGACTCGTCGTAGGGCGGCAGCGGCCGCCGTCGAAAGCGGGCGGGGAGAAGCCCCGTTCCTACGCGGTCTGCGATAGGTGCGGCACATGCCCTTCGAGCTTCGCGTGACGCCCGGTGAGTTCCTGGCCCGAGTGCGCGGCTGGGGGCGCGACGACTTCGCGTCGACGACGGAGGCGCTGCGCCGGATCGGCGAGGATCCGCGACTCGCGCCCGGGATGCCGGTCCTGATGGACGTGCGGGAGCTCGACTACCTCGCGACGCCTCCCGAGGTCGCGGCCTTCGCGTCCGACTCCGCCAGCCAGGGGCTCTTCGCCGGCCACCGCGTCGCGCTGCTGGTCCGCCGCGGCACGCAGTTCGGCGTGGCGAAGTCGTTCGCCGAGAAGTCGGGACGGACCGGCGCGCGGACCGAGGTCTTCGCGGAGCCGGAGCTGGCGCTGGCCTGGCTCCAGAGCGTCGAATGAAGGCGCTCCGGCGCTTGCTGAAGTGGACCCTCGGCGCCGCGGCCGGGGTGGTGATCGTCTTCCTCACGCTCGTCCTCGCGCGGGCGTTCGCCGCCCGCCGGTTCCCGCCGCTCAAGCCCTGGCACCGTGCGCTCTCCGCCGAGGTCACGGCGAGGGAAATCACCGACTCGTGGACACTCGCGGACTACCTCCGGCGCGAGGACGAGGTCTTCCGGCAGATGAACGAGACCGTGCTGCCCGCGGCCGCCCCCGAGGACCGCAACCCCTCCAACCGCTACTGGCCCGACAGCCCGATCAACCCGGAGCGGTTCCCGAAGAACTGGAACCGGACCTTCGAGCTCGTGCCGGACGGCGAGGTCCGCGGCGGAGCGCTCCTGATCCACGGGCTGACCGACTCGCCGTACAGCGTCAAGGCGGAGGCCGAGCTGCTGCGGTCGCTCGGCTACTACGCGCTGTGCCTGCGGATGCCGGGGCACGGCACGGTGCCGGGCGCGCTCACGGAGACGAACTGGGAGGACTGGCGCGCGGCCGTCCGCCTGGGCGCTCGCCACGTCCGCCAGCGTGCCGGCGCGAAGACGCCGCTCGTCCTCGCGGGTTACTCCAACGGCGGCGCGCTCTCCGTCCAGTACGCGGTCGACGCGCTGTACGACCCGCGCCTCCCGAGGCCCGACCGCATCATCCTCTTCTCGCCGATGATCGGCGTGTCGCCGTTCGCGGGGCTGGCGCGGATCGTGTCCCGCATCGGATCGATCCCGTACTTCGAGCGCTCGCGCTGGATGGACGTGCTGCCCGAGTACATCCCGTTCAAGTACGACTCGTTCCCCGCGCACGCGGGTCTGCAGACCGGCGAGTTGACCGCGGAGATCGCGACCGCGGTGCAGCACGCGGCGGTCTCGGGCAAGATCAAGGACCTCGCGCCGATCCTGGCCTTCGTCTCGCTCGTGGACTCCACGGTCATCACGCCGGCGACGTTCGACCGGCTGTACCGCTACCTCCCCGAGAACGGGAGCGAGCTCGTGCTCTTCGACCTGAATCGGTACGAGTTCGTGGCGCCGTTCCTGAAGCGCACCTACGACCGCGAGGTCGCCGGGCTCTTCGGGGACGCGCAGCGAAGATACCGGCTGGCGCTCGTGACCAACGCCTCCACGAGCACGCGGGACGCCGTCGCCCGGATCGAAGCGCCGCACCAGACGGAGCCCCAGGTGACCCCGCTCGGGATCGCGTGGCCGCCCCAGATCTTCTCGCTCTCGCACCTCGCGGTGCCGTTCCGTCCGGACGACGCGCTCTTCGGGATCCAGCCGGACCTGAGCGTGAGCTACGGCCCGCGGCTCGGCCTCCTCGCGCCCCGCGGCGAGAAGGGCGTGCTCGCCGTCCCGACCGATCAGTTCATGCGCCTCAACTGCAACCCGTTCTTCGCGTACGTCGAGCAGCGGATCGAGGCGTTCCTGCCGAAGTAGTCTCGCCGCGCGACCGGGTCGATCGAAAACCCGGAATCGAAAATCGACTACTTCCCCTTGTGCTCGTAGTACTCGTACGCCGACATCGGCTTCGAGTAATCGATCGTCCAGGGCCGGTCTTCCTTGGGCGCCTTGCCGAGCGCGCGAGCCATCTCCCGCACGTGGATCGCGACGGATCCGCAGCAGGAGCCGATGTAGTTGATGCCGAGGTCGCGGGCGTCCTGCGCCCACTTCGCCATCTCGCGGCGGGTCAGCTGGAGCGGGTCGAGCTCGAACGGGAACGCCTCGAGGCTCGTGAAGTCCGGCTTGTCCGCCGGCGTACGGTAGCCGACCGGCTGGCACGCGACGAAGCCGTCGACCGCCGCGCGCATCTCCTCGATCAGCGCGAGCGTGTGCTCGGGCCCGCGCAGGCAGTTGATGCCGACGATGTCCGCGCCGGCGTCGCGCAGTGCGCGGGCGCAGTCGGCCGGCGACTGGCCGTCGGAGGTCACCGGCTTGTTCTCGAAGCAGACCGTGACCATCGTCGGCAAGCCCGTCTTCTTCCCGCGCTCGACCGCGAGGAGGGCCTCCCCCAGCCACGAGAAGGTCTCCCCGATCACGAAGTCGATCCCCTCCTCGACCTGGACGGCGAGCTGCTCGTCGAAGGTCTTCCGCACGCGGTCGTAGGAGGACGGGCTCCCGTGCTCGTACATCCACGTGAGCGACAGGTTGCCCGCGACCAGGCAGCGGTCCCCCGCCACCTCGCGCGCGATGCGCACGGCGGCGCGGTTGAGCTCCTCCAGGCGATTCTCGAGGCCGACGGTCGCGAGCTTGTCTCGGCTGGCGTAGAACGTCAGCGCCTGCAGGACGTCCGCGCCCGCCTCGCGGAACTCGACGTGCAGGTCGCGCAGAGCCTCGGGGCGCGTCAGGGCCACCTCGGGCGTGAACGGTCCGGCGCGCACCCATCCGCGCTTCTCGAGCTCGAGCAGGTAGCCGCCGTCGCCGAGCACTGGACCTTCGGCGAGGCGGTCGAGGATGCCCTTCTTCTTGGTCAACTGAGTCTCTCCTTATAAGCGGTTTTGAGTTGAGAGCTGTGAGTTGTGAGTCGGCGCGACTCGACGAGACGACTCACAACCCACAACTCATGACTCACAACCCTCACGTATAGGCACTGGGTTCCTCATCGCCATATTCGTAGTCCGCCTTGATGAGCTTGCCTTTCGCGAAACGGCCCGGCTCGAGCTCGCGGATGTCGACCGTGCTCGCGCGCCCGTCGAGCAGGAGCTCCGAGACGGCGAGTCCCACCGCGGGTGAGATCTTGAACCCCATCCCCGAGAAGCCCGCGGCGACGTAGAGGCCCGACACGCCGGGGATCTCGCCGATCAGGGGCCGCCAGTCCGGGGAGAGGTCGTAAACGCCCGTCACGCCGCGCCGGATCCCGGCGTCGGCCAGCGCGGGCACGCGGTCCGTGACGCGCTCGATCAGGCTCGCGAGCGACTCGGACGAGGCCGCCTGCGGGAAGTCGTCGGGGTCCGCGCCGCGCTTGCCCCAGAAGTCCCCCACGAGCGTGAGTCCGCCCACCTCCGAGCGGAAGTACGTCTCGGTGATTCCATCGATGCACGCCGGCGCCGGCTCCCGCAGGCCGGGAGGGTTCCGGAGGATCGCCACCTGGTGGTACTCCCCGTCGACCGGGAGGTCGAAGCCGACGGACGCGAAGAGCGGCCGGCTCCAGGGACCCGTCGCGGCGACGACGACCGGTGCGGCGCAGTCGCCGCGGTCGGTGGCCACTCCCCTCACGCGGCCGCCCTCGACACGGAAGCCGGCGACGCGCGTCTGCGAGCGGTAGACGACGCCCATCTCGCGGGCGCGTTCGAGGAAGTCGCCGGCGACTCCCGCGCCGTCGCCGTAGCCCGAGCCGGGCTCCCACGCGGCCTCGGGGACGTCGTCGACGTTCCAGTCCGGCACGATCTCGGAGAGCTCCTTGCGCGTCACGACCGAGGCGTCGACCCCGTGCGCACGCTGCATCGCGACGTTCTTCTCGAGCTTGTCGATCTCGCCCTCCGGCACGATCCGCACGAAGCCCGTCTGCCGGAAATCGCCGGGACGGCCCACGTAGTCCCTCCAGCCGCGGAAGATCTCCAGGCTCTTGACCGCGAGGTCCACCTCGATCGGGTGGCTGTAGTGCATGCGCACGAGCGCCGACGAGCGGCCGCTGGCGCCGCCCGCGACGTCGCCCTTGTCGACGACGACGATCCGGCCGGCGCGCCGCCGCGCAAGGTGGAACGCGATCGAGGCGCCCATCACTCCGGCGCCCAGGATGACGAAGTCGGCGGTGGGCTCGAGAGGGCCGCTCGTCAAACGGCTCTCCCCAGACGCTTCCAGTCCCTCAGGACCTGGTGCGCCGCGTTGTGGCCCGGCGCTCCGGTGACGCCGCCTCCCGGATGCGCGCCGGCGCCGCAGAGGTAGAGGCCTTCGACGGGGGTCCGGTACCGGGAGAATCCCGCCACGGGCCGCAGGAAGAAGAGCTGCTCGAGCGAGAGATCGCCGTGGAAGATGTTGCCCTCGGTGAGCCCGTAGACCCGCTCGAGGTCGAGCGGCGTCAGGACCTGCCTCGCGAGAACCGCGCCGGGGACGTTGGGGGCGTACTCGCCGATCTTCCGAATCACCCGGTCGCCGAGCGTCTCGCGCATCCCGTCCCAGGAGCTCGCCCCCTCCTTGAGCGCATACGGGACGTACTGCACGAAGCAGGTCATGACGTGGCGGCCGGGCGGCGCGAGGCTGTCGTCGACGTTCGACGCGACGACGCAGTCGACCCAGAGCTCCTGCGGCACGACGCCCGTGCGCGCCTCCGCGTAGCAGCGCTCGGCGAACTCGAGCGAGGGCACCAGCGTGAAGAGCGCGCGCTCGGACTTCGAGAACTCCGGCGGCATGCCGTGGACTCTCGGCTCCTCGGAGAGAACGAGGTTGACCTTGGCGCAGGGGCCGTCCATCTTGATCCCCTGGACCGCGCGGCGGAAGTCCTCGGGCAGCGCGGCCGCGTCGAGCAGCGAGAGGAAGGTGCGCTTCGGATCGGCGTTCGACACGACCACGCTCGCCTCGAGCCACGTGCCGTCTTCGAGCTCGACGCCGCGCGCCCTCCCGTTCTTGACCGTGATCCGCGCCACGGGCGCCGACGTCCGGATCTCGGCGCCGAGCTCGCGCGCCGCCGCGGCCATCGCCTGCGTGATCGCGCCCATTCCTCCGAGCACGTGTCCGTAGAAGCCCTGCAGCTCGTGCTCGCCGCCCGAGAGCAGGTGGAAGAGGAGGCCGAGCGCGGTGCCCGGCTGGTACGGACCGCCGTGCTTGCCGTACACGTTGTTGGCCAGGAAGAGCGTCTTGACCTTCTCGTTCTCGTAGTGGCGGTCGAGGAAATCGCCCAGGCTCCCGGTCAGAAACGCGATCATCCGGCCGATCTCCTCCCCGGAGATCCCGCGGAATCGACGGCCCACGCGCAGCGCCTCGAGGACCCCCGCGAGACCCCGCACGTGGACGTCGGGCGGAGGCTCCAGGAAGAACGGCTGGAGGTAGCGCGCGAGCTTCTTGAGCTCGTCGTCGACACGCACGAAGGTGCGGGCGTCGGCGGGCGACAGCCTCGCGATCTCGCGGACCGTCCGTTCCCGATCGGCCCACCACGGCACGACCGTCCGGTCCGGGAAGGGAACGAGGAGAGCCGGATCGCAGGGCACCATCCGGAGCCCGTGCCGCGCGAGCGAGAGGTCGCGGATGACCTCGGGCCTCAGCATGCTCGCGATGTAGGACGTGGTCGAGGCGCGGCATCCGGGAGCGATCTCCTCGGTGACGCAGGCGCCACCGACCAGCTCTCGCCGTTCGAGCACGAGCGTCGAGAGGCCCGCGCGCGCCAGGTAGGCCGCCGCGGTCAGACCGTTGTGGCCGCCGCCGACGACGATGGCATCGAATCGCCGCTCGTTATGACTGCGAGTCATTAGAGGAGAGCAATCGCTCGGAAAATAGCACGGGTTGCAATTTCGCGACGCTCTCAAATAGGATGACCAGAAGTCATGAAAAACCTAGAACCCCGTACCGCCGTTCCCGTTCCCCCGCTGCCGAGCGGACCCCGTTCGGAGGCCAAGCGCGCCCGAATCCTCGAGACCGCGATGCGCCAGTTCGCCGAGCGCGGCTACCACGCGGCGCGCATCGAGGACATCGCCACGGAGCTCTCGATCGCGAAGGGCTCCGTGTTCCAGCACTTCGGCAGCAAGGAGGGCCTCTTCCTGGTCGCGTACCAGAAGGCCGTCTCCTCGTTCTCGGCGTATCTCGACGCCCCGGCGCCGGTCCTCGCGCGCGGCTTCTTCGAGACGCTTCGGTACTGGCTGGAGCGCACCGACCGCATGGTCCGCGAGAACTGGATCCCCTACCGCCTCACGCTCCTCGGCAACTACGGCACCGACCTGCGGCTGCGGCAGGAGATCAACCGCTTCCTGCGCGAGCGCGATCCCTACGGCACGGCCGCGTTCGTCCGGATGGGCATCGAGCGCGGAGAGGTCCGCAGCGACGTCGACGAGGACATGATCGTCGCGCTCCTCGACTGGACCGTGGAGCGCTTCCAGGACGAGCTGCTCACCGAGGAGCTCGACCCGGGCCTCTTCTCGAGGCAGGGCAAGACGCCCGAGAAGACGGCGGCCCGCATCGAGCAGTTCCTGACGCTCCTGAGGGGCGCCGTCGCGACGCCGTCGACGCCCTCGAAGAAGCCTCGCGAGGGAGTGCGCGGGCCCCGTCCGGCCGACGAGCAATGACGGGCGAGCGGGCGTTCGAGGCCGACCTCGCGTCGGCCCACACGCTGCCGTCCACGTGGTACCGCGACCCCGCCGTCCTCCACCTCGAGGAGAACCGGATCTTCTCGCGCACGTGGCAGCTCGTGGGCCACTCGGAGCAGGTGCGTCTGCCGGGCGACTACTTCACGTGCACGGTCGCCGGCGAGCCGCTCGTCGTCACGCGCGCAGACGACAACACGATCCACGCGTTCTCCAACGTGTGCCGGCACCGCGCCGGCCCCGTGGCGCGCGGCGCCGGGCACCGCAAGGCGCTGATGTGCGGCTACCACGGCTGGACCTATTCCCTCGACGGCCGACTGCTGACGACGCCGGAGTGGGACGGCGTGAAGTGCTTCGAGAAGTCCGAACAGACCCTGCCGGCCGTCCGCGTCGAGACGTGGGGGCCATTCCTCTTCGTCTGCCTGGACCCCGAGGTCCCGCCGCTCTCGGAGGTGCTGGGCTCGATTCCCGAGGAGACGCAGCACCTCCCGCTCGAGCACATGACGCTCTTCAAGAAGCACGACTACGAAGTCGCCTGCAACTGGAAGGTCTACGTCGACAACTACCTCGAGGGGTACCACATCCCGATCGTCCACCCCGAGCTCTTCCAGGAGCTGGACTACCGCGCCTACCGTGTGGAGACCGGGTCCTACCATTCCAAGCAGCACGCCCCGATCCGCTCGAAGAAGGAGGACTCCCTCTATCGGCGCGGGCTCCCCGAGGGCGCGGCGCCGGAGGCGCTGTACTACTGGGTGTTCCCCAACCTGATGCTCAATCTCTATCCCGACAACCTGCAGACCAACACGATCCTGCCGCTCTCGGCCGAGCGGACGCTGACGCGCTTCGAGTGGTACGTGCTCGAGCCCAACAGCCCGGGCGTCGCGGAGGAGTTCGCGCGCTCATTCGCGTTCAGCGACCAGGTCCAGCAGGAGGACATCGGGATCTGCGAGGCGGTCCAGAAGGGGCTGCGGTCGCGCACGTATGACCAGGGGCGCTACTCGGTGCTGCGCGAGAACGGCGTGCACCACTTCCACGGGCTGCTGACGAAGGCTCTGCGGTAGTCGCGCGTCGGGAGTCCGTAGTCGGTAGCCGGTGGTCCGTGATCGGTAGGGAGATCGAACAACCACCGACCACGAACCACCGACTACGACTCTCTACGGCCCGTAAAGCTTCAGCCCGAAGGTGAGGTCCAGGAAGACCGCCATCTGCCCGCGCGAGTTGGGGTCTTCCGGGCAGTAGTTCCCGTTCCCGCAGCCGGCGGTGATCCCGGAGTGGAAGAGCTCCTCGATCCAGGGAGCGTAGGGGTCGTCCGGGGGGACGTCGCCGAACACCCCGATCGCGTCCGGCGGTACGTAGCCGCTTCCGCGGCTCGCCTTCAACAGGAAGACGGCCATCTGCTTGCGCGTGACGACCTCGTCCGGGCAGTAGTTGCCGTTGCCGCAGCCGGCCGAGATCCCGGCCGCGAAGAGATCCTCGATCCAGCTCTGGCCGAAGGAGCCCGGCGGCACGTCTCCGAACACGGTCCCCGATCCTGGCGGCGGCGCGTAGTCGGGCCCGAGCTTGGCCTTCAGCAGGAAGATCGCCATCTCGGCACGCGTGACGCCCGCGTCGGGACAGTCGATCGAGGGCCCGCAGCCCGCGGTCACGCCGCTGTGGAAGAGCGTCTCGATCGCGCCGTAGAAGGGATGATCGGTCGGCACGTCCGCGAAGCTCCGGCCGACGTGAAGCGTCCAGCTCCTCGCGGCCGCACCGTTCACGGTCTCGTGGAAGCTCGCGTCCCAGTGCGCCGCGGGACGCGACGCCGGATTCGAGACGGAGAAGGCGTAGCAGTTCCCCGTGGCGTCGGCGCAGCTCGCCGGCGCGCCGGCGCCCGGCGACCCGTACGCGGCGGCGGCGTCGTCGAGCGTGTAGGACGCTCCGGCCGGCCCGCCCGCCGCCGAGCCGACGCCGGAGAGCGCGACCGGCGGGTCCGTGGAGGAGCCCTGCCAGCTCGGCGCGACGGCGGCCGACTCCCCCGGCTCGAGCACGCCGTTGCCGTTGGAGGAGCCTCCGGCCTGCGCGTCGACGGCGAGCGCGGCCGCGAGCGGCGGGGACCAGCCGAGCTGCACGACTTCGAAGTCGGAGGCGGTGAGGTCGTTGAACGCCGGGTTCAGGACGTCGTTGTCCCAGCGGTCGTCCCAGGTTCCGCCGATGTACATATCCGTGCCGTTGTCGGCGACGATCAACCCGTAGGTCTTCATCGCCCGGAAGATCTTCTGCACCGCCGGGTCGTAGCCCGAGACGTCCTTCGCCGCCTTCAGGCGAAGCCGGGCCCCCATCGGGAGCGCGCCGCTCGTGTTTCCCGCCACGTGGCTCGCGGGGTAGACGTAGCCGTCGGTCGCGCGCACCGTGAAACGCAGGGCGTGACGGATCTCGCCGGGCCCGTAGACCTCCTCGTAGCGGAGCAGCCCCGGAAGGATCGCGAGCCCGGCGGCGTCGGCAGAGGTCCATCCCTCGGGACGCCGGTCGTCGCGCGTCAGGTCGAAGAACGCGCCCGAGCCCGCCTGCCACTGCTGCAGGCTGGGATCGTAGTAGACGTTGTAGAGCTCGTAGAGGGCGCGGTGGTCGCGGTCGACGATGAGCATGTGCCGGTCCTCGGACCCGCGGTCGTCGACGTTGCCCGGATCGCCGCCCTCGATCCAGTGCGCCTGCGTGATCGCCTCGTCGGGGATCGGGTAGAACGGATAGGGATTGTTGCCCGGATGGTTCACGCCGTCGCTCTGGTCGTAGTAGTGAAAGTTGACGGTCTTCTTGGCCTGCGCGCCGTCCACCACGATGTAGGGCATGCCGTAGATGTGGATGCCGTCGTCGAGCGTGCCGCCGAGGTCCGGGTGGAGGTGCTTGACGCCTCCCTGGTTGATGAACCCGATGTAGGCCGCGGAGCCGGTGTCGAGCGGCGCGCTCGCGACCTCGGTGTTCCACCAGTTCGTCGGAGGAAAGAGCGGCCACGGACCGGGCAGGCTCGTCTCGAGCCGCGCCGCGAGCGAAGAGGGCGGATGAGCCCGTAGCCGGAGTCGCACGGACTTCGTCGAGACCCCCGGGCGCGCCACGCGCGGCGCGCGTCTCCCGTTTCCCCCCGCGCGCGCGGTCCCCGGGAGCGCGAGGGCGAGGACGATCGCGATCGGCAGCGCGAAGACGCCGCCACGGGTGAGCCGCCGGAGGGCCGCTGGGTGAAGGTCCATGGATGTCGGTATTTGTTCGATTATCGGGCGCGGTTCAAGAGAATGACACCTGCCCGACAGACCAGTTCTCCGAGGGTCGAGAGGTCAGTGTCCTTCTTTAGCCCCGCCGGGCAGTCGTCGGCGGGCCGCTAACCGCCTATCCTCCCAGGATCTTGCCTCGATTCGTCCAGGAGCTGTGGATTTTCTCGGCATTCGCGCTGCTCTCGGCGCGTCTCGCCGGCTGGGACTTGACCCGCCGGGCATGTGATATAGTGCACAGCACTCCCACAAGCCGGCTTTTTGGCGCCCGTGACGGACGCCAGGAAGGAATGTCTCAATGAGAGAACGGATGACCGGCTCTCGCGGGAAGGTTCTCGCACGGCGAACGGGCGTGGCGGCGCTCGCAGCGATCCTCGGATCCGCCGCTTTCCTCCACGGGGCCACTTCGTTTCAGGCGTCGTATCTCTATACGGCGTCGGGGCCCGCGGGAGGAGGATCGGTTGTCCCGATCGTGGGCAACCAGTTCCAGAACGGGGCGACCGTGACGGTGGGTGGAGTGCCCGTCTCGGTCACGTTCCACAACCCCACCCGTATCGGCGCGACGATGCCGGCGCTCGCGGCGGGCGCACTGTATGACGTCGTCGTCACCAATCCGGGCGGCGGTGGACCGACCTCCACGATCCCCTTCGGCTGGTTCGCCGACTTCAACGACGTGCCGGCGGCGAACCCGTTTCATGCGTCGGTCGAGCGGATCCTGCGCGACGGGATCACGGCGGGGTGCCTCAACGGCAACTACTGCCCCGACGACCCGGTGACCCGCGCGCAGATGGCGGTCTTCCTGCTCCGCGCCGAGCACGGCGGCGGCTACGTTCCGCCGTCGGCCAGCGGCACCATCTTCTGGGACGTCGCCTCGACGGACTTCGCGGCCGACTGGATCGAGCAGCTCTTCTCCGAGGGGATCACGGGCGGCTGCACGGGCCCCGATCCCAACCACGGCAACCTGCCGGCGTACTGCCCGAACAGCTCCGTGACCCGCGGCCAGATGGCCGTGTTCCTCCTCAAGGTGTACGAGGGCGTCACCCACGTGCCGCCCCCGGCGACCGGCGTCTTCCCCGACTGCCCGCTCGGCGATCCCTCGCTCGCGCCGCTCATTCCCTGGATCGAGGAGCTCGCGCGGCTGCAGATCACGGTCGGATGCGGCAACGGCAACTTCTGCCCCCTTCTCCCCAACACCCGCGGCCAGATGGCGGTCTTCATGACGAAGAGCTTCCATCGGACGGAGGGCATCCGGTTCCTCGAGCAGGCCTCGTGGGGACCGAGCGACGCCGACGTCGGCACCGTGCTGTCGCAGGGCTACCTGCCGTGGATGGGCGGCCAATTCTCGCTGTTCAACTCGACGCCGCCCACGATGCTGCTCTGGCCGGACAACGCTCCGACGACTCCGGTCGACTGCACCACCGGCACCTGCCACCGCGACAACTACACGATGTATCAGCTCCAGGTCTCGTTCTTCAAGAACGCGATGTACAACCCGGATCAGCTCCGCCAGCGGGTGGCGTTCGCGCTGCACAAGCTCGACGTCACCTCGTCCGTCGTGTTGACGCGTCCGAGCCAGATGTCGGAGTACCTGAAGCTCCTGTACAACGACGCGTTCGGCAACTACCGCGACATCCTCTACAACGTCTCGCTCAATCCGGGCATGGGTCTCTACCTCAACATGAACACCAACACGAAGAACAACCCGAACGAGAACTACTCGCGCGAGATCATGCAGCTGTTCTCGGTCGGCACGGATCTTCTCAACATGGACGGCACGACCCAGAACGACGACGTGACGGGCGAGCCGATGCCGACTTACGACCAGTCCGTCATCGACAACCTGAAGCTCGTTCTGACGGGCTGGAAGATCCAGGCCAACGTCGCGTGCGACCCGGCCAGCCAGCAGGGTTCGGTCTGCTCCGACTACCTCAATCCGATGATCTTCGACGACACCAAGCACGACGTCACCGACAAGGTGCTGTTCCAGGGCTTCCTTCCCAACAAGGACGGCGTCGGGGCGCCGACGTCGATCCCGGGTAACGTGCAGGGCTTCCCCGAGCTCAATGCGGCGGTCGACGCGCTCTTCAACCACCCGAACATGGGTCCGTACGTCGCCCGCGAGATGATCCACAACCTCGTGTCGTCCAATCCGAGCCCGGAGTACGTCGAGCGCGTGGCGTGGGCCTTCAACGACGACGGCACGGGCGTCCGCGGCAGCATGTGGGCCGTGGTCAAGGCCGTCCTCCTCGACCCCGAGGCGCGCATGGCTCCGTCGGATCCCAACTACGGAAAGCTCAAGGAGCCGGTTCTCTACGTCCTGAATCTGCTGCGGGCCTTCAATCCGAAGTCCACCAACCGGCTCAACCCGAGCGACGGCAACATCAACGCCCAGAACCGCAACATGGGCCAGGACCTCCTGAAGCCGCCGACGGTGTTCAGCTACTTCCCGCAGGACTACTTCGCTCCGCCGGCCTCCGCCGAGCTGTTCGGACCCGAGTTCGGCATCATGGATGCCTCGACCTCGCTGAAGCGCGCCAACTACGTCAACCAGATGACCTTCGGCGGCGGCATCCAGCCGAGCGGCACGGACACCCCGTTCGGGACCTCCATCGACTTCACGGAGCTGCAACAGCTGGCGCCCAACGCGGGCAACCTGGTCGACCGGCTCAACCGCCTGCTCATGCACGGCACCATGTCCGACGACATGCGGAACTCGATCATCACCGCCATCAACGCGGTCACGCCGTCGACGGACACGTTGAAACGCGCCCGACAGGCGCTTTATCTGGTCGCGACGTCGTCGCAGTACCAGGCGCAGAGGTAAACGCCATGTCACACAGTCGCAGGGATTTCCTGGTTCGCTCGACGTGCGCGGCGCTCGGCGCCGCGGCGTTCCAGAGCACGATCAAGCAATTCGGCCTGGCCAACCTGCTCGCCGTGGACGGCGTGAAGGACAGCCCGCAGTCGCCCAACTGCTCGGGCGGCTACAAGGCCCTCGTCTGCATCTTCCTGAACGGCGGCAACGACGGCAACAACATGGTCATCCCCTACGACGGGACGTATTACCCGTCGTACGCCGCCACGCGCGGCGGTCTCGCCATCCCGCAGAGCACCCTGACGCCGATGAACAACCCGCCCAGCATGGGCGGCCGGCAGTTCGCGTTCCATCCCAACATGGCCCCGCTCACCGCGCTCTTCAACCAGGGCAAGCTCGCGGTCGTCAACAACGTGGGACCGCTCGTCGTGCCGACCTCGCAGGCCGACTACATGAGCGGCGCGGTGCCCAAGCCCTTCTCCCTCTTCTCGCACTCCGACCAGGTCCAGGCCCAGCAGACCTCCCGCGCCGACACGAAGTCGCCGACGGGATGGGGCGGGCGCGTCGTGGACTCGGTGCTCCCGTGCAACGCGGGCTCCAACTTCCCGACGCTGACCTCGATCTCGGGTTCCTCCTCGTTCACCATCGGCCTCAATCAGCGTCCCCTGTCCATCGGGACCGGCGCGCTGACCTCGGTCCTCGTCCTCAGCGGCTTCAGCGGCTCCGCGACGGACGTCGCGCGCCGCCAGTCCATGGACTTCCTGCGCACGATCGACAACACGGCGACGATGATCGCCGGCACGAGCGGCGTGACCCAGCAGGGCGTCGACATCAGCGCGATCTTCAGCTCCGACCCGACGATCAACACCACCTTCCCGAACACGGGCATCGCCAACCAGCTCAAGCAGGTCGCGAAGATCATGAAGCTCAACCAGACGCCTCCGGGCCTCGGCCTGGTGCGTCAGGTCTTCTTCGTCTCGCAGGGCGGTTACGACACCCACCAGGACCAGATCAACGACCAGGGCAACAACTTCACGGATCTCGCGAACGCGATGAACGCGTTCTATTCGGCGACCCTGGAGCTGGGCCTGCAGAACCAGGTGACGACCTTCACGCTGTCGGACTTCGGCCGCACGCTCTCGCCCTCCGGAACGGGCAACAACATCGGCAGCGACCACGGCTGGGGCAACCATCAGTTCGTCCTGGGCGGCGCGGTCACCGGCGGCGACTTCTACGGCAACATCAACCCCGGCACGGGCTCGCGCTTCCCGGTCCTCCAGTTCGGCGGTCTCGACGACACGACCAACAGCGGCAACGGCCGCGGCCGGTGGATCCCGTCCACCGCGGTCGAGGAGTACGGCGTCACGCTGGCCAACTGGTTCGGCGTGACCTCCGGCGACATCCCGACGGTCTTCCCGCTCATCGGCAACTTCGAATCGGCCCCGTACAACGGACTCGGCTTCGTATAAGTCGGACTCCGAGGACGGGGGCGGCATGGGCCGCCCCCGTTTTCGTTTTCCGGGAATTCGGATTCGATGACCTCTACGTTTCGAAGAGTCGCCGCCGTTCCGCTCCTGGCGCTCGTCGCCTGGCTGGCGAGAGCGGCCTCGGACAGGGCTCCGGCAATCCGCGTCTCCCCCTCCAATCCCTCGGCGGGCCAGACCGTGGAGGTGCGGGACGAGAACTCCGACGCGGATGATCTGCTTCCGGTGTTCTGGACCTTCGGCGACGGGGAGTCGGCACGGACACCGGTCGCGTCCCATCGCTGGAGCGCGCCCGGTACCTACGCGATCGAGCTCACGGGCTCGGCCACGAGCGGCCGCATCGCCGTGATCGTGTCTCCCGCGGACACGCTGCGGCTGAACTCGGCGCATCCCTTCGAGGTTACGGCGCAGGCCGAGGACCCCGACACGGGCCGGACCTCCGCGGGCCGCGCCTTCGCGCAGGGGGATCGCTCCGGCTTCTTCAGCTTCCCCGACCTCACGGGAGACGCCGAGAGCCCGGAGGTCGAGGTCAAGATCGTCGAGGCGGGGTGGGCCGGGCATTACTGGGTCTTCTGGGGAAGCCTGACGACGCTCCCCTTCCAGCTGACCGTGCGCGACGCGAGCACGGGGCAGGTCCGGATCTACCGCAAGGACTCCACCGCGCCCGACGCCGGCCTCGACTCGGGCAGCTTCCCCTTCGTCCGACGCCGACGCCCGGGTCCGGCTCCACGTACCCGACGCAGGATGGGGACCTCATCGGCGAGAGGATGCCGCCCCAACCCGCGGCGCCCCGTCCCCCCGGCGGCCGCGTCGTCGATCGCGGTCCGGACTCCGGGACCACCAGGGTGCCGACCGTTCCCAACGGTTCGTCGCCGACGCGGACCAGGACGCCCACGAAAACGAAGACGCCCGTCCTCTCGGCGACGGCCACGCCCTCACCGACCATCACGCCGACGCCGACGATCACGCTCACGCCGACGGTGACGCCGACGCCGGGCCCCGGCTTCATCGTGCTGCAGGTGGTGAGTTGGCAGTGGAACTTCTGGTTCGACCCGAACGGCGGGCCGTGCGCCCTCTTCACGCCGTACGCGCCGTGCACGTCCGTGCCGCGCCCGAACCCGCCGCTGACCGAGATCACGATCCACGTGAACCAGCCCTACCAGCTGTACATGTGCAACCGCGATTCGTCCGACGTCACGGAGAACCACGAGTTCAACGGAATCGCCCAGCCGGGGCTCCACATCCCCGACACGATCCTGAACCAGGGCGACACGAAGGGCCCGTTCCTGTTCACTCCGACGATCGTCGGCGACTACACCTTCTCGTGCAAGAACACCTCGTGCGGCACTTCCGAGCAGCACGAGGGCATGATCGGCGTCTTCCACGTCGTCCCGTAGCCGCAACGGGCTCCTCGCCCGGCCGGCTCGAATCCGCCCCGTTTGACTGTCGGCCCCGTTCCGGTATCATGCGCCGTTCCTTCGCGGGGTCGTAGTTCAGTTGGTTAGAACGCCGGCCTGTCACGCCGGAGGTCGCGGGTTCGAGTCCCGTCGGCCCCGCCACTCACGGTCCTCTCCGCGGCGCGCGTCCGCGCCGGCGTGTTAAGCTACGAGCCTCCGATCTTCTCCGACGGACGCGTGCCCCCATTGACGCCCGTCGCCAGTTTCTTCGGCGAGACAAGGACGAGGTGTCTGTGGATCCCATCCTGCGGAAGTGGAAGTGTCGTCAATGCGGCCTCTGGAACGAGGTCGCCGTCGACGCCGATCACGCGGTCTCGTGCGAGGTCTGCGCCTACCGCGTCACGCTCGAAGCTCCCGCCGAGATCGCCTCCCGCGACGAGGAGGCTCTCCGCAGCCACGCCGTCTCACGATTGAGCGACCGATACGCAGAAGCGCGCGAGCTCGTGTCGCCGACGGAGGCGCACGCGAATCTCGAGTGGATCATCGGCGCCCGGCGCAATCTCGCCTGGGACGGGGTGGCCTTCGATCGGGACATGGCTCAGCTCGCGCTCCTCTGGCTGCAGGACCTCGCCCGCGAGCTCGACGGCGAGGCTTCGCCCGCCATCGCGCCCGTCCTCGACGAGGCCGGAGAATGGACGGCCGATCCGCGCCGGGCGGCCGCCCGCCGGCTTCGGATGGCGACGCGCGATTTCGCCGAGGTCATCGCCGACGACCGCGCCGAGGGGACGGGGCGGCGATGAAGGCCCGGCAGGTCTTCGCCCTCGGGCTGCGCCGGCTCCCCCGGGTCGACGAGTCTCCGGGTCTGGTCGTGCTGACGATCGACGCCTCGAACGGGACCCGTCCTCCGCGAAAGGTCGGAACGCTGACGGACGCCGCGCTCCGCGGACGGCTCGCGCATTTCGACCTGCACTCCGCCAACGAGGTCGCGGCGATCCGCCAGGCTCTCCGACCGGACAACGGGCAGGCCACCGTTTTCGAAGCCTGGTCGGGACTGGGCAGCTGTCTCCAGTTCTGGCACGACTACGTGGGCTCGCAGGTGCGGATGGTCGAATGGACGTGCGAAGGCTGCTCGGCCCTCAACCGACTGGACGTGGGCGCCAGCGTCGGCGAGACCTACTCCCGCGCCTGCCGGTGCGGCAGGGTCAAGCAGATCACCACCACCTCCCATATCCCGCCGATGAGGTAGGGGCTCGATCTTTTCGGTCCTCCCGGGACTATCGCGTTTCTTCGGACGCGTATAGGATCCGCCGAAAGCGGGAGGCAACCATGCGCCGGAACCACCTCGGCATCCTCAGCGGGGCCTCGATCTTCTTCGGCTCGATCCTCTCCCTCCTCGGGCCGGCCGGTTCGGTCGCCCACGGGCAGGTGATCCAGCCTCCCTATGACTCGGTGTACACGCTCTCGGATCTCGGCGCGGTCCCCGGACTTCCCACGCCGTACGGAGGGCTGGACTTCCTGGTCGGCAACCCGAACGTGATCGTGATCGGCGGCACCGCGAACGCCGCGGGCGGCCAGCTCTTCACGATCGGCGTCGTTCGCGACGCCCAGAGCCACATCACCGGGCTCAGCGGGTCGGCGACGTTCTTCTCCGACGGCGCGTTCAACGACGGCGGAGTGGTGTTCGGTCCCGGAAACGTTCTCTTCTACACCCGGTTTCCGAACAACGAGATCGGCGAGGTGAAGCCCGGGAGCACGATCACCGACAAGGTCGTCGCCCTGGATCCCCTGAGCATCGGCTCCTCGGTCGGAGCGTTGAACTTCGTGCCTTCGGGATTTCCGGGCGCCGGCCAGATGAAGATCGTCTCCTACGATACGGCTCAGTGGTACACGGCGGCGTTCTCCGCCGATGGCACCGGGACCTACAACATCACGTCGGCCACCCTGAACACCACGATTCAGGGAGGGCCCGAAGGATTCGTCTACGTGCCCGTGGGCTCGCCGGTCTTCCCGGTCAACAGCATGCTCGTCTCCGAGTACGGCAACGACGTCGTGAGCATCTACCAGTTCGACGGCGGAGCGAACCCGCTTCCGCTGACCCGCTCCATCTTCATCAACGGGCTGGCGGGCGCCGAGGGCGCCGTCATCGATCCCCTCACCGGAGACTTCCTCTTCTCGACCTTCGGCTCGGCGAACCACGTCATCGTGGTGCGCGGTTTCGCGCAGCCCCCGACTCCGACGCCGACCGTGGCCGGAGGCGCGACGCCGACGCCTCCCCCACCGACGCCTCCGCCGACGCCCATTCCGGGTCCGCCCGTCGCGCCGGTGCCGACGCTCTCGCCTTCCATGGTCGCCTTGCTGGGCGTGGCGCTGATCGCGATCGCCCTGCTCGTGCTGCGGCGGTCGTCCTAGGCCGAGCCGACTCTCTCCCGAGGGCGGCGGGGCGGGTGACCCGCCGGCGCACGAATTGCGATAGCGTGGCGCCATGAAGAAGCTCGTCGTCCTGTTCGCTCTCCTCGCCGCCGCTCCGTGTCTCGCCCAGAACGCTCCGGCGCCGCTCTCCGCCGACACGCCGCAGACGACCGTGGGCGGCAACACGTTCATCGCTCCGGCCGGCTGGACGGTCACGGTCAAGGGTCCCGCGACCATCGTCGCGTCGCCCGAGCGCGACTCCTGGATCGCCCTCGTGGACGTGCCCGCCGGGGACGCCGACGCGGCCGTCGCCGGGGCCTGGGCCGCGTACAAGCCCGACGCGAAGTGGCCCGTCAAGGTCGTGACCGAGAGGCCGGACCGCGACGGCTGGTCGAAGCAGAAGGCGTACGAGTATCAGACCTCCCCGAACGAGAAGCGCACCGTCCAGGCGATCGCGCGCTTCGCGGGCGACCACTGGAACGTCACGATCTTCGACGCGAGCGACGCGGTGGCCGAGAAGCGGGGCGCACAGGTCGCTCTCGTCTTCGGGCGCCTGCTGCCGAAGGGCTACGTCCGCGAGTCGTTCGCCGGCAAGAAGGCGAACACGCTGAACGAGGCGCGCCTCGCCGAGCTCTCGCGGTTCGTCGAGACGGGCATGAAGGACCTGAAGATCCCCGGCGTCGCCGTCGCGATCGCCCAGAACGGCAAGGTCGTCTTCGCCGACGGCTACGGAGTCAAGGATCTCGGCAAGCCCGCGAAGGTGGACGCGGACACCGACTTCATGATCGCGTCGAACACCAAGGCGCTGACCACGCTGCTCCTCGCGAAACTGGTCGCCGAGGGCAAGCTCACCTGGGACACCCCGGTCACGAGCGTCCTCCCGACCTTCAGGCTCGGAGACGCGGAGACGACGCGCCAGGTGAAGATCCGCCAGCTCATCTGCGCCTGCACGGGACTCCCGCGGCAGGACTTCGAGTGGCTCTTCCAGTTCCAGGGCGTCACTCCCGAGGACGCCATGGCAACGCTCGCGACCATGCAGCCGACGACGAAGTTCGGCGAGATGTTCCAGTACTCGAATCCGATGGCCGCGGCGGCCGGCTTCACAGCGGGGCACGTGCTGTATCCCGGCCTGGAGCTCGGGGCGGCCTACGACAAGGCGATGCAGGTCCAGGTCTTCGACCCGCTGGGGATGAGGTCCACGACCTTCGACTACGCGCGCGCCCTGGCCGGCGACCACGCCATGCCGCACGCGCCCGACGTCGACGGCAAGACCTCGCACGCGGTCATGGAGCTCAACTACTCCATCATCCCGGATCGTCCGGCCGGGGCCGCCTGGAGCAACGTCAAGGACATGCTGCGCTACGTCCAGATGGAGCTCGACGAGGGCAAGCTGCCGGACGGCAAGGCGTACATCCCGAAGGAGCCTCTCCTCGAGCGGCGCGTGCCCCAGGTCCCGATCGGCAAGGACGACACGTACGGCATGGGTCTCATGGTCAACACGACCTACGGCGTGCCCGTCGTGCATCACGGCGGCGACATGGTCGGTTTCCACAGCGACATGATGTGGCTGCCCGCGGAGAACGTCGGCGCCGTGATCCTGACCAACGCGAACCCCGGCTGGATCCTCCGCACGCTGTACCGGCGCAAGCTGCTCGAGGTTCTGTACGACGGCCATCCCGAGGCGGACGCGCAGGTCGCGTCCCAGGCGAAGCAGTTCTACGACGAGCTCGCCGCGGAGCGGAAGCTCCTCACGGTCCCGGCCGATTCCGCCGAGAGCGCCAAGCTCGCCCCGAGGTACACGAACGCGGTCCTCGGCGGGATCGCCGTCACGCACGCCGGGCAGGACACGGTCTTCGATTTCGGCGAATGGAAGACACCCGTGGCGTCCCGGAAGAATCCCGACGGAACGATCTCGTTCCTCACGACCGCGCCGGGCGGAGAGGGCTTCGAGTTCGTCGTGGGGAGCGGAGAGAAGAAGACCCTGATCGTCCGCGACGCCCAGCACGGGTACGTGTTCACGGCGAGCTGAGGCGCCGGATTCGCTCCGGGCTCCGGCTCGGAATCCGCTCACGGCTTCTCGGCCGTCGACGCCTCGAGCGCCCGGACGAGCGCCGCGAGCGCACTGGGGTCCGAGAGGATGCCGACGTGCGAGGCGCCGAAGCCCGCCATCGCGGTCGCCGCGTCCTGCACCCGCGGATCGAGCTGGCTCGCGAGGCTGATCGTTCCGTCGCCGGCGGGACTCGGGCCGCTGCCGCGGCTGTCTCCCCAGCCGAAGAAGAGGTAGAACGGCAGATCCTCCGGCAGCGGCGTCGCGTGAAGGCGGGTCAGGAACGGGCTGCCCGTGGCGACGTCGATCCAGGACGGAACGAGCTCGGTCCCCCTCCGGACGGCTCCCGCCGCGGACGCCACGCCGCCGTACGGCGTGTCGTAGGAGGCATACATCCGAAGGTACGGAGGCCGTCCGCCGTCGCACAGCTGGTTCACCGCGCGGCGGCCCACGAGCCCTCCCAGGCTGTGGGCGACGATCGCCAGGCGCACGTTGGGCACTCCGGATCCTCCAACGAGCCGGCGAACGGCGCTGGCCAGCGCGTTGCCGAGCTGGTCGAGCGAGAGTCCGGACGGGTAATAGAAGAGCCAGACCTCGTAGCGCGCCGGGTCGAGAGCGGCGATCAGGTCGCGGAAGTCCCGCGGCGTGCCGTTGATGCCGTGCACGAGCACGACCTGGGTCTTCGCGAAATCGGGGGCCCCGATCGAGAAGAGCCAGCGCTGCGTTCGCGCCAGGAAGCGGCTCGGATAGTAGACGCCCAGCTCCCCGAGGTCGGCGGAGAAGATCGGATCGTCCACTGACTCGATGACCGAGGGCTGCGGATTGACGACCACGCGCACCGGGATCGGCGCCTCGCTCCGATTCTCCAGGTCGATCGGCACATCCGGCGCCTCCACGGCGATGCCGTCCGCGGCCGTCGCCGCGCTCACGACGATGGGCGCGTCCGGCGCGGTTCTCCCGACCACCTCGGAGGTCACGTAGAGGCCGTCCCCGTCCCGATCGGTGAAGAACAGAAGGTCGTAGGTGCCCGACGGAAGGAGGATCGCGAAGTAGCCTCTCTTGGCGTCGACCGAGGCCCAGCCGACCAGCGCCGTGGCCTTCTCGTGGCTGAAGGCCGCCGCGAGGAGCGGACGGGACTGTGGAAGTGCGGATGCGGGTGCGGGTGCGGATGCGGGTGCAGGAAGTCGGACCCGGCCGACCAGGCCGAAGCAATCCTGCGGCGCGTAGTCGCGCGCGAGGGCGAGATCGGCGGGGTTCTTCTTGAGCTGCGCGCGCTGCTGCTCCTTGGCCTTCTTCCACTGAAGGTAGGCGCAGCCCTCGAGCCCCACGAGCGCGACGAGAATTGCCGCGGAGAAACAGACGGCGACGACCCGTGGGAGGAAGCCCGAGGGACCTCGTCGCATCGACCGAATTCTACGTCGCCGGCCCGAGGCGTTAGACTCGCCCACTCATGGCCGGTCCTCGACGCGCGATTCTCCGCGGCCGCCGGGAGCATCGCTTCCCTTCGATCCTCGTCGCTCTCGCGACGATCGCGTCGTGCGTCTTCGTGGCCGCGCTCCGCGCGGACCCTCAGCTCCCGGGATCGGCCGCGAGCGCTCCGCCGGCGGAAACGGAGATCGCGCGCGATCCCTACGGCCGCGAGACGCCGCGCGGGACGTTCTTCGGCTTCCTGCGCGCGGCCGGGAGCGGACGCTATGCGATCGCGGCCGAGTACCTCCGGATTCCGCAGCCGTTCGTGACGCAGCGCGAGCAGATCGCGCGTGAGTTTCAGTCGGTCCTCGACCACCGGTTCATCAACCCGCGCGTGGATCAGATCAGCAGCGCGCGAGACGGTACGGTCAACGAGGGGCTGGCCGCCGGGCTCGAGAGCGTCGGCTCCATCCTCGGTGAGCGGGGACGCTTCGACGTCCTGCTCGTGCGCCAGGCGTCCCCCGGGGGCCCGCCGATCTGGATGTTCTCGTGGGACACCATCAGCGAGGCGCGACAGCTCTACGAGCGGGGCCGGTTTCCGCGGCTGGAGCGCGACCTGCCGCCCATCCTCCAGGAGACGCGGATCGGCGGAATCGCGGTCTGGCAGATCCTGGCGTTCTTCCTGGTCCTGCCGATTCTGTACGGCGCATCGTGGCTCGTCATCGCCGCGGTCGTCGGGATCGTGCGATGGATCCGGCGCGCTCCGGCCGTGGCGGGCGCCCAGAGCAAGGTCAGCGCCGCGCGGATCCCGGCCACCGTCATCCTGACTCTGTCCCTGCACCGCCTCGTGATGGCGTGGCTGGGACTCCCCGTCCTCTACCGGGTCTACTACACGCGCGTCCTCAACGTGCTCCTGTTCGTGGGTCTCCTCTGGCTCCTCTTCCGGCTCATCGACGTGATCGACGCCCACCTCCTGCGCCGCGTCATGCCCTACGGGCACGCCGCCGGCCGGCCGACGCTGAGCCTCGCGCGCGGCGCCTTGCGCTTCCTCGCCTTCGTCATCGTGGCGCTCATCGCGCTCTCGACCTTCGGCGTCAACGTCACGGCCACGATCGCGGGCCTCGGCATCGGCGGCCTCGTGCTCGCGTTCGCGGCCCAGAAGAGCCTCGAGAACGTCTTCGGCGGACTCGCGATCCTCGCCAACCAGGCCGTGCGCGTCGGGGACATGTGCCGGATCGCCGGGCAGCTCGGCGAGGTCGAGGACATCACGCTCTGGGCGACGCGCCTGCGCACGAACGAACGCATCGTCGTGAGCATCCCCAACGGCACCGTGGCCAACGGCGTCATCGAGAACCTCTCCCGGCGCGACCGGTTCTGGTTCCACCCGACGCTGGGGCTCGCGTATGAGACGACTCCGGCGCAGATGCGTCAGGTGCTCGAGGAGATCCGGGCGCTCCTGGACGCCGATCCCCGAGTCGACTCGGAGGACGCTCGCAGCCGCTTCGCCAGGCTGAACGCCTCCTCCCTCGACATCGACGTCTCCGCCTACGTGCGGGCGAGCACGAATCCCGAGTTCCTCGCGGTCCAGGAGGATCTGCTGCTGCGCATCCTCGACGTCGTGGAGAAGGCCGGCGCCTCCGTCGCCTTCCCGAGCCAGACGGTGTACGTGCGCGGGAGCGGCTCGCCTCCGTCCGCTCCGGGAGCCTCGATGCCGACGCCTCGGCCGAATCCCTGAGCCTCAGCTCCCGAGACGCACGCCGGGACCGAAGACGCCCACGAAGATCGCGACCGCGACGGCGCCGGCCAGGATCCAGGGCCAGCCGAGCCGCAGGCTCTCCGCTTCAGCAGCCGGAGCCGAAGTCCCCGCCGTCTCCCCCGGCTTCGGCGAGAGACCGCGCAGGCGCGGGAGGACCATGAGTCCGGCCATCGCGCCGAATCCGGTCGCCGCGCCCGAGGACAGGATGTACCAGGGGCTGACCGGGTTGAAGACGGCGCCCGCGGTGAGGACGACTCCTCCCGCGACGTACGACAGGGCGCAGTAGCGCTCCACGTTCGCGGCCGCGACGATTCCCGCCGCGCGGAGAGCGCGCAGGGCGCGCGCCGAGACGAGGATACTGCCCGCATACGCCGCGCATCCCGCGATCAGGACGAGCCGGCTCCAGACGGCGCGGCCGGCGAGCGCGTCGAAGACGACGGCCCAGTCGCCGGTCTCGGAGACCGCCGAGTAGATCAGGTACGCCGTCGCATTGAAGAGGCTTCCGCTCCCGAAGAGCCAGGCGAAATACCGCCACGACGGCGGCAGGGCGCGCGCGCCGGCGCCCAGCAGGCACAACGCGAAGAAGAGATTGGTCGCGGGACCGGCGGCCGCGACGACGGCGCTGACGCCCCGGCTGCTGAGCCCGATCGTCGAGATCGAGATCGGCGTCACGCCGAGCGGCAACGCCGTCGCCGTGAGATGACCGGCCTCGTGAAGCAGGTCGACGAGCACCGAGGACAGCGCGGCGACGGACAGGATTCCCGCCACACCCGGACCTTTCGTCTGCTCCATGCCGATCGCGCGCTCCTCCGGATCGTAACTGGGATCCGCTTCCCTGACCCCGAGTTTCCGCGCGCGTCGATCCGCGGCGCCGAAGACACCCGCATGTAAGATTCGCGCGACTCAAAGGATCCGAACCCGGGAGTCGCCGACGCTTTTCGGGAGGAGCTCGCGATGTCGCGTCACGCCGCCCGCCTTCTCGGTCTCGCGCTGATTCTCTCGACTCCCGGGATGGCGATGCCTTCCGCATCGGCGCTCGCCGCCGGGCCCGCGGCACCGTCCGCGCCCGACGCGCCGGAGCCCGGATCGTCCGAGGCGATCGCGAAGTTCACGACCGACGCGAAGTTCGGAAACCCGTGGGTCGCCTACGTCCCCGCCTCCGACACGGTCCCCTCGCCGACGAAGTTCCTCGGCCACGTGGCCGGGGCCGCCGGCGAACTGTCCCACGTCGCCGAGATCCAGGGCTACTTCCGGGAGCTCGCGAAGGCGACGCCGCGCGTGACGGTCCAGGTGATCGGGAAGTCGGAGGAGGGACGCGACATCGTGCTCGCCGCGATCGCCGACGAGCAGGGCATCCGGGACCTCGAGAAGTACAAGGCCGCGACGGCGGCGCTCGCGGATCCTCGCAAGACCACGCCCGAGCAGGCCGAGCAGATCATCGCCGGCGCGCGTCCGATCTACTACTTCAACGCGGGGCTGCACTCGACCGAGACCGGCAGCCCCGAGATGGTCATGGAGCTCGCGTACCGGCTGGCGGTGTCGAACCAGCCGATGATCCAGCAGATCCGCCAGAACGTCATCGTGCTGATCAACCCCGTCTCGGAGCCCGACGGCCGCGACAAGGCCGTCGACTGGTTCTACCGTTACCTCAAGGGGAAGACCGACTACGAGACCCTGCCCGAGAAGTCCCCGCCCTACTGGGGCTACTACGTCTTCCACGACAACAACCGCGACACGCATCAGCAGGCGCTGAGGCTGACGCAGGCGGTGCATCGGATGTTCGCCGAGTATCACCCGACCGCCGTCCACGATCTGCACGAGTCGATCCCGCTGCTGCACACGTGGAACGGCACCGGCCCGTACAACTCGCACCTCGACCCGATCGTGCTCTCGGAGTGGCTGGAGACCTCGTTCCACGAGGTCCAGGCCCTCACCGCGCTCGGGATGCCGGGCGTCTGGACGTGGGGATACGGCGAGCAGTGGGGCCTCCACTTCCTCGACTCCGTCGCGAACAACCACAACTCTCTCGGCCGCGGCTACGAGACCTTCGGCAACGGGACGGCCGAGACCGTCGAGCGCAAGCTGCGCAACCAGCGCTACGTCGACAAGCCCGTCACCGACCGCGAGTGGTACCGCGTGTGGCCGCCCGACAAGACGTTCGTCTGGTCGCTGCGCGACAACACCAACTACATGGAGTCGGGCTGCCTCTCGATCCTGGACTACACCGCGAAGAACGCGAAGGAGATGCTGCGCAACTTCTACCGCAAGGGCTACAACTCCTGGCAGAAGGGCGTGAAGGGCAACCCCTACGCGTTCGTCATCCCCGAGGACCAGGGCGACCCGCGCCGCGTCGGAGAGCTCGTCGAGCTTTTGCGGAATCAGCAGATCGAGGTCTCCCGCCTCACCGCCCCGGTGACCGTGAAGGAGGGGACGTTCGCGAAGGGCGCGTTCGTGGTCGAGCTCGACCAGCCCTACCGCAACTACGCCCTCGACCTCCTCGAGCCGCAGAAGTTCCCGGAGACTCCGTACACGCCCTACGACGACGTCTCGTGGTCGCTCCCCGTGCACTACGGGCTCGAGGCGAAGCGGATCGACGACGCGAAGATCGCCTCGGCGTCACTCGCCCCCGTGACGGAGACCATCGCCGTCGCCGGAAGGGTCGGCGGCGCCGGACCGGTCTATCTCCTGAGGGACACGGGCCAGGAGGCGCTCCTCGCCGCGCGCTTCCGCCTGAAGGAGTTCTCGGTCGCGATCGCGGAGAAGCCGTTCAAGGCGGGCAGCGTCGACTACCCCGCCGGCTCCTGGATCCTCCCCGCGCAGTCCGGCCTGTCCTCGGCGCTGTCGTCGGTCGCGAGCGAGCTGGGCCTCTCCTTCGACGGCGTCGCCGCGGCGCCGCAGGTGGCGTCGCACCCGTCGCCGATCCCGAGGATCGCCATCTGGCACCTCTGGTCCGACACGCAGGCCACGGGCTGGCTGCGGATGGCCCTCGACCGCGAGAAGATCCCCTACGCCTACATCCGCGACGAGGAGATGCGCGCCGGACATCTGCGCGACCAGTTCGACGTCCTCCTCTACGGCGACAACGAGGAGAGCTGGAAGGACCAGGTCCAGGGCATCGACACCAAGTGGGGCCCGATGCCCTACACGAAGACGGCCCAGTTCCCGAGCCACGGCGTCCCCGACGCCTCCGACGACATCACCGGCGGCATCGGCTGGGCCGGCATGGCGAACCTGCAGGAGTACCTGACCTCCGGCGGCCTGATGATCGCGATCGGCAACGGGTCGGCGCTGCCGCTCGAGGGCGGGCTCGTGCGCGGAGTCAGCGTTCGCTCGGGCGGCGCGTACACGCCGGGCTCCGAGATCCGCGCCAAGTTCCTCCGGCCCGACCATCCGCTGGCGTACGGCTATCCCACCGTCACCTCGGCGTTCCGCACCGACCTCGACGCCTACTCGGTGCGGCCCGTCGACAAGAAGTGGGTGATCCTCCAGTGGGGCACGCGGCCTACGAAGGAGGAACGCGACTTCGAGGAGGACGCGTCGAAGAAGGAGAAGGCGGAGAAGGCCGACGAGAAGGACAAGGACGAGAAGGCGAAGGAGGAGACCGCCGCCCTCGTCGTGTCCGGAGGCGGCAAGGACGTCGAGAAGCTCGAGGGCCGTCCCGCGATCCTCGACGTCCCCGCCGGGAAGGGCCGAGTGCTCGCGTTCAACTTCTCACCGATGCACCGCGACCTGAACCACTCCGACTACAGGTTTCTCTGGAACGGAATCCTGAACTGGAGCGGGCTGCCCCCGAATCGCTGACGTCGGTCCGGGAACCGTCAGGCGCTTGTGAGGCGCGGTTGAACGGGATAGGCTTCGCGCCTAAACGCTCAACCAACCGGAGGACCCCTTGAAGTTGACGAACTCGTTCTGGAGGAGTGTCGCCGTCCTGGCCACCCTGGCGTCGGGCATCGAGACTCTCGCCGCGCAGACGGTCGACCGCACCGTCCTGCCGATTCCCGAGCCTCAGCCCGCCTCCATCTCCGAGCTCTCAGCGCGCGACGCGAAGGCGCCCGCCCCCTTCCGGGTGACGGCGCCGCAGGGCGCGCCGAACGTCGTCATCGTCCTTCTCGACGACATCGGATTCGGGCAGTCGAGCGCCTTCGGCGGACCGATCCGCATGCAGACGCTCGACCGGCTCGCGGCCGGAGGCCTGCGCTTCAACAATTTCCACACGACCGCGCTCTGCTCGCCGACCCGCGTGGCGCTCCTGACGGGGCGCAACCACCACGTCAACAACGCCGGCGCGATCATGGAGCTCGCCACCGGATTTCCCGGGAACACCGGCATTCGTCCGCAGAGCGTCGCTCCGCTCGCCGAGATGCTGCGCCTGAACGGCTACAGCACCGCGGCGTTCGGCAAGTACCACGAGACGCCCCCCTGGGAGGTCTCCGTCTCGGGGCCCTTCGACCGCTGGCCGACGCACTCGGGCTTCGACAAGTTCTACGGCTTCATCGGCGGCGAGACCAACCAGTGGGCTCCGGCCATCTTCGACGGCACGATCCGCGTCGAGCACGCGCAGACTCCGGACTACCACTTCACGGTCGACATGACGAACCAGGCGCTGGCCTGGATGCAGGCCCAGCACTCGCTGACGCCCGACAAGCCCTTCTTCGTCTACTTCGCGACCGGCGCGCTCCACGCGCCCCACCACGTTCCCAAGCCCTACATCGACCGCTACAAGGGCCAGTTCGACCGGGGCTGGGACGCGCTGCGCGAGGAGACCTTCGCGCGCCAGAAGAAGGCGGGCATCATCCCGGCGAACGCCGAGCTCACGAAGCGGCCGAAGGAGATCCCCTCGTGGGACTCCCAGACGCCCGCCCAGAAGAAGATCGAGGCGCGGCAGATGGAGACCTACGCCGGCTTCGGCGAGCACACCGACGAGCAGGTCGGCCGGCTGGTTCAGGGCCTCGAGCAGATGGGCGTCATGGACAACACGCTCTTCCTCTACATCGTCGGCGACAACGGCGCGAGCGCGGAGGGCGGTCCCGAGGGCGCCTACAACGAGATGATGGCGCTGAACGGCATCATCAGCACCGCCGAGATCAACACGCCGCACCTCGAGAACTGGGGCGACCCCACGACGTTCCCCCACTACGCCATCGGCTGGGCCTGGGCCGGGGACACGCCCTTTCAGTGGACCAAGCAGATCGCCTCGCATTACGGCGGAACGACGAACGGCGTCGTGGTCCACTGGCCGAAGCGGGTCCCGAAGGGCGGCGGCGTCCGGTCGCAGTTCACCCACGTCACGGACATCGCGCCGACGGTTCTGGAAGCGGCGAATCTGCCGTTTCCGAAGAGCGTCGATGGAACGGTGCAGCGGCCCTTCGACGGGACCTCGATGCTCTACACCTTCGACAATGCGGGCGCCCCGGAGACCCACACCACGCAGTACTTCGAGATGTTCGGCAACCGCGGGATCTACCACGACGGATGGGTCGCCGCGACCCGGCACTCGATCCCCTGGCTGATCGTGCCGCTGCCGCCGCTCGCCAACGACACCTGGGAGCTCTACCACACCGCCGACGACTTCAGCGAGGCTCGCGACCTCGCCGCGAAGAATCCCGCGAAGCTCAAGGAGATGCAGGAGCTCTTCCTGAAGGTGGCCGAGGCCAACCACGTGCTGCCGATCGACGACCGCCGCTCCGAGCGCTTCGACGCGAAGGTCGCCGGCCGTCCCGACCTCATGAACGGGCGAACGTCGCTCACCGTCTACCCCGGCATGACGGGCATGGCCGAGAACGCCTTCATCAACGTGAAGAACGTGCCGTTCACGATCACGGCGCCGGTCGAGCTGCGCGACGCGAAGACCAACGGCGTCATTCTCGCCCAGGCCGGAAAGTTCGGGGGGTGGACGCTCTTCATGAAGGACGGGGTCCCCCGCTTCGAATACAACTACTTCGGCGTCGAGTGGACCAAGATCGCCGGAACCGCCGCCGTGCCCGCGGGCAAGCACGAGATCAAGTACGAGTTCGTTCCCGATGCGCCGAAGCCCGGCGCCGGCGGCAGGGGCGCTCTCTTCGTCGACGGCCAGAAGGTCGCGGAGGGGCACATCCCGAAGACGCAGCCCTACGCCTTCTCGGGGGACGAGGGCGCCGACGTCGGGATGGATGGCGAGACGGCCGTGTCCAACGACTACAAGCAGGGAGACAACCGGTTCACCGGCACGATCGTCAAGGTCACGGTCGAGACGAAGCCGTCCCCGATGAGCGCCGCGGACCAGAAGGCCGTCGAGGACGCGGAGGACCTGGCCGCGGCGATCGAAGACTGACGAGGATCGCGGCCCGGATCCCGCTCAGGGCTCGAGCCACTTCTCCGGAGCTCCGTCGAACGCCTCCTTGTGGTCGCCGGAGCAGAAGAAGTACGTCTTCCCCTTGTACGCCGACTTCGGCGCGCTGGCCGGATCGACCTCCATGTCGCAGATCGGGCAGTAGCTCTTGCCGTCGGCCTTGTGCGCCTGCGTGTACACCGCGTTGGAGGCCGGGTTGAGCCAGCCCTGCCCCTGGTACTCCATCTGGAAGGCCGTCGCGGTCGCGACGTCCCGTCCGAAGTAGCGCTCGACGACGTGCAGCGCGAGGTCGATGCCCGAGGAGAGGCCGCCCGCGCTCGCGATCGCTCCCTCGTCCACGAAGCGGACGCCGCGCCGGACGCGCACGTCCGGGAACTGCATCGCGAGTCTCTTGTAGGAGGAGTGGTGCGTCGTGGCGGACTTGCCCGACAGGAGGCCCGTCCGCGCCAGGAGAAACGCGCCGGTGCAGACCGACATCGTCACGTCCGTCGCCTTCGCCGAGGCGCGGACCCACTCCTCCGCCTTCGCGTTGCCCTTCTGCGCCGGGATCACGACGATCTTCGGCGCCGGCGCGTCGGCGAAGGCGTAGTCGGGCACGATCTGCAGGCCGCCCGACGCGCGAAAAGGCTTCGTGTCCTCGGCGACGGTATAGAGGCGGAAGGGCATCTGCTCGTCCATCGATCCGCGCGCCGGGACGTACGTGTCCTGGAAGACCTCCCACGGCCCCGCGAAGTCGATGAGGACCGCGCCCTCCGAGAGCACGAACGCGACCGGGATCGGCCCCGCCGCCGGAGGCTTGATGGGCTGCACGGGATTCTCCGCCTCCTTGCCCGGGCCCGCGCCCGGGCCCGAAATCCTCCCGAGCCAGCTCGATGCGTTCGGCAGGGCGGCCGCGAAACCGACGGCCGCGGTGGACTTGAGAAACTCGCGCCGCTTCATGGGTCCTCCTCTCCCCGCCCCCGCGGGGCTTCCTGTAGGCAATCGACAAGAGATACGGAGCCGGGCCGGAAAGGTTCGGGCCGTGCGCTAGACTGTGAACAAAGCGAGGTCCAAAATGCGTCGAACCGCACTGGCGACGGGTCTACTCGTCCTGGCCGCGTCCTCCGTGCCTCTGACAGGCCAGCAGCCCAACCCGCGCCCCACGCCCATGGTGGGCCGGCGGCCGACGCCCATGGTGGGCATGCAGCCGACCGCGGCGCCCGAGACTCTCGAGATCTACCAGCTCGACCTCGTCCCGTCCGGCTCCGCGTTCGCGCTCAACAAGCCGGTCCTCGAGAACAACTCCTACGTCTTCAAGGTCTGGCCCGAGCGGGAGATCGTCCACCTCCGGAAGGAGAAGGTGCGCAAAATCACCCAGCGGACGAAGGACCTCGCCCAGTTCCACGTCTACCAGATCGACCTGAAGCCCTCGGGCCGGATTCTCTCCAAGGAGAACCCGGAGATGAAGAACGGCAACTACGTCTTCAACACCTGGAAGGAGGGCAAGCTCATGTCCCTCCGCCAGGCGGATGTCATCCGGGTCCAGGAGCTGGTCGGCCTGCCGGCCTTCAAGGCGCAGCAGGAGGAGAAGGGCGCGGCGCTGATCGGCAACCTGCCGATGGAGGGCGGCGGCCAGATCATCGTTTTCAGCGAGGCCCCAACGGTGGACTACGGGGAGAAGGGCTCTCCCCCGCAACCCACTGCGGGACCCAGCGTTTACAACACCGAGGGGGTGCCGGGCGTGAGCGAGGCCTACCCCAACGGGAACGCCGTGGTCGAGCGGCCGGGAGACCCGCCCAAGATGCCCACGCCTCGGAACTAGCGGACAACGACAACCGCCGCGGCTCGCGGGTCGCGTTATTCTCGGCGCCCTCGACCATGAGCGGCGTCGCGCGCGGACGGGAGCATTACCGGAAGGGGGCCTGGAGGGAGGCGCTGGACGCGTTCGCGAGCGCCGACCGGACAAAGCCCCTCGAGCGCGAGGACCTCGACCGCCTCGCGATCTGCCAGGGCCTTCTCGGCCTCGACGAGGACTTCCTCGCCACCCTGGAGCGATCCCACCACGCGCATCTCGAGGCGGGGGACACGCTCCGCGCCGTGCGCTCCGCGTTCTGGCTGGGCTTCCGGCTCGCCTACCTGCGCGAGCGGGCTCGGGCGGGCGGCTGGTTCGGCCGAGCCCATCGACTGCTCGAGGGGCAGGGGGACTGCGTCGAGCGAGGGTGGCTGCTGGGGCCCGTGGTTCAGCAACAGATGGCGGAACACGACTTCGCCGGCGCCCACGAGACTGCTGGGAGGGTCGCCGCGATCGGCGAGCGCTACGGAGACGGAGACCTCATCGCGTTCGGACGGATGTCGCAGGGCCAGGCCCTCGTCCGCCAGGACCGGATCCGCGAGGGGCTCGCGCTGCTCGACGAGGCGATGGTCGCGGTCACCGCCGGAGAGCTGACGCCCATCGTCACGGGCCTCATCTACTGCATGGTCATCCACAGCTGCCAGCAGGTCTTCGCCCTCGAGCGGTCCCGAGAGTGGACGGCGGCGCTGTCGTCCTGGTGCGCGGATCAACCGGAGGTCGTCTTCGGCGGCAATTGCCTGATCCATCGGTCCGAGATCCTGCAGTTGAACGGCGCGTGGCCGGAGGCGCTCGCCGAGGCCCGGCGCGCCGCCGAGCGCCTCTCGAAGACGTCCGACCGGCAGACGGCGGCCTCCGCGCTCTACCAGGAGGCCGAGGTCCACCGGCTCAGGGGCGAGTTCGCGGAGGCCGAGAAGGCCTATCGCGCCGCCAGCCGCGAAGGATGGGAGCCGCAACCGGGCCTGGCGCTCCTGCGCCTCGCGCAGGGTCGGCCGGCGGCGGCGGTCGCCCAGATCCGCCGGGTCGTCGCGGCGGCGTCGGATCGGTTGCAGCGCACCCGGCTGCTCCCGGCCTATGCGGAGATCCTCCTCGCCGCGGGGGAGCGAGACGAGGCGCGCGCGGCCAGCGAGGAGCTCGCGGAGATCGCGAAGGCGCTCGACACCGACGTGGTCCACGCGATGGCGGCTCACGCGCGCGGCGCGGTGGCGCTCGCGGAGGGCGACGCCCGCGGCGCCCTGGGGCCGCTGCGCGAATCGCTCGCCGCCTGGCGGCGGATCGACGCGCCGTATCTCGCCGCCCGGATTCGTGTCCTGGTGGGCGAGGCCTGCCGCGCTCTGGGAGACGCCGAGGGCGCGGAGCTCGAGCGGGAGGCGGCGCGTGCCGTGTTCCTCGAGCTGGGCGCCGCCCCGGACCTCGCTCGCCTCGACGCCGCCGGGGGCGCGCGTTCCGCCCGGCCCCACGGATTGACGCCGCGCGAGCTCGAGGTCCTGCTCCTCGTCGCCGCCGGAAAGACCAACCGGGCGATCGCGGCGCAGCTGTTTCTGAGCGAGAAGACCGTGGACCGCCACATGAGCAACATCCTCACCAAGCTCGACGTCCCGTCGCGCGCCGCCGCGACGGCGTTCGCCTACGAGCACCGGCTGCTCTGAGGACCGGAATGGGGGGAATTCCCCATGCCGCGAGGCCCTCGAATTGGGGGATTGCCCCGACGCGGCCGGGAGCCCGTCTCCCCTACCGTGAGCCTCGACGCGGCCCGGTGAGGCCGCCGAGGAGGTCGACATGAGAGACACGATCGTGGAAGAGGGAGCGGCTCTCCGCGCGCTCCTGGAGAGACTCGAGCGGGAAGAGGCCGAGCGCCGGGCCGCGGCGGACGACGGCGCGGACGCGGATCATCGCCGGCACCGGCATGCCGCGGCAGCGGCGTCGGCGGCGGCCCCCGGCGACACCGAATGGGTCGAGGTGGTCGTGATCGGCGCCGGGCAGGCCGGGCTCTCGGTCGGCTATCACCTCCAGCGGCGAGGCATCGCCTTCGTGATCCTCGACGCCAACGCGCGCGTCGGGGACGCGTGGCGGCGGCGCTGGGATTCGCTGCGGCTGTTCACGCCGGCCCGCTTCGACGGGCTGGACGGCATGCCGTTTCCCGGAGACCCGTATCGCTTCCCCACCAAGGACGAGATGGCCGACTACCTCGAGTCGTACGCGGAGCGCTTCGCCCTGCCCGTCCGCGCCGGCGTCCGCGTCGATTGCGTGTCGCGCGAGGGAGACCGCTACGTCGTGGCCGCCGGCGGCCGACGCCTGGAGGCCGCGCACGTCGTCGTTGCGATGGCGAGCTATCAACGTCCGCGGCTCCCGGAGTTCGCCGGTCTCCTCGACCCCGGCATCCTCCAGCTGCACTCCTCCGACTACAAGAGGCTCTCGCAGCTGCGGCCCGGCGCCGTCCTCGTCGCGGGCGCCGGCAATTCGGGAGCCGAGATCGCGATCGAGACGGTGCGCGAGCACGAGACCTGGATGTCCGGGAGAGACGTCGGGCAGGTGCCGTTCCGGATCCACGGGCTCGCGGCGAAGCTCTTCCTCGCGAGGCTCGTTTTTCGCGTGGTCTTCCACCGCATCCTGACGCTCGGCACGGCCATCGGGCGCAAGGCCGCGCCGGTCCTGCACTCGAAGGGAGGGCCGCTGATCCGCACCCGCTCCGGGGATCTCTCGGCCGCCGGCGTGCGGCGAGTCCCGCGCGTCGCCGGGGTCCGGGACGGCAAACCGCTCCTCGACGACGGACGCGTCCTCGACGTGGCCAACGTGGTCTGGTGCACGGGGTTCCATCCGGGATTCTCGTGGATCGATCTGCCCGTGTTCGACGCGCATCGTGAGCCGATTCAGGAGCGCGGCGTCGCGGCCGGCGAGCCCGGCCTCTACTTCGTGGGGCTCTTCTTTCTCTACGCGCTCTCCTCGACCATGATCCACGGGGTGGGGCGGGACGCGGAGCACGTCGCGGAGGTGATCGCGTCGCGGAGGCGCTCGCGTCCGGCGGCCTAGACCTTCCGCGGAGGCGACTGGCTCCGTCCGGGCGGCCTTGGATACACTCCGCACAAAAGAGGCCAATTTGCGCCAAGGACCCGATCTGGTCAGGAGCGAGCGTCGGTGGACCGCCGCAGTCTTCCGGGAGCCGCGGCTTGCCGCGTCCAACGGGAACTTCTCCATCGGCGTCCTCCCGGGCGAGGGCGTCGGCCCCGAGGTGATCGGGGCGGCCCTCGAGGTCCTCACGGCGGCCGAGGCGGGCGGGGCGCGCTTCGCCCTGCGGACGGGAGGCCCCATCGGGCGCGACTCCGAGGTCCTCTCCGGGAAGGCGCTGACCGAGGAGGTCTCCGGCTTCTGCGACGAGATCTTCGCCGGCGGCGGCGCGATCCTCACCGGTCCCGGAGGGAGCCGCTTCGTCTACGACCTCCGCCGCCGGTTCGACCTCTTCTGCAAGCTCTCCCCGCTGCGGCCGTACCCGGCGCTGCAGGAGGCGGGACGCCTCAAGGGGTCGACCGTCGACGGCGCGGACATCCTCATCGTCCGCGAGAACACCGGCGGCGAATACCTCGGAGAGTGGGACGAGGTCCTCGATCCGAAGCGGGGGCGCCTCTGCCGCCACTCCTTCCACTACGCGGAGGAGCACGTCCGCCGGCTCGTGTCCGTGGCCGCCGAGCTCGCGGCCTCGCGGCGCAACAGGCTCGCGGTCGTGATCAAGGACGGCGGCCTGCCGACGGTGAGCGCCCTGTGGCGCGACCTCGCCCGCGAGGCGGCGGAGGCCTCCGGCGTCGAGCTGCGCGTCCT
>Ga0207711_10000429_pt1 | contig 43981 bp, 36 predicted proteins | sample KBSS34metaG_FD_184401 | JGI IMG/M metagenome (GOLD analysis project Ga0207711, IMG submission 184401) | Switchgrass rhizosphere microbial communities from Kellogg Biological Station, Michigan, USA - KBS S3-4 metaG (SPAdes) (version 2) | ecosystem: Host-associated > Plants > Roots > Rhizosphere... | reverse complement strand
GGGATTCACAGCGACTCTGGACTGGGCAAGCGCCGCCGTTGGCGCGCTCATCGCAATTGTCGCTGTCCCCGTGGTCGGCCCGTTGTTGCACTGGTCGGCCGGAGAGCAAGGGACGGCGGCAATCTTTGGCGCGGTCCTGCTCCTGACCACCGGCGCCACGCCAACCGGCTTGCTTCGGCTGTTCGACCGCTTTGACTTGCTCACCTGGACCGAGGCCATCTCACCGCTGGTGCGCTTGCTGGGTTCAATCATCGCCTGGTGGTTGGGTGGTGGCATCGCCGCCTATCTCTGGGTCTGGGCGCTCGCGGCGTTTGGCCAGATGGTTGGTCAATGGACCGCGGCTTTGTTGATTCGCCGCTCGAAGATTGCCATCGGCCGGCGGTCGTTCGCGCTGGCCGTGAGCGAGAACAGCCGCCTGTGGCGGTTCATGCTCCAGACCAATCTCTCGAATTCGCTGAGTCTGTTCTGGCTGCAGACCGGAACGCTGGCCGTCGGCTCGGTTGCGGGCGCCGTGCAGGCCGGCGGGTTTCGCATCGCGGATCGCATGGCCAAAGGGGTCATCAAGCCGGTCGAAACGCTGACTCGCGCGCTTTATCCGGAGATGGCGCGTCTGGTCGCCACGGACGAGCGTACGGTGCTGCGCACGGTGCTTATCCGAACCAGTTGGATCGCCGCCGGTTTCTCCGTCGCAATAGTGGCGATCGCGGGGCTCGCCGGCGGCTCGATCCTCGCGCTGGTCGCCGGAAAGGAATTCGAGTTCGCCAGCGGCTATCTGTTTCTGCTCGCGATTTCGGCGGCGATCGATCTGACCGGCTTTGCATTGGAGCCGTTCCACAATGCCCATGGGCGTTCCGGGCGAGTGCTGCGTTCCCGCGCCATCGGGGCAGCGGCCTATGCGGGTCTCCTCGGGGTTCTTCTGCCTACGATCGGGGCCGAGGGAGCGGCGTTCGCCTCGATCGGCGCGTCACTGGTCATGTTCCTGCAGCTGGCGCTGTCTACGGTTCAAATCCTCGGGATTCGGAGATGATGCGGCTTTCAAGCCGCGCCGACGTCTAGCTCTGGTGCATACCATGGACCGCAATCCTTCCCTGGTTGGCTCGGACGTCGAACGCAGCTTCGCGAACGCCGTCGAGCGCAGCGCGCTCCACCACGATCCGTTCGACCATATCTACTTTGACAATGTGCTCGAGCCGCGCAGCTACGAGACCCTGCTATCGGCGATGCCGGACCGCCGCTTCTACCATGAATTGTGGCATCAGGATGCGCTGCGAAGTGACGGCAGCAGTACGCGGCTCCGTATGTATCTGTATCCGGAACTGCTCCGCAAACTGCCTGCCGAGCAAAGGCGCGTATGGATGCCGATCGCACGGGCGCTTTGCTCAGCTGGGCTGCAAGCTGCTTTCAAGCGTAAGTTCCGCGCCGCGCTCGAGCAGCGTTTCGGGAAACCCGTGGAAAAGCTCGGCCTCTTTCCGGTTCCGATCCTGCTGCGCGATCAGCCTGGTTACCGGATCGGGATTCACAGCGACATCCCGACCAAGGCGATCACCGTGCAATTCTTTCTGCCGCGCGACGACTCCCAGCGTCATATCGGCACGATCTTTCATGAAGGGGACAAAGGCGAACCGGCCGAACGAACGACCCAAATGCCGTTCATGCCGGCAACCGGCTACGCCTTTCCGGTTTCGTTGACGAAGAGCTGGCACAGCGCCGCAAGCACGACCGCTGCCGACGGTGAACGAGTTTCCATGATGGTGACTTATTATGTCGCCGACGGATTGATCAGGAGACTGTACTGGAGGTTGCGCCGTGCGACGCTGTCGCTTGGGTTTCACCCGAAAGGCTGAGCATCGGTCGGAGACGTGCCCGAGCAACGGTTGATTTGCCGGACCGCAAGTGGCCCACGGGTTTTGTGCAGGTAATTGGAAAATATGGTGGACGCACTAGGGCTCGAACCTAGGACCCGCTGATTAAGAGTCAGCTGCTCTACCAACTGAGCTATGCGTCCACACCTGGGCGGATCGCGCCGGCATCTGCCGCGCGAAGGGCGCGCCGGTAGCATGGGCTTTGGCGGGGCGCAACCGCGTTGCTCAAGTGATGGTCGAGACGGTCCTCTGCTGCCGCTCGAGGGCCATTAAGAGGCCGAGGCAGAGCATCACGGTCATCACCGCCGAGCCGCCGAAGCTGACCAGCGGCAGCGGCACGCCAACCACCGGGGCAAGGCCCATGACCATCATCAAATTGATCGAAACATAGAAGAAAATCGTCGCCGACAGGCCGGCGGCGGCGAGCTGCGAAAAGCGCGTCCGGGCATTGTTGCTGACCCGCATGCCCCAGCGGATCACCAGCCCGAAGGCGATGATCAGCAGGACCCCGCCGACCAGTCCCCATTCCTCGGCCATGGTCGCGAACACGAAATCCGTGTGACCCTCGGGCAGATAGTCGAGGTGGCTCTGGCTGCCCTGGAGAAAACCTTTGCCCCAGATGCCGCCCGAGCCGATGGCGATCTTCGACTGGCTGATGTGATAGCCAGCCCCGAGCGGGTCGCTTTCCGGATTGAGGAAAACGTCGATCCGCTTGCGCTGGTAACCGTGGAGCATGCTGTACGCGACCGGTGCCGCGACCGCGACTGCGGCGGCGGGGCCGGCAAAGATCCACCATGGCAAGCCGGCGAGGAACATCACCGTTACGCCGCACAGCCCGACCATGATGCAGGTGCCGAGGTCGGGTTGGACCAGGATCAGGACGGCGGGAACGCCGAGCAGCAGTAGCGCCGGCCAGATCGCCCGCCATTTGCGGATCTCGCCGGCCGGCACCAACTCGTAGAAGCGGGCCAGGGTAAGGACGATCGCCGGCTTCATGAACTCCGACGGCTGTAGCCGGATCGGCCCCAGCTCAAGCCAGCGCTGCGCGCCCTTGCTGACGAAGCCCAAAGCCTCGACCCCGATGAGCATCAGCAGCGTAGCGCCGTAGAGCGGAAAGGTAATCGCCTTGATGGTCGACTCGCTGATCCACGACATGGCGATGGCGATGCCGAGGAAAACGGTGAAGATGATCGCCTGCTTGACCGCCCACGGCTGCGCCGAGCCGCCGGCGGCCGAATAAAGCACGAGCAAACCGAAGCCTGCGATCGCCGCGACCAGGAAAATCAGGCGCCACGGCAGCCGCGCTAGCGGCCGCGGGATGATGGCCGAGGTGATCATACCTGGGTCGGGGGTAGGGGCGGCAGTCCGTTCGCCGCGCGCCACACGGCTGTTTTGCGCGCGGCCCGCTCTTCCAGCGGGCCACCGATGCTCTCTTCGAAGCTGTGCAGCGCCGCGATGGCTTTCGGCTTGTCGTACAGGAACGTGATCGTGTCCCGGATCAAGGGCGCGGCCACGGCTGCACCGAACCCGCCATGCTCGACGATCGCCGCCGCCGCGTAGCGTGGCTTGTCGAACGGCACGAACGCCATGAACAGCGAGTGATCGCGCAGCTTCCACGTCGCGCTGGTGTAATCGCCGCGTTCGCTCGCGCTCAAATTGTGGGTCTGGGCGGTCCCCGTCTTTCCCGCCATCTGGATGCCGTCGAGCGGCAGTTTCGCGGCGGCGGCGGTTCCGTGATCGACCACCCCCCACATCGCCTTGTGAATGAAGTTCAAATGATCCTCATCGACGGCAAGCTGGGTTTGCGGCACGACCGGTTTGTTCTTGAGCAGGCGCGGAACGACGCGCTTTCCAGTCGCGAGTCGACTGGCCATCACCGCCAGTTGCAGCGGATTGATGAGGACCATGCCCTGGCCGATCGACATGTTGACCGTGTCGTATCCCTGCCACTTTCGATGATATTTCCGGAGCATCCAGTCAGGGTCGGGGACGGTCCCGTAGCGCTGGTTGTCGAACGGCAGGTCGAACTTCTCGCCGAAGCCCATTGAGCGAATCATCGGCGATAGCTTTTCCGCCCCGACGCGAAGACACATGCTGTAGAAATAGACGTCGCAGCTGTGGACGACCGCCGCGTCCATATCGACCGGGCCGTGCCGCTTGTCGCAATGGAAAGTGTGGTTCCCGAGCTGAAAGGCGCCGGTGCAATTTACTTTTTGGGTACGGTCGATACCGGCGTTGAGCAGCGCCATGGCCATCGACGGCTTGATCGTCGAGCCGGACGGGTAGAGGCTCTCCAACGCCTTGTCGACGAGGGGCAAATGATCATCGCCGGACAGCATTTTCCACTCGTTGGTGCTGATCCCGTCCGAAAAATTGTTCGGGTTGAACGAGGGCATCGACGGCATCGCCAGAATGTCGCCGTTGGTCACGTCGAGAACCACGACTGAGCATGACTGATCGCCAATCCGCCGCGCAGCATATTCATGGAGGTCGGCGTCGATCGTCAACTGGACGGTGCCGCCGCTACGATCTGGCTTGGGGTCGAGTTCCTTGACCAGCTTGCCCCGCGCGGTGACCTCGACCCGTTGTCCACCGGGTTGGCCTCGCAGCGTAGATTCCATCGATTGTTCAAGACCTTCCTTGCCGATTTTCACGCCCGGGATCAGCAAGAGCGGGTTCTTGTCTTCCTTTTCATATTCGGCAGCCGAGGCGGCGCCGACATAGCCGACCAGCTGGCCGACCGCCGAGCCGCCGGGATAGAACCGGCTAAATCCGCGCGATGCGGCAACGCCAGCGAGTTCGGGCAGCCGCACGGTGATCGCGGCATATTGTTCGTACGGGATGTTGTCGGCGACTGAGACCGGCTGGAAGCCGCGCGAGTGTTCGAGCTCACGGTTGATTCGATCGACTTCGTCGGGCGGCAGCTTGAGCAGATCGGTGAGTGTCGCGACGACCCGCGGCCCGTCGGTCAGCTGCTGCGGGATGATGTCGACGCGGAAGCTCGCGCGGTTGATGGCAATGGGCTTGCCGTTGCGGTCAATGATCCACCCGCGCCGCGGAGGCACCGGGATCAACTGGACGCGATTGTTCTCCGACAGCAGCTGGTACTTCGCGTTCTGGGCGATCGACAGCCAGCCGAGCCGGCCGATCAGCAACGCCCCGACGCCGACCTGGGCGCCGCCGAGCAGCATCATCCGGCGCGAGAAAGTGATCGACTGGTGGGCCGAGGTGAAGCGCTTGGCCTGGTTCATCGGCCAAGCCGCCAGCGATCGATGCGCGACACCAGCCAGGCGCTCAACGGGAACACGCAGATCGATAGGATGAGCGGCGGGACGATCGCCTGGATCGGCACCCGGGCTCCGCCCAGCGCCGCCACGCGCCATTGCAGCCATTCGTCGATTGCGATGAGCACCGCAGCCAGCCCCCACTCGATCCAGTAATCGCGCCACATCGTCCGCCGATCAACCAGGTCGAGCGCGAGCATCGTCGCCGACCACAAGGCGACCGACAGGCCGATCGGCCCGCCGGTCAGCAGATCGTTGGCGAGGCCCATCGGGCCGGCCCACCAGCCGGGCCACGGATCGGCCCGGAGCAAACGCCAGCTGATCAGGACGAGGAAGCCGAAATCGGGATACCAACCGGCTTCGGCGACGATCGGCAGCGCCGCGAGCAGTGATGCAGCAACCACGGTTACCGCCGGCAGGAAAACGGCGAGGGTTTTCGGACCCTGGCCGATCTTGCGCTTGGTTGCGAGTGCAGCGCGAACCATTAGGGCCCGTCCGCCGCGATCGCCGCCGGCTCGTAGGGCGGCTCGACAATCGCGAAGCTGGTATTGGCAGGATCGGCGAGCGGGATCGCGACCGCGCCATCATCGTCGAGCTTCACGATCCGGGCGATGGGCACCAGCGGCGGATAGAGCCCTCCGGTCCCCGAAGTGATGATGATGTCGCCGCGCTTGAACGGATTGCGCCCGACCTCGAGCGGACGGACGTCGATCGTTCCGTCGCCGCGGCCTTGCGAGATCACCGGAATACCGCCGCGCAACAGCCGCGCCGGGACGATGTTGGCGCGGTCGGAAACCAACAGCACCCGCGACGCAAGCGCGCCGCCGTCGACGATCCGGCCCACCAGGCCGTCCGGTGAGCGAACCGGCATGCCAATGCGCACGCCATCGCTCGATCCGACCGAGAGGATCGCGAACCGGCGCGGGCTGCTGAATGATGATCCAACCAGCCGGCCGATTGCGACCGCATCGTGCTGAGCTTCGCGCAATTGCAGCGTTGCCTTGAGCTGGCGATTTTCCTGGGCGATCGCTTTGGCCTGGATGATCTGGCGGCGCATCGCATCGCGTTCGCGCCTGAGCCCGCCATTCTGGTTGGCCGCATCCCAATAATTGCCGGCACCGGTTACCAGTCCCTTGGCTGTCTCGGTGACTTCATGGAGCGCGGAACTGATCGGCCCGGTAATATCGAGCGCCGCGCCGCGCACCGATTCGAACCGTGCCGGCGCAAGCAGCGACAAAGCGAGCAGGAACAAACCCACGAGGATTCCGGCGATCAGCGCCAGGAAGCTGAAGAACAGCGAGTATTGCGCTCGCCGCGACCAACCGGGGCGCGCGGTCGCCACCCCCAGTGACTCCTTAAGCCGTCTGCAGAACGCCGCGGAACTGCTCTTCCTCGAGCGCTCGGCCAGTGCCGAGCGCGACGCAGGTCAGCGGATCCTCGGCCACGGTGACCGGAAGGCCGGTTTCGTCGCGGAGCACTTCGTCGAGGCCTTGAAGCAACGCGCCGCCGCCGGTCAGGACGATGCCCTGGTCGCAGATATCGGCGGCCAGCTCGGGCGCGGTGTTCTCAAGGGCGATGCGGACGCCTTCGACGATCGTTCCCACGGGTTCGGACAGCGCTTCGGCGATCTGGCCCTGGTTGATCGAGATTTCCTTGGGCACGCCGTTGACGAGGTCGCGGCCCTTGATGTGGACAGTCTTGCCGATGCCATCGACCGGCGGCTTGGCAATCCCAACTTCCTTCTTGATCCGCTCGGCGGTCGCTTCGCCAATCAACAGGTTATGGTTGCGCCGGACGTAAGAGCTAATCGCTTCGTCCATTTTGTCGCCGCCGACCCGGACCGACGTAGTGTAGGCGAGGCCGCGCAGCGAGAGCACGGCGACCTCGGTCGTCCCCCCGCCGATATCGACAACCATCGACCCGATCGGCTCGGTCACCGGCATGTCGGCGCCGATCGCCGCGGCCATCGGCTCTTCGATCAGATAAACCGCGCTCGCTCCGGCATTCGAGGCGGCGTCGCGGATTGCGCGACGCTCGACCGAAGTCGATCCGGATGGGACGCAAATCACGATTTCAGGAAAGCGCCAGGCGCGCATCTTGCCGCCGTGCACCTTGTGAATGAAGTGTTTGATCATCTGCTCGGCGACATCGATGTCGGCGATAACTCCGTCGCGCAGCGGCCGGATCGCCTCGATCTGGTCGGGCGTTTTGCCCATCATCAGCTTGGCGTCGTCACCGACCGCCTTGACCCGTTTGACCCCGTTGATGGTCTCGATCGCGACCACCGACGGCTCATTGAGGACGATGCCCCGGCCGCGGACGTAAACCAGTGTGTTGGCGGTCCCGAGATCGATCGCCATGTCGTGGGACATCCATTTAAACCACCGCGTCCAGAACATTCTTTCCCCGTCTCTCGCCAACTAGCCTGAAGGCTGCGAAACCCGTGCCCGCAACTTTATTTTCGATTAAACACTTCCCATTGAATGCGGCCTGAATTTCCGCGAAAAATCAGGCCTTCGCCGGCCACCTCGGATTGGGATAAGACCCTTAACATGTCAATAAGAAGGCTGCCGCCGGACCTCGTCAATCGCATCGCCGCGGGCGAGGTCGTCGAACGTCCGGCGAGCGCGCTCAAGGAACTGATCGAAAATGCGTTCGATGCCAACGCGACCCAGGTTGCGGTGCGCCTGGCCGCCGGCGGTCTCGAATTAATCGAGGTTACCGACGACGGCTGCGGCATGACGCCCGAAGATATGCGCCTTGCGCTTGAACGCCATGCGACGTCGAAGCTTCCCGAGGATTCGATTGACCGCATCACCAGCTTTGGGTTCCGCGGCGAGGCTTTGCCGTCGATTGCCAGCGTGTCACGGCTACGAATCGAGAGCCGGGTGCGCGGCGCTGACGGTTGGCGGATCGAGGTCGACCATGGCCGGGCGGCGGGCGAGGGGCCGGCCGCGCTCCCACCGGGCACCCGGATCGCGATCGAAGGATTGTTCGACAAGGTCCCGGCGCGGCGGAAGTTCCTGCGCTCGCCGCGCTCGGAATATGCCGCTTGCCTCGACGCGGTGAAGCGCCTGGCGATGGCCCGCAGCGATGTCGCGGTCTCGCTCGACCATGATGGCCGGCGGATCCTGACCCTGCAGCCGGCGGACGCGCCGGCCCGGGTCGCCGAACTGCTGAGCCACGAGCTCGACCGCCACGGCGTCGGCATCGATTGCGCCCGCGAAGGCGTCCGCCTGACCGGCGTGATCAGCCTGCCGACGTTCAATCGCGGCGTCGCCGACCAGCAATATTTGTTCGTCAATTCACGCCCGGTGAAGGACCGTCTGCTGGTCGGGGCATTGCGCGCGGCCTATCGCGACCTGATCGCCCGCGACCGTCACCCGATCGCGGCCTTGTTCCTCGACATCCCGCTCGAGGATGTCGACGTCAACGTCCACCCGGCCAAAACCGAGGTTCGCTTCCGCGATCCGTCTTCGATCCGCGGGCTGATCATCGGCGGCCTCCGAAGGGCGCTCGATGAGGAAAGCCAGCGCAGCGCCGCGCGCGAGCAGGCGGCCGCGCCGGTGATGTGGACGAGCAGCGCGACTTACGGTGGCGAGTTAATTCGTCATCCCCGCGAAAGCGGGGACCCAGCCGAACAAGAAAGTTGGGCTCCCGTTTTCGCGGGAGTGTCGAGCGTCATGGAAGGCCAACGGCTCTTCGATCATGCCCCCGCTGGCCGCGCCGAGCCGGCGGTCGCGCCGGTCACCAGCCATCCGCTCGGGGTCGCGCGCGGGCAAGTAGCCGCGACCTACATCGTCGCCGAGGCCACGGACGGGCTGGTGATCGTCGACCAGCATGCGGCGCACGAGCGCCTGGTGCTCGAACGGATGCGCGCCGCGCGGGACGGCGGCGCGGTCGCCCGTCAGGCCTTGCTGATTCCCGAAGTGGTCGAACTCGACGAACCCGATTGCGACCGGCTGGAAGGCGCGATTGCCGAACTTGCCGAAATGGGGCTGGAGATTGAGCGCTTCGGGCTGTCGTCGATTCTCGTGCGCGCGGTCCCCGCGGCGCTGGGCAAGACCGACAGCGCCGCGCTGGTTGCCGACCTTGCAGCGGAAATCGCCGAGCTCGGCGGCGCCATGTCGCTCCGCGACAAGCTCGATCATGTCGCCGCGACCATCGCTTGCCATGGTTCGGTTCGGGCCGGGCGGGTGCTGTCGGTGGCCGAGATGAACGCGCTACTGCGCGAGATGGAGGCGACGCCGCGCTCCGGGCAGTGCAACCACGGTCGCCCGACCTGGGTGAAACTCGGTCACGGCGAGATCGAAAAATTGTTCGGCCGAAGGTAGGCGACCCGCGATGCTCTATTTGATCGTCTTCCTCGGGGCCGGGATCGGCGGGGCGGCACGCCACGGCGTCAACGTTGGTGCGGCCAAGCTGTTCGGTTTTGGCTTCCCATTCGGCACGCTGATCGTGAACGTCGCGGGCTCGTTCCTGATCGGCCTGCTGGCCGGCTGGTTCGCGTTCCGTCCCGGCCTGCCGCAGGAGACCCGCTTGTTCCTCACCACCGGAATCCTCGGCGGCTTCACGACTTTCTCTGCTTTCTCGCTCGACGCTGCGTTGCTGATCGAGCGCCATGCCTATGCCCTGGCCGCGGCCTATGTGCTCGGATCGGTCGCGGCGGGACTCGTGGCATTGTTCCTTGGCCTCGCCCTGTTTAGGACCGCCGGGCATCTGCCATGAACGTCGACCTCATCCCGACCGGCGATGATCCGCCCAACAGCGTCAACGTGATCATCGAGGTACCGCTCGGCGGTGAACCGGTGAAATATGAGTTCGACAAAAAGTCGGGTGCACTGTTCGTCGACCGCATCCTCCACACGCCGATGCGCTATCCGGCCAATTACGGTTTCGTGCCCCATACGCTCTCGCCCGACGGCGATCCGCTCGATGCATTGGTCATCGCGCGCACGCCGTTCGTGCCCGGCTCGGTGGTGCGGGCGCGGCCGATCGGGGTGCTCAACCTCGAAGACGAGCATGGCGGCGACGAGAAACTGATCTGCGTGCCTGTGGACTCGACCTTTCCTTATTACACCGACGTCGGCGAGCGGCATGATCTGCCCTCGATCGTGCTCCAGCAGATCGAGCATTTCTTCACCCATTATAAGGACTTGGAACCCGAAAAATGGGTGCGGGTTGGGCATTGGGGCGATGCCGATGAAGCGCGGCGCGTTCTGGTCGAGGCGATCGAACGCGCCCGAGCCGCCTGAACGAGACTTTTTCGCCAATTTGGACTATAGTGCGCCCTCCCGGAAGGAGTTGCGTGATGGATGGCAACGATCGCATCTATTTCGCGCGCCGCGCCGCCGAAGAGCAGGAGCTCGCGCAAGCGGCCAGCGATCCATCCGTCGCCAAAGCACATCAGGAACTGCAGCGGGCGTATCTTGAACGCGCCAGCGTCGGGGCCCGCCCGCAAGAGGTGTCGGATCCGGTCGGCTGAGATCAGCCCTCGATTTCGCGTAATTTTTCGAAGGTTTTCTCGAGCAGGGTTGAACGCGCCTCGTCGCGCGCCCGTTCGAGCCGGGCATAGCCGCCCGCTTCTTCCTGACTGAGCTCCGCAGCGAACTTCCCAGCGCGGACCTCGGCGAGCACCTCGGCCATGCGGGCGCGCACGCCGTCGTCGACGATCCGCCTTCCGCCCAAAGTCGCACCCAACTCAGCGGTGTTGGAGATCGCCTCACGCATCCCGGCGATCCCGCGCTCGTCAATCAGCTCGGCGATCAGTTTCAGCTCGCCGACGCATTCGAGCAGCGCCACTTCGGGCGAAATCCCGCCGGCGACCAGGGTGTCGAATCCGGCGATGAGCAGCTCGGGCACGCCGCCCCACACCACTGCTTGCTCGTTGAACAGATCGGCTTCGGCCTCCTCGGCGAAGCTCGACGCGATCAGGCCGGCGCGCGCGCAGCCGATCGCCTGGCCGTAGGCGAGTGCAATGTCGCGCGCGTTTCCAGTCGAATCCTGGTGGACCGCCCATAGAGCGATCATGCCCTTGCCCTCGCGGTACAGCGAGCGCAGCGCGGTGCCCGGCCCCTTGGGCGCGACCAGAAACACGTCGAGGTCGGCGCGCGGTGCGACATAACCAAAGCGGATCGACAAGCCATGACTGAAGCCGAGCGCCGCACCGGTGCGCAAATATGGCTCAATCTCGCGGTAGAGCGCGCCGTGGATCTCGTCGGGCGCGAGCACCATCACGACATCGGCCGAACCGACCGCGTCTTCGAGCAAGGCGGTGGTGAGCCCCGCCGATTCCGCTTCGATCGTGCTGCCCGAACCGCCGCGCAAGCCGACGACCACGTACACATTGCTGTCGTGCAGGTTGAGCGCTTGGGCCCGTCCCTGATTGCCGTAACCGACGATTGCCACGCGTTTTCCGGCGAGTGGCGAGGGATCGATGTCGGCGTCGCGCAACAATTCCATCGCCGCCGCCTAGGCGCTCACGCCGAGCAGTTCCAGCGCGCGCTCGTCGGGAATGTCTCGAAGCCGGGGCCAACCCTCGGGCGGTTGGTGCGCGAACCAGGTATATTGGCGCTTGGCGTAGTTGCGGGTGGCCTGCTGGCCGGCCGCGATGGCCTCTTCGAGCGAGGTCTCGCCACGCAGATACGCCGCGATTTCGCGGACACCGATCGCGCGCATGACCGGGAGCTTGGGATCGAGGTTCCGCGTAAGCAGCGCTTTCACTTCCTCAATCGCGCCCAGTTCGAGCATTCGCGCGAAGCGCTCGTCGCAGCGGGCGTACAGCCAGTCGCGCGGCGGCAGCAGGATCAACGGCTTCAGCTCGATCTGCTCACCGATCCCCCCCTGGCGTTGCTGCTGCCACGCGGCGAGTGGTTTGCCAGTCGACACGACCACTTCGAGCGCGCGCGCGATGCGGGTGGAGTCGCCGGGGTTGAGGCGCACGGCGCCTTGGGGGTCGACGGTCTGCAGCCGTGCGTAATTGTCTTCGGTCGATGCCGCGCGCAGCTCTTCGCGGATGTGCGGCTCGATCGTGGGTATTGGCGCGATCCCATCGAGCAGGGTGCGCAGATAAAGGCCAGTCCCACCGACCAGGATGGGCAAGCGACCGCCGGCATGCACATCCGCGATTTCGCGCTTGGCCAGCGCCGCCCAATCGGACGCCGAGCATGGCAGGGCACCGTCGAGTTCTCCGTACAAGCGATGCTCGGCGCGAGCCCGCTCGCTGTTCGTCGGTACCGCGCTTAGGATCGGCAGGTCGCGATAGACCTGCGCGCTGTCGGCGTTGACGATGACGCCGCCGCTGCGCTCGGCCAGCGCGAGCGCCAATGCCGACTTGCCGCTGGCGGTTGGCCCCGCGATTAAGGCGATAGGAGGATTCGGACGGGCAGCCATGGCAATCGCGACGCTGATAGCAGCCGGACGACTGGATGACAGGCTGGTCGACCGCGCTCTCGGCCTGCTGCGGGAATTCGATCCCGAGGCGAGTTTCGTGCATTGGATCGACGAGGGCGATGCCGCGGACCTGCGCTTCGCAGGCGACCTTAAAAGCGCGCGTTGGGCGTTGAGGGCGCTTCCCGACACGGATTTTGTTGTCCAGCCGGACGAGCCGCGGTGGAAGCGGCTGTTCGTCGCCGACATGGATTCGACGATCATCGGCCAGGAATGCATTGACGAGCTGGCCGATTACGCCGGGCTCAAAAAGGAGGTCGCGCGGATCACCGAGCGGGCGATGCAAGGCGAGATCGATTTCAGCGGGGCGCTGCGGGAGCGGGTGCGGCTGCTGGCCGGGATGGACCAGAGCGAGCTCGCGCGCTGCCTCCTCGAGCGGGTGAAGATCACCTCGGGTGCGGAAACTTTGGTCCAGACGATGCGCGCCGGCGGGACCAGCTGCCTGCTTGTCTCGGGCGGGTTCCTGTCATTCGCCGAGCCGATCGCCAAGGCTGTCGGGTTCGACCGGGTCAGAGCCAACCGCCTGATCTTCGCCGGCGGCAAACTAAGCGGCGAGGTCGGCGATCCGATTGTCGACGCGATGAGCAAATATGAAGCGCTGATCGAGACCCGCGAGCAGCTCGGCCTGGCCCACGAGGATGTGCTGGCGATCGGCGACGGGGCGAACGACAAATTGATGATCGAGGAGGCCGGCCTGGGAATCGCCTACAAGGCGAAGCCGGCCCTGGTCGCCGTCGCTGACGCGGAGCTGAAACATCACGGGCTCGATGCCTTGCTTTGGGTTCAGGGCGTGCGGCGGCGCGACTGGTATCGCGGCCCGGCTATTTGACTGCGAAGCAGGCTTGTCCCTTGAGCGCGCCGCACGCCGCGCTCGCCGCTGCGCGCGATTCGAACGGGCCGACCTGGAGGCGGGTGACTGCGCCCGCCGGGACGTAATAGGCTTGACGGCCGGCCAAAGCGCCGTTGCCGGACAATTTGCGGTACAAGGCTTCGGCCGAGGCGCGTTGCAAGAAGGCGCCGAGCTGGATTCGCCAGACGCCTGAAACGGCCACGGCCGGCTTTGCCGGTTGAGGTTTGGCGACAGGCGGCACGGCTTTCGCCACCACGGGCCCGGTTTTCGCTGTCACGGGCGGAGTTTTCGCAACCGGTTTGGCGGGTTTCGGCTCGGCCTTCGTGGCCGGCGCTGGCGCGGTTTTGGCCTTGGCGATTGCCAGCGCGACGCCTTTCTTCCGTTCGACGAGCGGCATGATCTGATCGAGCTGGGCGAGCGTATCCTTGGCCGCCGGCAGCCCCTGGGCCGCGGCGCGGCTGACATATGCGTAGCCGAGCACCTGATCCTGCGGCGCGCCATCGCCGTTGAACAAAGCGGTGCCGTAAACCAGCATCGCGCGCGGTTCGCCTTTTTCCGATGCGGCCTTGAGCCAGCGCAATCCGGCGATGCGGTTGCCGTTCTGGAACAACAGCAAGCCGAGCGTGGTCTGAGCGTCGAGGTGGCCCTTCGCCGCGGCGCGTTCGAACCAGCTTTGCGCCGCGCCAAGGTCGAGCGGCACGCCCCGTCCGAGCCGATAGGCCTGACCAAGATTGAACGCCGCGTCGGCGTCGCCGCCCTCCGCGAGGGGCCGCCAAATTATCACGGCGTCGGTATAATCGGAGCGCTGCCACGCTTCGATGCCCGCCTTGACCGACTGGGCGGAAACCGGCGCCGCGACCGAAGCGACTGCCATCAACACAGCTAAATAGTTGTAACGCATGCCTTATCGCACCTCTGCCCAAGTGTAGCCGAGTTGGTCCAATCGGCAAATACAGTCGTATGGATGTTAACCAGATTTTAGAGCCTTGGGTGTCACTTCGACCAGTGAACTGACGTCACGGGCGAGGGGATAAGCATGCGCGTTCTGGCAATGGCATCGCAGAAGGGCGGGTCGGGCAAGACGACTCTGTCCGGGCATCTTGCGGTGCAGGCGCAGCTGGCGGGCGCTGGGCCCGTCTGCCTGATCGACATCGATCCGCAGGGCAGCCTGGCCGATTGGTGGAACGAACGCGAAGCCGAGATGCCGGCTTTTGCGCAAACCACGGTCGCGCGTTTGGCGGCGGACCTCGAGGTTCTTCGTCAACAGGGCTTCCGCCTTGCCGTCGTCGATACTCCGCCGGCGATCACCATGGCGATCCAGAGCGTCATCGCTGTCGCCGAACTGATCGTCATTCCGACCCGTCCGAGCCCGCACGATCTGCGCGCCGTCGGCGCCACGGTCGATTTGTGCGACCGTGCTGGCAAGCCGCTGATCTTCGTCGTCAATGCGGCGACGCCCAAGGCCAAGATTACTTACGAAGCCGCCGTCGCGCTGTCGCAGCACGGCACCGTTGCTCCGGTCACCGTTCATCACCGCACCGATTTCGCCGCCTCGATGATCGACGGGCGGACGGTGATGGAGATCGACCCGAACGGGCGCTCCGCGAACGAGATCGTCGAGCTGTGGGAATATATTTCCGACCGGCTCGAGAAGAATTTTCGCCGAACTGTGTTTGCCGCCCCGGGTGCGGCGCAAGCCAGTTCAGCCAGTCCGCGTCCAGTCGGCGGCTTCGGCCGTCGGGTGGTTGGCCAGTAAGGGGGCGCACAGGTGTCCAATAGCGAACCCAAACCATTTGCTTCTCTTTCATCGGGATTGCTCGCACGCAAGGGCGCGGCCCGTCCCGCCATGCGTCCGCAGGGCTTCGGCCAGGGCGCAGCCGGTCTCGAGGATCTCGGCTGGAACGATATGGGCTTCGAACCGCCCAAGCCGGCCGTGGTGCCGATCCGCGACGCCGACCATGATGGGTTCGGCGAGGAAGTCGACGATCATCACAAGGTCCATCCGACGGGTCTGACGCCGGTCCATTCGCCGGTTCACACGCAGCATGCCGAGCTTGCCGGCCGCCTGGGTGTCGACGAGGCCGAGGAATTCGACGAACCGGGCGACGAAGTCATCGATGAGACCGCAGAATCGATCGAAATCGAGCTGACGCCAACTCAGATTGAGCCGGCACCGGTCGCGATCGTGCCCAGCGTTCCGCGCCGCGCACCGCGGCCGCGCTCCGCTCCGGGCAGCAAGAGTAAGGCGGCGTTCACGCTGCGGCTCGATCCGGAGCGCCATCTCAAACTTCGCCTCGCCTGCGCGGTCAATGCGCGCTCGGCGCAGCAATTGGTGACCGACGCGCTCGATCATCTGCTCGGCGACATGCCTGAACTCGACGCCATGGCCGAGAAGGCCAAACGCAAGGGGTAATCCAATGACCAAGCCATTCCGCTTCGGCTCTGCAATCTCTGTCGTCGCAGTCGCGTCGATGATTGCGGGCTGCGCCGCTCCGCAACGCCATGCGAGCAGCGCTTCGAGCCTCGGCGGCAAGGCTGATGGGGAGGTCGGACTGGCGACCCGGGCACTTGCCGCGCTCGCCGCCAACGACCCAACGACGGCGATCGATTATGCCGAGCGCGCGGTCGCCCGGACTCCCGACGATGTCACGCTGCGGGCCTTGCTCGGCAACGCGTACTTCGTCGGTGGCCGGTTTGCCTCGGCCGAGGCCGCGTTCAAGGACGCGCTGTCGATCAACGCCAATCAGCCGCAGGTCATTCTGAAGCTCGCACTGGTGGAAATCGCTCAGGGCCGGAACGCCGAAGCCCTGCAATTGCTCGACGCCAGCCGGGGCGTGCTCGACGCCGCCGATTACGGTCTCGCTTTGGCGCTTGCCGGGCGGGCGTCCGACGCGGTCGCGACGCTGGAAGTGGTGGCTCGGGCCGATGGCGCCGATGCGCGGGTTCGCCAGAACCTCGCGCTGGCCTATGCTTTCTCCGGGGATTGGACCAACGCCCGCACCGTCGCGGCGCAGGACGTCCCGGCCGACCAGCTCGACACCCGCATCCATCAGTGGATGCAGCTGGCCAATCCGGCGCACCCGTCGGACCAGGTCGCTGCGCTGATCGGAGTCACTCCCGCGGCCGCCGATCCGGGTCAGCCAATTCAATTGGCTTTGAACAAGGGCGGCTCCCAACAGGCCGCAGCGGTGATTGCGCCGCAACCGCAGGTCGCCGAAGCAGCGCCGCAACCGGTCGCACCGGCCCCGGCACCGATCGCCGATCACGCACCGCCGCCACCGCCGGTTCTGGCCAAGGCGCCATCGCCGGCTCCGGCCGCAATCTTCGATACCGGCTTTGTCGAACCGCCGCCGGCCCGCAAACCGGCCGTGGCTCGCCGCGCTCCTGCGCCATTCGTCCACGCATCGCTTCGCGCCGCTCCGGTGCGCCGCGCCGGCAACTCGTCTGCGGTGGTCCAGCTTGGTGCGTTCGGCGATGCCGGGCGCGTTGCCGCAGCCTGGAATGTCGCCGCTCACCGATTCGGCTCGCTCAAAGGCTACACGCCGGTCAGCGCGCGCTTCACCAGCCCCAAGGGAACCTTCTACCGCTTGTCGGTTAAAGGCTTCGGCAGCGATCGTGAGGCTCGAATGGTGTGCGAATCGTTGCGCAGGGCCGGTGGCTCATGCTTCGTCCGGGATGTCGCGGGTGATCGCCCGGTCCAGCTCGCTTCGCGCTAAGCCGGACTACCGACGAGCATTTCCAGGCAGGCCATGCGCACGGCCACGCCCATTTCGACCTGAAGTGTAATCAAGGATCGCGCGGGATCGTCGGCGATCGCGCCGTCTATTTCGACTCCGCGGTTCATCGGTCCCGGGTGCATGACGACCGCGTCGGCTGAGGCCTGCGCGAGGCGGCTGGCGGTCAGCCCGTAGCGTTCAAGATACTCGCCGGGAACATCGTAATCTTCGTCGAGCCGTTCGCGCTGGATGCGGAGCATCATCACCACGTCGGCGCCAGCGATCGCGTCATCGATCGAGATTTGGGGAATGCCGTCGGGGACCATCCCGGGCGGGCCGGCAAGCCGGACCTCCGCCCCAAGTCGCGGCAATAACTTCGCATTCGAACGAGCGACGCGGCTGTGGCTGATGTCGCCGCAAATCGCGATCTTCAGCCCTTCGAGGCGGCCGAAATGCCGGCGGATCGTCGCCGCGTCGAGGAGGGCCTGGGTCGGATGCTCATTGGTGCCGTCTCCGGCGCTGATCACCGGGCAGTCCATGATCAACGCGACCGCCGCCGGGGCGCCATTCTCACGGTGGCGGATGACGAGGTAGTCGGGCCGCATCGCGTTCAGCGTTCGCGCGGTGTCCTCGAGGGTCTCGCCTTTCTTCACCGAGGAATGCTCGACCGAGAGGGTAACCGGCGCGGCGCCCAGCCGATGCGCGGCCGTGGCGAACGACATCGCGGTGCGCGTGGAGTTCTCGTAAAACAGGTTGAACACAAGCTTCCCGGCCAACCGGTCGGCGGAATGGCCGACGCGATTCTCGCCGAACCAATGATCGGCGCGGTCGAGGATCGTCGCGATCTGGTCGTCGCTGAGCGAATCGATGGTCAGCAGGTCCACGAGCGCGAGGCTTATTGCGGTGCCGAAAGATTGGCCAGCGCGTCGATCGCGCCTTGAAGAATATGCGCGGCGGCCAGCGCGTCGACTTTCTCGGCGCGCTTGGCCCGGCTTACGTCGGCGTCGATCATCGCCCGCTCGACCGCCTGGGTCGACCAGCGCTCGTCCCACAACAGGATCGGCAGCTCGAGCGGGGCGAGATTCTTCGCGAACGCTCGGACCGACTGGGTCCGCGGACTGTCGCTGCCGTCCATGTTTAGCGGCAGGCCGACAACCAGCCCGACGACATGTTCGCGTCCGATGAAAACCTGCAGGACTTCCAGATCCTTGGTGAATTTGGCGCGGCGGATCGTCTCGGACGGACCGGCGAAATGCCAGCCAGCGTCACAGATGGCGAGACCGATGGTTTTGGTGCCAACGTCGAGCCCGGCGAGCTTGCCGGCATCCGGCAGCGCGGCTGAGAATTCGCCTGGGGCGGCGGTGATCAGCGCCGCCACGCCGCGGTCCTGCGTTCGGCGTCGCGCCGGATTGCCGCCCAGAACAGTGCGTAATCGTAGACGTGGTAATTGTTGCCGGGAAGCACATACGGCCCGAGCGGGGGGATTTCGCCGCCGATGATCAGCTGGCCCTTGTCGCAGCGCGCGCCGACCTTGCCCGGATCCAGCGCCGCCGAAGTAAAGTTTTGCGACGGCACGAGGGTTCCGGGATTGGCGCCGGGCGGGGCGGAGCCGCCCGCGCCGCCGGTTAGCGGATTGACGCACAGCACATCTTTGCGCCGCCGGGCGCCGCCGTTGGCGCCCTTGGACTTGCTCCATTCGCCAAGGATCATGTCGGAGTTGGCGGGTTCGCCGTAGCTCATCCACGACAGGATGCAGCCGGTCTGATCGGGCGCAGTGCAGGCTGGAAAACCGAGAGCCGGGAGGTCGGCGGTGGTGCTGACCGGCCAGCCAACCACATAAGCGGCGATCAGCCGTCCTTTAAGTTGATCCTTACGCTCGGCAAGCAAGCGCGTGAGGTGCAGCGCCCCCTGGCTGTGCCCGGCGAGGATGATCGGCTTGTCGCTGGCCTCGGCGAGGAATCGGTCGAACGCGGCGGAAACATCACCATAAGCGAAGTCGAGCGCTTTTTTCGCGTCGTCGCTCTTGAGCAGGAAGGCGCCATAGGCCGCCTGGCGGTAACGCGGCGCCCAGACCTTCCCCGCCGCGTTGAACACACTCGCCTGACTCTGGGTGAACAGCCGGGTGCGAAACTCGGTGTCGTCGGCCGGATGCAGCGGCACATTCCAGCGGTCGGTGGCGAGATAGGTGGTCGGGTGAACGTAGAACACCGCCGCCGGGCCGGCCGTCGCGGACTGGACGTTGTCGGGGAGCCACTGCGCAGGATCGTTTGCCAGGCCCGGGCGCGACAACCAACTCGCCGGTTTCGAATAGTCTGGCCCGCTGCCCGCGCTCTCCGCGGCGAAGTGCCCCTGAGGGGTGGCGTTGCGGAGCAGAATCTCGCCGCCCCAACTGTAAATAAAGAATCCCGCGGCCACGGCGAGCAGCGTTAGCACGAACACTGCCATGAGGAATCGCCGCGCACACATCGGCGGTGGCCCTATTGGGCATGCGGGATAAAGAAAAGGGCCGCATCGCTCGCGCGGTGCGGCCCTTGGCTCTGCACGACCTTAGACGAGGCTGTGCGACTCCTGGTAAATCGACAACGCTTCAAACAGATGCTGGGATTCGCAGTTGGCGTAATGCGTGCCGCCGGGCTGCGTCTGGCCGGTGTTGTTGTAGTAATCGAGTGCCGAATGCATCTGCCCTGCACTATGGTCGATGCCCGACTGCGGCGTGTTCCAGGTTGCCGTGTTGGTCTTGATCGCCGAGCCCGAGAGCTTGAGCTTGTCGAAAGTCTCGGTAGTTCCACCACTGTTGGTACCGACGAAGATCTGCATCCAGTCGATCGTGTCGTCCAAATAGTGGTGCGGGCTTTGCGGATCGCTCGCGTCGCCAAACCCGGAACCCTGGAGATAATTCAGCCAGGACGCCACCATGTCGCGGCCGAGCATATACCGACCGTCCCCGCTGGCCCCGTTCAGCTGCTTGGCCGACGCGTTGATCAGGGTCTGGGCATCGACGTAGGACACAAACAGCGTGTCTTCGCCAGCGTCGGTCAGGCCGTTCTTGTTGTAATCGCCGACCAGCAGACCCTTCGCGTCGCTGCCATTGACCACGCCGTCGTGATTGCTGTCGACGGCATAGAGCAGCTCGCCATCCGGGAAGCCGTTTTCGCCGGCATGCTTTTCGTTGCCTGCCACGCCGTCCCAGAACTGGCCGCCGTTGTTCGGATTCTGCCAGAAACCCGGGGTCCGCGGGCATAGACCCTCATCGACCAGGCTGAAGTAATGCGCGGCGTCGCTGTCCGTCTGGTTTTCATGGGTCGTGACGGTCGCCGTGTTGACATGCTCGCCCGGATCGAAGGCCTGGCGATAGGTAATCGTCCAGGTCTCACCGACGTCGAGCTCGCCATCATTGTCGGTATCGCCATCGAGCGATGCCGAATGGTTGGCGAGCGCGTCGGCGGTGAGCGAGCCATTCTGCATCAGATCGAAGTTGGCCGAACCGCCGCCCGTCTGATTGACGTCCGCTATATCGACATCTGTCAGCGTGACGTTGCCGGTGTTCTCCACGGTCACCTTGAACCATACGTCGGCGCCAAGATTGACGTTTTGCGGACCAAGCGCGTCGTCGGCGTCGACAAACGTGCCGTCGGTGCCATCGGTGGAGTCGACGGCGACGTACTTCTCGAGGTCAATTCCTAGGTTTTGACACACCTCGACCACTGCGTCGTCGTCGTCGGTGACTTGCGTATCGGTGCCGACGACCTCGGCCGTCGCGGTGGCGACGTTGCGCAGCGAATCGTTGATCCCGTCGGGCGGGTCGCTGCTGTCGTAATTGCCGCCGGCGTCGATCTCGCCCTGGGTCACCGTATGGGTCGCGGTGTAGAGCCAGGTCTCGCCGACATCGAGCTTGCCGTCGGCGTCGGTATCGCCGTCGTTGAAGGTGTCGTTGTCAGCATCGACCCCTACGATGCTGCCGGCATCGGCCATCGGATCGGTCACATTGACGGTGTCGAGGGTGACGTTGCCGTCATTGGTGACGCTGATCGAGTAATTGATCAGCTCGTTCGCCACGTCGGCGCAGTCGCCGTCGACGCTCGCCGTCTTGTCTACCGTGATGTGCGGGTTTTGACACACCTCGACCACTGCGTCGTCGTCGTCGGTGACTTGCGTATCGGTGCCGACGACCTCGGCCGTCGCGGTGGCGACGTTGCGCAGCGAATCGTTGATCCCGTCGGGCGGGTCGCTGCTGTCGTAATTGCCGCCGGCGTCGATCTCGCCCTGGGTCACCGTATGGGTCGCGGTGTAGAGCCAGGTCTCGCCGACATCGAGCTTGCCGTCGGCGTCGGTATCGCCGTCGTTGAAGGTGTCGTTGTCAGCATCGACCCCTACGATGCTGCCGGCATCGGCCATCGGATCGGTCACATTGACGGTGTCGAGGGTGACGTTGCCGTCATTGGTGACGCTGATCGAGTAATTGATCAGCTCGTTCGCCACGTCGGCGCAGTCGCCGTCGACGCTCGCCGTCTTGTCTACCGTGATGTGCGGGTTGAAGATCAGCGGCGCGGCAGCATCGGCGGTGTCGGGCGCGGTCTCGTTGGTGTCGGCGGTGACGCGATTGTCATCGTCGCCGTCACCGTCGATCGCGCCGGCAATGTCGATGCCCTTGCCGTCGAGCTCAGGCTGCGTGACCGTGTGGGTCGCCGTGAAGTTCCACGTCTCGCCCGCGTCGAACACGTTGTCGTGGTCGGTATCGCCGGTGTTGAAGCCACCGGACGTGACCGGTTGAATGCTTCCGGCGTCCGCATTGGGATCGGTAATCGTCAAACCCGTCAACGGCACATTGCCGGTGTTCTGCACGGAAATATTGTAATGGATTACGTCGCCGTCGCTATCGGCGCCATCAAGGCCATTCGTCCCCTGCCCGCCGGTGATCGAGCTGACCGCCTTGGTCACGTTCATCGATGGATGGGGAATGAAGTTGCCGATCGGATCGACGGTGAGGATCGTGCCAGGCGTAATGTTCAACGGAATCGTGATCGTTTCGTGATCGCCCGTCGTCTGGGTTGAGCCAACGGGAACGACCTCGTCGATCCACAGCGTTTGATTAAGAGCCACGCCGTAGAAAGTGTAGTTGCCGTTCGCGTCAGTGACCGTGGACCGTTCGCCGGCATCGAGCGTGCCATTCTGGTTGGAGTCGATGAAGATGGTGACACCGGCAACGGGGCCTTCGCCAGCATCTTTGCTGCCATTCCCATTGGCGTCTTCGAATTTCGTACCGGTCAGGCCGACGCCGTTTTCGAGATTCCATTCCTCGAACGTGGCATTCGCCGTCCAATCGGTGCCGGCAGCGCCCATTTTGATATCGAAATAGACGAAGGTCGTGGTCGGATCCTGACCCGCGAACGTCGAAACCGGAATAAGCACCGAATAATCGTCAGTGCCGCTGCCGCTCGATTCCGCGTCGCTCAATAAGACCGAGACATCTCCGCCCGCGTCCATGTTATATTTGAGCGTGGCATTAGCAAACAAGTCCGTCGTGCTGACGATCCCGCCATTTGTGGATGTGTAAATCTTGAACGTGTCGAGCGAGATTTGCGCGTTCGGATCACTATTGGCTTCGTTCAAATCGACGCGGACCTGATAATATTGGACGCCGCCGACTGTGACGATGACCAGGTCGGACAACTTGACCGTGTGCGTCTTGGCCTGATCGATGTCGGAGTTCGTGTTGTCGATCGGCGGCGTATCGTCGCTGTTGAAGCCGGTCTCGACACCCGAGTTGTTCGAGATCGCGAGGAATGTGTTGTAATTACCCGTACCAGAGCCAACGTTGACGGCGTCAGTGAAGATAACCCCACCAATGGTGACGCTTGAGCCAGCGGTCGTGATGTCAAAATCGTTGATGCCATCGCCAGTGATGTCGGTCATGTCGGACGCTCCCCTACGCGGCGCGCCCCATGGCGCACCGATGTTGCACACAGCCCCGAGCAATCCCCCGTCCGACTCGCGAGGCGAAGGGTGATTTATTAACCGTTAAATCCGGTTTGGTTAAGCCTGTATTTTTGCTGGATTTCTCACGATTATCCACAGGCTGCCAGTGAGTTCATGAGTAATCCATGTAATTGCAATGTTGGATTCGGACCGTTTTGACGCTCCGAGTCGCGGCGGCTTGTCCGTGGCTTGCCGCTCTTCGGCCCCGTCGCTATCCGGCCACCATGTCCGTCAGTCCCGAACAGGTCCGCCATATCGCCAAGCTCGCCCGGATCGCGATGAGCGATGCCGAGCTCGAGCGGCTCGTGCCTGAATTGAACGCGATCATCGGCTGGGTCGAACAGCTGGCCGAAGTGAATACCGACGGGGTCGAGCCGCTGACCGCGGTGATCGAACAGAAGCTGCGCCTGCGCGACGATCAGGTGACCGATGGCAATATTCGCGACGATGTGCTCGCCAACGCGCCCGAGGCCCAGCACGGCTTTTTCGCCGTGCCCAAGGTGATCGAATAGTGTCGGAGCTAACCTCAAAGACCATCGCCGAACTGCGCGACGGGTTTCGCGGCGGCGAGTTCAGCGCCCGCGAGATCGCCGAGGCGTACAATGCGGCGGTCGCGGCCGCGAAGCTTCTCAATGCTTACACGGTCGAGACGCCCGACGAAGCGCTCGCAGCCGCCGACATCGCGGACCAGGCGCGGCTTGCCGGCAATCCGCTATCCCTGTCGGGCATTCCGCTTGGCATCAAGGATCTGTTCGCGACGATCGGCGTCGATACGACCGCCGGCAGCCACATCCTCCAGGGCTTCAAGCCGACCTACGAAAGCACCGTCACGACGAACCTGCGCAAGGCGGGCGCGGGGATGCTCGGCAAATTGAACATGGACGAGTTCGCGATGGGTTCGTCGAACGAGACCAGCACTTATGGGCCCGTGATCAGCCCGTGGCGGCGCCAGGGCAGCAACGTCGGCCTAACGCCGGGCGGGTCTTCCGGCGGGTCTGCCGCGGCGGTGTCCGCGCTGATCGCCCCGGGCGCGACCGGGACCGACACCGGCGGCTCGATCCGTCAGCCCGCGGCCTTCGCCGGGATTTGCGGGATCAAGCCGACTTACGGCCGCTGCTCGCGCTGGGGGATCGTGTCATTCGCGAGCTCGCTCGACCAGGCCGGGCCGATGGCCAGGACCGTGCGCGATTGCGCGATCCTCTTGGAGGCAATGGCCGGGTTCGACGCCAAGGATTCGACCTCGCTCGACCTGCCAGTGCCGCGGTGGGAAGCGAACCTGTCGAGCGATCTCAAAGGCAAGTGCGTCGGCATTCCCAGGGAATATCGGATCGACAGCGTTCCGGCGGAGATCAACGCCTTGTGGGATCAGGGCATCGAATGGCTCAAGGACGCCGGCGCTACGCCGGTCGAGATCAGCCTGCCGCACACCAAATATGCGCTGCCGACTTACTACATCATCGCCCCGGCCGAGGCCTCGTCCAACCTCGCGCGCTATGACGGCGTCCGCTACGGCCTCCGCGAAGACGGCGTGAAGACGCTGGACGACATGTACGCCGCGACCCGCGCCGCCGGCTTCGGCGCCGAGGTCAAGCGGCGGATCATGATCGGCACCTATGTGCTCTCGGCCGGCTTCTACGATGCGTACTTCACCAAGGCGCAGCGGGTGCGCGCGTTGATCAAGCAGGATTTCGCCAAGGCGTTCGAGGCTTGCGATGTGATCCTGACTCCAACCGCGCCGTCGGCGGCGTTCGGGATCGGCGAGACAACCGACCCGCTGGCGATGTATCTGAACGACGTGTTCGCGGTTCCCGCGAGCCTCGCCGGTCTGCCGGCGATGAGCGTGCCGGGCGGGCTCGACGGGCAGGGCCTCCCGCTCGGGCTGCATCTGATCGGCAACGAGTTCGACGAGCAGATTGTGCTCAACGCCGGCCTCGCGATCGAGGAACGCGCGGGCTTTACCGTTCGACCAGAGAAGTGGTGGTAATGGCTGACGCATCCGCACCCTATCGCGTCACAGGCGAAACCGGCGAGTGGGAGGTCGTGATCGGCCTCGAGGTCCACGCCCAGATCACCGCGACCGCGTCGAAGCTCTTCTCGGGTGCAGCGACCGAGTTTGGGGCTGAGCCCAATACGCAGGTCAGCCTGGTCGACGCGGCGATGCCGGGCATGCTGCCGGTCCCGAACAAGGAGTGTATCCGCCAGGCCGTGCGCACCGGCATGGCATTGGATGCGGTGATCAACAAATCGAGCCGGTTCGACCGCAAGAATTATTTCTACGCCGATCTGCCGCAGGGCTATCAGATCAGCCAGCTCTATCATCCTTTGGTCGGCGAAGGTGAAGTCGAGGTTTTGCTCGACGAGAAAGATGAGACTTCGGGCAAGACCATCGGCATCGAGCGCATCCACGTCGAGCAGGACGCGGGCAAGCTGATGCACGACCAGCATCCGACGATGTCCTACGTCGATCTCAACCGTTGCGGCGTCGCGCTGATGGAGATCGTGTCGCGGCCCGACATGCGTTCGCCCGCCGAGGCCGGCGCTTACCTCCGCAAGCTGCGGGCGATCCTCCGCTACGTCGGGTCGTGCGACGGCAATATGGAAGAGGGCTCGATGCGCGCCGACGTCAACGTCAGCGTGCGGAAAATCGGCGGCGAGCTCGGCACGCGGACCGAGACCAAGAACGTCAATAGCGTGCGCTTTGTGATGGCAGTGGTCGAGCATGAGGCGAAGCGCCAGGTCGAAGTGCTGGAGGGGGGCGGGGTGATCGTTCAGGAGACCCGGCTGTACGACCCCGACAAGGGGGTGACGCGGTCGTTGCGGTCGAAGGAGGACGCGCACGATTACCGCTACTTCCCCGATCCCGATTTGCTGCCGCTCGAGCTCGATGACGCGTTCCTCGACGAGTGCAAGGCGAGCCTGCCCGAGCTGCCAGACGCAAAGCGCAAACGTTACGAAGCGCTTGGCATAACTCCCTACAACGCCAGCGTTTTGACCGCCGAGGTTGAGACTGCGCGCTACTTTGATTTGCTGCTCGATAGCGGAGTCGAGCCCAAGGCGGCGGCCAACTGGACCGCGTCCGAATTGTTCGGGGCACTGAACCGAATCGGCAAGACGATCGAGGACAGCCCGGTCTCGCCGGCGCAGGCGGCCGAACTGCTCAAGCTCGTCGGCGACGGGACGATTTCGGGCAGCCTTGCCAAGCAGGTGTTCGAAATCATGCTCGAGACGGGGGAGGGGGCGGCGTCGATCGTCGAGAGCCGTGGCCTCGAGCAGACCAGCGACACCGGCGCGATCGACGCGGCGGTCGACCAGGTGCTCACCGCGAACGCCGACAAGGTCGCCGAATACAAAGGTGGCAAGGTTGCGCTGTTCGGCTTTTTCGTCGGCCATGTGATGAAGGCGATGGCCGGCAAGGCCAACCCGGGCGTGGTCAACGAACGGCTGCGGGCGAAGCTGGATTAATTCGTCATGCCGGGCTTGACCCGGTACTCGCTGTCTTATTCGGTCTGTAGCAGTAAGCAAGAACATCCCGGACCAAGTCCGGGGCGACGAGGAGGGTCTCATCTTGCGCAAATATATGTTGGCCGCTGTTGCGGCTTTTTCAGTTACCGCGGCCTGCGCACAACCCGCGCCGGCGCCCGCAGCCCAACCGGTTGCTCCCGGGGCACCCAAACTTCTCGTTGTCATTTCAGTCGACCAGTTCTCGGCTGATTTGTGGGATGAGTACCGGCCGCATTTCACCGGCGGCCTCGCCCGGCTCGCGCAGGGGACGGTGTTCCACAACGGCTATCAAAGCCACGCTGCAACCGAGACCTGCCCCGGCCATTCGACGATCCTGACCGGTGACCACCCGTCGCGCACCGGGATTATCGCCAATGTGTGGACCGACCAGGCGACGGCGCGGACCGACAAGAGCGTCTATTGCGCCGAAGACGAGCATGTCTCCGGCAGCTCGTCGTCGAACTATACCGTGTCCCCGCTGCATTTGATGGTGCCCACATTGGGCGAACTGATGAAGGCCCGCTGGCCGACCAGCCGCAATGTCGCGGTCGCCGGCAAAGACCGCGCCGCGGTGATGATGACCGGGCATTTGGTCGACCAGCGCTGGTATTGGGCGGGGAAGTCTTACGTGACCGATGGCGCCGGCTCGGTTCCCGCCGTGGTCCCCAAGGTCAATGCAGCGGTCACCGCGGCCCTGGCGCAGGTGCGCGAGCCGCTCGCGCCGCCGCCCTATTGCCGAACCAAGGCCCGCGCGATTCCGGTCGAAGGCGGCGGCAAGCCGGTTGGCGCTGGTCAACTCGGCCGCGCCGCTGGCGACGCTGCAGCCTTCCGCGCATCGCCGGAATTCGACGGCGACACGCTGGCGCTCGCCGCCGGCCTGGTCGACGAGATGCGGCTTGGCCGCGGGGCGACGCCCGATGTCCTGGCGGTCAGCCTGTCGGCGACGGATTATGTCGGCCACACCTACGGCACCGAGGGCGAGGAGATGTGCCTCCAAGTGCTCGAGCTCGACCGCGAGGTTGGCGATTTCCTGGCGATGCTCGATAGCCGGGGGATCGATTATTCGGTCGTGTTGACCGCCGACCACGGCGGCAAGGACATTCCCGAGCGCGAGCGACTGGCCGGCGTGAGCTCGGCGATTCGCGCTGATCCCGCGCTGCGCGCATCGGTGATCGGGCCGAAGCTGGTTGGACAGCTTGGATTGACCGGCCCGGGACTGTTCGGTGACCTTGGCGGCGACGTCTACATCGATCGGAAATTGTCGCCGCGCGACCAAAAACGCCTGCTGTCCGCCGCGGTTGCCGCGTACAGGGCGCACCCGCAGGTCGCCGCGGTCTTCACCGCCGATGAACTTGCAAAGACACCGGTGCCACGGACCACGCCGACGGGCTGGAGTCTGCTCCAGCGGGCGAGGGCAAGTTTCTACCCTGATCGTTCCGGCGACTTCGTCGTCCTGCTCAAGAAGGACGTCACGCCGATCCCCGACACCAGCCGCTATGTCGCGACCCATGGCAGTCCGTGGGATTATGATCGCCGTGTGCCGATTCTGTTCTGGCGGAAGGGGATGCCGCCGGTGGCGAGCGACACGCCAATCGAAACGATCGATATCATGCCGACGCTGGCCGCTTGGCTGGGCCTGCCGCTTGCCGCCGGTGCGGTCGACGGACACTGCCTTCCGAGCGTCGCGCAATGCGCGACGGCCGCCACTGCGCCCGTAGAACGTGGTAACTAACCTCTTAAAAATGCGGTCTTTTCTTTAAGCTGCTATTCAGGCAAGAAGGGCAAGATTGGCTTGGGAGCGCGCCATCGACGGCGCGGCCGGAGGGGACGACAATGCGGACGTGGGGCCTGGCTCTCGCACTCTCGGCATGCCTGCCGACCAGCGCTTGCGTGCAGACGCGGCAATTTGCCGACGTCCAGTTCACGCCGCCCCAAGGCGACTACCGGCTGCTGGTGCTGCGCCCCGACGTTTCGGTCGGATCGCTGACGACTGGCGGGATGGTCGAGCCGCGGGCCGACTGGACCGACCAGGCTCGTGCCAACATCATCGCCGCGCTGCAGGCGCAGCAGGGACAGCGCGGCGGCAAGCTCCAGATCCTTGAGCGCCGCAATCAGCTGACCGGCGCCAGCGAGCAGGAAGTCGCCGATTTCGAGCGGCTGTTCTACGCGGTCGGCAATTCGATCGTGATCCACAAATATTCGGGCGATTATTTGCCGACCAAGCGCGGCAAAGGCCTTGAATATACGCTGGGCGAGGATGCCGTTCGGCTCGGCCAAAAGACCGGCTACGATTATGCGCTGTTCCTCCACGCCGAGGATTCCGTCGCGTCGGGCGGGCGGATCGCGCTCGGTGTGCTCGGGCTCGCCGGCTGCATCGTCGGCTTTTGCGCGCCCAACATCGGTGGCGCGAGCCAGCTCGATTATGCCGGGCTGGTCGACCTCAAGACCGGCGAAGTGGTGTGGTTCAACGTCGTCCAGGCGGGCAGCCAGGTCCCGGGCATCGCGTTCGGCGACCTGCGCACTCCTGCGGGCGCGACACAGATGGTCGATCGGTTGCTCAACCGGATGAAGCCCGGGCTCGCGGTGCGCCGGGCGGCGGAGAAAAGCTGATGTGTGGCCGCTGCGCCGCGCTTAGCCGGCGGTCGTTGCTGGTCGGGGGCGGGGTCGCCGCGGCTTCGTTCGGCACCGGCCTCGCCCAGGCCCGCATCCTGCCGCAGGAAATGGTGCCCCTGGTCGGTGCCGGGTTCAAACCGACCGACAAGGACGAGCAGGGCATCTGGCAGCTGATGGACCGCGCCGAGGAGGAGATTTCGGGCTCCAACCTGTTGATCCAGGATCCGCAGCTGACCGGTTACCTGCGCGACCTGATCGGCCATGTCGGCGGGCCGGCGGCGAAAGATTTCCGCATCTATCTCGCCCACATTCCCGATTTCAACGCAATGATGTTTCCGACCGGATTCGCGGTCGTTTTCTCCGGTCTCCTGCTGCGCATGCGCAACGAGGCGCAGCTGGCCGGCGTAATTGCGCATGAGTCCGGTCATTTCCTGCGCCGTCATATGATCCGCAGCTGGCGCGATCAGCGACGCAAGACCGATATTTTCTCGATCGCCGCGATGGCAGCGGGCGTGGGTGGGGCGGCCGGGGGCGTCTATCTCGGAGACTATGTCCAGCTCGCCCAGCTCGGGACGATCCTGTCGCTGTTTCAATACAGCCGGACGATGGAGGCCGAAGCCGACGCCATGGGAGCGAAGCTGATCGCCCAAGCCGGCTACGCGCCGATTGAAATGGCCAACATCTGGCAGCAGCTGATCGGCGAGGAGGACGCCAGCGCCCGCTACCGCCGCAAGCGCCGCCGCCGCGGATCTTTGTTCGACACCCACCCGTCGTCGCAATCGCGCATGATCGATCTGCGCGCCGACGCCGCCGACGTGACCGAGCCGGGGCGGGCCTATGAGACTGGCCGCGAGCGCTATCTGTCGAAGATCGCCGGAATCCGGCCGACGCTGCTCGACGACCAGGTCAAGCTCAATGATCCGGGGGCGACCCAATATCTGATCGAGACGCTGGCGCAGGATGGGTGGAACGGCTTGCTCCGCTTCTACGAAGGCGAAGTCTGGCGGTTGCGCAACCGCAACGGCGACGATGTTCGGGCGGGCCAAAGCTATGCTGCCGCGGTCGCCTATCCGGACGCTCCGGCGGACGCCTGGCGCTGGCACGGCATAACCCTGATGAAGGCCGGCCGGACCGCCGAGGCCAAGACCGCCCTCACCCGCTATTTGACGATGAAGCCCGACGCTTCCGACGCCGCCTGGGTGCGGCAGACCATCGGCTGAAGGGACCAGCATGAACCGATATCTCGCCCGGCTCGCCATTCTCGCTCTTGGAGCAGTAGGGCTGTCGGCCTGTTCGAGCCTCGGCGCTGGGGAATATGGCTACAGTAGCTATGCGCTGGTCCGAGTTCACCGCGTCAATGTCGGCGATCAGTCGCTGTCGGTGGTCCCGCCGCGGCCGTGGAATCGGCACCGGTCGTTCTTGTGGTCGGACGTGCGCGATGTCGAGGACTGGACGCTCAACGGCCCCTATCTTGATGGGATCAGTTTCGTCAGCGGCCTCAAGAGCGGCGCCTATCTCATTCGCCAGAGCAAGCGCGCAGATCAGCAGGTCCCGAAATTCCGCTCGGACATGACTCCGCCGGAAATCGTTGCGATGCTTGAGACCCTGTATCGGGTGAAGGGCGGGGCAGTCGATTTCCGCACGCTGTCGCTCCAGCCGCGGCCATTCCTCGGCACCAACGGCTTCCAGCTCGATTACGAGCATCTCGACAGCGACGAATTATGGCGCAGGGGCCGCGCCGTCGGGGCGGTGATTAATGGCCAGCTCTATCTGATCCTCTACGACGCGGCGCGCTCACATTATTATGCGGCGGCGCTGCCGGACTTCGAATCGATCGTCGGCTCAGCGCAGTTGCGGCGTTAGCTCACCGGGGAAATCGGTCCCGGGGGCGGCGCCGTTCCCGGCGTCGTTGGGCTCGGAACGTCGATGTCGGGGGAGTGGACTGGTTGCTCCGGCTGAGGCTCGGTCGGTTGGCCGGGTTGGCTCGGCTCGGCGGGTGTTTCGGGCATTGGGGGTGGCTGTTGCATTGCTAAAATCTCCTTGCCACCCCAACGAACGGCGGCCGCTGCGGGTTGCCCGCCGCGCCATCCTTGCTATAGGCCCGCACCTCTTGGGCCGCGCGCGCGTGGCGGAATTGGTAGACGCGCTGGATTTAGGTTCCAGTATCGCAAGATGTGGGGGTTCGAGTCCCTCCGCGCGCACCATCACGCCGCGCAGTCTGTCCGTTGGGCAGACGAGCAGCGTGATCGCAGCTGCCGTTGAATTGGGATTTTGAACACGTGACCATCAAGACCGTCGAGACTGAGAACGAAGGCCTGAAGCGCGCCTTCATGCTGACCATCCCCGCCAAGGACATCGAAGCGCGGGTCGATCAGGAGGTGAAGCGGCTTGCGCCGCAGGTGCGCATGCCAGGCTTCCGCCCCGGCAAGGTGCCGCCGAACCTCATTCGCAAGATGCACGGCGACGCGCTTCAGCGCGATGCGCTGCAGGGCGCGGTCCAGGACGGCGTTCAACAATTGCTTGAGGAACAGAAGGTCCGCCCGGCGCTGCAGCCGCAGGTCGAGCTCGACGAAAAATACGAGCCTGGCAAGGATGCAGAAGTGCGCGTCCGGCTCGAGGCGCTGCCCGACGTGCCCGCGCCGAACATCGGTGACCTGGCGCTCGAGCGGCTGACCGTCGAGGCCGACGAAGCCGCGGTCGAGGCACAGCTCCAGCAACTCGCCTCGTCGGCGCAGAATTGGGTCGACACGCCCAAGGGTCACAAGGCCAAGACCGGCGATCTGGTCACGATCGATTATGACGGGTCGGTCGATGGCGTGTCGTTCGAGGGCGGCAAGGGTGAAGACATGGGGGTCCAGATCGGTTCGGGCCAGCTAATCCCCGGCTTCGAGGACCAGCTGATCGGCGCCAAGGCCGGCGACAAGCGCTCGCTCAATGTGACCTTCCCCGACGATTATCCGTCCGAAACGGTCAAGGGGAAGCCGGCGGTGTTCGCGGTCGTGGTCAAGGACGTTAAAACATCGGGCGAGACCAAGGTCGACGAGGAATTCGCCAAGGCGCTCGGGCTTCAGAGCCTCGAGCAGTTGCGCGGCCTTGTCCGCGATCAGCAGAGCCAGGAACTCAACGGCCTCACGCGCACCCACATGAAGCGCCAGTTGCTCGACCAACTCGCCGCGCGCCATGATTTCCCGGTGCCTGAATCGATGGTCGAGGCCGAATTCCAGAACATCATGAACCAGCTGCGCCACGAGGCCAGCCACGAGGAAGACCCCAAGGCTGCGCTCGAGGAAGTCGAGCGCGACGGGCCGGAGTACCGGCACATCGCCGAGCGCCGGGTGCGCCTCGGCCTGCTGCTGTCAGAGATTGGCGCCGCCAACGGCGTCGAAGTGACCGAGCAGGAAATGCGCAACCTTGTAGCGCAGGCTGCTTCACAATATCAGGGCAAGGACCGCGACGCGTTCCTGCGCTATATCCAGCAGGAGCCGATGGCCGCCGCCCAGCTGCGTGCGCCGCTTTACGAGGACAAGGTGGTCGACTTCCTGTTCTCCAAGGCCGAGATCACCGACCAGACGTCGACCCGCGCCCAGCTCGAAGCCGACCTCGAGAGCGAGGAGGGCCATGTGCACGGGCCCGATTGCGGTCACGATCATGCAACCAAGCCGAAGAAGGCGGCCGCGAAGAAGAGCAAGCCCGAGGCAAAAGCCAAGGCAGAGGCGCCGGCCAAGGGGCCGGTCGAGAGGGCGCCCGCCAAGCCGAAGCTGGCCAAGCCGCTCAAGGATGGGGCAGGCGCCAAGGCTCCGACCGCCAAGGCGGAGGTCAAGCCTGCGGCAAAGCAGGCTGCGGCGAAGAAGCCGATCAAAAAGGGTTGAGCGCGCGGGAGGTGATCTGCGCGGATCTCGACCTCGCGCTGAATGATCTGAAGCGGCAGGGCTATCGGCTCGACGTAATATATCCCGCGGACGAGCCGCACTCGGCAGTGTTGAGCCGCGGGAGCGAAAGCGTCCGCGTCACGACACGGCCGGACGCCCCGAGGCCTTCACCGAACTTGCCCGAGTTCAAGCCGGAGCTCCTGATCACCCGCGGCGGGACTTCGGGCGAGGGACGGGCCGGGATGCGCTATCGCGATTTGATTCCGGGGCGGCTCGGCGGGCGGTACGTTGCGTCGCACATCACTATCTCCGACGGTGGCCCGGTCGCCGACTGGGTGCATTTTCATCAGGTCGCGTTCCAGATGATTGCGGTTCGCCGGGGCTGGGTACGCGTGGTCTATGAGGACCAGGGCGAGCCGTTCGTGATGCATCCCGGCGACATGGTGCTCCAGCCCCCGCAAATCCGCCACCGCGTACTCGAAAGCTCGCCCGGCCTTGAGGTCGTGGAGATCGGTTGCCCAGCGCTTCATGAAACGCTGGCCGATCATGACCTGGCGCTGCCCAATAGCCGGATCGATCGCGAACGGTCGTTCGGTGGCCAAACCTTTCTGCGCCACGTCGCGGCCGGGGCCGCTGGTCCGACCGCAATGGCGGAAGCCACTCGAGGCTTGGCGAGTGTCCAGATCCTGTCGTCGCCGGCGGACTATCCGCCTCATGACGGTGATCTGGTGTTTGGGTTCGTGCTTGAAGGCCAGGCCGAGCTCGGTTTCGAAGGTAGTCATTCGTTGGAGCCGGCCGACGCCTTTGTTATTCCGCCCGGCCAGCCGTGGCAGATCACAGCCGCGTCGCCCGACTTGCGGTTGCTGCACGTGACGACCGCGCGCCTGGGCTAGCGATTGCGGCGCAATCGCCTCTATAGCCGTCGCATTATGTCCAGGGGGATGGTTTGACAGAGCCGAAACAGCCGCGCGTCGCCGTGCTTCTACCCTGCTACAATGAGGAAGCGGCGATTGCCGCGACCGTGGCGGGTTTTCGCAAGGCGCTGCCCGGCGCGACCGTGTACGTCTACGACAACAACAGCAGCGACCGCACGTGTGCGATCGCGGCCAAGGCGGGGGCGGTCGTCCGGACCGAGCGTCAGCAGGGCAAGGGACATGTCGTCCGGCGGATGTTCGCCGACGTCGACGCCGACATCTATGTGATGGCCGACGGCGATCTTACCTACGACCCCAAGGCTGCCCCGGCGATGGTCGCGATGCTCGCCGCCGAGCAGCTCGACATGATCGTTGGCACCCGCAAGCACGAAGCGAAGGAGGCCTACCGCGGCGGCCACGTGCTCGGGAACCGGATTTTCACCGGCTTGCTGTCCGGCCTGTTCGGACGCAGCTTCAGCGATATTTTCTCCGGCTATCGGGTATTCTCGCGCCGTTTCGTGAAGAGCTTCCCCGTGCTGTCGTCGGGGTTTGAGATCGAAACCGAAATCAGCGTTCATGCACTCGAACTGCGCATGCCGGTCGGTGAGGTCGAGACCGCTTATGCTTCGCGGCCCGAGGGCTCGCACTCGAAGCTGTCGACCTATTCGGACGGCTGGCGGATTCTGAAGACGATCGTCACACTCTACCGGATCGAGCGCCCGGTGCTGTTCTTCGGCTCGATCGGGGCGTTGCTCGTGGCGGCAGCGCTGTTGCTGGCAGTCCCGCTGGTGCTTACCTACCTCGATACCGGCCTGGTGCCGCGCTTCCCGACCGCGATTCTGGTCACTGGGATGATCATCGTCGCGGTGCTGTGTTTCTTCGCCGGTTTGATCCTCGATACGGTCACGCGCGGCCGTCGTGAAGTCCGCCGGCTCGCCTATCTGGCGCAACCCGCCCCCTGAGGGTGAGTTACTTTTATGCATCACTCGGCAGGAATTGTGTCGAGTCGGTTACAGAAGCGGCTTCCTCCCCGACAAGCCTGTAGGTTACTGCTGTTTCCGATACCTCGTCGAAGGCGGGGGGACAAAGGGGAGCAGACATGATCGGCATTAACACGGCACTTCGCTCGGGCGTAGCTCTGGCGGCGATGATCGGCGGCACCACCGCGGCACAGGCTCAAAGTCCTCAGCCGCCAGCCGACGTCACCCAGGCGCCAGCGACAGCCACTCCGATACAGGCGACGCCGCAGGGTGACATCGTGATCACCGGGTCGCGCATCCGCCGCAATCCGCTCGACCTCGATGCGCCGCGCGTATTCCTCGACCAGCAGGACATTCAGAAGACGGGTTTGAGCTCGATCAACGACGTGCTGCAGCGCCTGCCTAGTTCGGGCGGCGGCCTCAACGGCAAATTCAACAACTCGGGCAACCTCGGCAACCCGCCGGACGGCGGTGGCGTCGGAGCGGGTTCGGCAGAAATAGACCTGCGCTACCTCGGTTCGCGCCGCACGCTTGTCCTCGTCGATGGCCTGCGCTTCGTCCCTGGCGCATCGGCTAGCGGTGTTCCCGCCTCGATCGACCTCAATACCATTCCGGAAAGCATGATCGAGCGCGTCGAAGTACTCCAGGACGGCGCGTCCGCGGTCTATGGCTCGGACGCGATCGCTGGTGTGGTCAACATCATCACCAAGCAGCACCAGAAGGGCCTCGCGCTCTCGGCGCAATATGGCCAGTATCAGCAGAGCGACGGCAAGACCCAGAACTACCAGATCAGTTGGGGCAACGGTGACAACCACCGGTTGTCGGTGGTTGTTGGCGGCAACTATGTGAAGCAGGGAGCAGTCAGCTCCGGCGACCGCGCGTTGTCGCGCTTCCCGGCGCCCTACGGCACGTCCTGCGCCGACGGCGGCTGTTCGGGGACGCCTATCATGGGCCGCTTCGGCGTGCTGCGGGATCCTTCACTGCCGGAAGATGAGGGCTGCACCGATCCGCTCACCTGTTTTCCGGTTGTTCCGGCGACCAATCCCTTCCTCGATCTGACGCTGAACAATCCGGTGCTGGTCGGCGCGCCGAATTACGATCCGTTGAATCCGACCGGTCCTGGTAGCGATTTCCATGACTTCGGTACGGCGGACCGGTTCAACTTTGCGCCGTACAATTATTTCCAGATCCCGCTCGATCGTTACGGCCTGTTCGCCAATTTCAAATATGAACTGGCGGACAATCTGCACTTCAGCGTCAAGGGCATGTGGAACGAGCGCAAGTCGAAGAACCAGGCGGCTCCGCTGCCGTTCGGAATCGGCGCGGCGTGCGGCTGCACGCCGGTCCTCGACAGCATCGATGTCGACGTCAGCAATCCGTTTAATCCGTACGGCGTCACGCTCGACAGCACCAACATGCAGTTCATCGCGCGCCGGTTCATCGAGGGCGGACCGCGTCGCTTCTCGCAGAAGGTCGACACGTCCTATCTCACCGCGATGTTCGACGGCAGTTTCCATGTTGGTGAGCGTGAATGGTTCTGGGACGTGAACGGGGTATACGGTCACAATCAGGCCAAGCAGCGGATGCTCGGCAATATCAACGCCGACCACCTGCGCCAGGCGCTCGGCCCGGTCGGGGCCTGCACCGGACTTCCTGGCAATGACGGCGTCGGGATTTGTACCCCGTTCAATATCTTCGGCGGTGCGGGATCGATCACGCCCGACATGATCGACTTCGTGACGTTCATCCAGAACGACAGCAGCAAGCAGGATTTGTATGACGCCACGGCGAACGTCTCCGGCGAATTGTTCGACCTGCCTGGCGGTCCGCTTGGTGTTGCGGTGGGCGCGGAATATCGCGAACTGAGCGGTCGCTTCGACCCAGACCCTGTCGTCCAGGCCGGCTTCAGCTCGGACATCCCGGCGGCCCACACCGGTGGTGGCCTCCATTCAACCGAAGTCTATGCCGAAATCAACGCGCCGGTCCTGAAGGACATTCCGGCGATCGCTTTGCTCGAACTGAGCGGCGCGGTGCGCTATTCCAAGTATAAGACGGAGCCGGAAGCCGGCCATCTGGCGACCAGCTTCTCGCATACGACGTGGAAGGGATCGGCCAATTGGAAACCGATCAAGGATCTGCGCTTCCGAGCCTCCTATGCCCAAGGATTCCGGGCACCGTCGATCGGTGAGTTCTTCGGCAGCTTGTCGCGGTTCGACCAGACGCTCGCTGATCCATGTTCGAACGACAACACGGCGGCCGACAGCTTCAACAACAGTGCGACGGTCAAGGCCAATTGTATTGCCCACGGCGTGCCTGCCGGCGGTACCTACGTGCAAACCAACCCGCAGATTTCGGTCGCGGTTGGGGGCAACGAGAACCTCAAGCCGGAAACCTCGAAGAGCTGGATCTTCGGCGGCGTTTACAGCCCGTCGTTCCTGCCGGGCCTGTCGATCGAAGCCAATCATTACAACGTCAAGATCAAGGGTGCGATCCAGCCGGTCGACGCGGCGTTCACGCTCAACAATTGCGAGGTCAACAATGACCCACTCGCCTGCTCGTTGGTCACGCGCGTCGGCGGCACACTGACGAACGTCGCGGGCATTCTCGGTAACATTGCCGGGATCAAGACCAAGGGAATCGACGTCAACCTCGCCTACCGCAGCCGTAAGACCTCGATGGGCAGATTCGGCCTGACCTGGAACAATACGTTCCTGCGGAATTACGACGTGATCGTCCCGATCACCGGTGGCACCCAGGTCATCAGCCGCGAAGGCACCGAGCAGGGTAGTCCTTCCCAAGGCTTCCCCAAATGGAAGTCGATCGGCGTACTCGACTGGGATCTGGCGAATTTCGGCGCCAGCTTGACTGGTCGTTACATCTCGAAGCTGCGCGAAACCGCGGCCTCGGGCGGCGGCAACGTAATGAACAAAAAGTTCTACACGGACCTGCAGCTGCGCTGGAGCCCGAGTTGGCTCAACCACCAGTTCGGCTTCGCGGTCGGCGCTAACAATCTGCTCAACACGAAGGCGCCCGGCTGCTTCAGCTGCGATCTCAACAACTTCGACCCGACCATGTACGACGTGCCAGGCCGGTTCTATTACATCCGCGCCGGCGTGAAGCTCTAAGCTTCATCTCTGCGCCATTTCGGGGCGGTTCGGCGATGCCGGGCCGCCCCTTCTTTTATCCGGCGCTTGAACCTTTGCCCGATCCGCCCGATGTAGGCTGGCGCCACCAACAAAGGATCCGTTTTCCGTGACCGACCATCAGGACATCGTCTCTCAGCTCGTTCCCATCGTTATCGAACAGTCCAACCGGGGCGAGCGCAGCTTCGACATTTATTCGCGGCTGCTGCGTGAGCGGATCGTGTTCATTACCGGCGCGATCGAGGACCATATGGCGTCGCTCGTCACCGCCCAGTTGCTCTTCCTCGAGTCCGAGAACCCGAAGAAGGACATCTTCATGTACATCAACTCGCCGGGCGGCGTGGTCACCGCCGGTCTCGCGATCCACGATACGATGCAATACATCCGGCCCAAGATCAGCACCGTGTGCATCGGTCAGGCAGCATCGATGGGCAGCTTCCTGCTCGCGGCGGGTGAGCCGGGCTTGCGGGTTGCGCTGACCAACAGCCGGATCATGGTCCACCAGCCATCGGGCGGCGCCCAGGGCATGGCCTCGGATATCGAAATCCAGGCGCGCGAGATTCTGCGCATGCGCCAGCGGCTCAACGAGCTTTACGCGAAGTACACCGGCCAGAAGATCGAGGCGATCGAGATCGCGATGGACCGCGACAAGTTCCTCGAGGCCGACGAAGCCAAGGAATTCGGGATCATCGATGAGGTGTTCGGCACCCGTCCGCCCGCGGGCGAGGATGGCGGCACCGGCGCCGGGGACGTCACGCCGGCCTAACGGGACTATTCGGGGGAGGGGACGATCGGAATTTTCGGCCGAGCGGCAGTCGCAGGCGCAGCGTTGCTCTTATGCAGCGCGGTGTCCGCCGAGACGGTGGACGTTCACGCCGGGCGATTGATCGATCCGGGAAGCGCCAAGGTGCTAACCGACCAGCGCGTGCGTATCGTCGATGGCAGGATCGCCACGATCGCCCCATGGCGCACGGGCGACGGCCCGGCGGCGGTCGACTGGACGGGCTTCACCGTCCTACCCGGGCTGATCGATCTCCACACCCACCTTGCCGACGGCGCGATCGACATTACCGAGAGCGATCCGGCGGCGCCGCTGAAGAGGAGCGAGGCGCGAACGATCCTCCGGGGTGTCGTGGCCGCGCGGCTGGAGTTGCGCAGCGGATTCACCACGGTGCGCGATGTCGGCGTCTATCGCGGTCTGACCGATATCGCGCTGCGTGATTCGATCAATGCCGGCGAAGTCGAAGGCCCGCGGATGTGGGTTGCCGGTGGCTATATCACGACGCCGGGCGGCGGTGGCGAGATCGACGCGCTCGCGCCCGATATCCCGCTGCCCGAGACCTTCCGCATCGGCGAGGTCCACAATGCCTCGGAGGCGCGCGACCGGGCGCGTTACTTGCTTGATCACGGGGCCGACTTCATCAAGCTGATTGCGACCGGCGCGGTGCTCGCGCTCGGCAGCGAGCCTGGCGCGCTCGAACTGTCGCCGGAAGAGATGCAGGCGGCGTGCGACGAGGCCAAGCTACGCGGTAGTTACTGCATCGCGCACGCCCATGGCGCCGAGGGCATCAAGGCTGCGATCCGCGCTGGGGCGCGGACGATTGAACATGCGAGCTATCTCGACGCCGAAGGGATTGCGCTGGCCAAGGCGCGCGGCGTGTGGCTCGACATGGATATTTACAACGGCGACTGGATCAACGACGTCGGGGTCAAGCAGGGCTGGCCGGCCGAATATCTGCGCAAGAATATCGAAACGACCGACGTTCAGCGGCGCGGCTTCGCCGCGGCGGTGAAGGCGGGGGTGAAACTGACCTTCGGGACCGATGCGGGTGTCTACATGTACGGCCTCGGGGCTCGCCAGTTCGCCTACATGGTGCGCTACGGGATGACGCCGATGCAGGCGATCCAGGCGGCAACCAGCGAGGCGGCGCGGGCGCTCGGCAAGGACGGCCAGGTCGGCAGCCTCGCCCCCGGCGCGTACGGCGACCTGGTCGCGGTCAAGGGCGATCCGCTGACCGACATCCGCGTCCTCGAGCATGTCGAAGGGGTGATCAAGGGCGGCCAGATCGTCCGCTGATTGGCCAGTGATCGCTTTTCAATGACTTTGAACTTGCTAGACTGAGCGCGCCGGATTGCATTGATTTCGAGGGGGCGTGCGTGCGTTTATGGTGTGTGCCGGTCGTGGCGCTGGCGTTGACTGGGGCAAATGCGGAGGGGTTCGAAAGCAAACCCGTGACAACCGAACAGGCGTCGGTCCCCGATGACGCCGAGGCGATTCTCAAGCAGTATTTTGATCAGCTATATGACCACCACTACGACCAAGCGCTCGCCCTGGCGTCGCAGCTTCATCCCGATCCGGACAACAAGACCGGAACCGCAATTGTGGCCGGGCTCCGCGCGAGCGCGTTCCTCGGACTCAAACGAGACTCCGAAGCAAAAAGGCTGATCGCCGAAGCTGAGCGGCTCGCGCCGCAGGAGTCGTTCCCAACGACCACTATCCTTCAGGGCAGCCTGATCGCCGATCGGTTCGAGTTTGCGGCCGACGCACTCGACCGGCTCATCGCGAGATTTCCCGATATCGCGCGCGAGCAGCCGGTGCAGCTCGTCGGTTATTTCCTGCGGCACGAGCCGGATGGCCAGGAGCAGCGCAACGACGACCGTCGGGTGGCGCTCGCTCGCATCGGGTTTGGCGGCAGCGCCGACGGGGATTGGCTAGCCGCCGGCGCCATCGACATTCTGGCTAAGCGAGGTGACCTTACCGGAGCAGCTGCTCTCCTGCCTTACGTCGACGATCCCCAAACGATCGAGAACATGTTGGTCCAGAAGCGCTATTCGGCATTGTGGCCGAAAGTTGAGGACCGCGCCGGGTTGCATCTGACCAAGGTCCGCGTCTCGTCCGTGGCAAGCGCCGAGCAGGACTATTTGAAAGCGCCCGAAGACCACGAGAAGCTAAAAGTTTATATCAACGCTCTGCGCCGTGCAGGCCGGCTGAACGACGCCATTGCTTTGCGTTCCAAGCTCCCCGCGACGAATGAAGCGATCGCCAAGTCTGACGAGGATTCAGCCTGGTCAATCAACGATGTCGCGCTGGCCCTCCATGAGGCGGGCCGCGCGGACGACGCCGATCAGATGTTTGCGATGCTCAACGAAGTGCCGATGGAAAAGGCCGGGTGGCGGGTGAGCATGATCATCAATCGGCTCGAGCTGTTGGTGGCCGACGGAAAGTTCGACAAGGCTGCGATATTGCTCGACGCGACCGAGTCGTCAGCCAAGGTGGACGGCAGCGAATATGCTCAGCAGCTCGTTCGGCGACTCAAATTTTGCACGCTGAGTTCACTCGGCCGGAAGGCTGAAGCGGCGAAGGTTCGCCCCGACATGCTGGCCCATGCCAAGGATGCGCCGCAACCGACCGTCGAGGGGTTGCTGTGCGCGGGAGAGATCGACCAGGCCGAGCAGCTAACGATGCAGACGCTCAACGACCCCAAAGCTGCTCCGGCCAAGAAACGGACATTCGAGGAGGATTTTGTGCGAGCCCTTCAGCCAGTGCCGCTGACGAGCGACGACCCGTCGGTCTGGGTGAACAGTTTGACGGCGCTTAAGGGTCGCCCGGCGATCGCGGCCGCCTACCACCGCCTCGGTCGCGACATGCCGGCCGAATATCTGGCGACAAAGGCCAAATAACAATTCTTTGTTCTTCTCTTGTTCTCCTAGAACATATCAGATACAGACTGTCTCCACCGGCGGGGCTTGGCCGCCATGCCAGGCGGAATGACCGCTTGCATTGACGAGGGAGACAGGGTCATGGCAGCGCAGCTCAAAGTCATTGGAAGCGAAGTGGAAAGCCCCCGCATGGACCGCCAGAAAGCGCTAGAAGCAGCGCTCGCGCAGATCGACCGCGCGTTCGGCAAGGGCTCGGCGATGAAGCTCGGCAGCCGCGAGAAAATGGAGATCGAGACGGTCTCGACCGGCAGCCTCGGGCTCGACATCGCGCTCGGCGTCGGCGGCCTGCCGCGCGGCCGGGTGATCGAGATTTACGGGCCCGAGAGTTCGGGCAAGACGACGCTTGCGCTGCACGCCATCGCCGAGGCGCAGAAGGTCGGCGGAACCGCCGCCTTCGTCGATGCCGAGCATGCGCTCGATCCGGGCTACGCCAAGAAGCTCGGGGTCAACATCGACGAGCTGATCGTGTCGCAGCCCGACACCGGTGAGCAAGCGCTTGAGATCGTCGATACGTTGGTGCGTTCCAATGCGGTCGACGTGCTGGTGATTGATTCGGTCGCCGCGCTGGTGCCGCGGGCCGAGATCGAGGGCGAGATGGGCGACAGCCACGTCGGCCTCCAGGCGCGGCTGATGAGCCAGGCGCTGCGCAAGCTGACCGGGTCGATCAGCCGCTCGCGCTGCACCGTCATCTTCATCAACCAGGTGCGGATGAAGATCGGCGTGATGTACGGTAATCCCGAAACCACGACCGGCGGCAACGCGCTCAAATTCTACGCCTCGGTCCGCCTCGACATTCGCCGCACCGGCCAGATCAAGGACCGTGATGATATCGTTGGCAACACGACGCGGGTCAAAGTGGTCAAGAACAAGGTCGCGCCGCCGTTCAAGCAGGTCGAATTCGACATCATGTACGGCGAGGGCATTTCCAAGGTCGGTGAGATCCTCGATCTCGGGGTCAAGGCCGGGCTGGTCGAGAAGTCGGGCGCGTGGTTCAGCTATGACAGCGTGCGGGTCGGTCAGGGCCGCGAGAACGCCAAGGTCTACCTCAAGGAAAATCCCGACGTCGCGCAGCGGATCGAAAATGCGATCCGCGGGCGGACCGAGGAAGTCGGCGAGGCGCTGATGGTTGGGTCCGGTCCGGACGACGGCGACGAAGTCGCGGCCGAATAGTGCTTAGGCCTCGGGCGGGATCGGCGCGAACAGCCGTCTCGGCTCGGTGAGGACGATCGCGACGAAGCCAAACGCGGTGCAGATCGCGGTGCCGACGACGAACGGCGTTGCGGTCCCGTCGAAGCGCTGACCGATGAAGAAACCGATCGCGGCCGCGCCGAGCGTCGAAATGACTCCCTGAACCGACGACGCGGTGCCCGCGATCGGCGCCATGTGCTCCATCGCCAGTGTACTGAGATTGGACGAGGCGAGCGCGAAGCAGCACATGGTCAATCCCTGGAGCACGACGAAGCTGGCCAAAGTCTCACCGCCGACGAGCGCCAGGACGGCATGGATCGCGCTGATCGCGACCAAAGCGGCGGCGGCCGAATGACCGACGCGCCGCAAGCCGAAGCGGCCGACGATGCGGCTGTTGGTCCACGACGCAAAGGCCATCGGCGCGGCGATCGCGGCGAACACCAGCCCGATGAAGCGGGCTTCGTGGAACGCGTCGAACACGATCTGCTGGATCGAGGAAATGTAGGCGACCAGCGCCGAAAAGATGATTGTGACCGCAATGGTGTAGCCGCGTGACTGCGGCTCGCGGACGGTGGCGGCAATCGCGCCGAACATCTCGCGCGGGTTGAGCGAGCGACGATATTCGGGGTGCAGGGTCTCGGGCAGCCGCCACGTCGACCACGCCAGCATGATTAGCGCATAGCCGCCGAGGACGAGGAAGATCACCCGCCACGACGCGACCAGCAGGATCGCCTGGCCGATGTTGGGCGCGAGCACCGGGACCAGCATGAAGACCATGAACACCAGGCTCATCACCCGCGCCATCGCTTCGGCTTCGAACAGGTCGCGGACCATGGCGACGACGAGGACGCGGGTGACCGCGGCCGACGCGCCCATCGCGATCCGGCCGGCGATCAGCAGCGGAAAGCTTCCCGCG
>Ga0207711_10000428_pt1 | contig 44126 bp, 49 predicted proteins | sample KBSS34metaG_FD_184401 | JGI IMG/M metagenome (GOLD analysis project Ga0207711, IMG submission 184401) | Switchgrass rhizosphere microbial communities from Kellogg Biological Station, Michigan, USA - KBS S3-4 metaG (SPAdes) (version 2) | ecosystem: Host-associated > Plants > Roots > Rhizosphere... | reverse complement strand
TGATCGGTCGACTCGCAGATTTCCTGAATAGTTGACCTGGCCCCAGATCCGGACGCGGAGTTCATCATCCGGGCCGAGAACGTAGTCGGCAGTAACCGGAGTCAGATTGCTGGGAGCGAATGTCGAGGGGACATCGCGAAAGAGAGTCGTCCCATAGACGGGCAGTATCTGACCAGTCGTCGCCGCTACGAATTTCTGAAACTCTGTAAGCGGTTCTGGCGGCAAAATTTTATTCTGGGTGTTTCTTTGTTCCCTCGAAGGTCCGCCGATTGCGGCATTTTCTCCAGGATTGGCAATTGAATTCGGGCGGGTTTGGGTTTCGTTCTGGAAGTCGGGGAACTGTTGGCGTGGCGAAGATTGGCACCCTGTGCTGCCATCGGCGAAAGAAGTTGGAGATGATCCGTCCGGACATAGTCCCGGCGATGTCTGCTGGCCATAGATAGAGTCACTCGTCGATTGGGTTTGAGTCTGAAGCGGGTCCTGGGAATAAAGCGACGGAGCGAATGCTGTCAGCAGAAATGCGCAGGTAAGGGGGAAACGTCTATTCATCGCATGCGTTTCGTTTCTTGAAATCCTTGGTCTACAGCTTGTGATAGAGAAACTTGGCCCTGCCTGAGAACTGTACGTTGCAGCCTGCCTGAACTCGGCATCAACAGTGTACCCGAACCTGTCACCAGATACCTGGTGCTGCAAGCAGAAGGGCTCTGCGTTGTGTCCTTACGTCAGTCCACGGGCAGAAGACAGAAGGTTTTCATTGGCGGGAGCTACCGTGCTCCCACCCGCTTAAGGACTGCAGGAACGGTCCGAAAAAGTATAGCCATATCTTTGCGCAGGCTCCAGTTCTGCACGTAAAACGCATCGAGTTCCGCGCGGGTTTTAAAACTGACATTACTGCGGCCTGAGACTTGCCAGAGTCCCGACATGCCCGGCGCTGCAGCAAGGTAAAACTCCTGTAGATGCGCGTACATCGGTACCTCGGCTTCGATGACTGGCCGGGGCCCTACAAGCGACATATCTCCCAGGAGAACATTAAGCACCTGCGGAATCTCATCAAGGCTCCAGCGGCGCAGAAAATCACCCACCGGAGTGATGCTCGGATTTCTGTGGTGCTTGTGGATTCTCCAGTGCAATACTGCTCCACCTGAGCTTTCAATTTTGATCGACGACTCCCGCTCTGTCGCTTCGGACATGGAACGAAACTTCCAAATCTTAAATAAGCGTCCGCCCCGTCCGACGCGTAACTCGCGATAGAAGATTGGCCCTTTCGAGGTAAGAGCTATCGCGGCGCCGATAATCAGGCTCGGAACCAGCGCAACCCCTAGCATTGCCGAAGCTCCGACAATATCGATAAGACGCTTAACTAACCGATATCTCCAGGAAAGAATCGGCTGAACGGCAGAAGCCAGAATGAGTTGAGGAGCCGCATAGATTGCTTCATACGTGCGTTCTTGAATTTCACTTTCGTCGCTGCAGCCAGCATAAATCCGAGACTCCGCAGTTGCCATTCATCCCTCAGCACGAGAAATAGTTTGTTAGGTTCGAGTAGACACAACTCTGCGACCGCAAGCCCTCTTGCTAAAGGCAGTAAGCTACATGACTTTCAAGGCAAGCTAGCCGTACGCATAACTCTCAGACAGACTTCGAGAATTATGCAAATTGTACACGAAGGACTTCCTGCTGCCACAGCATACTTTTGACGATGGACGCGCAATTTAGTCAGCAGTGTTTAAAGATCGCTGATTTTTCCGGCAATCTCGTTTACCACCTCACTGTTACGGGACGGTGACTTGCATGTGCGTCCTCGCTTTATCCTTCATCTAGCTTGGAATGCGGAGGATTGGAATAGGTTGGCTGATCGCCGGAATTCCTGAATGCGCGTCTTCGCCCGGTTATCCATCGAAAGGAAATTTATAAGGATTTTATAAAGACAAGCGTATGTCTTAATGGCGAAGCCAACCTGACTTTTGTCGTTCTTCCCCCGGAATTCTGCAGGGGAAGACGCCGCAGAAAGCCCAAATCCCGCTGCTCATCCAGAAGGCGGTTTTGTGGAATTATTCTTGTCGGGTCGGATAGTCGTAATCGTTCTATGGTGGAGGCGGCGGGAGTCGAACCCGCGTCCGAAATCGTAGTCAGCCGAGAGACTCCATGCGTAGTCTATTCAGTAAATTCGCTTCACCCGCTCAGAATAGACAAGAAACGAATGAAGCTAGTCCGATGATCTTGTCATTCCCACACGGACCGAGCGGGAACAACCAGCCTGCTGTGCGACGCCCGCTCTCAGCCCACAGGCAAAGATGAGGAGGACGGCTGCCTATTTAATTAAGCAGCAAGTGCCAGATTGTTGTTGGCAATTGTGTTTTTGTAAGCGATTACGGGTGCCCACACCCCGGCATGCCTCTCTGCCGCATCCGATCCCGTCGAAACCGTGACGCCCCCACTTGGGTGAGACCATCAGCCGGGCCGAATGGCTCGTGCTGCATGAATCTATTGTACGCCTAATGATCTGGAATTCCTTGAAGGGAGAAGAATAGCCAAGGGGTAATCACTTTTCGGCCTGAATCGCATTTTCCAGCCGATGCGTATCTGACCGGAATCAGACCAGAGGGCGGCGCCCCGATGAATTATGGAATCCCTCTCCTCTTATGTGCCGCGATGACAATTCTTGGCGAGGGTCACGGGCTTTACTGATTCTCCAGTGGGATACTCTCATACTCATGCCGGCTGATTGCTGCACGGATCTGAGCCGGGGTCTTGCCCAGCTTGGTCTGCTGGTAGGCAAATAGTCCTTCTTTGGCACAGGTGGAACATTCAGCCCCGTGCAGGCCTTCAAAGCAACTGCGCAGACTGGTATGGCCTAGTCCACGATCGCAGCGGCAGTTGCACGGCAACTGATAGAGCACGCCGGAAACCTTCGCCGCCTGCTGGTAGGCATGAACTTGCCATGGGTAACGGAAATTGTCGCCGGTCAGTTTAGCTCCGCTAAGGATGGGCGGCAAAGAACTGACTTTCAGGGGAGCTGACGGGTGGTACGCCGGAATTTCGTCAGCCGGATTTGCCCACTGAGCGTAGCTGATACCGGTCGCTGCTGCGAGAACAAGTGCCGCGGTCCAGCGGCGGGCATTTCCAATCTGCATAACCAATCCTCGTCCTTATTTTAGCCTCAATTGCTGCAAACAAAAAAAGGCGCCACGAACGGTTTTCTGTTCGTGGCGGGAGGCCAGTGACGCAACTTACTTGCTGAGAAAGACAGGAGACTCACTACTGTCGCCATCAGCAATATCTACACCTTACTATAGATTCGGAAGAATGCAAATACAAAAATCAACATATTTTTGCCGGCTGCTATTCAAAAGGGAACAAGGCTTTGTCACGGTTATTCGGCTAAAATCACTACCGTCACGTTGATCCATACAATCATTGATTTGAGAAGGCCTATGTCAAAACAAAGAAAAGAAGATGTTTATGAACCAGAGCAATCGGAAAATCCCACCCCGTCCAAACTCCTGAGGCTGGGTTTGCTTTCTGTTTCTTCGGCGGTAATTGGTGGTCTCGCGGCGGCTTGGTGGTATCGAAAAACTTTGACAAAACTCCAAAATCCCATAATCCGAGAAGATATACAGAAATCAGAATCCCAAAATGGTCCGGTAGACCACTCCTATTTTTGAGATTCGGCATTTTCTGGACGGAAACGGCCTGATTGCTTATAGCATTCTGCCGATTTCGGCGGCCAGAGAAAAGTCCTTCTCCGTAATTCCACCGGCGTCGTGGCTTGAAAGCGCGAGTTTCACCTTGTTGTATCGAATGTCGATGTCTGGGTGGTGGCCGGCCCGCTCCGCCAGGGCGGCAACTGAGTTGATAAAACTCATTGCCTCCCGGAAATCGGAGAAAGAAAACGTGCGCGTCAGGGATCCCTCACTCAATTCCCAACCGGGAAGCCGCGTGAGTTCCTGCGTTAATTCAGTCGGCGTGAGTACCGGCATTGTCAGCTCCTTAAAAAGACTGCGATGCGATGTAAACTGTCCCGCGCGTTAACGGCTTGGTGTAGTTTCCTCTTCGACTCCGAGGGGTGCAAATGGAGGAGTTGTCCCCGAGATTTCCGAACGCAGCTCGATCCAAAGCTCGTTGGGAATCTTGAGGAAGACTTCTACCACCGCTGGATCGAACTGGGTTCCGGAACAGCGCAGAATTTCGAGCCTGGCCACGTCGAAGCTCTTGGCGCCGCGGTAGGGACGGTCGCTGGTGATGGCGTCAAGCGTATCGGCAATGGCAAATATGCGCGCCCCGATAGGAATGGCGTTTCCGCGCAAGCCGCGCGGGTATCCTCGACCGTCGTAGTGCTCTTGGTGCGCGTAAACAATCTCCGCCGCTTCATTCAAAAAGGGTATCTTGCGCAGAATGTGATAACCCCGCTCGCAGTGCTCCCGCATCAAGTTCATCCAGGGTAAGCTTGCCTGGCTTACGCAGAATTGCATCGGGAATGGCCATCTTTCCAATGTCATGCAGAAAAGCGCCGCGCGCGATGACTTTGATTCCATCCGAGCCGATTCCCATTGCCCGGGCCAGCGCAATGGTATAGGCGGTCACTCGCTTTGAATGTCCTTCGGTCTCTGAATCCTTCAAATCCAGTGCATCCCCGAGAGCCTCGAGAGTAATGTCGTAGGAGCGTTCCAGGTCAATGATCGCCTGATGCAGTAATTCCGTGCGCGCCTGTACTATCTGCTCCAGATTCTGCTGATAGCTTTCGTTTTCTCGTAGAGTTTTGCGGTGATCGAGCGCCCGCCGAACGGTGGCCAGCAACTGGTCGCGTTCAAAGGGCTTCAGCAGGTAGTCGTAGGCACCCTTGCGCATGGCGCTGATGGCCACACTGATGTCCTGGATCGCCGTGACCATGACTACGGGTGTCTGCGGTTGATCGATATGCAACCGCTCCAGCAGGCCCAGCCCATTGCCGTCGCGCATGACCATGTCCGTCAGAACCAGGTCGAATTGCTGACGTTCGATCAGTTCAATAGCTTCAGAACTGCTGGAAGCCTGCGTGGTCAGGTAATTCTGTCTGTCCAGCGTGGCCCCGAGCATGGCGCGTACATGAGGCTCGTCGTCGACAATTAGAATACGTGCAGGTGTCCCCATACGCCCCCTCCCGGCTAAGCCCGCTGGTTCTCAGGCATGCGGCGTGTTCTATACCCATCCGACTCCGGCCGCCCAACCCGGAAAGTGCTGTGACGTAAACCGAAAAGCGTAGCCGGCACGTCTCCCCCTATTGAAAGCCAAACCGGCCTCGAAAGCAACTTTTTTGGGCGTCTGCTCGATCACTCGCACTGCTTTTTCAGCCGGGCACGTTTACCCGCAGCCCATCCTTCTTTGGTGATCTGGCGGCTGCGTCCTACTGCCAGGGCATCTGCGGGAACCTCGCGTGTGATGCATGATCCGGCTCCGATGTAGGCTCCGTCTCCGATTGCAATCGGGGCAACCAGCGTGGAATCGCTGCCCACAAAAACGCCCTCGCCGATCACGGTCATATGCTTGTTGACCCCATCATAGTTGCAGGTGATCACTCCGGCGCCAATATTTGTGCCCGCACCAATCATCGCATCGCCCAGATACGTCAGGTGACTTGCCTTGGCTCCTTTGCCGAGACGCGCTTTCTTCGTCTCAACAAAGTTTCCTACATGCGCATCCTCGCCGATTTCGCTTCCGGGCCGCAGGTGCGCAAATGGCCCAATCTTAGCCCCGGTATCGATAGACGAATCCGTAATCACGCAACTCTGCCGAATCAGCACGCCATCGGCGATCGTCGAATTTTCAATCACTGTGTTCGACCGAATCAGGCAATCCGCACCGATACGCGTGCGTCCCAGCAGTTGCACGTAGGGTTCAATGACCGTATCTGCCTCCACTTCCACGTCGGCGTCGATCACGCTTGTCTCCGGGGAAAAGATCGTAACCCCGCGCGCCATCAGTTTTTGAGCAGTTTTGCTCCGCAATACAGAATCCAGAGCTACTAACTCAGCGATCGTATTGGCTCCCAAGACCTCGCCTGCATCGGACGCTTCAACGGCAGTTACAACTTGTCCTTCACGGATGAAGATTCCAGCCAGGTCAGTCAGATAATACTCACCGTTGTTGTCGTTCGGAATGATCCGCTTCAAGTGCGCAATCAGAGGTTTTGTTTGAAACACATAAATTCCCGTATTAATCTCAGGAATCGCCAATTGCTCCGAAGTCAGGGATTTCTGTTCCACGATTGCTTCAACTTCAAGAGCATTCTCACTCCTTCGGCGAACAATTCTGCCATAGCCAAACGGATTCTCCGGTTGCGCAGTAAGAATCGTCATCGCTGAGCCAAGATGGTGGTAATCCAACAGCATCTTCAATGTTTCGGTCTGAATCAACGGCACATCGCCCGAGAGCACCAGCACGTCGTCATACCCGGCAATGGCCTGCTCCGCGCACTGGATCGCATGGCCGGTACCCAACTGCTCCGCCTGCAGCACAAACTTCACGCCCAGCCCGGCCACGGCAGCTTCAACCTTCTCCGCCTGGTGGCCCACCACCACAAAAATATTCGCTGGAGAAACTATCGTGCCTGCTGCCGCGATCACATGCGCCAGCAGCGGCTTGCCGCCTATCGTATGCAGCACCTTGGGCCGTTGCGATTTGAGCCGTGTGCCTTTTCCCGCCGCCATGATTACAATCGCCAGACTCATCGTGTTTGCCTCACAGCCCGTCTTTTCCTGTTATGCATCGAATCTCCCAGGGCGACAGCGCCGCCTCCTACGAAACTATGCGGGACGTACTCGGGAGTCAATTCCGTACCGGTTTCCCCTCCCATGAACTACACGGAGGCGGTCTTCGTATCATCTACCTCAGGAGACGCACATGCGCCGATGGGTCTATTGGCTGGTTAGTATTCTCGGGGTTATCGTAGTCCTCGCGGCCTGCGCTATATCGATCCTGGTCTTCTGGCCGCGCCGCGTGGCTCATCCGCCTTTGCGTCTCACGCAGGGAACACTGGCCATTCAACATGCGCGTATCTATACCTCGCCTACCGATCCGGCCATCTCCGATGGCACGATCGTTCTTCAGGATGGACGCATCCTCGCTATCGGAACTGGCGTCGCGATACCCGCTGGAGCGGCCATCGTTCCTTGCGATCACTGCACCGTCACTGCCGGCTTCTGGAACGCTCATGTCCATTTCACTGAGCCCAAATGGACGGCCTCCAACTGGAAATCCAGCGCCACGCTCGATGCGCAGTTGGCCGACATGCTCACCAGCCGTGGTTTTACGACAGTGGTCGATACAGGCTCGAACCTCATCGATACTCTGGCCCTGCGCCGCCGCATCGAGTCTACAGAACTTAAAGGTCCCTTCATTTACACCGCTGGATCGGGAATTTATCCGCCGCATGGCGTGCCGTTTTACATTCGCGACCATGTGCCGGGATGGCAGCTGCACTTCATGCCGCAGCCCAACACGCCGCGGGAAGCTGCGGAAGATGTACAGCGCAACCTCGACACCGGCGCCGACATCACTAAGCTCTTTACCGGCTCCTGGATCGCGCACGGCAAAGTCCTGCCAATGCCGCTGGAGATTGCCCGGGCCGCAGTCGAACGCACGCATCTCAATGGACGCATGGTCTTCAGCCACCCTTCGAACTTCGCCGGAACGAAGATTGCAATTCAAGCCGGAGTCGACGTGCTGGTGCATGCTCCCGATTCCACTGAAGGCATCGATCAGAACCTTTTTGCGACCGCAATCCATCAGAACATGGCCATGATTCCAACCCTCAAGATGTTCGCCACGACGGTGACCCAGGATCCAGCCTACCTCGATCCTATCTACGCGGAAGTGCGCCAGTTTCACGGGCTCGGCGGCCAACTCATCTTCGGCACCGATGTCGGCTACATGCGCGACTACAGCACGGAAGGCGAATTCACTGCACTGGGTAAATGCGGCCTCTCGCCGATGGAGATACTGGCCATGCTGACCACCAACCCGGCCAGCCGTTTCGGTGTCTCGCGGATCAAAGGCACAGTCACTGCCGGCAAACTCGCCGATCTGACCATCCTCGATGCCGACCCGGCGCAGGACCCGGCAGCATTCTCGAAAGTCCGTATGACGATCCGCTCCGGCCGCGTGATCTATCGACGGTGAACAGGTAATCAGTATCTATACTGAGTGCAATTCTGTTTCTCTGGAACACAACCGATGAAACTTATCTTCCTCTACGGCATTCCTGCCACGGGCAAGCTTACGATTGGGCAGGAACTCGCCGCGATCACCGGTTACAAGCTCTTCCACAATCATCTCGCTGTGGATCTGCTGCTTGCGGTCTTCGAATTCGGCAGTCCTCAATTCATCGCCTTGCGCGAGCAGATCTGGCTCTCGGTCTTCGAATCGGCATCCCAAAGCCAACTGCCGGGACTGATCTTCACCTTTGCGCCTGAAGCCACAGTACGTCCGGAATTCATCTCCAATACCCGCGAAACAATCACCCGCACCGGCGGCGCGGTTCACTTCGTTGAGTTGACGTGTCCCATCGACGAATTGAAACGCCGCATCGAAAGCCCTTCGCGAGTCCGATATCAAAAGCTCGCATCTCTTTCTCTCTTCGAGCAGCTCCATGCCGATGGAGCCTTCCATAGTTTTCCAATGCCCAGTGCTGCCATTTCTATCGATTCAAGCGCGCATACACCGGCGCAAGCGGCTGCGAAAATTGCATCAAACCTCCAGCTCATCTGATTCAGTCTGGGCATGTACCACTTCGCCTTGACCCCGCCCCAGCTACCGCCGTATGCTCGGGAACGTTCAGGCTTGGTTTCGCTGCGCGAGCGCCGAACGGGGGACACATGACCACATCGGCCATTGCAGAAGCCGGCGAGCAAGCATCCAGGCCAGTGCCTCAGACCCAGCCTATGCTGGTACGTAGCGCGGCTGTTCTCGGAGCGGGCACGATGGGCTCGCGCATTGCTGCTCACCTCGCCAACTGCGGCATTCCCGTTCTTCTGCTGGATATGGTGCCGGAGGGAGAGAAATCCAAAAACAAACTGGCGGCAGCGGCGATTGCTTCGCTGCTCAAATCCAAGCCTGCCGCGTTTTATGAGCCGGCAATGGCGGCACTGGTCACTCCCGGCAACTTTGAAGACGATTTACCCAGGCTGGCCGTGTGCGATTGGGTCGTCGAAGCCGTCACTGAAGATCCGGCGGTCAAGCAGGCGCTGCTAGCCAGAGTTCTGCCGCATTTGGGACCCAAGGCCATTCTCACCACCAACACCTCCGGCTTGCCGATCGCGCAGATTGCTGCAAGCCTGGGCGATGCACTTACTCTAAACGCTCGAAAAAACTGGTTCGGAACTCATTTCTTCAATCCGCCGCGCTACATGCGCCTGCTTGAAGTAATCCCAACCGCCGATACCGATCCGGCCATTGTCTCTTCGTTCTCCGCCTTCGCCGACCGCATTCTCGGTAAAGAGGTTGTTCTGGCCCACGATACGCCCAACTTCATCGCCAACCGCATCGGTGTCGCGAACATGTTCGCCGCACTCAGGCTGATGCTTGAGCAGGGATTGACCGTGGAGGAAGTCGACGCTCTGACCGGGACCGCGATCGGTTGGCCGCGCACCGGCACCTTTCGCCTGGCCGATATGGTGGGCATCGACATCCTGGCGCACGTGGCACGGAACTTCAGCGAAGGCGCTGAGGACGGCGGGGCTTTGAACCTCATTCGCTCCATGGTGGATCGCCGCTGGCTGGGCGACAAGACCGGCCAAGGCTTCTACAAGAAATCTCGGGACGCAAACGGCCAGGAGCAGCGCGAGGCTCTGGATCTTGCCAGCATGGAATACCGCCCGCTCGCCAAAGCCAGGATTCCATCGCTTGAGATGGCCAAGAACGCCACGAATCTTCCTGAACGGCTGCGCCTTCTGCTCAGCGGCGACCCCAAAAAGGACAAGGCTGCAGCCTACCTCTATCCGCTGCTTGCCAATCTCTGGAACTACGCCGCCGACCGCATCGGAGAAGTGGCTGCCGATGCCCCGTCAATCGATCGCGCCATCTGTGCCGGGTTCAACTGGGAACTTGGTCCTTTTGCCATGTGGGATGCGGCAGGCGTTGCCGCAACCGTTGCCAGCTTCCGGGAGCTGGGCCTGCCGGTGAGTCCGCGCGTTGAAGCGCTTCTGGCCGCTGGATTTGATAGCTGGTATGCAGCCGGGGGCTCGGCCTGCTTCTCGCCGCTTACCGGCGCGATGGAGCCTGTGGCGGCCATACCCGGCCATGCCCGTGTCACGGAGTTCAAAGCTGGTACAGGTCAAAACCGCGGCGGTGTTGTCCGTAAGAATCCCGGCGCGTCCCTGGTCGATCTGGGGCAGGGAATCGCCTGCATCGAGTTGCATTCGCCCAAGTCCGCTATTGGCGGCGATGTCGTCTCTCTGGTGAACTCGGTACTCAGTCCGGGCAGCGATGCCGTTCGTGACTTCAGCAGTTTCGTTCTCACCAGCGATGCAGAAAACTTCTCTGTCGGCGCCAACCTCATGCAGTTGCTGCTGGCCATGCAGGAGGGAGACTGGGATGAGGTCAACCTGGCCATTCGCGGTTTTCAACAGATGACCGCGGCGATCAAATTTTGCCCGCGTCCGGTGGTTGTCGCTCCCTATGGCCTCTGCCTTGGCGGAGGCTGCGAAATCAGCCTCCACGCAGCAGCGCGTCAGCCGCACGCGGAACTCTATATGGGGCTTGTCGAAGCTGGGGTTGGGCTGATTCCTGGTGGCGGCGGCACCAAGGAAATGGCTCTGCGCGCCCATGATCTTGCAGCGGCTGTCGCGCCGCCGGAGCCCCGTGATCCGCCGTCAAAGTTTGCCCTGTCCGCCCAATATGCCACCGCATTAAAACGCTCGCTCGAAACCATCGCCATGGCCAAAGTTTCAACCTCGGCGGAGGAAGCGAAAACGTTGGGCCTGCTGGCGCCCGGCGATCACATCACCCGCAACCGTGAACGCCTGCTGCTGGACGCTAAAGCCCAGGCGCTGCTGCTGGCTGAGCAAGGGTATGTTCCCTCTGCACCTCGTGCGCAGATTCCGGCGGCTGGACTGTCAGCACTGGCTACGCTCGAAACGGGGATATTTCTCATGGGCGAGGCCGGTTTCGCTTCTGAGCACGACCAACTGGTCGCACGTAAGGCTGCCCAGGTTCTCTGCGGGGGACGGGTTACGCCGGGCACGCTGGTTTCGGAGCAATATCTCCTCGATATCGAGTGCGAGGCCTTCCTTTCGCTCTGCGGCGAGCGCAAAACCCAGGAACGCATCGCTCATACGCTCAAGACCGGCAAGCCGCTAAGGAACTAACCATGCACAGCGCCAGCCGAATCTGCGGAACGACCCTCAGCGTTGTATTTGCCGTGTTTCTTGCTGCGGACGGAGCAGTGGCCCAAAACGATTCTGCATCGCAGTTGATTGAAACCGGGCAGGTTACAGTGAATGGGCACACCGTGGGGTATCGAATTCGCAACTTGCCGGTCAGCTCCTTCCCCGATCTTCCGCAGCCGGTCGTTGGCGCGCTCACTGCGCGTAGCTGTCTGATTCCGCAGACGTATGAGGCACATCGCCCGGAAAATGTGATTCACGGCAGCTTCGAGCACTCCGGCTCGTCGGACTGGGCCGTGCTATGTTCCACAAAAGGCAAAGTCTCATTGCTGGTTTTCTTCGCCAGCGGATCGGCTGCCGAGCCGATCGTTCTGGCCACGGCATCCAATACGGAGAGGCTCCAGCCGCATGATCCGACGGGCCAGTTGGGTTTTGACTGGGGCATCGATCCGGCTTCGCCACATCGGGTTCACGATGCCCAGGCGGGAATGACGCATCGGCCCGCGACGCTCGATCACGACTGCCTCATCGACAGCATTCTTGACGGCAAGACGGTCTATCGCCTGTATCGGAACGGGGCTTGGGAAACTGTGCCCACGGAGTAAAGTCTTAGGAGTGAAGGATATGCAGGAAGCCGTTGTCGTCAGTGCAGTTCGAACCCCGGTAGGCCGGTCTGGTAAAGCATTCGCCACCACGCGTCCGGATGATTTGGCGAGTGCTGCTGTCCGTGGCGCGCTTGATCGCGTTCCGAAGCTGGAAGTATCTGAAATTGAGGATGTTATCCTCGGATGCGCGATGCCGGAAGCGGAGCAGGGATGGAATCTTGCGCGGAATGTCGTCCTGCGCAGTGGGCTTCCGGTTGGCATCAGCGGCGTCACAGTCAATCGGCTGTGCGCTTCCGGCCTGGAGGCGGTCGCCCAGGCGGCGTATCACATTCAATCTGGGCGGGTTACAACCATCGTTGCGGGTGGGGCGGAGTCAATGAGTATGATTCCGATGGGCGGCGCGAAGCCCAGCCCGAACCCATGGCTGGCGGAGCACTATCCCGCATCTCTTCTAACCATGGGACTTACGGCAGAGCGTGTGGCCCGGCATTACAACATTTCACGGGAAGATCAGGATGCTTTTTCACTGGCCAGCCACGAGAAGGCTTTGGCGGCGCAGGCAGCGGGCAGATTCACGGATGAGATTGTTCCGATTACCGTAAGTACGGCTGCCTCGAATGGCAAGCCAGGCAAAGTAACAACAACAGAATCAGTCGTTTCTACGGATGAAGGGCCGCGTGCGGATACATCTTTGGCGGCATTGGCGAAGCTCAAGCCGGCTTTTCATGCGCAGGGGAGCGTGACGGCGGGCAACTCTTCGCAGACTTCGGACGGAGCGGCTGCGGTCGTGCTGATGTCGGCGCAACGTGCTGAGGAGCTTGGGGTTACGCCGCTGGCGCGGTTTGTGGCCTATGCCACGGCTGGATGTCTGCCGGAAGAGATGGGCGCAGGACCGATTTTCGCTATTCCCAAGGCGCTAAAGCAGTCCGGACTTACTCTGGACGATATTGGCTTAATTGAATTGAATGAGGCATTTGCGGCGCAATCGCTGGCTGTGATCCGGGAACTGGGGCTGGACCCGGCGCGCGTCAATGTCAATGGTGGTGCGATTGCTTTAGGGCATCCGCTGGGCTGTACGGGAGCAAAGTTGACAGCTTCAATTTTGGCGGAGATGAAACGGCGGCAGGTGCGGTACGGGATGGTAACGATGTGCGTCGGGGGCGGCATGGGCGCCGCCGGGATCTTCGAATTGGCCGGGAGTTAGCGTACGGGGAAGAGAAAAAGACGCATCCGCAACAATAGAAATGCGCAATTCGATTGATAACGCATCGATCCCGGAATATTGATCGTGCAACGGCGATCAATAACGTCGGAGTGGTTAACCGTCGGAGTGGTTGGCGGCTCAATTTTCAATGGAAAGAGAAAAGGCCCGGATGCCGATCGGCATCCGGGCCTTTTTGTGAGGGGGTAGAACTTAAGCTTTGGCGGTCTTCTTCGCAGCGGTCTTCGCGACCGGAGTTGCGGGGGCTGCCGGGGCCAGAACCAGGGCCTTGAGGCGGGCGTTGAGACGGCTCTTGTAGCGAGAGACGGTGTTCTTGTGCAGGACGCCCTTCTGGACGCTCTTGTCGAGAGCGGAGACGGTGGCCTTGAACTGGGTCTGGGCGCTGGCGGCGTCGCCTTTGAGAAGGGCTTCACGCATGAGGCGCAGGCTACCGCGAACGCGGGTACGATTGGCGCGGTTTACTTCAGTTTTGACGACAGTCTGACGGGCGCGCTTGAGCGACGAAACATGATTTGCCATGGTAGATTTCTAATCCTTTTGGGTCCCGGCGGCCGGGGAGTTTCCCGTTGCCGGGCGAATGCTGGCAGAATGCAGATTCAGCCGCATCCCTCGCAATTTCCTAGTCTACGCGAAGGCCGGATGCGGGTCAATCAGAGTTGCGGGTATGGGGCGGCTTGAACCTGCCGGGCCGGAATGGCCTGTGACAGCTTATATCTACCTGGAAGCCGTTGAAGGTGTGTCCGTGGAATACCAAGACTCAACCGAAGCCAGGATGCGCGTCAAGGTCACCTGCGGCTACTATCCCGCAGGCCACATGGTCTATCTCAATGTGGATGCGCTCAAGTCCATTCCGCGAAGATCTGAGCAAGTTCGCGACAACGCGAAGCCGTTACTCGAAACTTTAATTCAACCGATGGGTAGCTGGAGGATTTCTGCCTCCAATTGCCCATTTTCGTGAAGAGTGATGCGGCCGTAGCTGATCGGTAGCTGGAACCGCCTTGGACCGCAGGAGCCAGGGTTCATGTAAAGAACGTCCTTGCGCCAGTGAACCTCCGGCTTGTGCGAATGACCGTAAAGGACTGCCGCAAACCCTGCGGCTGCCGGATCCAGGTCGAGCCGGCTCAGGTCATGCAGCAAATAGAGATCGTGGCCAGCCATGGTGACGGCTTCGGTTTCAGGAAGCTGTGCGCACGGGCCGTGCGTGTCGATGTTGCCTCGAACCGCCGTGACCGGGGCAATGCGGGCGAGAGTGCCGAGAATTTCAGGGTCGCCGACGTCGCCGAGATGCAGGATGTGATCTGAGCCATGGAGGAGCGGCAGGACTTCAGGGCGCAGGAGGCTATGGGTGTCGGAAACGACGCCAATGATCATTTAGAGGCCCATCTGGATGCGGGTGCGAGGATCGAGATAGTCTCGCAGCGCATCGCCAATGAAGTTGAAACTAAGCACCGCGAGCGCCATGGCCAGGGCAGGGAAGAGCACAAGGTGAGGCGAGTCGAAGAGGTGCGACCGCGCGTCGTTCAACATCGATCCCCAACTGGGTGCCGGCGCAGGAATGCCCAGTCCGAGGAAGGACAAAGTAGCTTCGGCGAGGATGACGCCGCCCATCCCAATGGCCGCCTGCACAAGCAACGGTTGAATCATGTTGGGCAGAATGTGGCGGAAGAAGATGCGCGGACCGCTTGCCCCGAGTGCGCGGGCAGCTTCGACGTATTCACGCTCTTTCACGGCCATGACCTGTGCGCGAACCAGGCGCGCGTAGCCTGCCCAGCCGCCGATCGCCAATGCCAGCACCAGGTTCTGAAAGCCGGGTCCGAGAAACGCCGCGAATGCGATCGCCAGAAGGATGCCAGGGAGGGCCAGGAATGTATTCATGGCGAATATGGTGAGGGCATGGTCGATCCAGCCTCCCTTGTAGCCCGCAAGGCCACCGATCACCAGGCCAAGGGCCAGCGAGATGCTGACGACGGAGACGGAGACGAAGAGCGAGAGGCGGGCGCCCCACACCAATCGCGAAAAAGAGTCGCGGCCCAATTCGTCGGTGCCGCACCAGTGGGCCGCTGAGGGACTCTGCAGACGATGGAGCAGGTCGATTGAAGCTGGATCAGCCGATGCCAGCCACGGAGCGAATAAGCCAGCCAAGACAAATCCAGAGAGCAGGACGAGTCCGGCGGCTGCCAGAGGCTGTCTGCGCATCCAACGAAGTGAATTAGTCAACCGGCCGTCTGCAATTGCCATCGCTCTGAGCACAGCATATCGTGAAGTACTGGCCGGTGGTTCAGGGTCGTAGATGTAACAAAGAGGAGACGTCTGAACAATGATGCAAGGTTCCGGGTTTTCAATGCGAGGACGCAGATTTTCTATTCCATGTGTGCACGTAATCGTGTTGTTATCGGTTGCCATGGCGGGAATCGGGATGCTTCAAGCTCAGGATGAGCGTGAGAAGTCGCTGATGGATCTCACCAATCAGGCGCGCGAAGAGGCTGGGTTGAAACCGCTGACATGGGATGCCGGTCTGGCTGCGGCTGCGAAAGCGCATGCGGAGCGGATGGCTTCAGAAGGGCCCATCTCGCATCGTTACGGCGGCGAACCGGATTTGCCCGAGCGGGCGGCCAGTGCAGGCGCGCATTTTAGTCTGATCGAAGAAAACATCGCCGTGGCCGACTCAGCGTTTCATGTCCATCAGTCGTGGATGAAGTCACAGGCGCATCATGACAACCTGCTCAATGCAAAGATCGATCGCATTGGCGTGGCATTGGTGCCGTCGCGCGGCGTTCTGTACGCCGTAGCCGACTATGCGCAGGGGGTGGCTGCGATGACCATAGCCGATGTAGAAGCGAGTGTCGACAAGGTCGTTGCGGCAAAGGGCATGGCGCTGTTACCGGACACTGCGGCGGCGCGGCAATACTGCGCGCAGGAGTCAACCTCGGACAAGGGCACGGGGACTGGAATGAAGCCGCGCTTCCTGATGCGCTGGCAGAGCGCGGACATTACAAACCTGCCTTCGCAAATGGCACAGGCTCTGGCCAGCGGACAGTTCAAGCAGGCGGCTGTCGGCGCATGTGCTCCTCAGGGCAACGGCTCGGGTGGACCGGTGTTCAGTGGATACCGTGTCGCAGTATTGCTGTACTGAGCCCGAGCCGCCGGTTTGCCGAAAATTATGCTCCGCCAGGGAACAATCAGGCATTCACGGCGGTCGCAGATTCTGATTCCAAGGGTGTGCAACCGCCCTCGCCAGGTTTGGTCGGCTCCATGCGAAGGGCATTGTTAAAGCGGTTGAAATAATTGAACAGGCCGATGGAGCATAGGAGCTCGACGATCTCGCCGTCCGAATAGAAAGACTGCAATTCAGCGAATTGCACGTCACTGAGGCCATTGGCGTCGCGCGTAACGGTTTCAGCAAGGCGAATCGCGGCCTTTTCCGCGGGAGTGAAATCCTCACGCGATTGCCATGCGGATAGATTGTCGAGCTGGTCGTCGCTCCAGCCGAGGTTACGTGCCAGGATCGTATGCGAAGCCAGGCAGTATGGCGTGACATTGATCTGCGAAGTGCGGACGATGATCAGTTCCTTCAGCTTTGTCGAGACGCTGCCGGTATTCAAAACGGCCGCGAAATGAGCCATCATGGTGCTGAAGATTTCAGGCCGATGCGCCATGGTACGGAACATATTCGGCACGTTCCCACGTTGGGCGAAGATTTTGTCGTAAAGCAAACTCATCTCCGGCGTGACTTCACTGCGCTCGAGTTTGGATATGCGGGACATTGATCCTCCGATGCTTCGCTCCACGTTGATGGTATGCGTTCCATGGCGTCCAATCAACCTGCCCAGCATGGAAGCACTGGCGTCATGCTGACCAAGACTTTGACGCAAGCGCTGCGCTTTGATATTTTTAGAAGGTCGCTTAATCCCAGCCCTGGGATATGAGTAGCAGACACTCCTCAGTAGCTCAATGGCAGAGCATTCGGCTGTTAACCGAAGGGTTGTAGGTTCGAGTCCTACCTGAGGAGCCAATTAATCAAGCACTTACGATCTTCCTTCCTTCAGTGCTTGGTCCAAGTTGGTCCAATTGAATTTCGACCTTGACGGTTCTCCTCTTCGGAGTCGCGTCGCTGATTGGTGTCACCTTCGCATCAAGAATTGCAGGTTTCCAGTCCGCGAGGATTTCCATCGTGCGGGAGTTCATCGCGTTCAGGACGCTCGTCTCGATCGTCTGTACGTAGACATCACCCGTCGTGCGGATGCTCGCGTGCCGTAATGCACCCTGCGCATCCTTGAGCGTGCCGTGGTGCTGCAGGTTGGTTCCCAGGGTCCGCCGCATCACTTGAAACGTGATGAGGCTTTCCGGGATTTCCAACTTCTTCGCGATCGGACGAACCCGCCACCGGAGAAAGTTCTTGCCCCACCGTGGCACCGCCTTGCCTTTCCGCTCGCCCGACCGAAAGTCGGGAACATAAGAGCGTCAGGAGACGGGTCGGGGCTGAGCTTCTTCCATGCTTCGATGACCGGTCGGACTTGCTCGGGAACTCCTATCGGTGCCCGGCTCGACCGGTTTTTCAGTCGACCAGGGTAGAAGCGTCCCTCGAATGCCGTTCCGTGCGGAACCAGTGTTGTACCCGTCCAGGACCTCCATTGAAGCCCGAGAACCTCACTGGATCTTGGCCCACAGAAAATTCCGACGTACATCAGGCACAGATCGTGCAAGTCATGAATCTTCCCGATGAGCTTCAGGATTTGATCCTGCGTCATCACGGGCTTTTCGACTGGTTTGGTCTGCGGCATATTCACGTCTTCTGCGGGATCGTTTGCGAGGAATTTCAGCTTCTTCGCCGTCTGCATGATCGAGGGATGTTGATGTGGCAGTGGCGAACCACCGACTGGGAATACTTGGTTGCGAGTTTATTGAGCCAAACTTGGATCTCAAACGTTCCGAGCTGGTTCAGAGGAATTCGCCCAAAGTGCTCCACCAGATAATGCTTGATCTCGTACGTGTTGATCTTCCGGTAGGCTGGGCTCCAGGTACCCTCTCGCATCGGCAGGTATCGCTCTTCGACGAACCATTGAAATGTTGCGGTTTCATCGGGAATGATGCCGGGCGAAGTCTTCGCGGGAATCCCTGTTTCCTTGAGTATCAGCGAATGCAGCATTTGCTCTGCTTTCCCCTTCGGCGTACCCGCCTTTGGGCAGAGCGGAACGTTGCGGCGTTTTCCAACCTCCTTTCCTTCCTCATTTCGCAGATACACCGTGTATTTGCCGTACCACATTTTCACCTTCTGCCCTCTCGGGTAGACGGTCCCTTTCTGATACTTCATTGCCATGGCTGTTCTCCTGTAGCCCGGCACCGTTCCTGATCGTGGAGAACAATTCAATCATCCACCAAACTAGGAGCGGCGGGAAGAGGGCTGCGTATTAAGTTCGGTCATAAAAATTGCGACATCGGCAGCACGATAGCGAAGGAGCCTCCCGAGCTTTACGCCAGGAATTCGGGGAGACCGTCTGGTGGTGTGGTCACGGATGAAGCGTTCCGATACCCCCAGTTTGGCGGCCACTTGGCGTGCATCGAGCAAGCGATCATCGTCTCGATCTGACGCGGCAAATTCTTCCGTTTCGGATGCGGGTGTGGTGGTTTGCATTGCGGTCCGGGCCGTGGCAGTTGCCATGGTTCACCTCGGCAAGTCAGCAGATTTACGTCCGTCGCATATCGAGCGCTGTCGTGCTTCGAGCGCTGGTATCCGACTCTGCAACAAGCCTCCTGTGATCTCGATTATTTGTCCAAGACTTTGCACCAATAGGACTATCGGTTTTATCTATGGCGATCTCAACTCAGCCGGAAACAAGTGGGTACCTGAAGGTGCCCGATTGACAGTCTTAATTCATCCAAGAGACTCTGATTTCGTCGCTGATTTCCACAGGGGCCTGCGCGATGTGCTTCTGCCAAACCCTCTGCCTAGGAGATCAAACCTGTGTCGGACCTACTTGAATTCAGGCTTCTCAAGTTCATCGTCGCGATTGCGGAAACGGTTAACTTTACGCGGGCTTCCGAGCGGTTATTCCTCGCACAGCCAACACTGAGTCAGCAGGTCATTGCGTTGGAAGAAGAGATCGGAGTTCAGATTTTTGTTCGACGGCGAGAGGGGGTTAGTCTGACGCCCGCAGGGCAGATGCTCTTCGCCTATGCGCAGGAAGCGCTGGAACTGCGAGACGAAGTTGTGAGCGCCGCTCGCGCGATGGCTTGGCCAATGCCCTGACCCGCCCCGGTGATCAAGGCGACTCGTTCATCGTGTGTTCTTATAGGGGTTTCATTTCTCTCCCTCGGCCTTTCCGTGCTGTCTCCAGAGCCGACTCCACCAAAGAAGATCGTCGACGTTGTGTTCGCTTACACTGCCCACTAATCAGGGATGGTTCAGCCCGCTCGTGACCTTGGAGATCCTAGGACACGCGAAGCACGATCTTGCCATGTGCACTGCGTCTTGCTGCTCCCGGCCCACCGGGCGACATCCCATGAACGGCCGGCAGGTTCCCGGCTATGTCCTTCCAGGCCTGGGCTGCATCTGGCAGCGCGTACACCTTGGCGATGTCCGGTCGTATCGTACCCTTTTCCAGAAGCCGCGCGATTCTACCGAGCACGTCCCCTGACGGCGAGAGCCTCATCATCGCGCCCGAGACGTGATGCTTCGCGGCCTCTTCCTGCGATACGGGCTGGGTGGCAGAAACGAGATGGCCGCCTTCCTTCAAGACGAGGAACGACCGCTTCTGTGTATCGCCACCGACCAGGTCAAAGACCACATCGACCTTCTCTTGCAGAGCCGTCTCGAACTGCGTCTTTCGATAATCAAGAACCCGACTGGCGCCGAGTGAGTTGAGGTACGCCTCATCATTGCCGCTTGCCGTAGCAATGACGGTGGCGCCGGCGTGCGATCCCAGTTGCACAGCATAGGCGCCTACTGCGCCGGCACCTCCATGGATCAGGATCATTTGTCCCTTCTCAAGGTGACCGTGAGTGAAGATTCCCTCCCAGGCAGTTTGGGCTGCCACCGGCACGGATGCGGCCTCTTCAAACGACAGGTTCGCTGGTTTCTTTGCGATTGTCGCCGGTTTGGCGATCAGATACTCCGCGTATGCGCCACCGGTTCCATTGGCGCCGAACACAGCATCCCCTGGCACCCATCCTGCAACGTCACTGCCAATCTGTTCGACAACCCCTCCAAACTCATGACCAGGTATCCACGGCAGGTCTATCGGGAGTATCTGTTTTGCCGCTCCGGAAGCCTTCACAAGATCCAGATGATTGACGGTGGTGCTCTTGACCTTCACCAGGATTTCGTCCCGTGCAATCGTCGGTACCGGTACATCGTCAAACACCAACTGCCAACCATATTCCAGCAATCTGATAGCTTTCATGCGGGTTCTCCTTGAGTCTTGTGGCGACGAGCCCATTCGGGGAGTTTCGTGAGTGTGCGGCCAAACTCGCGTTCCAGGCCGGCGATATTGGCGCCGTAGCCGACGCGCTCGAACCATTCCAGCATCAACGCCATTTCCTTGCTGAACTGCCTGACCTGTTCGATAGGCGTTTGCGCGAAAGCAATCGGCCGACCCAGCGTCTCCGTCAGGATCTCCGCCGACTCCGCCATCGTCCGTACGTCACCGGCGAGGTCGATCTCGCGACCGTTCAAGGCGGCGGCATCGGTGAACGCGCGTGCGCCGAACCAGCCAATGTCGTCCACTGCAATCATCTGGAGCTTCGTGTCTGGTCCTAACGCCCAGGCCAGCGTGGAGCCCTGGAGACTGAAGGGCGCCAGCAGGTTCTCCATGAAGAACACGGGACGCAGGATTACGTGCGAGGGGAAGCCGAGGCTCCGCACGGTTTCCTCGATACGCGACTTGTTGTCAAAGTGCGGGACGCCCGTTTGCTTGTGCGCCGATCCAACGGGACGCGGTTTTCATAACAGATCTCCTTTGTTGGATCACTACTATTGACACCAACTATATTGACGTCAATACAACTGATGGCATATTCTTTTGGAAGATTCAGGTTATTTATGCCCCAAGGCTCTCAAAAGTCGGACCACGTCTGGCTCGTCATGATCAAAGCGATGCACGCGCTTACCCGCTATGCAATGGCCGGGATTGAAGGTACCGGGCTCGGCAACTCAGATTTCCGGGTGCTGGAAGTGTTGCTCCACAAGGGGCCATTTCCGGTGAATACGATCGGACCAATTGTCAATCTGACTCCGGGTTCAATCAGTATTGCGGTGGAGCGCCTCGTTGAAAAGGGCCTGGTCAGCCGGGTCGAAAGCGTCGAAGACCGGCGCGTTCGGATGGTTGCACTCACCCCGTCTGGCAAGGACCTGATTGTTGCTGCCTTTCAAAAGCATGCCGCGCAGATGAGACGAGTATTTTCTGAGTTGAGCGCTGGGGAACTTCGGGACTTCGAATTGGCGCTCAAGAGAATCGGCAAACGCGCTGCCGGTCTGATGGAGAAAAGTTCAGGCGCGTCTCGGGTTGAAGAAGGAGACCAGCAATGAGTAACCACACAATCATCTCCCCGCAGGAGGCAGCGGATCGACTCGCGATCCGCGAACTCGTCGAGGCCTATGCGCACTGCGCCGATCGTCGCGATGCGAAAGGTCAGATGTCTCTCTTTCGCTCCGTTTTCGAAGTCATGTGAGCCTGCAAGCGATGCTTCGCGGCTACTGGAAACGACGTTACGGCCTGGGCGGCCGCGGCTTCATGATCTCGACCCGGCGTGAAGATCGCGGAGCACCTCGTCAACAGCGTCGATGACAGCCTGCGGCCTCTCCAGTTGGATCTCGTGATTCGAGTCCTTGATGTAGCGATGCACGCCACGGCTGGAGAGGCGCGCGAGGGCCTCGTGCATCGCGAGCCAGTATCTCATGAAGACGTGGTTAAACCGGATGCTTGTGGGCGTGCCGTCCCCCCATTGCTCGTTCGCCGAGAGCACAACCAGGGGCATGGCGCCAAGGCGACGATGGTCGACGCTGTCGTATCGATGCGTGTACACCGACGACATGAGCGAGACCTTGTCGGCGAAATATTCAGCGGTGAAGAACCGTGGCCAAACGTTTCTGAATGCAACGGGCGTATCGCTTGGCAAATCCGCCGAGCAGCCCCTATATTCGGGTTTGGAAGGCTCGAAAGGCTCGCGCGCTTCTAGCAGAGCGCATCCCAGCATTGCGGACGCGTAGCTCTCCCGCCCTGAGACCTCGTCGTAACCGGGCAACTTGGTGAAGACGAGCCCCTCGCCGGCCGGACTGGTGTCGAGGAGCACCATGCCGACGACCTCCTTGGACCAGCGTTCAGCGTAAAGTCTCGCCTCGACGCCGCCCAGCGAGTGGCCCACCAGCACATAGGGCCCCGGGAGTTTTGCGGCCTTCAGCGCAGCATGCAGGTCGTCCACCACGTCGGAGAGAACCTGCGGCCGAGGCGCCGGATCGCTGAAGCCGTAGCTGGCCCGGTCAAAGGCACAGACGCGCGTCTTTTGAGCGATCACTGGTTGGGTCTTGTACCACACCAGCGACCAGCTGAATAATCCAGCCATCAAAATGACAGTCGGGCCGCCGTCGCCCCTGCAGAGCAGGTTGATATGCCGTCCGCCGATATCGACCAGCTGGCCTGGCTCGGCGTAGGGCAAAATCCTCTGGTCCTCCGCCACGGCGGGCGCCGGCTCGGGTTGAGCGAGGGCAGCGCCGTCGAAGGAAGGCGACACCGTAGCCGCCAAGGCGAGGAAGATAGCGCGAATCACAGGTAGAGGCATGGGAGTCCTTTACAAACGTCGGCGCGGCTTAGGGTGAAGGAGCATCTTGTTGCCTTTATTTACAGAGACGAACTCGCGTCGAAAAGGTTCTTTCCTGACAAGTTCAAATAGAAGAGGGTGTATCTATCGCGGTGACTTTGGGAGACGAACTCGTCCCACAGAGCCTCCTTCCACTCACGCGAAAAGTATGCACCATCAAATGCCGGGACTAAACACCTAGGTTCCATGCCTTCGAACCAACTAACGATTCAACTGCTGAGCTGGTTCACTCTTGATTGGAGGTTTGCAGATCGTGTGAGCTCTTTTGGCAAGACCAAGGACGAAACTCTGTCGTCGATCTGGAACAGGCACACGCGGGTCAGAAATTTTCTTTTAGTTGGAATAATTCCGCGAGCAGTCAGTTTCAGACGTTATGGGTGAAGTGTGCCAAATCGTACCGAACCCAATACCCGTGCGACTTTTTCCAATCCAATGGGTTACTGACGAAAGACGGAATCAACTTGTACTTCCATTCGGTCTCGCAAAGCGTGATCCAGCTCAACATGTCTAACTCAAGCAAAGTGGGAGAAGATGAAGGCTTATTTTCGAGTAGTTTTTTGCGCAGTTTTCATGTTTGCTGGCCGAGGAATGTCCGACTTGCGGGCGCAGGAGAGCGCCCCTGAACCGCCTGTCTTGCATATGCAGCAATCGACGACTACGGCGGCACACAATTTTCCGCCGTTTCTTACTATGTATCACGTACTCGACGGCGCCAGGTCGCCAGCCGAGGCACTGTCACTCACTGGGACCATCTCGCTGAAGAACTTTGATCCAACGTTCAGCGAAGAGCTTTTTGTTCTGGCCTATTGGCAAGGCGAATGCCCTGCTCACGACATCAACTTGACCCAGGTGACCGAGATCATCTGGACCGGCATTCTGAAGAACCCTTCGCTTGGAGACGTGACATTGCCCCTAAATCTCCAATTCCCCCATCCTCTACCGATGACCGGGTGCATTGGTCTCTACTACAACGGCGGCGCTCTGGTGAAAGGCAAGGTGATGATTTCGGCCGATCTCGGCCTGACCTACAGGGCATTGAAGAGCCCAAGTCCAAACATAGTGACTGGCGTGGGCGGCGAATATTGCTTTGGCAGGACTGGCGGCTGCCAGAATGCCACGGAGATTGACGGAGAAGGCTTCGCTGTCCCGATCCCGCTGCTGCAGGCCGGGCATCTGCTGGAGCTGTATGGAAACATCAGCGACAGTACGTTTGATGGGACGAAGGAACAGGGACCGCTTCCGACCGGCGCATCGTGGGGCTCCAGCAACGATTTTTATCTGCTGCCTGGAGGGTGCGGAATCTTTGAGGAGAATCTCAACAGCGGGGGATTCCCAAATCCAGCGCCGATGTCGACGCTGCACAGCTGGCTTCCTAAAGATGCGCTGCATCTTGCCAGCGTACCGCTGGTAGATAGGACTCTGCCCGGAGCAACGACCAAGGCATCGCTTCAGAGCCAGGTCGAAAATATCTTCTCCGCTCCGGTGAAGGTGAATGCCGGAGATTGCATAGTCGTGATCTACGGCAGGACAGGCAACGGCGCTACCGACAACGAAACACAGGTGAACGCGCTGGTGGGACCATAGCTCGTTCCAGCCCAACGGTTGAACACCAGGTCTGTATTAAACCTACAAATGATCTGTTCATACATCTCAAACAGATTGGAGGAAATCTATGTTCATCATTGCGCGGAGTCACCCATGCACTCCAGCCGGTAGATCGGCACTGGTTGCCCGAGCTACCGACAAAAATGTTGCCTGAAACCGATCCAAGAGCTTTGACTTATGCAGCCCGGCAAGTTGAAGCATCGTTTCACTAAGACGTCATTCGGAACTTGCTGCAAGACTTAAGAGCAGTTCAGTTATACAACGAGGAGTTGGTGCATGAAGATAAGAGCCTTCTTGGTGGCAATTGTGGCAATGTCCACAATCGCCGCTCCTGTTCAAGGACAGAAGGTCTGGTTAGCTGGAATCGACACGGTCGTAGCAGCGGACAGACAAAGGACTGGTGCGGCCGTGACAACGAGTTCCGGCGACACGAATGACTTCATGGATTTGTTCCAGCCCAATGCACCATGGCCGAGGGCCGCTGCTGCAACCCAGATTTTTAAGGTCTCAACCCAGTTTCTGCACCGCTCGACCGACGAGCAGCTATCCACGGTCATTAACGACTTGCGTCGTCGCCATATTGCGCTTGCCTTCGCTGCCGAGATCATGGCAACAACGGCCCAATGCGGCAATCGCGTACCCGGTTATACGACCAAGGCTGTTATCCAGACGGCAGCTGACCGCGTATCCAGATTGGGTGGCAAGATCGAGTACGTTGCGTTCGATTCGCCGATGGCCTTTGGTCATTTCAATATCCTGCAAAAAGATACCGCTTGCCACTACACCGTTGAAGAACTGGTTCGTAACATTGCCCCTCAGATCCAAATCCTTAAGACGGCATTTCCCGGTATCGTGTTCGGCGATGTTGAACCCGTGAACAGCCATACGGTCGGCTGGATAAGCGATTATCTGAATTTCGCGAAACAATTCCAGCAACAAACCGGAGAGCGCCTGTCGTTCATGCAGGCAGATATCATCTGGTATGACAACTGGCAACCGCAACTGGTGGAATGGCGCAAGCGGCTCCGCGCAGCCGGCATCTCTTACGGTGTGATTTTCGATGGCAGTTCTATCGACAGAAGCGACGTTGAGTGGACGAACCACGCGATCGAACGATACCGGACCGTAACAAGTAATCCGGCCACAAAGCCTGACGATTTCGTCTTCCAGACCTGGTACAAGTTTCCAACCCGATTCCTGCCGGAAAACCGGCCCGGGACGCTGACCTCGGTCGTTGTGCAGACCGTGGGTACACATTGACCGGACCAGCGAAACAATCACACCGCAAATCACTATAGGAGGAGTTGACCAAGATGAAAATCATGAAAGCGAAATCACGCAAGGAGATGGCGCGAGGAAACATGAAACCGAACGCACACATAGCGGCACTGGCTGGCCGAAGTGGAAAGTCCATCATGCGAAGAATTCTTCCGGCTCTGGCCATTGGGATTTTTGCTGTGCAGGCCTTGAGCGCGCAGGACGGCGATCAAGATCAAGGGAGACACAGGGGTAGAGACCCGGATCTCTGGTTTAGCTCAGGAGACGATCTTGAAGTGAAAGGAATGGTTGCTCACCCGGACTTCATGCGTTTGTTTGATACGCCATCGCAGTGGCCGACAGGTCTTACCCACATCGACGTGATGCAATTGCGTGCTCAGTGGTTCTTGCGCATGCCACCGGAAACGGGTCAGAAAGTCACGGATTTCCTGAAAGAGCATGACATCGCCCTGTCGGTGCCATTGGGCTTTGTATCGAGCGATACCTGTGGCCAGGGAGTGGAAGGAATCGGAACAGCGCGCGGCCAGAATGTCTACCCGCGGGAGATGAAGAAGCGCGGCATCGATTTGAAATATGTTGTCATGGACGAACCGCTCTTCCATGCCCACGACTATAACGGACCAAATGCATGCCACTTTTCCATCGAACAAGTGGTCGACAGCGTAGCAACCAACGTCCAGATGGTTCGCTCCTATTATCCAGACGTCAAGTTCGTCTGGGTCGAGCCGCCGCAAAGTCTCCTTGGTGGAGCGCAGGAGATGGCACAGTTTCTGGACCTCTACAAAGCACGCTTAGGAGAATATCCGGTTTCGGTTCGCTTTGATATTGCCTGGGGTCAGCAGGATAAGTGGCACACGGAATGGCACGCGGTTTTGCCGAGTTTTCTTCAGGTTCTGAAAGCACGCGGGATTCATTACGGCATTATCTTCGATGCTGGACATGTAGAGGGGCGTGTCCCAAATACAGATGCGGGATGGATCGCCTCTGCGAAAGCCAACGTTGCTGACTGGATGGCCACGATTCACGAAAAGCCCAATCAGATCATTATTCAGACATGGAGTCCGAATCCCGTCCACATTGTGCCGGAGACCGATCTGATCACGATGACTGGCTATCTGAAGTGGTTCATCAACCAGGAACATTTCCCTCGCTGATCTGTTCGATGCGCCGGGCAATACCGTAACTCCCTTGTTGCTGGAATACGACGGCGACTTGCAAACAGTGACCAGGGTTACCGTCAAGTTTTTAAGTTTCTCTGAGGGCTGAACAGGAGTGGCAGTGCCATGCGCCAAATCGAGCTTCCAAATAGGGCTCCGGTTTGCAGCTCCTTCCTGATGATAGCCAGGCGGAAGTGCAATTGGAGTCAGGGCTGAGCGGGTCTGAATGGCCGAATCTCTGTTCAGGCGAATTTTGTTGAAGTGAATCGCGAGAGTATCGCCTACCATCGCACTTCGATACAGAAAGGTCCGGTCTGTGCGTTCCCTGCGAGCGTGCGGTGAATATCGGAAGGCTCCGGCTCAAAGCTTTGCCATAAGTCGTTCCCGCACCTGTTCGTCCACGAAAGCTGCCTCCATCGCGGCACGATTGCATGCAAGGAAGTCCGCTTCGTCCCAACCAAAATGTTTTGATAAACGTTCATATTCATCGCTGAGGCTGACATCGGTCGTCGTGCGTGTGTCGGTGCTGATCCCGAGCGACACGCCTTGACGCAACAGGCTGTTGACCGGATGTTCTTCATAGGCGAGACACGCTCGCGTCTGTACGTTGCTGCTCGGACAAATCTCAAGATGAATGCGATTCGCCTTCAAGTATTCAATCAGTTTCGGGTCTTCAGCGCTCTGCATTCCGTGTCCGATTCGCATCGGCTGCAGCACCTGAAGTGTCTCCCACACGCTGCTCGCGTCCGCTGCCTCTCCTGAGTGTGCAGTCCGATCAATCCCGAGCTCCATTGCAAGCCGGAATGCCGATCTGTGAGCATCGATTGGAAACCCTGCCTCATCTCCCGCCAGGTCGAGTGCGACAACGTGGCTGCCCCTGAACCGCTCCACAAGCTTTGCAGTGAGCATACTTTGTTCTTCACTGAAATGGCGTAAAGTGCAAAGGATGAGACGCGCCTCAATGCCTGTTGCCCGGATGCAGTCTTCAGTCGCGCGATCCACAGCGGCGACAACTGCTTCCGGCGATAATCCGCGTTCAAGGTGCAGCAGTGGCGCGAACCGTATCTCGGCATAGATCACATTGTCGGATGCCAACTGCTGAAACACATCTTCAGTGACGAGCCGAAGCGCTTCTTCGGTTTGCATGAGCTGGAATCCACGCGATGCACGCGTCAAAAACTCGGTCAGGCTGGCGCACTGGCTGGGAGCGATGAATTCCGTTTCAAACTCCTTGAGCGAGATCTTTGGGTCCAGGCGCGATACCGCTTTGTAGCTCAACGAGCAATCCAGATGTAGATGCAATTCGACTTTAGGCAGCTGATTCATTTTCCGATCGTCCTCCGAGTGCACCTCGTCACTCCCAAGTCCTCGACTCGTTGATCTTTTCTTTCGCACGGAACGCCTCCTCCAGATCCACTTCGTAACAATTGGCAAGGTCGAGTAGGTACATCAACACATCGGCGAATTCCTCTTCGAGAGCGAAGCTGTGTTGCTTTGCTCGTTCCTCATAGAGACCAGCCTTCTTTCTGATCGCCTTTGCCAGCTCGCCCACTTCTTCGATGAAGAGAACGAATTTCTCCGAAGAGCTGTCCTTAGTCCAGCCTCGTTTCTTGCATACGAGGACAAGGTAGTCCTGAAGATTCCGCAAAGTCGGATTGGGTAGTAGATCTTCCATCACTTAGCTCCTTGGGCGCGAGTCTTCGCGTGTTGCGAAGACTTTGTTGTGGTCGATTCGCGGATGACAAGACTCAGGGGCACGGTACTTCTTATCGGGACATCCAGCCCCTTCAGTACATCGAGGAGAAGCCGCACGGCCCGTTGTCCAATCAAACCCGCAGGAACGGCTACGGTGGTAAGCTCCGGATCGAGAATGCGCGCAATGATGCTGTCGTCAATACCGACGACGCTGAGCTCATTGGGAATAGCGAGACCTAACGCTTTGGCTGCTTTGTAGACCCCGACGGCCAATACATCACTGTCGCAGACAATGGCGGACGGCCTTTCAGACCCGCTCAAAATCTTGCGGGCTGCTTCCGTTGCCGCTTCAATTCCAAACGGCGCCAGCGCCTGATAGGCCTCGCGAACAGGAAGACGTGCTGCTCGCAAGGTAGAGAGGTAGGTCTCTCTTCTTAACCTGAACGTCTCAATGTCAACAGCAGCGCCCAAATGTCCTATCTCTGTATGGCCGGCCCGATGAAGATGCTGAAGCGCGGCACGCATACCGTCTTCGACGCCAAGCACAATCGAAGGAAAACCCTGAGTGGATGCATCCACCAGTATGGCCCTCCCGCGTAATGCACGTTTTTCTCTCGCCGTTGGTGGCGGCAATGCGAAGAGGAGGAAGCCATCCACCGACCGCGATGTAAGGGAATCCAAAATTACCGGTTGCCAATCGCGCCCCTCCCGCACCGTAGCCAACGCGACGGAATAGCCCTGACTGCGCGCTTCGTGCTCCGCGCCTTTGAGAGCACCAGCAAAGTACGGATTGTCGATGTCCGGCACTGCAAGGACGAGGAGGCGGGATTGACCGGATCGAAGTATTTGAGCTGCAACATTTGGTCTGTATCCCAAGTCACGGGCTGCGCGACGAACTGCCCTTTGAGCCTTGAGACCGATGCGACCGTTCGCCTTTCCTCCAAGCACTAGAGAAACTGCGGATTGAGAGACGCCGGCGCGACGAGCGACATCGACACTTGTTGCCGAGGTTGGTTTAGAAACGCCTTGAGTCATACGTATGACTATTATAGAATGTTTTAATCCATTCCGGTATAGCGTTCTGTGGCGATCTGTTTTGCAGAGATCACATCGAAGCTGGAAGTTCAGACAGTGGCAGCAGACGGGAATCTTCCAAGGCGGCGGTGCGATGCCCGAGTCCAGCAAGATATGCTCTGTGACTGGCAAACGCAAAGAATGACTCGATGGAGCTCTGCCGGATTACCATGGCGCGATCCCAATATTCATCTTGAGGCCCGATTAGGTATCGCCCGCCTTCTCCAAAGAACAGCAGCTCACCGCCGCTCTCGTTCAGAAACGGAAGCGTATGGGCAATGTACCGGTCATATGCTTCCGCACCACTGATTGGCTCAGGCGGAGCCAGTCCAGGATTGGCAGAGTAGTCCGCCACTTCGCGGAATCGAAGCAGATTGAGCATGACGACGGGCCCCTGAATCTGTCGTAGCGCCAGCACACGTCCGGCTTCCTGCGTGGGTTCAAGATAGGGTTTCATCTCGTCGCTCTCTCAGTCGTGAGTCGAATGCTTCGCCAGTCGATGGGCATAGTCGCGGACGCTTTTCGGCCACTCCGATGTCCGCTTGGCAAACTGGTTCCAGTCGTCCGCGAAGAGAGAGCGCGTCGCCTCTTCAAAGCCAGCCAGGTTGCCTGCCAGACAAGATAGAAAGCGATATGTGGCTTCCTTTGCCTGTTTCTCTTCAGTCTTTCCCCCGTCCGAAAGACGAGCTTGCTCCACCAGTCGGCGAAGAGCTGCAGAAGTACCGCCAGACTGCGCGGCAAGCCACTCCCAGTGGCGTGGAAGCAAGGTGACTTCCCGTGCGATGACGCCAAGTCTCGGCCGTCCCGGTCCTTGCAAGGTCGTGCCGGGATCAGGCCTCTCGGCTGATCGTCTGGCGACGGTTCGCTGCCGCGCACGTTCGGTAAGACGGTAGATGATATCGGCTGTACTACCGCGCAAATCCAGATCGATGACCTCCCCAGTGGAGTCGTCGAAGACAAGGACCGGAGGACCGGCTGGTTGCCCCCCGAGCGCCTGGATCGCCAGAGCAACATCCACCAGAGGGCCGCTCGCTACAGCGCAAAATCCGCTGAACGCAGTGCAGGGTTTGGCCAGGAATGCGGCAGGAGTGGTCTTCATGGACATCTTATTTATACCCGGATAATATAGGAAGCGTCAATTTATCCGGATGATAAATCCGAATCGAGCGAAGCGAGGCCAAATTGCCCGATCAATCCAGGAAATTTAGAAAGTCCTCCATCGACGCATACAAGCGCAGAAAAACTATCGGTGGAATCTATGGAATTCTCTCGTTGAAACTCGGCACCCGATGGATAGGAAGAGCGCCAGATTTGTCGACGATCTGGAATCGCCTAACCTTCGAGTTGCGATCTGGCAGTTGTCGCTATACAACTCTGCAGGAAGCATGGAAGTTGAATGGCGCTGACAACCTTGTGTTTGAAGTGGTTGAAGAAATCGATGCCGAAGAACTCTTGTTTGCGTTAGAGCGAGTGATGAAAGAAAGACTGGAATATTGGTGTGGAGTGCACTCGGCCCATCGGCTTGATTAGATACCGCGCGAAGCTGCCAACAGTATGCTGGCCTCGACCACCAAGCGTGAGAGGGTTCCTTTATCCGCTCGACGAACGAAGGCGATGAAGATCTTCTTGATGCCGCCATCGTCACGCTTCTGTCGGATACTGTGTCGCCAGGCCAACATCTCTACGCGGTTCTCATCCAACAGAAGCAACAATCGTTCACCTTATGTTTCAGATACCGTTTCATCAGGTTTGTACAGTTTTTTGGGGGGCTGTTGGATTTTCCATCTGTCCGGGCGCGCATCCCCAATCTGATCGCAGCACTTAACCGAGGCGACACGGCGGAGTTACGTTTAGTGAACACCTCGCTCGGTCGAATTGGAACGATTATGGAGCAGTGTCCGCAAGCACCTCATCGATCCCACTTGTCAGCATCATCAGTATCGCAGAGAACGATGCACGTCCGGAAATGACAACGGATGAAGTGGCAAAAGAAGCGCAGGGCATGTTGTTCGCGTCTAGCCTGCCAACGCGGTTGGTCAATCCCGGGCTACCTCTCTATGCGCGGGATGTGTACTACAACGCGGCACCAAAATCATTACCCCGAATTTTGGTGTTGCAGGGAACGCTCGATCCGAAGACGCCTTTCGATGGCGCGACCGCACGGATTGCGCAATGGCACGATGCAGGAAGAACCAGACTCGTTTCCGTGACAGGTTCACCGCACTTCATTCTGATGACTTCGCCCATTTGCTTCAACGATGCCATGACCGAGTTCCTCGCAGATAAGAAGAGCACCTTAGCGTCCTGCACACATCCCGAATTCCGGCCAAATTTTTAGCTCATATGCCGATTCTGGGCAAGCTTCTCATGACGCCCTTTGGGTTGCCGCGCAATAGTACCAGTGCCGGTGAAGGACGGCTGGCCCGCTTCCCACGATGACCAGCAAAGAGCGTGCGGGACGGCGTGGATCAAGGTGCGACGATCACAACTCGGAGCAATCGTTCGCCTTGAGGCGCGCCGGCACGCACGTATCATGAACCGAACGTGGGAATAAGGATGATGGCTCAGGCTAAATTTTCAAGGAGTAGATCGGTCGTTTCCAGTAGCCGTTGATTCGGCAGTAGAGCGGCAATGCTAACGTAGAATCGTGGATCGTTTTCCCCTATGCCGACATATCAGGACCAACAGTTAGAGTCTTTCACTCGCGTTCGTGTTTAAAGGAGGCAGGTCGTGGCTTTGGTCATCATGACGGGTGCATCCGGATCTGGAAAGACAGCGATAGCGGAGACAATCGAAAAGAATCACCCTTCGATCACGGTTTTCCGCTTTGATACGATCGGGGTCCCTTCGGCAGATGTTATGGCAACTTTCGGAACTGACGATCAGCCCGGAGGAGCCTGGATGCGAGCCATGACTCTCAAGTGGTTCGACAGAATCGCGCCTCTGCTTAACGAAGGTAAGAGGGTGCTGTTCGAAGGACAGATGCGAATCGCTTTTATTCAGGAGGCGCTCACCGTTTTTGCGATCGAGAACGGATGTGTCCTTTGCGTCGAATGTGATGACTACACTCGGACGCAGCGCTTGACTCATGACAGACTTCAGCCAGAGCTGGCCAACGAAAGCATGATGGGCTGGAGTCGTTACTTGCATCGGGAAGCACTCGAAGCCGGTTATGAGATTCTAGATACAACTAATCTTTCGTTGTCAGAGAGCGTGAAAGCTGTGCTCTCGATCTTCGAAGATTATCCCAAGCCGATTGAAAAGGGTTAGTCCTCAGAAACGCGCTTAGCGGAAGTAATGAGCTTCCGCCAAGCGGCTCAATCAGTGCATTGGCCTGAAATCGCTAGTCGAGAACATTTGGTCACGCTGCCCGTATTCAGAGTTGAAAATAAGTCATCTCAATGGCCATTAGGCGGCCCACTCATCGAATCGGCGCATGATCTCCATGAGCCAACATCCCAACATGATGAGAGAGCCCCACAATACGAAGGGAACGCCGTAGAGTATGAGATGCTTGCGCGAACGAGCCAACTCAAACACTCGTATCTTGAGGATGGCGTAGAGATTCGCTGCGAGATAAGCAATCGCCAAACAGCTCAATACTAAGTTGTGCATCTTCTTAGCCCTTCCTCTTACCGGCCTGCATCTCCGTGCCGATACTCATCGGTCAGCTCATCAAGCAAAGGTCCACACCTCAGAGCTGCGACCAGCCCCCATCGACCGGAAGTTCAGCGCCGGTCGTGAAGGTCGCGTCGAACGCGAGGAAGAGGACGGCCTTCGCGATTTCCTCCGACGTCCCCAGCGCTTCATCAGGACCATGCCAATCATCTTTTCCCTAATCTGAGCGACTGCGTCAGCGGGAAAAGCTTTGCCGACGATCACCACAACGCGCGCGCCTTCATCGAGGAGCATCTTCGCCGTAGCGAGCCCCATGCCGCTTGTACCGCCGATGATAACTACCTTTTACCTTCGTACCGTTTCATGTAAGTCTCCTTGGTTGATCTTCGGTCTGTCGTCGTCATTCCAAAGTTGGGGATGTAGCGATGTTGTTTTGCATCAAGTGGCGCGCCGATCAGCGCTCCTCTAGGACACCGTGGTCAAGGATGCTGGTTAAGACAAGTCCACGCCGGAGACCTTGACAACGGCCTGCCACGCGGCTTCCTGACTGGCGCGATCGTGGAGGTGTGGCTGGCGCTGCACCTCGATTGGGCCTGAGAACTTTCCTTTGGCCGATGCGAAGAATTGCCCCGAGACGTCGGTTCCGAACTCCGACGCCTGGATGTAGCGACGGGCCGCGGTCTCCGGTGTCTGATTCATGCCGGGAATGAGGTTCACGATTGGGATAAACAGATACTTCAACAACGGGCTAGCGCTTCGCACCACCTTGGTGGCGGTTGCCCCACCGGGCGAGACAGCGTACACTGCCATGCCGGAGGGCAGCCGGCGCGCCAGTGCCGCGGTCCACCAGGCGATGATGAGCTTCGCATCGGCATACGCGTTGTTAGGCACATATTTCACGTTTGGCCCGTTGCGGATCAGGGCTTCAACAGCGGCGGTTCGGTTGCCTTGGTGATATTTCGCTGCGAATTCTGGCAGGTCGGTGTACTTGAACATGGGTACGCCCCCGCAGGCAGGCTCCGCGCCGGCGATAACGATCCGCGTGTTGGAATTCAGCAGGTTGGCATTGAGCAACCCAACAGTCAGTTGATGATGGCCAATGAGCGGGGCCTGAGATACTTCGACGCCCGTCGCAGTGAGCGTGCGCTGCTTAAAGGGAACCAACCCTGCATTGAGCAAGAGGAAATCGACCTGCCGACCTTGCTTGACCAGCGCGGCTACGGCGGAGTGAACGTTGACCGGGTCGTTCAGATCAAGCTCCAGCGGCGTGAAGATCTGCCTCTTTGCCTCCGCCGCCAGGCGAGCGACCGCTTCCTTGATCTGGGCGAGGCTGCGGCCGGTAACGATGACCTCGCGGTAGCCCTCGGCGGCGAGCAAGCTGGCTGCCGCATAACCGAGCCCGGAAGTAGCACCGGTGACGAGTGCGATCGAATGTTTCATGTTGCTCCTTGTTGAAAGAGGAAAGTAGAACCGGAAGAGCACGAGGCCAAAGCCAGCTTGCGATTTACGAACTATTTAGTTCTATATTGGTAGAATGGATAGCGTCAAGGAGTTTTGAACTAAATGATTCAAAATACCGCTAGGCCGCGAGGACGACCGCGGAGCTTCGATGAGATAGGGGCGCTGGAAAAGGCGACTCAGGTGTTCTGGTCGAAGGGCTACGACGGCGTGACGATTGACGATCTCGTCGAAGGGATGGGTGTGGGACGGCCCAGCCTGTATGCCGTCTTCGGGGACAAGCGGGCGATATTCTTGCGCGTCCTCAGGGCGTACGCAGAACGGAAGGGCGCTCTCGCAGCCAAAGCACTCCTTTCGCCACAAACTCTTCGCGACTCAATTGCGGGCTTTCTAAGGTACAACGTTGAAAGTGCGACTGAGAAAGGGTCCGCCCGGGGCTGCCTTCTGATATGCGTCGCGCCTCTCGTGAACGACGCTGAGGTTCAGCGGTTCCTGCAGAATGCGGCCACCGGCGGCGCGGCGCTGCTGGAGCGCCGTTTCCGGGACGGGATCAGCGCGGGAGAAATCCCGGCTGACTTTCCCGTTGCCGCGCGCGCAACCCAAGTCACGGATTTAGCGCGTGGGCTGACCATGCGTGCGCAGATAGGCATGCCGCGTAAGGCGCTCCTCAAAGATGCTGAGGAAGCGGCCAACTTAGTGCTGCTGCCGGAGCGCGTCTGACGGGTTTTCGGAAACAATTCACTTACCTTGACGGTTTCTCTGCCGACTGTGCGTAAGAGGGCATCCAACTCGCCGTCTACCGTAGTGAGCTAGTCTCTACGAGCTTTCCAAGCTGCTCGGGCATTCCAGCATCAAGATGACGGAACGGTATGCAGACCTCGCTCGGGCGCACATCGACCGGCAGCGTATCCCGTGAAATTTGGAACAAGCTGGAGCCGCAGCCAGAGAGGAGAGAGATTGTGGAAGCTGGGCAACAGAAGATAGAACGCAGCGCTTGACCGTGGTACCGAGTGGCGCCACCTAATATCCAGAATGTGTCCAATATGTGTCTCAAGCTAATTTGAACAAATTCTGGTTGCCGCTAAATTATTTAGAATGTGGTGGCCAGAGACGGGATCGAACCGCCGACGCCGGCCTTTTCAGGGCCGCGCTCTACCACTGAGCTATCTGGCCTCAGTAAATCGCACGATTGCAGGATGTAAGGATTGGCGCTGAAATCGCCCGACAGGCGAGCCTACTGCGCTTCTGCAACGACCCTTCAAGTATAGCAAGCGGAACCGCCACCGCCAAACCGCGTTCAAAGGATCAATTGCCAGGTGTGTTTACATCGAGAGAATGGCTGTCCACCGCAGATCGCGAGCGCTGCCCAATATAGCCCTCCTTCTTCTTAGCCTTTTGTGGGCAGCTGGCGTCCTGCAGGCAGATCTGCTGCCAGACCTCATCCCCAATCCATTGATGCCTCTGCTGAGGCAGGCTTTATCCCTGGGTCTGCTGGCGATTGTGGCCTGCGCGCTTGCCATTGCGCATGGCGACCAATGGCCACGCGGCCGGATGTTATGGAGTTGCATCACGGTAGGAGTCGGGTTATTCGTAGCTCCAGCGATGCTTGTTTCCTGGGCGAACCCCTGGGTCCCAGGCTTGACGCAGGCAGCGCTTTTTACGCTGACGCCAATCTTCACACTCGTATTTGAACCTTACATTGGCGGCGAGAATGCTCCGCAGGAACCATCACAAAGCCGGATGGGGCTGTTGGCTGCGTTGGCTGCATTCGGCGGGGCGCTTTGCGCCTTCCACGTGAATGTTCCAACCTCCATTCAGGAAGCAGGAGGACTATTCACGGTAATTGCTGCAACAGCGTGTCTGGCAGCCGCCAATTGCAAGGCGGTTGCTGTTGCGCATGAGCTCGATAAAGGCTCGATCAGGCCGCTGGCCGCGATAGCCGCTGCTACCGCGGCAATCTTGCTGGGTACTGCAAGCGCTGTAGGGAACCAGGCCATTTGGGAGTGGGCCGCAGTAGAGCCGGCTCTGCTCTGGGCAGTGGGCGTCGAAGTCCCCGGTCTGCTTCTACTTTTTTGGCTGACGCGGCAGATGTCCGCGACGCGCATGGCCACGCGTTACATATGGGCGCCTCTGATCGCGGTCTTCGTGGGAGCAGCGCTGATGCAGGCTCACTTCATGCCCCGAACCTGGATAGGCCTGCTGCTGATGGCGCTGGGGGCCGCATACCTTTTGCTTTCCCCTGCTTCTGCACAGGAGCAAGACATGCTTTCTTTGCGTTAAGCGGTAAGAAGACCACTAACTACCGGGCAGATTTTCGGCAGTGGGCTTGGTGCCTCCTTTACACTGGGGGTTCAATTCAAAGATCGTCTGTGAGGCCCCATGCGTTGGTTCTCTTCTTTGCTCCTGGTCGTTGTTTCTGCTACCTCTCTCTCTCAGGCACCCAAGACTGCTGAAACCGGGCAAGTGGGGAATGAAGGAAAGGCGTCGCGAGCCTTTGATGCTGCACGCAAGCAAGGCCCGCTGGCGCTGCACGAGTTTCTGCTCGGAATGCCCAAAGGCGCGGACCTGCATGTTCACCTGAGCGGAGCAGTCTATGCCGAGAGCTTTATTCGCGCCGCCGGCGAGGATGGTCTCTGCGTCGACAGCAAGGCGCTGACCTTCGCGAAGCCTCCATCAGGGGGCTGCCCCCACGTGCTCGGCCAGATGGCGGTCAGCGAAATGCTGGCGCGCATCCAGACGCCTGCGAACCAGGCGCTTTATGACAAGCTCATCGACGCCTTTTCCATGCGCGGTTTTGTGCCATCCGAAGGATGGACCGGCCATGACCAGTTCTTTTCCACCTTCGATCACTTTGGCGGCACCAACAAACGCCATACCGGCGAATGGATCGATGAAGTAGCCACGCGCGCCGCCTCACAAAACGAGCAATATCTGGAGCTGATGGAAACCCCTCCCTTCGGCCACGCGGCCGTCGTCGCCTCCCGCATGGGCTGGAATGAAAATCTCGCCGAGTACCGCCAAAAGCTTCTCGCCGCCGACATCGATCAGGAAGTCCAGGACGCCAAGGAACACATCCAGTCCGCCCTGGCCCTGCGCAACAAGCTGGAGCACTGCGACGCCGATGCAGGAGCCAAAGCAGAGGATAAGCCTAGCCCAGCCTGCAAGGTCCAGGTGCGCTTCATCTATCAGATCCTGCGCGGATTTCCCAAAGAACAGGTCTTCGCGCAAACGCTCCTCGGGTTCGAAACCATCTCCAAAATGCCCGAGTTCGTCGGCATCAACTTCGTCCAGCCTGAAGACGGCTATCTCTCCATGAAGGACTACACCCTCCAGATGAAGATGCTGGACTATCTGCACTCCGTCTATCCCAATGTTCACATCACCCTTCACGCCGGCGAACTGGCTCCCGGAATGGTGCCCCCTGAGGGCCTGCGCTTTCACATCCGCCAGGCCGTCGAACTCGGCCACGCCGAGCGCATCGGCCACGGCGTCGACGTGATGTATGAAGACGACGCGGCAGGCCTGCTGAAAGAACTGGCCAGGAAGCACATCATGGTCGAGATCAACCTCACCTCCAACGATGGCATCCTGGGCATTAAAGGCACCGAAGGCGAACACGCCCACCCCCTGCCTTACTATCGTCGCGCCGGAGTTCCAGTAGCTCTTTCAACCGATGACGAAGGAGTCTCCCGCATCGACCTCACGCATGAGTACACCCGCGCCGCTGAGGAATACAACCTCAGCTACGCTGAGCTCAAACAGATGGCCCGCACCGGAATGGAGCATAACTTCCTTCCCGGCAAAAGCCTCTGGGCCGAGGAAGATAAATTTACGGCTACAGCAGCTCCATGCCGTGGTCAACTCCTCGGCGCAGAGAAGCCCGCAGGCAGTTGCAAAGCCTTCCTCGACGGCAATGAAAAAGCCTCAGCCCAGTGGGAGCTGGAACACCGCTTCCGCGTCTTTGAAGCCAAGTGGTGAACCCGAGCACAACCATGCAGATTGATCAGGCAGCATACGAAGCCATTCAGCCGGAGCTGCTCAATGGCGAATCTGTCTTATGGGCAGGTTGCCCTAGTCTCTCTGTGATCTTTCATAAAGAGGATTTCCTCGCCATACCATTCAGTCTGCTCTGGGGAGGGTTTGCAATCTTCTGGGAAGGGGCAGTATCGGGTTTCTGGGCATCTACAGGCAAACGGCATACAGCCTCCCAAATTCCCTTTCAACTTTGGGGAATCCCGTTCGTTCTGATGGGTCAGTATATGATCTGGGGGCGTTTCTTCTTTGATGCATGGAATAAGCACCGCACCTTCTATGCTGTTACGAATCGGCGGATTCTCGTTGTGCAAAATATCAGGCGCAGACGTTTTGCAAGTACATACATTGACACACTGCCCACCATTGACAAAGAAAGCAGGTCAGACGGAATCGGCACATTACGCTTCAATGAGCAGCCACCTGTGTTCGGGCAGCGCCGAAATGGAATGCCATGGAACAGTATGATTGTTAACGGCGTGCCAGTGTTCCGAGACATTGATCGTGTAGATGATGTACATAACCTAATCGCCGGGTTGAGAGAACAAGCTTGGCGCAATCGATAAAATGCTGTTTGCGGAAAGTCCCGGCCACGCCTGCCGGAGCTCAAACTGACGCCATATCGGAGTTCGCGAGAAAATCTGTAACCAACTCTACTAGTTGGTAGTCTTAGGATGCATGCAGGGTGAAACGGCAGTACGGATTCTCGACGCAGCGAACGCCCTCCTTATCGATCGAGGCTATTCAGCTTTCAGCTACGCCGACATAGCGGACACGGTAAACATCCGTAAGGCAAGCATTCACCATCATTTCCCGACCAAAGCCGGGCTCGTTGTCGCAGTCCTGAAGCGTCATCGCGCCAGAATTTCAGAAGGGATGAAAGCGCTCGATGATCAGATCGAGAACCCCTTGGCGCGCATCAGGAATTACTTCAAATACTGGGAAGGGTGCATCGAAGGCCGGACGCTCTCCTTCTGTATCGGCGCACTCCTGGCGGCTGAGATGCCCTCCTTGCCGGAAGAAGTTCAAGCCGAGGTTCGTTTGCATTTCTCAATGCTCACGGAATGGTTTGAGAGAACCCTCAAAGCCGGACTGAAGGCACGGACGATACATCTTCAAGGTACCGTCGCAACAGAAGCGCAAATGTTGATCGCCGTGCTGCACGGCGCGATGCTTTCCGCACGTGCAACCAATAGCTCTGCTGTCTTCCGATCTCTTTCGCGATCAGAAATAAACCGTATCTCCACCGCAAAACAATAAGCCAACTTCGAAGGCTGTGCTGCATCAAGCCTTCTCCGGCACATCAACCTACCAACTAGAAGATAGTGAGGCAAAAACATGCAAACCATATCACTCGACTCCACACGTTCTCTACGGAATCTCTACTTTGTTCGAACCGTATTCCAGGTGGCCTGGGCGGCATCGGTCATCGCCACTGCAGTCAATCAGCCCACCACCGCCGCAGTACTCTTTCTCCTTTATCCGCTCTGGGACGTCGTTTGCACGATCTACGACCTCAACACGTTCAGCAAATCAGGATCGTCACGAACTTCACAAATCATCAACGCGATGCTCGGAGTTGCCGCTGCCATCGGTATTGGTCTGACGGTATTCCAGACACCGATCTATGCGGTCGCAATCTTCGGCTTATGGGCGTTCGGCGCGGGTGTCCTTCAACTCGTCGTCGGTCTCATTCGTCGCAAGGAGTTGGGTAGCGGTCAGTGGAGCATGATCTTGAGCGGGGCTCAGTCAGCTCTTGCCGGAGTAGTCTTTGTCGTACTTGGTCTCAGTGGGAAACAGCACATCAAGGATGTCGCGGGATATGCCATCTTTGGAGCCCTTTACTTCCTCATCGGTGGAATTCTGCTCACGCGCAAGCTCTCGAAGTCTTCAACAGTAATAGCTGACTGACACCTAGGAGATGAGGGATGCCGGTGAGGCGCAACGATGATCGTATATGTTCCGGTGATGCTCGAAGCAGGTGATGCTCCAAGCAGGCTCCGGAACTCACTTCGGTGCTTTACGAATGAGCTGGCTAGAGTAGGCCCTCGTGGATAGCCTGGTTAAGCGTCGCGACCATCGGCCTGAAGCCGAGGCTGCGAGCAAGGGCTCCATCGGTGCGACCCCACCAAGGCTTGTTGAGTGGCTCCGCGGAAGATTCGATGGTAACGCCAACTGCCCTGGCCATGTCGTAAAGCGTGCTGGGCGCATCATCCGTAATGTTGACGATGCGTCCATCCATGACACCGGTGAGCGCAAGTTCGAATGCCCGTGCAACATCACGCTGGTGAGCAAGACTGAACGACTGTGCCGGATGCCACTTCATTCTTGCGACGATGGCGGGAACGGCGGCCAGGTGCTCGTCTCCATCTCCATACACAAACGGCAGGCGCAGAATGCTCCAGTTCAAGCCGCTTTCTCGAAGCTCCTTCTCAGCCGCGATCTTGCTTGCCGGGTAGGCCTGCCTCGGATGCAACTCGTCATCTTCGCGACCTGGATGGGTGGCATCTTCGTCATACACCAGGCCGGTGCTCGCCATGATGAAGCGGGCTTGTGGAGCATATTGCGCCACGGCGGCGATGAGAGCGCGCGTGCCGTCAAGATTCGCGTGCCAGATTTCCTTTTCGTCCTGTGTCCGAAAGACAGCGGCAAGATGAATGACGGCCGATACGCCCTCAACCGCCTGCTTCAATGCCACGGGGTCGAATAGGTCCCCGTCTACACGTGTGACGCCAACCGGGGTCTCCTTTCCGGAACGCACAAGCGCACGGCAGTCAGCGCCGATTTGTACGAGATGCCTCAGAAGACGCGATCCAACGAGCCCGGCCCCACCTGTCACTAAAGTTGTCATTCCTGTTCTCCTTCCCAATCGTGTTCGTTCAATCTTTTTGTGGCGGCCTGAAGCACTCTACAAGCGATCTCCATTTCCGCGGGGTCCGCGCCCTCGAAGGCGACTGCAAGGATTTGTGCAATCGGATCGGGGAGTGCTTCCCAGAGCTTGCCGCCGACGCGTGTAATCCGCAACACGCGCTGACGTTGATCCTCAGCGTCTCGGACCTGGGAGACCAATCCTTTGCCGACAAGGGTTGTCACGACGCCGCTCAGAGTCGCCCTCTCTATGTTCAGCATTCGAACGAGATCGCGCTGCATCGTCGGGCCGTTATTCGCCAGTTGATAGAGCACATACCACTGTGTCGAACCCAATCCGTAAGGCCTCAATATCGTGTCCATCACTGCCCGAGAAGCGAAGTAAAGGCGTTTCGCCCAGCTTCCAACGGTGTCATGTCGATGTGTTTGTGTTGAAGGTTTCGGCATTTGTTAGCTACCTTTCGATATTTTGATAGGTAGCTGACAAATTGTCAAATACGGTGGGTCAACTCAGTCTCGAGAAACGCCCAAAGCGTCAGTTACCCACTCCTTCGCAAAAACACAACGAAATGAAGATGCGCGCATGCCTGGCCGACGACCGGCGTCCAATGCGATAGCCTCATCTTGGAGGCCATTGCAAGCGTGCGCATCATCCTCTCCAACATCGGCACCTTCGGCGACATTAATCCGCTCATCGCCATCGCGCTGGAGCTGAAGCGCCGCGGCCATACGCCGGTGATGGCTGTGCCCGCCGTCTACGGCCCCAAGATCGTTCCGCTGGGCCTCGAGTTCCACCCAGTACGCCCAGACCTCGACCCGACCAACACCATCCTCGCCGAAATGGTTTACGACGTGCGCAAAGGCACCGAGCGCGGGCTGCGCGAGTTCCTTTTTCCCGCACTGCGCGAAACCTACAACGACCTGATGGCCGCGGCGACATCTCCAGCGCGCGCCGACCTGCTGCTGGTGGGCGAACTGAACTACGCCGGCCCACTCGTCGCCGAAGTCACCGGAATCCCCTGGGCCAGCTATGTCCTCGCGCCGCTCTCCTTCTTCTCTGCCTACGATCCGCCCGTCCTGCCCATGTATCCACGGCTGGCCCGGGCCGATCGCACTATTCCCGGCATGGGCCATGCTATCCGGCGGCTGGCCCGGCTGGTGAGCCGCAAGTGGCCGCAGCCGATCTACGATCTGCGCCGGGAGCTGGGGTTGGAGCGGGGCGCGAATCCGCTCTTCAGCGCCAAGCATTCGCCCAGCCTGGTGCTGGCGCTCTTTTCCCGCGTATTAGGCCAGGAGCAGCCGGACTGGCCGGCCAACACAAAGATCTGCGGCTTCTGCTTTTACGACTCCGACGCCGGCAACGCCACCCTGCCTCCTCATCTGGAGAAGTTTTTGACCGCAGGGCCAGCTCCGCTGGTTTTTACCCTGGGATCAGCCGCAGTGCTCGCCGCCGGAAAGTTTTACGAATTTGGCGCCCGTGCGGCTGAGTTGCTGGGAATGCGGGCAGTTCTGCTAATCGGTTCGGATGAGCGCAACCGGCCCCGGCACCCACTGCCCGACTCAATCTGCGTGGCCGAATACGCGCCATACTCGGCTTTGTTCTCAAGAGCTTCCGCAATCATTCACCAGGGTGGCGTGGGCACCACGGCGCAGTGCCTGCGGGCGGGCAAACCAATGCTGATCATGCCTTATAGTCACGACCAGCCGGACAATGCACGGCGCATGCGGCGCTTGAAAGTCGCGCGCACCATTCAGAAAGGCAACTTCACACCCCGGCGAGTGGCCGCTAAGCTTAAGATTTTATTGGAGAATCCAATTTATGGGCATCGAGCACAGCAGGTAGCTCTCAGGTTACGCGGCGAGGACGGTGTGAAGACGGCATGCAATGCCCTGGAAAAGCTGGGTCAACCTGAAAGCAAAAATTCTTGAACTATCTATGGATTCGCAATGCCAGCAGAGCGGAGGCACTTTGTTGTGCTGAAAACAGAGAAACTGCGGCTTCAACGCAGCAACAAGGCGAGGTTTTCACCTCGCCCTGTTGATTGAGAACGGATTCTGCCAGAATCCCTCGGAGACTTAAAAACTAGAGAGGCTGTACGTCAGCCGCCTGCCAGCCCTTGGGTCCCTTCACTACGTTGAACTGAACGGCCTGACCTTCTTGCAAGCTCTTAAAGCCGTTCGAGTTGATAGCGGAGTAGTGAACGAACACATCTTCGCCATTCTGACGCGAGATAAAGCCGAAGCCCTTCGCGTCGTTGAACCATTTCACAGTACCTTGTTCCATTTTGAGTCGTATTTCCTAAACTTTGAATTGCGCTTGAGTGAAACGGAGCGACCACTG
>Ga0207711_10000426_pt1 | contig 44199 bp, 35 predicted proteins | sample KBSS34metaG_FD_184401 | JGI IMG/M metagenome (GOLD analysis project Ga0207711, IMG submission 184401) | Switchgrass rhizosphere microbial communities from Kellogg Biological Station, Michigan, USA - KBS S3-4 metaG (SPAdes) (version 2) | ecosystem: Host-associated > Plants > Roots > Rhizosphere... | reverse complement strand
CCTGCCGGTCCGCGGACAGCGCACGCACACCAACGCGCGGACCCGCAAGGGACCGCGCAAGCAGACCATCGCGGGCAAGAAGAAGGCGACGAAGAAGTAGAGATCGGGAGAGCAGGCGAAATGAGGAGGTCGTTAGTCGTTAGTCGCTAGTCGTTAGTCGTGAGCCGTCGAGGAACTCGCCGAGCTGGCTAACCGCTAATGACTAATGACTAATGACCGCGGCTAACAAGGACGGATATGGCTGAAGCGACAGCAGCACCTACACCGGCGGTACCGGAAAAGGGCGTCAAGGGCGCCAAGGGCAAGCGCCCGCGCGGAGCGAAGAAGGAGAAGAAGGCGATCCCGCACGGTCAGGCGACCGTCGCGGCGTCGTTCAACAACACGATCGTCTCGATCGCGGACCAGGAGGGCAACATCCTGGCCTGGTCCTCGGCCGGACGGATCGGGTTCAAGGGCTCGCGCAAGGGCACGCCCTTCGCGGCCCAGCTCGCCGCGGCCAACTGCGCCGAGCATGCCAAGGAGCACGGGGTCCGCTCGGTGGACGTCCGGGTCACGGGACCGGGCGCGGGCCGGGAGTCGGCCATCCGGGCGCTCCAGGCCAACGGGATCGACATCAAGTCGATCAAGGACACGACGCCGATCCCGCACAACGGGTGCCGGCCGCGGAAGCGGAGGAGAGTCTAGAGGGAATAGTCATGGGTTATGGGTTATGAGTCGTGAGTGGGCTCGCCGAGCCGCCTCCCGACCCACGACTCACGACCCTTAACCGTCCGTAAACCGACGCTCGATCCGAGTCGGGAAGAAGGACGTAAACCGCAAGACGGATCGAGGAGGCAAAGGTTTGGCTCGCTACAGCGAATCGGTTTGCCGGCTCTGCCGGCGCGAAGGGATGAAGCTGTTCCTCAAGGGGGACCGCTGTTTCAAGGACAAGTGCGCCATCGAGCGGCGCAACTACCCGCCGGGGCAGCACGGCCGCCGGCGCTCCAAGCTGCTCGGCTACGGGATCCAGCTCCGCGAGAAGCAGAAGGTCAAGCGCATCTACGGCCTCCTCGAGAGCCAGTTCCGGCTGGCCTTCGCGCGCGCGGAGCGGCGCAAGGGCATCACCGGCGCCAACCTCCTCGAGGAGCTCGAGCGCCGGCTGGACAACGTCGTCTACGCCCTCGGCTTCGCGGCCTCGCGGGCGCAGGCGCGTCAGCTCGTGCGCCACGGCCACGTCGCCGTCAACGGCCGTAAGGTCTCGATCCCGTCCTACCGGGTCTCGAAGGGCCAGGTCATCTCGATCAAGGAGAGGAGCCGGACCAACGAGCAGGTCAAGTCGTCGGTCGAGACCGCCCGCGCGCGCGGCGTCCCGTCGTGGCTCGACCTGACGGCCGAGAGCTTCTCGGGCCGCGTCGTCGAGCTGCCGAAGCGCGAAGACATCAAACTGCCGATCCAGGAGCAGCTGATCGTCGAGCTGTACTCCAAGTAGGCGCGGCGCGGAACGCCGCGCGGCCTGAAGAATGAGGAGAGAAGACTTATGACTTTGTGGAAAGGCTTTCAGAAACCCAAGCGGCTCGAGATCGACTCCGAGACGCTGACGTCGACGTACGGAAAGTTCTACGCCCAGCCCTTCGAGCGCGGCTTCGGCACGACCATCGGCAACGCACTGCGCCGGGTGCTCCTGTCCTCGATCGAGGGGGCGGCGATCACGGCCGTCAAGATCGAGGGCGTGCTGCACGAGTTCTCGTCCCTGCCCGGGGTCGTCGAGGACGTCACGGACATCATCCTCAACTTGAAGCAGATCCCCATCAAGATGCACACGACCGAGGAGAAGCTCCTGACGCTCGACGTCGAGCGCAAGGGCAAGGTGACGGCGGCCGACCTCCAGGGAGACTCGTCGATCGAGATCCTGGACCCGGACGCGCCGATCGCGACCCTGTCGGAGAACGGACGGCTCCGAATGGAGATGCGCGTCTCCGCCGGCCGCGGCTACGTCTCGGCCGACAAGAACTTCGACGACGACATGGGCATCGGATACATCCCGATCGACTCCGTGCACTCGCCCGTGCGCCGCGTCAACTATCACGTCGAGGCCGCCCGCATCGGGCAGGCCACGGACTACGACCGCCTCGTCCTCGAGGTCTGGACCAACGGCACGATCTCGCCGACGGACGCGGTCGGGCTCGCGGCCACGCTCCTGCGGGATCACCTCACGATCTTCGTCAACGCCGAGCACGAGACGGCGTTCGAGGGCGGCGCCGACGGCGAGCTGCCCGAGAACCTCGCCGAGTACCTCAACAAGTCGGTCGATGAGCTGGAGCTCTCGGTCCGCAGCGCGAACTGTCTGAAGAACGCGGGGATCCGGACGATCCGGGACCTCGTGCAGCGCTCCGAGAAGGAGATGCTGGAGACCAAGAATTTCGGCCGGAAGTCCCTCAACGAGATCAAGGACATCCTCCGCCCGATGGGCCTGTCCCTCGGCATGGAGATCGAGCCGGTCGAAGCCAAGAGCGAGTAACGCCATGCAACACAACCGAGCGGGGCGCAAGCTCCGTCGCACGACGCCTCACCGGCTGGCCATGTTCTCGAATCAGCTGGCCTCGCTGATGACGCACGAGCGGATCGAGACCACGCTGACCAAGGCGAAGGAGCTGCGGCCCCTCGCCGAGAAGCTCATCACGACTGCGAAGAACGACGGCGTCGCGGCGCGCCGGCGGGTCTACCGCTGGATCCCCGACCGGACGACCGTCGCGCGCGTTTTCGAGACGCTCGCGCCCCGCTTCGTGGACCGGCCGGGCGGGTACACGCGCATCCTGCGCCTGGGCGCGCGCAAGGGCGACGCGGCCGAGGCGGCCATCCTCGAGTTCGTCGACTACAAGTTCGAGGCCAAGGAGAAGGCGCCGCGCAAGGAGTCGCTGTCCGATCGGGCTCGGCGTGCCACGGGCGGCCGCGTCGAGACGGTCCGCAAGGAGAAGGCGGAGGGCGGCGAGACGCCGCCCGAGGCGCGCGAGACGCGGGCGCCGCGCAAGGGCGCCTCTCCGAAGGCCGAGAAGGTCAAGCCCGCCGCCAAGCCGGCGCCGAAGAAGGGCCCGTCGCGCACGGGTCCCTCGAAGCGCGGCGCGTAGTCCTTCAGGGAAAGCCAAGAGGCCGTTCGATGGAATCCCCGGGCGCCGCATCCGCGCGGCGCCCTTTTCTTTTGGGACCCCCCGACGCCGCGGGGCGCCGGCGAGCCGTCTGGGCCGCCCTCGGCTGGGGCGTCTTCCTGCTCACGCTGACGTCGTGGCCGTCGCCGCCCGAGGTCCCCGTCGTCTCGGGGATCCCGAACTTCGACAAGCTCGTCCACACGTTCCTCTACGGCGTGGAGGGCTTCCTCCTCTGCCGCGCCGTCGCGTGGCCGGAGGCGTCGCGCTCCGCCTGGCTGCGCGCGCTCGCGGTCGCCGGCGTGATCGCGGTCTGGGCCACGCTCGACGAGACCCATCAGTTCTGGATCCCCGGGCGCTCGATGGAGGGCCTCGACGCCGTCGCCGACATCGCGGGCGGCTTCACGGGAGCGCTGGTGTCGGCCGGGCTCGGGCTGCGCCGCGGCGGTCCGGCCAGGGGCTGACTCTCAGGGCTTCGCGGCCGGAGCCTCGGTCTCCTCGATCCGGTGGTACTTCCCGGCGGCGAGGGACTGCACGGTCTGCACGATTCCCGATGGCCAGTAGATCGTGAGCCTCGCGATGGCGTTCTCGTCGCCGAGGCCGAACACGACCCTCGGATCCGACGAGGAGAGATAGCTGTTCCCCGCCACGACGAGCCGCGTCCGCTTCCGGCCGGCCGGGGTCTCCGCGACGAGCCGCGCGCCGATCCCTTGACGGTTGGACTTGCGTCCGACGAGCTGGACGCCGGCCCAGCGGGCCTTCCCGCCGTCGTTGCGCAGGAGCTGCAGCGGGCCCCCCGAGTTGGACACGGCGATGTCGAGGTCTCCGTCGTTGTCGTAGTCGGCGACCGCGGATCCGCGGCCGACGTGCGGCTTCTCGAACGCGGCTCCGCAGGGCCGCTCCTGAAAGCGGCCCGAGCCGTCGTTCCAGAGGAGGAGGTTCCGTTGCGCGTATGGGACACCCTGCCGCTTCGGGCGCTCGAAGGTGTGGCCGTTCGCGACGAAGGCGTCGAGGGCGCCGTCGCCGTCGAGGTCGACGAGGTTCAGCCCGAAGCCGACGAGGTTGACCGCGGGAGGTCCGAAGCCCGAGGCGATCGACACGTCCTCGAAGACTCCGGAGCCGCGGTTCCGATAGAGCTCGTTGGTCTCGTTTTCGAAGTTGGCAACCACGAGATCGGGCAGGCCGTCGCCGTCGAGGTCCTGGGCGTCGGTTCCCATGCCGCCCTGCGGATTTCCCTGCGGGTCGAACCCCGTGCCGGAGACGACGGAGATGTCCTCGAATCGGCCGCCGCCGATGTTGTGAAACAGGAAGTTGATCGTCTCGTCGTTGGCCACGTAGAGGTCGATCCGGCCGTCGAGGTCCAGGTCGGCGAAGACGGCGCCGAGAACCCGGCCCTCGGCCTCGCCGAGGCCCGCAGCCCGAGTGACGTCGTGGAACGCCCCGTCGTTGCCATTGTGGAAGAGGCTGACGGGGGATCCCGGGTACATCATCGGCGGGCAATAGTCGCGCTCGTTTTTGGCCGCGTCGCCGCAGAAGAGCCTGTCCTCGTTGCGGTCGTCCACGTAGCGCCCGAGGAAGAGGTCCAGGCGGCCATCGCCATCGACGTCGCCCCAGGCCGCCGCCGTCACGAAACCCTTGACGTCGCCGAGGCCGCTCCGGGCGGTGACGTCGGTGAACGTGCCGTCGCCGTTGTTTCGGTAGAGGATCACGCCTCCCCAGTTGGTGACGAGAAGGTCGACCCAGCCGTCGTTGTCCCAATCGGCCGCATAGGCGCCCATGCCGTAGGCGACGTCGTGGAGGCCCGCCTTCGCCGTGACGTCGGTGAAGGTTCCGTCCCTGTTGTTGTGAAAGAGCCGGTCTTGGGCGCGCGGGCTGCCCCCGGCGGGCGGCGGAAAGGGGCCGCCCTGCACGACGTAGAGATCCATCCAGCCGTCGTTGTCGTAGTCGAGCCACGCGAGCCCGGACCCCATCGTCTCCGCCATGCGGTGCGCCGACGTGCGGCCGCGGTCGTGGGTGAACGCGAGACCGGCCGCCGGAGCGACGTCGGTGAAGCGGACGGGACAGTCCGTGGCGCCGCCGGCCGACGCCGAGGCCGCGAGGATCAGGATCAGCGGAATCATCATGGCGTCTTCGCGACGCGCGCGCGCTCCGCCGCGAGAAGCGTACGGAGGCGGGCCGCGTCCGGCTCGAGCTCGCGCGCGCGCTCGAGAGCCGCGACGGCCTCCTCGTGGCGGCCGAGGCCGGAGAGGGCCTGTGCGCGCGCCCGAAGGAGATCGGCGCTCTCCGGAAACCCGTCGAGGAGCGCCAGCGCCTGACCGGCCTGGCCGCGGGAAATCTGGGACTCGGCGAGCTGGATCGCGCCGTGGCTCGACTGTGCCTCGAAGATCCTTTGCGAGGCCCTCGCGTAGAGGGTGTGGTGGAGCGCGAGTTGCTCCTCTCCTTCCTTCCTTCGCCCCTGGCGCACGAGGAGGGTCCCCAGCGCATAGCGCGGCGCGGCGAGGTTCGGCGAGAGCTCGATGGCCCGGCGGTACGCGGCTTCGGCGTCGGCCGGCGCGCCCGCGGCCTCGAGAGCGCGCCCGAGCTGGAAGGCGATCGCCGCGTCGCGCGGGGCGAGCCGTGCGGCCTCCTCGAGCTCGGCGCGCGCGGCCGCGCCCTTGCCGAGAGAGAGAAGGAGCTGGCCCAGCTCGAGCCGCAGCGCGGAGGAGTCGGGATGCCGTGCGACGGCGAACCGTAGCGCGGTCTCCGCCTCCGCCGTGCGGCCAGCCTGCCAGAGCGCGTCGCCGAGGAGGCCGAGCGTCTCGGCGCCCCGGTCCCCCAGCTCGCTCGCGCGCGCGAGCTGGACGGCGGCATCCGCGAAGCGCTGCTGGTCGAACAACGCGATGCCGTAGGCCGTGCGCAGAGGAGCGTCGCCGTCGAACGCGTCGACGGCCGCGGCGGCGACGGCGTTGCCTTTCTCGGCCTGCCCGGCCCTCCACAGGGAGTCGGCGAGAGCCAGCCGGTAGCGGCTCTTCGTCGGCGCGAGGGAGACCAGCCTCTCGTAGGCGCCGATCGCGCGGTCGTCTCCGGCGGCCGCGTAGGCCTCGGCGAGCGCGTCGAGCGGCCCGACCGCGTCGGGTGCGAGGGCGGAGGCCTTCGCGAACTCCCGCTGCGCGTCGTCGCCGCGATCGGCCGCCCGGAGCGTCATCCCGTAGATGTAACGCGCCTGAGGGCTCTCCGGCTCGAAGGCCGCGGCGAGCCGACCCTCGTCCACGGCCTCCCGCAGCTTCCGCTGCGGCATCAACGCGAGCGCGAGGTTGCCGTGCGCCCTGGCGTTGCGAGGCTCCGCGCGGAGGATTTCTCGCAGAACGGACTCGGCACCGGCGTAGTCCTTGCGCTCGAGCAGTCCCTCGGCGCGCGCGAGGTCATCCGCAGACGCCATCGTCGATGACGCGAAAAGGACCGTCAGACAGAGCGCGATGACGCCCCGCACGTTGGCCCTATCTTATGCGGTGGCGGGGACGAAGGCGCCGAACTCCGGGACCGGTGCTCCCGTGCGAAGGAGAGATCGGGGAAGCGGGCCGGGGCTACTTCTTGAAGAACCCGCCGCCGCCGCCTCCGCCCTGGCCGGCCGCGGCCCGCGGGCCGCCTTCGGCCAGGACGATGCGCTGGTTGAGCTCCTTGATGCGCTCGTTCAGCTGACCGATCTTGGCCTGGAACTCGCGGGTGATGCGCTCGTTGTCGCCCTTGAGGCGGTTGATCTCGCCCTCGGTGTCGGCCAGGACCTGGTCGCGGCCCTCGACCGCTTGACGCTGTGAGCGCAGCTCCATCTGGTACTTGTTGAGCTCCTCGTCCTTCTCGGTGATGCGAAGCTTCCACTTCTCTTCCTGCTCCTCGTAGAGACGCTTGATCTCCAGGAGCTGCGTGATCTGCGAGAAGTCGCTGTCGGATGCCATGAGTCCACCTCGCTGGTTCTCCTCGATCTGGGGGAAGAGCTTGCGGAGCTTGAGGGACAGGTCCTCGGGGTCGGTCGAGATCTCCATCGCCTTCGCGTACGTGATCCGCTTGTTGCAGAGCAGCGCGATCAGCGATTGGTTCATCGACTGCATCTTGTAGTAGTTGACCGAGTTCTCGATCTCCTCGTGGATCTCCTTGACCTCGCCGGAGAGGATGTGCTTCGCGATCTTCGGCGAGTTGATCATGATCTCGACGACCGGCGCGCGCCCCGCCCCGTCCGAGGTCTCGATCAGGCTCATCGAGACGATCGCCTGCAGGACGATCGAGAGCTGCGAGCGGACCTGGGCCTGCTGCTCCTGCGGGCAGGAGTCGATGATGCGGTCGATCGACTGGGCCGCGCTGTGGGTGTGCAGCGTCGAGAACACGAGGTGGCCCGTCTCGGCGGCCGTGATGGCGGTCTGCATGGTGTTCCAGTCCCGCATCTCGCCGACCATGATGACGTCCGGGTCCTGCCGGAACATGTTCTTGAGGGCCTCGTTGAAGCTGGGGGAGTCGGTCGAGACCTCGCGCTGGGAGACGGCGGCCTTGCCGTCCGCGAACAGGAACTCGATCGGGTCCTCGATCGTGACGATGTGGACCGGCCGCTTCTCGATGATCGACCGCATGACGCCGGCGAGCGAGGTCGACTTGCCCGATCCGGTCGGTCCCGTGATCAAGACCAGGCCCTTCTGGAGGTGGACGAAGCTCTCCAGGACCTCCGGCAGGTTGAGTTCGGAGATCGAGGGGAGCTTGAACGGAATCCGCCGGAACACGGCCGCGTAGGAACCCCGCTGCACGAAGATGTTGCAGCGGAAGCGCGCGACGCCCGTCAGGCCGTAGCCGACGTCCACGGACTGGTTGCGCTCGAGGCGCTCCTTCTGGGCGGGAGTCAGGATCTGGAGGAGCATCTCCTCGAGGTCCTTGGGCTGGAGCGTGTCCGCGTTCAAGGGGATCAGCCGCCCCTTGATCCGCAAGAGGGGCGGTCTCATGGGCTTCAAGTGGAGGTCAGAGGCCTCCTTCTTGGCCATGAACTTGAGAAGCTCGGCGAGGGTCAATGTGTAGAGATTATAGCCGGTTACGGGCGCCGGCGGACCTGTACGGCCAGCCAGTCCCGGGCTTCACGCCGATTACGCACGTCGCCGAGCGCGACCTGCAGGCGCAGCTGCGCGAGGAGCTCGCCGACCCGCGGGCCGGGCGGCACGGACGCCCAGCGGATCACGTCGCCGCCGCTCACTTCGAGTCTCTTCAAAGGTGTCCGGGCCATTCGCTCGAGCCGCGTGATCCGGCGCACGGTCTCGCGGGCTCCGGACAGCCTCGCGAGGAGAAGCGCATCCGGCGCGGCCTCGCCGGCCTCGAGGAGCCACGCGACCGCGTCCCTCCGGTTGCCGCTCCGAACCCCGGCCGCCGCCCGCGCGAGGGACTGCAGCCGCGCGACCTCCTCGGCTTCGCGCCGGGAGAGGCGCAGCCCGGAGAGCCACCGACGGGTCTCCTCCGGCTCGAGCGCGAGAGCGCCGGCGAGCCGGGCCAGTCTCAGCCGCCGGCGCCGCTCGCCCGGAAGCCGCCGGATCGCGGGGCCGTCGAGGGGGCGGAGCGATTTCGCCGCCCGCGCCGCGAGCCTCGGCGGGAGCTCGAGCGCGAGCGTGGCCGGCAACAGTCCCGCCCGGGCCGCCCACGCGCAGGCGGGGCCGGCGTCGGGCGCCTCGAGGAGCCGGGTGAGCTCGACCGCGATGCGCTCGCGCGCGACCCGGGCGAGCTCCGGGGCCGCGCGGCGGGCCGCGGCGAGCGTCGCGGCGTCGGGAGAGAGGCCGTGCGTCGCGAGGAAGCGGGCCGCGCGCAGGGCGCGCAGCGGATCGTCGAGGAGGTTCCTGGGGTCGACGCAGCGCAGGCGCCGGCCCGCCAGGTCGGACAGCCCTCCGAAGGGATCCACCATCCGGCCGTCGGCGACGCCCACCGCGATCGCGTTGACCGTGAAGTCGCGGCGCCCGAGGTCCGCCTCGATCGTTCCACCCTCGATCTCCGCGACGTCCAGCGGACGGCGGCCGGCCACCCGGAAAACGCGCGGCCCGGGCCGGTCCTTCGAGAGGAAGACCGCCGTGCCGAGCCCGGCGCGCTGCAGCTGCGCCGCGATCCCCTCCGCGTCGCGAGCGACCGCCGCGTCGACCTCGGGAATCGGAATCCCGAGGGCGGCGTCGCGCACCGCGCCGCCGACGAGCCAGCAGTCGACGCCGGAGCTCTCCGCGATCCGGGCGAGCGCCCGGACCTCGGGCCGCCGGCGCAGACGCGCGATCCTCGATGTCCGAGCCGCGAGACCCTTCACAGCATGCCTACGCTACAATTTCCTCGATGTCATCGTCCCCGGAGCCGCATTCGTCCGCCGTCACCCCGGAGACCGTCCGGCAGATCGCGACGCTCGCGCGCCTGAGGCTCCCGGAGCAGGATCTGGCCCTCTGGAGCCGGCAGCTCTCGCGTATCCTCGACTACATCGACCAGTTGAAACGCATTCCGGAGGAGGCCTTCGGGGCCCCCGCGGCCGGACCGGCCACGCCCCTGCGGGACGACGCCTCCCGCCCCGGCCACGGCGAGGAGGCCCTGGAGGCCAACGCCCCGCGCCGACTCCACGGGTACGGGGTCGTCCCCCGCGTCGTCGGATCGGGTCAGGGCTAGGGCTAGGGGCTAGGGAGTCGCGACTGGGCACGGCACCGGGCGTACGGGAAACGGCCGAGGCAGTCGGCGCGGGGCGCCGGCGCGCGACCGACGTGGTCGAGGACTCCCTCTCGCGGATCGCGGCGGGCGACGGGAAGATCCGGGCGTTCCTCGAGGTGACGGGCGAGCTCGCCCTCGCGGAGGCCCGCGCCGTGGACGCGCGCGTGGCGGCCGGCGAGCGTCTGCCGCTCGCCGGCGTCCCGCTCGCCGTGAAGGACAACATCTGGATCGCCGGGAGGCGGGCGACGTGCGCGTCGCGCATCCTGGCGGGGTTCCGGCCGCCGGGCGACTCGACCGTGGCCGCGCGGCTGCGCGATGCCGGCGCCGTCTTCATCGGCCGCGCGAACATGGACGAGTTCGCGATGGGCTCGTCGACTGAGAACAGCTCGAGCCACGTGACGCGCAACCCGTGGGACCTCGACCGGATCCCGGGAGGCTCCTCCGGCGGCAGCGCCGCGGCGGTCGCGGCCCGCTTCGTGCCCGGAGGCTTCGGCTCCGACACGGGCGGGTCCATCCGGCAGCCCGCGGCTTGCTGCGGGGTGGTGGGGTTCAAGCCGACGTACGGGCGCGTCTCGCGCTACGGCCTGGTGGCGTTCGCGTCCTCCCTCGACCAGATCGGACCGCTCACGCGCTCGGTCGGCGACGCGGCACGCCTCTACCGCGTGATCGCGGGATTCGACCCGATGGACTCGAGGACCGCGCGGCGCGCGCCGGGGGACCCCGAGGCGGCGGTCGAGCGCGGGGTGAAGGGCCTGCGGGTCGGGTTCCTCCGGGAGGCGCAGGTCGAGGGGCTCGACCCCGAGGTCGCCGCCAACCTCGAGGAGGCGCGCCGCCTCTTCCGCGACGCGGGCGCGCAGGTGACGGACGTTTCCGTGCCGCGCTCCTCGGTCGCGATCGCCATCTACTACGTGCTGGCGAGCGCGGAGGCGTCCTCCAACCTCGCCCGCTTCGACGGCGTGCGGTACGGGCCGCGGGCAAGCGACGGGAGCCTCCTGGATCTCTACGTCGACAGCCGCACCGCCGGCTTCGGCGCCGAGGTCAAGCGGCGGATCCTCCTCGGGACGTTCGCGCTCGCGAGCGGCTACTACGAGGCGTACTACGGCCGCGCGATGCGGACCCGGGATCTCCTGCGGGCGGACTTCGACCGGGCCTTCGCGGCGGCCGACGTGATCGTGTGCCCCTCGATTCCGGCGCCCGCCTTCCGCATCGGCGAGAAGACCGAGGACCCCCTGACGATGTACCTCTCCGACATCTTCACCGTTCCGGCCTCGCTGGCCGGACTGCCCGCGATCTCGGTGCCCTCGGGCCTTACGCGCGCCGGCCTGCCGCTCGGCATCCAGGTGCTGGGGCCCGCCTTCGGCGAGGAGGCGGTCTTCGCCGCGGCCCGCACGCTGGAGGCCGGAGCCGGGTTTCCGGATGCCCTTCCTTCGCGCGAGCCGTAAGGCGAGGCCGGCGCTGACGGCGCTGGCGGCGCTCGCGTTCGCGGCGGCGGCCGCGGCGGTGTTTCCGGCGCCTGCGTTCGCGAAGGAGAAGACGGTCGTCGTCTCGCGGGAGATCCAGGTGACGATCGGGGACGGCGACGAGATCGTCCTCTCGGCGCGTCCGCTGCCGGGGGAGGGCATCGACGCGTTCGTGCGCCGCCTGACCGACGACCCGGCCACCAAGAAGGAGATCTTCGCGTCCAATCGCAACCTCGGTCGCAAGCTCAAGCCCGACACGGTCGTGCGGGTCCCCTACCGGCTGCTCGCGGGGGCGTTTCGCAAGATCGCGATCGAGGCCCTGTTCCCGGGCGACAAGGCGACGGCGGAGGGCTGGGAGCACAAGGTCGCCGCGCTGACGGGCAAGCCCGAGTCGCTGTGGAAGGTGTCGGAGTGGTTCACCGGCGACGCCGGGAGGTACAAGGAGATTCGCGAGGCCGGCGCGATCGCATCGCTCGAGACGCAGCCGGGCCAGGTGATCCGGATCCCGCCCCGCCTCTTGACGCCCTCCTTCCGCGAGGCCGTCGCGGCCGCGCCGCCGCTGTCCGCCGAGCCGCCGGTCCTCGAGTTCGGCGCGGACGCGCAGGGGCCGTACGCCGTCTACCGGCTCAAGAAGGGCGAGGCGCTCTACTCCGCGGTCGTCGTGCGCTTCACGGGACGCGTGCACGCCGAGGACGTCAACGCCAAGGCGCGCGAGATCGCGCAGCGCAGCGGGATCGACGACGTGCACGCGATTCCGGTCGGGTTCGAGATCAAGATCCCCGTCTCGGACCTCACGCCCGAGTTCCGCGCCGCCAACGACCCCGAGCGCCTCAAGGACGAGGCGACGCGGCTCGAGGCCTCGCAATTCTCCAACAAGGTCAAGAGCGCCGACCTCGCCGGCGTCACGCTCGTCCTCGACGCAGGCCACGGCGGCCGCGACACGGGGGCGCTCGTCGACGGCGTGGAGGAGGCGGCGTACGTCTACGACATCGCGTGCCGCGTCGAGCGTCTCGTGAAGGCGCGCACGCGCGCCCGGGTCGTCCCCACGGTCGGGCGGGACGCGCCGTGCGCCGGCGGGATCGCGGCCGCGGTCTCCTCGAGCCGCAGCGCCCGCGTGCTCACGACGCCGCCGTATCCGATCGAGGACGCGGCGACGGGCGTGAACTTCCGCTGGTACCTCGCCAACGCGGTGTGGCGGCAGAACGGCCGCGACGGCACCCAGGACCGCACGGTGTTCGTCTCGCTCCACGCCGACTCGCTCCACCCCGCGGTCCGGGGCACCATGGTCTACGTGCCGGGCGAGAAGTTCCTCAACGGCACGTACGGAAAGTCCGGCGAGCCGTACGAGTCCCGGCGCGAGGTCCGCGAGGCGCCCAGGGTCAGCTTCTCCCGCAAGGAGCGCATCGAAGCGGAGGGCGTGTCGCGGGACCTGGCCGACCGCATGGTCGCGTCGTTCCGCGCCGCGGACCTTCCGCTCCACGCCTTCGATCCGATCCGGCGCAACGTCATTCGCGGCGGACGGGAGTGGGTCCCGGCGATCCTCCGCTACAACCGCATCCCCGCGCGCGTGCTGGTGGAGGTCTGCAACCTCAACAACCCGGAGGACCGGCGTCTGCTGCAGACGCCGGCCTACCGCGAGCGGGTCGCCGAGGCGCTCGTGAATGCGCTCGTCCGCTTCTACGGCGGCCGGCTGCGCGATTCCTGATTCTCGGAAACTTCTCGGGACCCTTCGCGCACGACACCGCCTCGGGCGGAACCTCGGTTATAGACTCGGCGCGGACGCGAAGGGGAGGAGTCATGCGACTGGTCGAGAAGGAGCCCGTTCTCCGCGCCGCGCTGAGGGTCGTCGCGGGAGTGGCCCTGGCGGCCCTGGTCACGGCGCCGGCATCGCTACTCGCGCAGGACTGGCGCGGGGGCAAGGCTCGGGTGGACGGGATCGTCAAGGGCACGAAGGGCGAGCCGATCGAGGGCTGCAAGGTCTCGCTGCGGTGGGGCAGGAGCACCCACGGCGGGCCCGACCTCACGACCGACAAGAAGGGCCGCTGGGCCATCTTCGGGCTGGTCGGCGGCCCCTGGGACATCGACTTCGAGGCTCCCGGCTACCAGACCAAGAAGATCTCGGTGGACCTGCAGGAGGGGGCGCGCAATCCCTCCGTCGAGATGGAGCTCGAGCCGGCCGCGCAGGCCGCGCCGGCGGCGGCGGCTCCGGCCGAGGTCCAGATCAGCGTCGGCGGCAAGAAGATCTCGAAGGAGACCGCCGCGGCCATCGAGGCCGGCAACCAGGCGATGGCCGCCAAGAACTGGGCCGGGGCCCGCGAGAACTACGTCAAGGCGCTCGCGGAGCTGCCCGACAACACGCCGCTCCTCCAGCGCGTCGCGGCGGCGTACCTCGGCGAGAACAACGTCGACGAGGCCCTGCGCTACGCGCACCAGATCACCGAGAAGGATCCCCAGGAGAGCGGCGCCTGGATGATGATCGCGGAGATCGAGCTCCAGCGCGGCAACCTCGAGGCCGGCAAGGCCGCGCTCGACAAGATCCCGCCCGACAAGATCACGAATCCCCAGCCCTTCCTGAACGTCGGCATCCTCTCGATCAACGCCAAGAAGCCGGCGGAGGCCGAGCCCGCCTTCGACCGGGCGATCGCGATCAAGCCCGACCTGGCCGACGCCTACTATTACCGCGGCCTCGCGCGCATGCAGCTCAAGAAGAACACCGAGGCCAAGGCGGACCTGCAGAAGGCCCTCGAGCTCGCTCCGAACGGGCCCGACGCCAAGGACATCCGCGACCTTCTCAAGACGATGCCCTGAGGCTTTCCTCAGGGTTCCGTCCCGGCGCCGCCGCGGGGAGATAATGGGGACGGTCTTGGGACGCGAGGCCGTCATGGTGAAGATCCGCGGGCTCCGGTCGTTTTCGCTCTTGCTCTCGTCGTGTGCGCTCGCCGCCGGTGTCGCCGCGGCGGCCGCGCAGGAGCCGGGTCCCGTCCGCGAGACCGCCGAGGTGTCGCTCGTCGAGGTGCCCGTGCGCGTCGTCGACAGGAACGGCGCGCCGATGCGCGGCCTCGAGGCCAAGGACTTCACGCTCTTCGACGACGGGCGCCGGCAGGAGATCGTCGGCTTCGACGCCGTGGACCTCGCGAACCACACGGCGGCGCCGGGAGTGGCGCCCCCGCCGCCCGCACGGCGGCGCTTCCTGATCCTCTTCGACTTCTCGTTCGCGCGGCCCAAGTCGATCGTGGCCGCCCGAAAGGCGGCGCGCGACTTCGTGCTCGACGGTCTCGACGCGACGGACCTCGCGGCCGTGGCGGTGTATTCGGTCGAGAAGGGCGTGCGGATGCTGGTGACGTTCACGTCCGACCGCGCCCAGCTCGCGCGCGCGATCGAGACCCTCGGACTCGAGGCGCCGCGCGCGCCCGGCGATCCTCTGGCGTTCGCCTACGACACTTCCGCCCTCCACCTCGGGCCGGTCCTCGAGACCAATGCGGATGGAGCGGGCCGCGCCGATGCGCAGGCGGCGCTGATCGAGCACCTCCAGGCCATGGAGTCGATCAACCATGCGCGGATCGACGAGTACCAGCGGGGCCGGGTGAGGAACCTGATCCGTTCCTTCGGCGAGCTCGGCCAGGCGCTCGACGCGGTCCAGGGACGCAAGGACGTGATCTACCTCTCGGAGGGGTTCGACGGACGCTTCCTCGTCGGCACGCGCGAGAGCGACCTCGAGCGGCAGTGGCTGATCCAGGGCGAGCAGTGGAAGGTCGACTCGGAGAAGCGCTTCGGGGACACGCCCCTGCGCAGCGAGCTCGACGAGATGGGCCGGCTCATGCGCCGCTCGGACTGCGTGATCCACGCGGTCGACATCGCGGGGATCCGCTCGGGCGGCGACGCCGAGGAGGCGGCGCCGCGGACCTTCCCGGGAGGAGCCGAGAACTCGCTCTTCGAGATCGCGAACGGCTCCGGCGGCGAGGTCTTCCGCAACGCCAACGACCTGCGCGGGCAGCTCGACTCGCTGATCACGCGGACGAGCCTCGTCTACGTCCTGGCGTTCAAGCCCGACAAGGCCCGGGGCGAGGGCTTCTTCCACGAGCTCAAGGTGAAGGTCGGGGCGTCCGGCGCGAAGGTGTCGGCGCGGCCCGGATACTACGAGCGCCGCGGCTTCCGGCGCCTCTCGCCCTTCGAGCGCAACCTCTCGGCGGCCGACGTCATCGCCAACGAGATCCCCATGGAGGAGATCCCGATGCGGGTGCTGGCCGCGGCCTTCGCGAGCGGCGAGCCCGCGGCCTCGGTCCCCGTGCTGCTCGAGATCCCCGGCGACCGTTTCCTGAGCGGGCAGCCTGGAGACCGCGCGACCGCCGAGATCTACGTCTATGCCACGGACTCCGACAACCAGCTGTCGGACTTCCTCGTGCAGACGATCGCGCTGGACCTCACGAAGAGCCGCCCGAAGCTCCTCGCGAGCGGGCTCAAGTACTACGGCGAGCTGCGACTCAAGCCGGGCCGTTACCGGCTCCGCACGTTGATCCGCAACGGCGAGACGGGGCAGATGGGGCTGTCGGTCTCCTCGCTCCTCGTTCCGGCGTTCGCCCAGGACCAGCCCTATCTCGCGCCCCCGCTGTTTCTCGAGGGGGCGGGCGACTGGGTGCTCGTCCGCGGACGGCGGAATGCCCCCACGCCGAACGCCCCCACGGACGCGGGGTCGTCGCCTCTGCTCGAGCTGAGCGCGGAGGGATTGTCCGCATCGGCCGAGCCGCAGCTCCAGCCGGGCAGCGCGTCGCGCGTGTGCCTCGTCGCTTACAACTTCGGCGCGCCGGGGGGCAACGACGAGCTGCGCCTGAACGGCCAGATCATCGCGTTCGACGGCCGGCCCGTTCAGGAGGGCCTGCTGTCGATCGTGGGCCGCTCGACGGCCGAGGCCGACGGGCGCCGGGTGCTCCTGCTCGCGTTCACGCCTCCCCATCTCTCCGCGGGGCGGTATGGCCTGCGCATCTTCGTCCAGGACGCGGCGGGCCGCGCCCGACAGGCGTGGGCCCCGTTCCGGGTTCCTTGATCTTCCCGGGTCCCTGGCTCCTGGCCGCCGTCCTCGGAATCTCGGCTCCGCCGACTCCGGTTCGGCCGCCGGCGCCGACGGCGACCCCCGTCGGGGAAGCCTCGCCCGAGGCATCCGAGCGCGAAGCCGCGGTCGCGTCGATCCTGCGGCGGGCCGAGCGCGTGGCGCCGGGCGCGCCGGAGGCGAAGCGCCTCTCGGCCGAGCTCGTGGAGGCGGGGTCCGGCTACCTGCGCCGCGGGGAGTCGGGGCGCGCGATCGAGCTCCTCGGCGAGGCGTACGCCCTCGACGAGACCAACGGCTCCGCGCTCGCCGAGCTGACGCTGGCGTACGCGAAGGAGGAGGACCTGGACGCCGCGGCCTTTCACCTGAGGCTCGCGGAGGATCGGGCGGACGCGGACGCGTCCGCCGTGCCGACGCCCGACCGGTCCGCGACGTCCTCGACCTGGATTTCGATCGGCGAGATCTTCTCCGCGGAGCACCGTCTCGAGGAGGCGGTCGGGGCGTGGACCGAGGCGGCCCGCCTCGGCGGACAGGACCCCGCGCTGCTGCGCCGGCTGGCGCTCTCGCGGGACGAGCTCGCCGTCGCGCGCGGCCAGCGGTCGCTCTCCTCCGAGAACTTCGCGCTCTTCGCCGAGCCCGCGGTGCCGGACTCCGTCGTTCGCCTCGCGGCGGATCAGCTCGAGGCCGCGCACCGCTCGCAGTCGGAGTTCTTCGGGAGCCGGCTCGCGAAGCGGCAGGTCGTCGTGCTCTATGGCGGCCGGAGGTTCTTCGCGCTCGCCTCGGTGCCCGACTGGGTCTCCGGCGTCTACGACGGGAAGATCCGCGTGGCGCTGCGCGCGAACGCGGAGGACCCGACGGTGATGTCCTCCGTGCTCGCGCACGAGCTCGCGCACGCGCTGATGCGCCAGGTGTCCGGCGACCGCGCCCCCGGCTGGCTCCACGAGGGGCTGGCGCAGTGGCTCGAGGGGAGGAGGATCTCGCGGGACGAGACGCGCGACGCGGTCAAGGCGCGGGGCGCACGGTCCATCGAGGAGCTGGAGAGCCGGTTCCCGGGGGCCATGGACCGCGCGCAGGCGAAGGCGCTCTATGCGCAGAGCCTGTCACTCGTCGAATACGTCGTCGCGGTGCGCGGGGAGGGAGCCCTCGTGTGCGTGGTCAGGAGGCTGCGCGACGGGGACACGCTGGCGGAGGCGCTGCGCCGCGAGGCGGGCCTGGCGCCGGGCGAGTTGTTCTCGGGCTGGAGGGCCTGGGCCGGCGTCTGAGGCTCCGTTCAGGCGGGTCTCTAGCGAACGGGCGTGCGCGGTGCCGAGGGCGTCTCCGAGAGAAACGCGACCCAGGCCGGGTCCGTGGCGATGGGGAGATACGCCGGATCGGCGCGCAGCGCGCCGCGGTCCAGCCGCCCGAGCCCCTCGAGGGGGCGCAGCGCCGCGACGGTCGCGGATGCGTTGCCCGCACGGGCGTAGATCTGGGCCTCGAGCTCCGCCCGCCGCCAACTCTCGCCGATGAGCGACCGCGCGGACTCGACGGCGGCGACGGCCGCCGCCGTGTTCCCGACGTTGGTCTCCGCGACCGCCAGCGAGGCGAGCGTGTCGGGGTCGGGGCCGGTCGCCTCGAGATAGTGGACGAGCCGCGCCCTCGCGTCCGCGCTGCGGCCCTCCGCGAGAGCCATGAGGGCCAGCTCCTTGCCGGCGCCCGGGGCCGGCGGCTGCTCCTCGAGCGCCTGCTGGAAGTCGTGGCGGGCCTGCGCCGTGTCTCCGGCGGCGCGTGCGAAGAGTCCCATCTGGTAGTCGACCGGAGCGCGCGGGGCCCCGGCGTCGATGGCCTTCTCCCATGCCGCGCGCGACGCCTCGACGTCGTGCTCGGCCTGCTTCTGGAAGGCCAGCTTCTCGAGCTCGCGCCACTCCTGCGTGGGCATCGTCTCGGCGAGGGCGAACGGCTCCATCAGGGCCCGGCGCGCCGCGAGCCCTCCGTCGATCAGGAAGAGCAGGCCGGGCACCGCCGCCGTCATCCAGAGCAGGCGCCGCCGATCGGGGGCGATCCTTCGCGCGAAGACCAGCACGATCGCGACGACCGCCACGAGTCCGAGCAGCCGGGGGAAGACGCGGGCCCGGGCCTCGCGGCCGCGGTCGCGCGGGACGACCGGGTGCGGACCCAGGAGCTGCCCGGCCTCGCGCGCGAGCGAGAGTCCCGGATCGAGGAGGACGACGTCCTCGACGACCCAGCCGCGGGGCGTGCGCGAGAGGATCCACCGCGTCTTGACGGCGGCGTTGCCGTAGTGGAGGCCGAGCGAGACCGGGACCGGGCCGTCCGCGGCGGGAGGAGCCCAGGCCCAGCGCACCTCGGAGGCGGCGTTCGCCGCCGGCCGCAGCGCGTCGAAGAAGTGGTCCCGGACGGTGGTGCGGAGGATCTCCTGCTGCCGGCTCGTCAGTCCGGACCACACGGCCGGCTCCAGGAGGCGCCGCAGGATCCCGTCGGCGTCGATGGCCTCGACCAGGGTCCGGCGCTGTCCGTGGAGGGCGGCGGTCGCGGCGTGGCGGGCGAAGTCCGCCGCCTCCTCGGAGGAGACCGCCGGAGCGGCGGACGCCGCGGATGCTACGGACGCTGCGGACACCGGCAGGGGAGTCTCCTGTGAGAAGAGCGGAGCGACGACGCACAGGAAAAGCGCCGCGGCGCACCCGCCGGCAAGGGAGGCCGCCCTCATGCGGGCGCGCCTCTCTTCGAGCTCAGAAGCCGCCGGTCGCGGTCTCCGTCGAGCTCGGCCGGGCGAAGACCTTGAGCGTCATCGGGACGTTGCCGATGCGCAGCTCGTCGCCGTCGCGCAGCGCGACGGGAGAGGTCAGCCGGGAGCCGTTGACCCAGGTCCCGTTCTTCGATCCGAGATCCTCGAGCGTCGCGAGCCCCGCGTCGATCATCACGCGCGCGTGCCGCCGCGAGACGCCCTGCGCGTCGATCCAGACCAGGGAGTCCGAGCCGCGGCCGAGCACGTTCTCGCCGTCCGCCAGCGCGATCTCGCGCTGGCCCCAGATCAGGCGGAAGATCGAGTCGCCCGAGCTCGACGGGCGTCCGTCGCGGCGCGTGACCGACGCGGCCCCGGAGAACGCGTAGCCGTAGCCGTAGACCGTGCGGATGAACTCCGGCGAGCGCGCGTCGTCGCCCGTGGCCGAGCGGATCTCGGCGATCAGCGTGGGAAGGTTCACGTCCGAGACGACGGTGTCGGGCCAGAGGCGCTGGTGAAGCTCGGCCTTCGGGATCGCGCGCGGGCGCGATTCCAGGAGCACCTGAAGGAGCTTGAACGCCTTGGGTGAGATCGCGACCGGCTTGCCTTCGCGCAGCAGCGCTCGACTCTCGGAATCGAGGGTCAGGTTGCCGAAGCGAAACGTCATGCACCAAAGAAAACACTATAACGCGCCGGCAGTTCCCCGATCGGGACGAACGCCGAAACGGCGCGGACGGGAACGCCGCGGGAGCGTTCGAGCCGTGGACGCGCGTGGTCGCCCGAAAGCGCAGCGGGACGGCTAAACGGGAATCGGCTCGAGGCGCGAGACGCGCGGTGAGAGCGACTCCGCGCCGCGCTCGGTGCAGACGATGTCGTCCTCGATGCGCACGCCGAACCGTCCGAGCAGATAGATCCCCGGCTCCGAGGTGAACGTCATGCCGGGCTCGAGGATCGTGCGGTTGTGTCCGACCATGTAGGGCGGCTCGTGCACGTCGACGCCGAGGCCGTGACCGAGGCGATGCGTGAAGTGCTCGCCGTATCCCGCCTTCTCGATGACGCGCCGCGCGGCGGCGTCGACCTCGGAGCACGGGACGCCCGGCGCGGCCGCGTCGATCGCGGCGGACTGGGCGTCGAGCACGATCGACCAGACCTTCCGGTACTCGTCCGTCGGCGTGCCGAAGAAGGTCGAGCGCGTGATGTCGTAGTAGTAGCCCTCGGGGCGGTCCCAGGCGTCGATCAGCACGGCCTGGTCCTTCTGGAGCGGGCGCGCTCCCGACGCGCCGTGCGGCAGCGCCGAGGACTCCCCGAACTGCACCACGTTCTCTCCGCCGAACGCCGAGGAGATGTCGGTCTCGAGGCTCCCCGGACGCAGCGTGGCGAAGGCCTTCCGGAAGCGGGGCAGCGCCACCTCGATCGCGTGGCGCATCATCTCGAGCTCCTCCGGCGACTTGATCATCCGCAGCGCCGCGAAGAGCGTCGCCGCGGAGACCGGGCGCCACCCCGTGCGCGACTGGAGCAGCCGCTCGACGTCGTCGTAGGCGGTCGAGGGCTCGACGGCGAGGATTCCGGAGGACGCCGGCAGCAGCGCCGCGGCCTTGGCGAAGGGATCCTCCGTCTCCTCCCAGGTGACCACCTTCTCGACGGCGGACATCCGGCGCAGCCGCTCGGCCTCGAAGGCGGGGCAGATCACGAAGGGGTCGCGATCCTGGAAGAGAAACAGGGCCGTCAGACGTTCGCTTCGGTGGAAGTCGATGCCGGTCAGGTAGAACAGGTTGGACGACGGGGTAGCGTACAGCGCGTTCGCGGATAGCGACGCCAGCCGCTTCCGGACGTCCTCGAGGCGACGGAGGTAGATTTCTCGCTTGGTCGACGTCATAGACATGGCGCGGATGCTAGCAGACTCGAGACGGAGGCGGGTTCGGACGCGGTTCGGCGCGTCCGCCGTGTTCCTGATTCTTCTCGTCGGGATCGCCGCGTGCCGCCGGGGCGGCCTCTCCGCACCCGGCGCGCCGGTCGTGCTGATCTCCGTCGACACGCTGCGTGCCGACCACCTGCCGGCGTACGGCTACAAGGGCGTCGAGACTCCGAATCTCGACGCCCTCCGCAGGGACTCCGTTCTCTTCGAAAACGCCTACTCGCACGTCCCGCTCACGCTCCCGTCCCACGTCTCGATCTTCACCGGCCTCCTCCCGCCGCAGAACGGGGTGCGGGACAACCTGGGCTACGCGCTGGGTCCGGGCCCCGCGACGATCGCCTCGACGCTGAAGGCGGCCGGCTACGCCACCGGCGGCGCGGTCTCCTCGGTCGTGCTGTCCCATGCGACCGGCGTCTCGCGAGGCTTCGACCTGTGGGAGGACGACGTCGAACCGACGCGCGTGAACCAGTCGCTCTCGCGCGTGCAGCGCGGCGGCGACGAGACCGAGCGGCTCCTCGCGGACTGGATCGGGTCGAAGGCGTCGGCTTCCCGGACGAGTCGCCTCTTCGCGTTCCTTCACCTCTTCGAGCCGCACGCGCCCTACGAGCCGCCGGAGCCCTACAAGAGCCGCTACGCCGCGCGGCCGTACGACGGCGAGATCGCGCGCGCCGACGAGCTCGTCGGACGCCTCGTCGCCTTCCTGAAGGAGAAGGGCCTCTACGACGAGGCGCTCGTCGTCTTCCTCTCGGACCACGGCGAGGGCCTGAACGACCACGGCGAGGACGAGCACGGGGTCCTGCTCTATCGCGAGGCGATCCACGTGCCGCTGTTCGTGAAGTTCCCGGGAGGAAAACGCGCGGGCGAGACCGTGCCGTCTCCCGTGGCGTTGACCGACGTCTTCCCGACGATCGCGGAGGTCGCGGGCGTCGCGCCGCCGGCGGGCCTCGCGGGAAGGTCGTTGACTCTGGCGCTCGACGAGAAGGGCGGAGCAGGCGCCGCGGAGCCGCGGCGCGTCTACAGCGAGACCCTGTATCCGAGGCTGCACCTCGGATGGAGCGATCTCGCTTCTCTGACCGACGACCGGCACCAGTACATCGAGTCGCCGAGGCCCGAGCTCTACGACGTCGTCGCCGATCCGGGAGAGAAGAACGACCTGGCCGCCTCCGTGCCTCCCGCCTTCCGCGCGCTCTCCGCGGCGCTCGCGAAGATCCCGCGGCCGCTCCAGCCGCCGGGCGCGTCCGATCCGGAGGCGGTCAAGAAGCTGGCCGCCCTCGGCTACATCAGCGCGACGACGGCCGACCTCACGCGCAGGGACCTGCCCTCGCCGCGCGAGCGGATCGGCTCGGTCGCGAAGCTCAAGGAGGGGTTCGGGGCGCTGCAGGGCGGGCGCTTCGCCGAAGCCGCCGGCGTCTTCCACGAGCTGCTCCAGACCGACCCCGGCATGGTCGACGTCTGGCAGCTCTACGCGGACGCCTGCCTGAAGCTGGGGCGCGACGAGGACGCCCTGGCGGCGCTCCAGTCCGCCGCGAAGATCTCGCCCGGGAATCCCCAGGTCCTCATGGCGCTCTCGGACTACTACCTGGCGACCGGCAACTACGCGGAGGCCCGAAAGCACGCGGAGCTCGTGGGCGAGGCGGGGCCGTCGAACCCGCACGAGAACCTGGCGAGGATCGCCCTGGCGGAGGGAAAGCTCGAGGAAGCCGAGCGCGAGGCGCGCGCCGCGCTCGAGCGCTATCCCTCGCGCCGCCTGCCGCACTTCATCCTCGGCCGCATCGCGCGTGACCGCCGCGACTACGCGGGGGCGCTCGACGAGCTCGCCCTGGCGGCGCACGCGCAGGAGCGCGTCGGCGCGCCTCCCATGCAGAACCTGAGCTTCTTCCGCGGCGACTGCCTCGCGCGGCTCGGCCGCGACGCGGAGGCGGAGCAGGCCTTCCAGCAGGAGCTGCGCGACTATCCGTCCAACCCCGCACCCCGCACCGCGCTCGCGCTGCTGTACGCGAGCCAGGGACGCGAGGCGGATGCGCGCCGCTCGCTCGCGCAGCTCGTGCAGGACCTGCACACGCCGGAGGCGTACTTCGCGGCCGCGCGCACGTACGAGGTGCTGGGAGATACCCGCAGCGCGGAGGAGCTGCGGAACGAGGCCCGACGCATCTTCCCGAAGGCGCGGGAGCGCAAGGAGACGGGGTAGCGGCCTCGGTCAGCTCCGCAGGTCTTTCCCCGTCATCTCCTTCGGAACCGCGAGGCCCATCAGGCCCAGCACCGTCGGCGCGACGTCCGAGAGCGTCCCCTTCTCGCGCAGGCGGCCCTTTCCGCCTCGCCAGATGAACGGCACCGGGTTCGTCGTGTGCGCCGTGAACGGCTGGCCCGTATCGGGGTCCACCATCTGTTCGGCGTTGCCGTGGTCCGCCGTCATCAGGAGCGTCGCGCCCGCCTCGTCGCACGCCTTCTCGAGCGTGCCGAAGCACGCATCGAGCGTCTCGATCGCGCGGATGGTCTCGGGCAGCTTGCCGGTGTGGCCGACCATGTCCGCGTTGGCGAAGTTCACGACCAGCGCGTCGAAGCGTTTCTCCCCGAGCGCCTTCACCGCCTCCTCCGTGATCTCCGCGGCGCTCATCTGCGGGTGGAGGTCGTAGGTCGCGCCCTTCCAGGACGGGACCAGGATCCGCTCCTCGCCCGCGTAGGCCTCCTCGACGCCGCCGTTGAAGAAGTACGTCACGTGCGCGTACTTCTCGGTCTCGGCGAGCCGCAGGTTGTGGAGCCCGGCGTCCGCCCACTCCTGCGCCAGGATGTGCGTCAGGCTCGCCGGCGCGAACGCGACCGGCAGGCCGAACTCCGACTTGTACTCGGTGAACGTGACGAAGTGGACCTTCGGCGGCTTCGGGCGCGGGAACTCGGCGAAGTCCGCCTCGGTGAAGGCGCGCGTGAGCTGCCGCGCGCGGTCGGCGCGGAAGTTGAAGAAGACGGCCGCGTCGCCGTCCTGGATCGGGCCGACCGGCTCGCCGTCCTCGGTGATCACCGTGGGCTGGATGAACTCGTCGGTCTCGCCGCGTCCGTAGGCCTCCTTCACGGCGTCCGCGGCGCTGCCCGCGTGGAGGCCCGACGAGGACACGAGCGCGTGGTAGGCGCGCGCGACGCGATCCCAGCGCTTGTCGCGGTCCATCGCGTAGTAGCGGCCGGACACGGTCGCGACCTTCGCCTTCGCGCGGGCGAGCGGCTTCTCCAGCAGCGCGAGGAAGCGCTGCGCCGACTTGGGCGAGGTGTCGCGGCCGTCGGTGAAGGCGTGAAGGCGCACGCGCGGCACCTCGAGCCGCGCCGCCATCTCGAGGAGCCCGGCGACGTGGCGCAGGTGCGAGTGGACGCCGCCGTCGGAGACGAGCCCCATCAGGTGGAGCGTGCCGCCCTTGCGGCGCGCGTGCTGCATGGCGTGCTTCAACACGGGGTTCTCGAAGAAGGACCCGTCGCGCAGGGCCAGGTCGATCCGCAGCAGGTCCTGCGGCACCATGCGCCCGGCGCCGAGCGTCAGGTGCCCGACCTCCGAGTTGCCCATCACGCCCGCGGGGAGCCCCACGGCCTCGCCCGAGGCCTCGAGCAGCGTCCAGGGCGACTCCGCGATCCAGCGGTCGTAGACCGGCGTCTTCGCGAGGGCGATCGCGTTGCCGTCGGAGGGCGGGGCGTGGCCCCACCCGTCGCAGATCAGGAGGAAGACCGGCGCGTCTTTCAAGCGGTCAGTGTACGGGCGATCAGGCGGACATCGGCGGCGCGAGGGGTCGCGCGCCTGCGGCTGCGGTCCGGCCGCGACGCGGCAGCCGCCGCTCGAGGTCCGACAGGACGTGCACGTAGGCGATGTACGCCTCGTACGGGGACTCGTAGGGCGAGAAGTACGCGTGGACCTCGCCGTCGGCGGAGGACATCCCGGGTCTCTGCGAGCCCATGCTCGCCGTGGCCATGTAATAGAAGTGGTCGGAGGTCGAGAGGCGCCGGAAGTCGCGCCGCAGTTCGTCCGAAGCGGCGTCCCGGATTCGCGCTTCGAGCGCGAAGAGGCGCCGCAGCGCGTCGGTCTGAAGGTCGTTGCCCTGCCAGGCCGACAGGTCCCGCGCCTCGTCCGCCCACGAGATCGGGCGCGGCGCCGACAGGACTTCCCGGGCCGGGAAATGCGCGATCGCCTGCGAGGGAGTCCAGAAGGTTCCGCCGTGCGCCGACGCCCGGTCGACCCACTCCTCGAAGAACGCGAAGATCCCCGTTTCCGCCCACTGGTGCTCGCCGAAGGTCTCGAAGTCCATGAACAGCGACAGGACCTCGCCGGAGAGCCCGGAGACCCAGAGGTCGTACTTCTGCGCCGTCAGCGGCCACTCGCTCCAGCTCCTCTGCGAGAAACGGAACGCGACGTCGTCCGAGAGGCGCGCGTCGCGCAGCAGGAGCGGCAGCCCCCCCGGTGTCGCCGCGCGGTAGAGGTGGTGGGGGCTCAGGGATCCCGGGCCCAGCAGCGCGTGTACGCCGTCGGCGAGCACGCCCGCGAAGCCGCGCTCTTCCAGCCACGCCGCGAGGGCGTCCGAGTAGATCAGCTCGGTGTTGCGGAAGACGCGGGGAGTCCGCCCGAAGGCCTCGCGGAGAAGCCCGAGATGGGCGTCGACCTGCGCGGCGAACTCGTCGCGCGAGGAGAGCCAGGCGAGCGAGTGGTGCGAGGTCTCGGCGAGGAGCTCGACGCGCTCGCCCCCGGCGCTCGCGAGGGCTCGGAAGGCCTCCAACGTTTCGGGGTCCCATTCGGCGAGCTGCTCGATGAGACAGCCCGACAGCGAGAACGCGACGGCGAAGCCGGGGTGACGCTCGAGCAGGCGGCCGATCATCTCCGTCGCCGGGCGGTAGCACTTCCGCGCGGCGCGCCGCAGGAGATCGGCGTTCGCGGCGTCGTCGAAGTAGCGGTGCTCGCGCCCGACGTCGAAGTAGTTGTACCGCCGCAGCCGGTACGGCTGGTGCACCTGGAAGTAGAGGCAGATCGGGATCATGCGTCAGGGTCTTCCCGCGTCTTCGTCCGATTCTCCCACCAATTCGCGGTAGACGGTGAGGCATCGCCAGGCGGACTCGCGCCAGGACATCCGCTCGACCTCGGCGCGTCCCCGATCGCCGAGCGTTCCGCGCAGCGGAGGGTAGAGGAGGACCGAGAGGATGTGGCTCGCGAGCCCCTCCACGTCGCCGAAGTCGACCCGCAGGAGGTTGCGCACGACCTCGCCGACCCCCGCCGTCTTGGACACGATCACGGGCGTCCCGTGCTGCAGCGCCTCGAGCGCGGTCAGCCCGAACGGCTCCGAGGAGGAGGGCATGACGTAGAGGTCGGCGCGCGCGTAGAGCCGGTCGAGCTGCGCGGGCGGGAGATAACCCGTGAAGAGGAACCTCTCGGAGAGGCCGAGGGAAGCCGCGCGCTCCCGCATGGCATGCAGCCGGTCGCCGGACCCCGCCACGGCGAACTTGACCGCCGGAAGCTCCCGGGCGACGCGGGCGGCGGCCTCGACGAAGTACTCGGGGCCCTTCTGCGAGGTGATGCGGCCCGCGAAGAGGACCAGCGGCTCTTTCTCCTCGACCGACCACACGCGCGCCGGAGCCCGTGCGTCGATCGCGTTGTGCACGACGCGCAGGCGCTCGGCGCTCACGCCGTAGCGCCGCGACACGATCTCGGCGGTATAGCCCGAGACCGCCACCACGCGGTCCGCCGCGGTCAGCCCGGTCCGCTCGATGCCGGAGACGAACGGATTTCCCTCGCCGTCGGTGCGGTCGAACTCGGTCGCATGGACGTGGAGCACGAGCGGCCGGCCGCTCACCCGGCGCGCCTCGATCCCCGCGAGGTACGTCATCCAGTCGTGCGCGTGAATGACGTCGAAGCGCTCCCTCCGCGCGATCGCGCGGGCGACGGCCGAATAGCGGAGCACCTCGCTCGCGAGGTCCGGCCCGTAGAGAGAAGGAGTCGGATCGGTCCGGAGCGCCGGCGTCTCGAGCTCTCGCCACTCCTCGGCGTAGGCCGCGGCCGTCTGGTAGGGCGCGAGGAGGCTGCGGACGCGGCGGATGCGCAGGCGGATCCGGGGCGCGGGCGTCCCCGCCCTCGGCTTCCGGGGGGGCGGCGCCGAGAGGACCCGGAGGCCGGGCGCCGGCGGCCGACGGGAGGTCCGGAAGGGAACGACGAGCGTCACCCGGGTGTCGAGATCGAGGAGCCCGCGCACGAGGCCCTCGCAGGCCACGCCCAGGCCGCCGCTGACCCGCGGCGGAAACTCCCAGCCGAACATCAGGACGCGCAGGGAACGGGCGCCCGGGGCCGGCGGACCGACGGGAGGACTCACTCCTCGCCGAGCAGGTGCGTGTACAGCACCCGCGCGACCTCGGCGACGCTCCACGCCTGCGCGATGCAGCCCCGGGGCGCGTGCGGCGCGTCGCCGTCGAACATCTCGGAGATCGAGCCGAGCCCGGCGTCGCGAACGTGCGCGCGAAGCGGAGCCAGCAGCGCGCGCATCGTCTTCTTCGACTCCGCGCCGGATCCGAACAGCCGGAAGTGCGCGTCGGCGAACGGGCCCATCAGCCACGGCCACACCGTGCCCTGGTGCGCCGCCGCGAGGCGGGAGCGCTCGTCGCCCTCGCACCGGCCGCGGTAGCGCGGATCGGCGGGGTCGAGCGTGCGCAGGCCGAACGGAGTCAGGAGCCGCCGCCTCACCGTCCAGTACACGGAGCGCGCGCGGTGCGGCGGCAGGAGGTCCGGCGTCAGCGACACCGCGAGGATCTGATTGGGACGCAGGCTCGCGTCGGGTCCGCCGTCGCCGATGACGTCGTAGAGATGGCCCTTCTCGGCGTACCAGAACGTCTCGTTGAACCGGCGGCCGACGTGCCACGCCTCCGACTCGAGCTCGCGCGCGCGCCCGGTCTCGCCTCCCTGCCGCTCGAGCCGCGCCGCGCTCTGGAGCGCGGCGTGCCAGAGCGCGTTGACCTCGACCGCGCGTCCGGGACGCGGCGTCACGGGAGAGCCGTCCACGACGGCGTCCATCCACGTCAGTGCGCGTCCGGGGGAATTGGCGACGAGCAGACCATCCGGCCCCACGCCGATGTTCCATCGCGTGCCGCGCCGGTACGCGGCGATGACCGAGCGGACCGCGCCGAGGAGAGGCGACGGCTCGCCGGGAGTCCGGCGGAGCCGCCCCAGCCACTCCACGGCGAGGACGAACCAGAGCGACGCGTCGGCGGAGTCGAACTCGGCGTCGCCCTCCTCGCCCGAGAAGTGGCTCGGGATCAGGCCGTCGCGCCGGGCCGCCCCGAACGCGTTGAGCACCCGCGCGACGTAGCCGGGCCGCCCCGTCGCGAGGGCGAGCCCCGGCGCGGCGACCATCGCCTGGCGTCCCCAGTCCGCGAGCCACGGGAACCCGGCGAGGATGGACGCGTCGCGGTTATCGCTCTCCACCAGGAAGCATTCCGCGCGGCTGGCCAGCTCGTCGAAGACGGGGTCGCGCGTGCGCGCGAATTTCTGCCGGCGCCGGCGCTCCTCGTCGAGGAAGGAGTCCGGGTCCCCGGCGCTCTCGTGGAGCGAGAAGAGCAGATACGCGCCGGCGTCGGGCCGCAGGCTCCACGTCCACTCGAGCGGGCTCCAGAGGTCTTCCTCGGCGTCGTAGCCCCGCGCGGTCTCCTGCGGGTAGCGAAAGTGGCGATACCACTGGGGGTCGAGGCGCGTCTCGCCGAAGATGGCGCGAAGATAGAGGCGCGGCAGGTACGGCAGCGGACGGACCGAGCTCGTCTCGCCCCGGGCCTGGGTCTCGGCGTTCCAGTCGCCCGCGGTCTCGTGCTGGAGGCGGTGGGAGCTGCGGAGCGCCAGAAGGGGGCGGACCCGCAGCGTCAGCTCGGTCGCGCCCCGGTTGACGTAGCGGACCACGGTCAGTGAGCGGTCTCGCACCATGCACAGCGACCGCTCGAGGCTGAACGTCCCGGTCTCGTGGCGCCAGGTCGGGAAGGGCTCCATCCGGAAGCGGATCAGGTTGCGAACGCCCTCGGGATGCGTGGCGCTCTCGTAGATCTGGGTGGAGACCCCCGTCGTCACGCCGCGCGCGGTGACGAACTCGTCGCAGCCGGCGACCATCATCCAGCGCCGCCGCGGGCTGGGGATCGCCGGCACGTACCAGCCGTGGTAGCGCCGCGTCCGGGCCCCGGCCACGGTCCCGCACGCGTAGCCGCCCAAGCCGTCGGTCTCGAGCCACTCGAGCGCGAGCGCGCGCTCCTGCAGCTCCGATCCGCTCCACTCCAGGGGCTTGCGGGAGCCCCGGGGCAGGACGACGGCTTCCTTCGTGGTCTGGCTCAGCGAAACCTCTCCGCGCGATTCTCTATCAGAAGAGCGCGGCGGAAGGGATCTGTCCACTCGTGCGGCCTTCATGGGGTCTGCACACGAGAGGGGTCGCCGGACCGCGTAATAAGATGCGGGACGGGAGGTCCACCGCTTGAGCTCCACCGCGCGCAAGTCGCTTGCGCCCCAATTGGACGAGCTGTGCATCAACACGATCCGCACGCTCTCGATCGACGCGGTCCAGAAGGCGAATTCCGGGCATCCCGGTCTGCCGCTCGGCGCCTCGCCCATGGCCTACGTGCTCTGGCAGCGCCATCTCCGCCACAACCCGCGGGACCCGAGGTGGCCGGACCGCGACCGCTTCGTGCTGTCGGCGGGCCACGGCTGCATGCTGCTCTACAGCCTGCTGTACCTGACCGGCTACGACCTCACGCTCGACGACCTCAAGTCCTTCCGGCAGTGGGGGAGCAAGACGCCCGGCCATCCGGAGTGGCACGACACCCCCGGCGTCGAGGCGACCACCGGTCCGCTCGGACAGGGCACGGCGAACGCCGTCGGCATGGCGATCGCGGAGCGCTGGCTCGCGCACCGTTTCAACCGGCCGGGCCACACGATCGTCGACCACCGCACGTTCTGCATGGTGGGCGACGGCGACCTGATGGAGGGCATCTCCTCCGAGGCGGGCTCTCTGGCGGGGCACCTGAAACTCGGCAAGCTCACCTATCTGTACGACGACAACCACGTCTCCCTCGACGGTCCGACGAGCTGGAGCTTCACCGAGGACGTGCTCAGGCGCTACGAGGCCTACGGCTGGCAGGTCCTTCGCGTCGAGAACGGGAACGAGGACCTGACGGCGATCGACGAGTCGATCCGCACGGCAGTCTCGCAGGAGGAGCGGCCCACGTTCATCGCGGTCCGCACCACGATCGGCTACGGCTCGCCGCACAAGGCCGGCACGAGCGCCGCGCACGGCAGCCCGCTCGGCGCCGAGGAAGTCGCGCTGACGAAGAAGGCGCTCGGTTGGGAGTGGCAGGACCCGTTCCACGTCCCCGAGGAGGCGCTGCGGCATTTCCGGGCCGCCGTCGAGAAGGGCATCCAGGAGCAGGCGCAGTGGGAGCGTCGCTTCGAGGCCTTCGCGAAGGAGTACCCCGACCTGGCCGAGCAATGGAGGACCCAGGCGAAGGGCGCCCTGCCCGCGGGCTGGGACGCCGAGCTCCCGAAGTGGAAGACCGGCGAGTCGCTGGCGACGCGCGTCGCGTCGGGCAAGGCGATCAACGCGATCACGAAGACGGTGCCGTGGCTGCTGGGCGGCGACGCCGACCTCTCGGAGTCGACGAAGACCAAGATCGAGGGCCAGGCGGACTTCGACGGCCAGACCGGCGCGGGCAACAACATCCACTACGGAGTCCGCGAGCACGCGATGGCGGCGATGGCCAACGGGATGTCGTACCACGGCGGCGTGCGTCCGTTCGTCGCGACCTTCTTCTGCTTCTCCGACTACATGCGCCCCTCCATCCGACTCTCCGCGGTCAGCCACCTGCCGACGATCTTCGTGTGGACGCACGACTCGATCGGTCTCGGCGAGGACGGCCCGACCCACCAGGCGGTGGAGCAGCTGATGTCGCTGCGGGCGATGCCGCACTTCACGATCATCCGTCCCGGCGACGCGAACGAGACCGCGGAGGCGTGGAAGGCCACGATGCAGCACGTCGAGGGGCCGATCGGCCTCGTGCTCTGCCGCCAGAACCTGCCGGTGCTGGACCGCTCGGGCGCGAAGGGCGACGTTTCCCGCGGCGCGTACGTTCTGGCGGAGGCGAGCGGCGGGAAACCGCGGGTGATCCTGATCGGCACGGGCTCGGAGCTGCAGCTCGCGGTCGGCGGCCGCGAGAAGCTCGAGGCCGAGGGCATCCCGACGCGCGTCGTCTCGATGCCGTGCTGGGCCTTCTTCGACAGGCAGCCGGCCACCTATCGCGACGAGGTCCTCCCGCGCGACGTCGCCGCGCGCCTCTCGATCGAGGCCGGCGTGACGCTCGGCTGGCAGAAGTACGTCGGCGACCGCGGAGGCTCGATCGGCGTGGATCGCTTCGGCGCCTCCGCTCCCGGCGACGTCGTGATGAAGAAGCTGGGCTTCACCGTGGAGCACGTGGTGGAGCGGGCGAAGGGGCTCCTGAAGTGAAGGTCGGAGTCGGCTGCGACCACGCGGGCTTCCCGCTGAAGCAGGAGGTCATCGACCTCGCCGGCAGGCTCGGCCACACCGTCGAGGACTTCGGCACGTTCTCGACCGAGCCGGCGGACTATCCGGTCTACGCGCGCAAGGTCGCCGAGGCCGTGGTCTCCGGCCGCTGCGACCGGGGCATCGTCCTCTGCGGCAGCGGCGTCGGTGCGTCGGTGGCGGCGAGCAAGGTCCCCGGCTCCCGCGCGGCGATGTGCCACGACACCTTCTCGGCGCGGCAGGGCGTCGAGGACGACGACATGAACGTCCTGTGCCTGGGGGCGCGGGTCATCGGGCCGCTGCTGGCCTGCGAGTGCGTCCGCGCGTTCCTGGGGGCGAAGTTTTCGGGGGCGGAGCGGCACGTCCGCCGCCTCGGGGAGATCCACGCGATCGAGGAGGACGCCCGCAACGGCGCCTTCGATCAAACTCAAGGGAGGCGAACATGAAAACGAATCCGCTTCTGCGGCTGGGAGAGCTCGGCCAGAGCGTCTGGTACGACTTCATCCGCCGCGACCTCTACCAGGGTCCGGAGCTGAAGCGCCTGATCGAGCAGGACGGCCTGCGGGGGATGACGTCGAACCCGACGATCTTCCAGAAGGCCATCGCGGAGTCGCCGCTCTACGACGACGACATCCGGAGCGCGGGCGAGGCGGGCAAGGACGCGCCCGCGATCTTCGAGTCGCTGGCCGTGGCCGACGTCCGCGCGGCGGCCGACATCTTTCGGCCCGTCTACGACAAGACCGGCGGTGAGGACGGCTTCGTCTCGATCGAGGTCGGGCCCGGGCTCGCGCGCGACACGCAGGGAACGATCGTCGAGGCGCGGCGGCTGTGGAGCTCCTGCGGCCGGCCCAACGTGATGGTCAAGATCCCGGGCACGGCCGAGGGCGTGCCGGCCATCCGCCAGTGCCTTTCCGAGGGCATCAACATCAACATCACGCTGCTCTTCTCCGTTCCCCGCTACCGCGAGGTCATGGACGCGTACCTCGGCGCGCTCGAGGACCGCGTCCGCCGCAAGGAGAAGATCGACCGGATCCGCTCGGTCGCGAGCTTCTTCGTGTCCCGCGTCGACACGAACGTCGACAAGAAGCTGGACGCGCTCGTGAAGGGCGGCAAGGCCGGCGCGTCGTCGATTCGCGCGAAGCTCGGCATCGCCAACGCGCGAATCGCGTACCAGGCGTTCCAGGAGGTCTTCACCGGCCCGCGGTTCGGCGCCCTGAAGGGAGAAGCGGCCACGCTCCAGCGTCCGCTGTGGGCGTCGACGTCGACGAAGGACCCGTCCCTGCCCGACCTCTACTATGTCGAGGCGCTCATCGCGGCGACCTCGGTCGACACGATGCCGCCGGAGACGTTCGAGGCGTACAAGGACCACGGCGACCCCAAGATCCGGATCGCGGACGACCTCCCGGGGGCGCACGCGGCGTTCGCGACGCTCGGCGAGCTCGGCATCGACTTCGCCACCGTGGCGCGCGAGCTCGAGGACGAAGGCGTCAAGAAGTTCTCCGACTCGTTCGACTCGCTGCTGAAGACGATCGCGCAGAAGGAACAGGCGATGAGGGTCGCTTGAACCTCCTGCCCGACGGCGCCGCCTCCCGCTGCCGGAAGGCGATCGCCGGCCTCGAGGCGGAACGCGCGGTCTCGCGAGTCTGGTCCGGCGACGCCTCCTTCTGGAAGGCCGAGGCCGTCGCGCGCAAGCAGATCGAGGGCGCACTCGGCTGGCTGACGGTTCCCGACCGGATCGCGCCCACCCTTCCGGAGCTGAAGGCCTTCGTGGAGCAGGCGCGCGTCGGGACCGACCGCGTCGTCGTGCTCGGCATGGGCGGGTCGAGCCTCGCGCCCTACGTCTTCAGCCGCACCTTCGGCGCGAAGGCGGGATATCCGCAGGTCGAGGTCCTGGATTCGACCGAGCCCTCCGCCGTGGAGGCGACCGCGGCCCGGTCCGACCCGAGCCGCACGCTCTTCATCGTCTCCTCCAAGTCGGGCACCACGCTCGAGCCCAATATCTTCTTCGACTACTTCTTCGACCACGCCACGCGGGAGCTGGCGGGACGGGCCGGAGAGCGGTTCATCGTGATCACCGACCCGGGCTCGGCGCTCGAGAAGGAGGCGGGGTCCCGGCGCGTCCGGCGGATCTTCCCCGGCGATCCCCAGATCGGCGGCCGCTACTCGGCGCTGTCGAACTTCGGTCTCGTGCCGGCGGCGTTCCTCGGCGCCGACGTCGCCACGCTCGTCGCCCGCGCGCGGACGATGTCGGAGGCGTGCCGGGCGGCGGGTCCGCAGAACCCGGGACTGCTCCTCGGAGCGGCCATCGGCGCCGAGGCGCTGGGCGGCCGCGACAAGCTGACGTTCTCGATCGGGCCACCGGCGGACCGCTTCGGCATGTGGCTCGAGCAGCTCATCGCGGAGTCGACCGGGAAGGAGGGCAGGGGCGTCCTGCCGGTCGAGGGCGAGGCCCTCGGGAAGCCCGAGGTGTACGGCGGCGACCGGTTCTTCGTCCGCTACGACACGCGCGGGCGGGAGGAATCCTCGGCGGGCACCCGCATCGCCGACCTCGCGGAGCACGGGCACTCGGCCGCGTCGATGATTCTGGCGGACCCGCTGGATCTCGGCGCGGAGATGTTCCGCTGGGAGTTCGCGACGGCGATCGCCGGCCGGGTCCTCGGCATCAATCCGTTCGACCAGCCCAACGTCCAGGAGGCGAAGGACAAGACGAACGCCATCCTCTCCGGCAAGGAACGGCCTCCGGCGGAGCCGGGCGGGTCCGGAATCGACGAAGAGGGGCTCGCGCAGCTGCTCGCGTCGATCCGTCCCGGCGACTACTTCGCGATCACCGCGTACCTCGACGACACCGCCGAGACGGAGGCGGCCCTCCAGTCGATCCGCCTCCAGGTCCGCAACGCGAAGCGCGTGGCGACGACGATCGGCTACGGTCCGCGCTTCCAGCACTCGACCGGCCAGCTCCACAAGGGCGGGCCGCCGAGCGGAGTCTTCCTGCAGATCACGCGCGAGCCCGCGGCGGGGGTGCCCATCCCCGGCAGGCCGTGGGACTTCGCCCAGGTCATCGCCGCGCAGGCGGAGGGCGATCTCGCCTCGCTCGAATCCCGCGGGCGCCGGGTCCTCCGCGCGGCGCTGGGCAAGGACGTGGCCTCCGGGCTCGAGGAGCTGGCCGGATCGGTCCACCGCGCTCTGCGCGCATGAGCGTCCCGTCTCCGGAGCTCGTCCAGTCCCGCCGGACGGAGGAGACGATGCGTCCGCCGTGCACTTTCGTCATCTTCGGCGCGTCGGGAGACCTGACGCGGCGGCTCCTCGCCCCCGCGATCGCGCACCTCAACCGCGACGGGGCCATCTCCTCCGACTTCGCGATCGTCGGCATCGGGCGCACGGAATACTCCGACGACGACTTCCGCCGGCGGCTCGAGAGCGGCGCGCGCGAGTTCACGCCGCCGACGCAGGGCAGGCCCGGCGACTTCCCGGACGTCGTCACGTACATCGCGGGGGAGTTCCACGACCCCAAGCTCTACGCCGACCTGAAGGCGGCCCTGGAGAAGATCGAGGGGCGCCGCGGCGGCCCGCGCAACCGGATCTTCTACTTCGCCACGCCTCCGGACGCCGACGAGACCATCGTGGAGAAAATCCGCGCGGAGGGCCTCGCGAAGGCCGAGAACGGCTGGGTGCGCGCCGTCGTCGAGAAGCCCTTCGGCCACGACCTCGCCTCCGGGCGGCACCTGAACGGCGTGCTCCTCTCCGCGTTCAAGGAGAACCAGATCTACCGGATCGATCACTACCTCGGCAAGGAGACGGTGCAGAACATCTTCGTGCTGCGCTTCGCCAACGGGGTGTTCGAGCCGCTCTGGAACCACCGCTACGTCGACCACGTCCAGATCTCCGTGGCGGAGTCGGTCGGCGTGGGCCACCGGGCCGGGTTCTACGAGAAGGCGGGCGTGGTTCGCGACATGTTCCAGAACCACCTCATGCAGCTCCTGACGCTCACGGCGATGGAGCCGCCCGCGCGCTACGAGGCGGACGCGATCCGGGCCGAGAAGGTCAAGGTGCTGGAGTCGATCCGGCCGCTGCCCGAGGGCGAAATCGACGAGTGGGCCGTGCGGGGCCAGTACGGGCCGGGCGTGGTGGACGGGAGGCGCGTGCCCGGATACCGCGACGAGCCCGACGTGAGCGCCGACTCCGCGACGCCGACCTACGCGGCGGTCCGGATCGCGATCGACAACTGGCGCTGGGCCGGGGTGCCGTTCTATCTGCGCTCCGGCAAGCGCCTGGGCAAGCGCGTCACCGAGATCGCGATCGAGTTCAAGGCCGTGCCGCACCGCTTCTTCGACAAGGCGTCGGGCGACGTGCTGCCGAACGTGCTGCGCCTCCACATCCAGCCGGACGAGGGCGTCTCGCTCAAGTTCGGCGTGAAGATCCCGGGCTCGGTGCTCCAGGTCCAGTCCGTCTACATGGACTTCCCGTACTCCAAGCTCGGCGCGCCGATCGCCGGAGGCTACGAGCGCCTGCTCCTCGACGTCACGCACGGCGACCAGACGCTCTTCATCCGCGGCGACGAGGCCGAGCACGCGTGGGAGGTCCTCACGCCGCTGCTCAACGCGTGGGAGCGCACGCCGCCGGCCGACTTCCCCAACTACGCGGCGGGAACGTTCGGGCCCGAGTCGGCCGACAGGTTTCTCGAGCGCGACGGGAGGCGCTGGAGAACGCTCTGACCGCGCCCTCGCCGTCCCCGCGTCGCGTCTACGTCGGAGTGACTGCCGCCGCCATCGGCGTCGCGTGCCTCGGCTTCGTCGCCGGATACCCCACGGTGATCTACGACTCGTGGGGCTATCACTACCTGAGCGAGATCCTCCGCACGAAGGGACTCTTCGCCTGGCCGACCGACCTCCGCACCTACGGGTATCCGGCGTTCCTCGTGGTCCTCTCGGGCTTCCGGAGCCTTCCCGGGGAGGAGCTGCGCCTCGTCGCGTTCGTCGTCCAGCTCGCCGCGTACCTGGGCGCCTGCGCCTTCGTCGCCGCGCGCCTCCGTCGGATCTACCGCTCCGACTCCGTGGGGGTCTGGGCGTACGCGATCGGCGCCCTCAACCCCGCGCTCCTCCTCCACACGAGCGAGGTGCTCTCGGATCTCCTCTCCGCGGTGCTCGTCCAGCTCGCGGTGGCGCTCTGCTGGAGGCTTCCCCAGGCCGAAGGCTCGCGTGCCCCGCGGCTCACCCCGGCGGCGAGCGCGTTCCTCTCGTTCCTGTGCGCCGGCCTCGCCGTCGCGGTCCGTCCGGCGAACGCGATCGTCGCGCTCGCGCTTCTGGGAGTCTGGCTCCTGCGCGCTCTCCTGTTCTGGAAGTTCTCGCTCGGCGAGGTCTTCGCCGGGGGGCTGGGTCTCCTCCTCCCGCTAATCCCCCAGCTCGCGCTCAACTGGAAGGTCTTCGGCCGCATCAACCCGCTGATCGTCCACAGCCTCTACCGGATGCAGACGCAGTGGGGCATGGGCGCTCTCAAGTACGGGACGGTCGTGATCCCGGGGCGCTCGCCGTTCCTGGTCTACCTGAACCCTTTCTATCGCGGCGACCCGACGCCGGCGGCGTTCTTCCGGAACCATCCGCTCGGTTACCTCGCCACGCTCGGGCTCCACGTGTTCGCGATGCTGGACTTCGATTATCCGTTCACGTTCATCACGCGCCTCGACCTCTGGTACCGCTGGCCCCTCGCGCTCGTCAACTTCGCGCTGCTCGCCGTGGCGCTCGCGGGCTGCGGGCTGGCGGCCGTGCGCCTCTTCCGGCGCCGCCCGATCGACGAGGCCGCGTTCGCGCAGTGGAGCACGATCCTCGTGGGCGGCGCGTACCTCGCGATCTACGCGCCCGTCGAGGTCGAGAACCGCTTCGGACTGACGCCCGAGGCGCTGATGACGCCGCTCATCGTGGCGATGCTCGTGTGGCGCTTCCGGGAGACTCCCGGCCCCCGAAGCGTTCACGCGCTCGCCGGCGCGGCGGTGACCGCCGGGATCGTGGCGGCCGTCTTCCTCTCGGCGTGGATCTCGACGAAGCAGACGAACCCGACGCAGCCGTCCCCGGCCAACGCGTTCGTGCTGGATCCCGAACGGGCGCCGCGCAGGACGCGGACGCCGGCGGCGCCGTAGCCGGCGCCCCGGTCTCTAGGCTTCCTTCGCCTCGCCGCCCTTGCCCGCCTTGGACTGGGCGATGACCTTCTCCTGAAGCGAGTGCGGCACCTCGGCGTAGTGGGAGAACTCGAGGTGGAAGCTGCCCCGCCCCTGCGTGATCGAGCGCAGCTGCGCGCCGTAGGTCAGGAGCTCCGCCATGGGGACCTGCGCCTTGATGACCGTGTCCTCGTCGGCCGCGTCCATGCCCTCCACCTTGCCGCGCCGCGAGGAGAGGTCGCCCATCAGGTCGCCCACGTACTCGTTGGGCGCGCTGATCTCGACGTTCATGACGGGCTCGAGCAGCGTCGGCCTCGCGGCGGCCATCGCTTCCTTGTAGGCGAGCGCGCCGGCGAGCTTGAACGCGAGCTCCGACGAATCGACGTCGTGGTACTGGCCGTCGTAGAGCGTGACCCGGAAGTCGACCATCGGGTATCCCGCGAGGAAGCCCTTGCGCCGGACCTCCTGGATGCCCTTCTCGACGGCGGGGATGAAGTTGCGCGGGATCGCGCCGCCGTAGATGTCGTCGACGAATTCGAAGTCCTTGCCGCGGGGCAGCGGCTCGACGCGGATGCGGCAGTCCGCGAACTGGCCGTGGCCGCCGGTCTGTTTCTTGTGCCGGCCGTGCGCCTCGGCCTTGCGCGTGATGGTCTCGCGGTAGGGCACCTTGGGCGGGTGGAGGATGACCTCGACGCCGTAGCGCTTCTTGAGGCGCGCGACCGCGATCTCGACGTGCAGCTGCGAGGCGCCGGCGAGGTGGAACTCCTTGGTCTCCTCGTCGCGCTGGAAGGCGAGCGAGGGGTCCTCCTCGATCAGCTTGTGGAGCGCGGTGCCGATCTTGTCCTCGTCGCTCTTCGCCTTGGCCTCGATGGCGTAGGCGATCGACGCCTCCGGCACCGTCAGCGTCGGCAGCACCACCGCGTGGTCCTTTGTCGTGAGCGTGTCGCCCGTCAGCGTGTCCTTGAGCTTCGCGACCGCGACGACGTCGCCGGCCCGGCCCTCGGGGACGCCGACGTGCTCCTTGCCCTGGGGCAGGAACAGCCCCGAGAAGCGCTCGGGCGTGCCCTTCGTGGCGTTCCAGTACGTGCCGTCGGACTGGAAGTGCCCGGAGAGGATGCGCAGGTAGCTGATGCGGCCGGCGAAGGCGTCCGAGACGGTCTTGAAGACCTGGGCGACCGCGGGATCCTTCTCGTTGGTGAAGATCGCCGTGGGCTTTCCGTCCTTGCCGACCGCGTCGGTCTTGCGCCCCTCGGGGGAGGGGAGCAGCGCGACGCAGGCGTCGAGGACCCGCAGCACGCCGATCCCCAGCGACGAGGACGCGGCGAAGACCGGGAAGACCTTGCGCTCGACGACCTCGCGCTTGAGCCCCGGAAGGATGTCCTGGGCCTCGAGGGTGCCCTGCGCGAAGAACTTCTCCATGAGGTCGTCCTCGCCCTCGGCCACCGTCTCGACCAGTTTCTCGTGCTCGGCCTTGGCCTGCTCGGCGAGGTCCGCGGGGATCGGGCCGTCGGCCCGCTTGCCGCCCTCGTGGATGTGCGCCTCCATGCGGACCAGGTCCACGGTCCCGCGGAACGCCTTCTCCTGTCCCACCGGGATCTGCAGGGCGATCACGCCCCGGCCGAACTTCTTCTGGAGCGCCTCGAGGACGCGCTCGAAGGAGGCGCGCTCGCGGTCCATGCGGTTGACCACGAACAGGACCGGACGGTTGAACTCCGTGGCGAACTTCCAGACCCGCTCCGTCTGGACCTCGACCCCGGAGACCGCGTCGAGGACGATGATCGCGGCGTCGGCGGCGTAGACGGCGGCGCGGGCCTCGGGCGCGAAGATGCCGTAACCCGGCGCGTCCAGGAAATTGATCCGGGTGTCGCGGTGCATCGCGTGGGCGACCGCGAGGTTGATCGAGATCTTCCGGTCGATCTCCTCGGCGTCGAAGTCGGTCGTGCAGGTGCCGTCCTCGATCCTGCCGGCCCGCGTCGTGGCGCCCGCCGCGAAGAGCAGCGCGGAGACGAGGGTGGTCTTGCCGACGGTGTTGTGGCCGACCACGGCGACGTTGCGGATCTGCGGTGCGGAGAGTGGTTTCATGGGGTCGGATTAAATCACTTAGTGGCCCTGGCAGGCACGGGACAGGACCACCCACAGGAACACGCCCACGGCGAAGAGCACGACCGCGGCCATGGTCAGCATGGCGACCACCGCCTTGCGGCTATTGAGCCGCTCCTGATCTTCACTGGGAGAGGATCCCTTCACGACTTCCCCTCTCATGTCGGTTGGCGGGCGCGGCGGGCGGCTCTCATGTCGGGAGGCCCGCAAGGCGCGCCGCCAGGAGTCCGAGGTTCATAATTCCGGCATGACCGCGATCTCGTGCGTGGCGATCGGGATCGCCTTCGTGCTCGCGGTCGCTCTCCTGATCTTCGCCGGAGCGCTGATCGGCTGGGTCATCCCCTGGATCCTGGAGCAGTCGAAGCGGCGGCGGTCCGAAGGCGATCCTCCCCCGAATAGAGATTGAACCCGCCCTCCCGCAGGAAGCCGGCGAGCGCCATGTTGGACTCGCGCGCGAGGTCGATCGCGAGGCTCGACGGCGCCGAGACGGCCGCGACGATCGGGATCCGGGCGGCGAGCGCCTTCTGAACGATCTCGAACGAGGCCCGCCCGGAGACGCAGAGAATCGAGTCGGAGAGCGGGAGGCGCCCCTCGCGGAAGAGCGAGCCGACGACCTTGTCGACCGCGTTGTGCCGGCCGACGTCCTCGCGCGCCGTCCGGAGCTCGCCCGCGAGAGAGAACACGCCCGCGGCGTGCAGCCCTCCCGTGCGGCCGAACGTCGTCTGCGCGCGCCGCAGCGCGTCCGGCAGCGCGAGCAGGACCTCCGGCGAGGTGATGGCGGGGGTGGAAATCGGGAGGAAGCGGCCGTGGATCGACTCGATCGACCCCTTGCCGCAGAGGCCGCACGAGGAGCTCGTGAGGAGCAGACGGCGGGCGCGGTCCAGCACGTCGCCGGCCCGCGCGGTGATGCGCGCGATCACGACGTTGCCGTCCTCCTCGGGCGACCGCGTCTCGCGGCAGTGCTCGAGGCGCACGAGCTCGTCGGGCCGCGAGACGATGCCCTCCGTGACCAGCCACCCCGCCGCGAGGTCGTGGTCGTGGCCGGGGGTCCGCATCGTGACCGCCAGCGTCTGGCTTCCGACGCGGATCTCCAGGGGCTCCTCGACGGTGACCCAGTCCTCGCGGGTTCGGGGAGTCGCCTTTCCCCGCTCGTACCGCGTGATCGAGGCCCGCCGAGCGGCCTCGGCGAGCTTTTCAGCGGTCTCGGAGGGCTTCATGGACCGGAGAATATCGCCCGGGGAGGTGACCCCCCACCCCCGTTTGCCCCAACCTGCTAGACTTTGGGACCCGGTATTCCAGTGGATCTCTGTCTCCACGGGGACCGGCTGGGAGGGACTCGTTCCGAAGAGATGCCCGAGAAGGTAGGGGCGGCAGCCCGCTTGGGAAAGCTGGGCCGTTACGAGGTTCTGAACGAGCTCGGCAAGGGCGCGATGGGGATCGTGTACCTGGCCAAGGACCCCGTCATCGGCCGAATGGTCGCGATCAAGACGATCCGCACCTCCCAGGGCGACGACGACGACTCCGAGTCCCGCGAGTTCCGCGAGCGGTTCGTCCGCGAGGCCCAGACGGCCGGGATCCTCTCGCATCCCAACATCGTCACGATCCACGACATCGGCGAGGACCCCGAGAGCCGAACCTCGTTCATCGCGATGGAGTACATCGAGGGGCGCAACCTCAAGTCGCTCCTCGCCGACAAGAAGAAGTTCAACTGGGACGAGATCGCGGACCTGATCGCGCAGATCGGCGAGGCGCTCGACTACGCCCACCGCAAGGGCATCATCCACCGCGACATCAAGCCGGCCAACATCATCCTGACGACCGACGGCAAGATCAAGATCACGGACTTCGGGATCGCCAAGATCGCGTCCTCGAACCTGACCACCACCGGCCAGTTCCTCGGCACGCCGAACTACATGTCGCCGGAGCAGGTCTCCGGCGCGCCGGTCGACGGGCGCAGCGACATCTTCTCCCTCGGCGTCGTCCTCTACGAGCTGCTGACGAACCGTAAGCCGTTTCTCGGCGACAACCTGACGGCGATCTCGTACAAGATCGTCCACGAGGACTTCACGCCGCCGGCGGAGCTCTCGAGCGAGGTGCCGCTCGAGTTCAACGCGATCGTCGCGCGCGCGATGGCCAAGGATCCGTGGAACCGCTACCAGCGCGGCAAGGACCTGGCGCTCGCGCTCTACCAGCTCAAGGCGCACCTCGAGGAGCAGAAGGCGCTCGAGGACCTCGGCACGATGGTGTCGGCCGCGGAGAACCTCCCGACGCTGAAGCTCTCGAACCTCCAGGAGCTCGCGGCCATGGGCGCTCCCGGGGCGCGCACCGACGCGTCCTCGGCCGCTCCCGCCGGAGCGCAGAAGACGCCGTCCCCGATGGCGCGCCCCGGCGCCGAGCCCACGCATCCGCGGACGGGGCGTCCCGCGACCTCGGGCTCCGGCGCGACGCCGCGGCCGACGACGGGAGTGACGCCGACGCCGCGCCCGATGACCGCGTCGAGCGCGACGAACCCCGACTTGACGCCTCGCGACACGCCGCCGCTCGGCATCCCGCCGATGGGCGAGATGCCGCCGCTGCCGGCGCCAGTCGCCTCCGCGCCCGCGTCGTCCGGGGAAGGCTCGGCGATGCTCTCGATGCCGTCCTCGACGCTCGAGGCGGATCTGCCGACGGTCGCCGACAAGGCCGCGTTCGAATCGCTCTCGGCCCCGAGGCCGATGGAGTCGGAGGCGGCCGCGGACGCGTCGGGATCCTCCGAGGGGGCGCCGGCGTGGGAGATGCCCCCGCTGCCGCCGCGGCCTCCGACCGCTCCCGCGGGGCACCCGCAGGACTGGAAGAAGCTCGCGAAGGCGGAGGTCAACCCGCGCTGGTTCTGGACCGTGAGCCTGGCGGCGCTCGGCGTCGTCGTGCTGCTCCTCGGCTTCTTCGTGATGCGGGCGCGGTCCGCCGCGCGTCCGACCGCCGAGCACGACGTCGCGCTCGAGCAGGAGGTGAAGGACCGCAAGCAGGCCCTCGAGGAGGGCAAGCGGCTCTTCGACGCGGGCAAGTACGAGGAGAGCCTGGCGCGCTTCCGCCAGGTCCTGGCGCGCAGCCCGAACAACCAGGAGGCGCGGCAGTACGCCCAGATGGCGGAGAACGCGGTCACGAGCAGGCAGCAGGAGCAGGCGCGCATCCAGCAGGCCTCCCAGCTCGTGGACTCCGCGAAGACCCTGCTGGCCGACGGCAAGGTCGAGCAGGCGCGGGCCAAGGCCGAGGAGATCCTGGCGCTCGACGCGAGCAACGCCGACGCGATCTCGATCCGCGACGACGCGGACAAGAAGATCGCCGAGCAGCGAACCGCCGCCGAGGCCGCCCGCAAGAAGGCCGCCAAGGCGAAGGAGCCGCCGCCGCAGGTCGCCGCGAAGAAGGCGCCGGCGAATGCGCTGCAGCCGAACGCCGGCGGCGCCGCGGGGGCCGCCTCGACGCAGGGACCGGGCTCCGCGCCGGTGCCCGGAAACGCGACCCTCCGGCTCACGTTCGCCTCGCCGATCCCGGAGGGTCACATCATGGTGGCCGTGAACGACCAGATCCTTCTGCGCAAGCCGTTCTCGTTCAAGAAGGGCGAGGGCCGCACGGTGGCCGCCACGCTGACGATCCCGTCGGGGCCCGCCGCGATCAAGGCCTGGTTCTCCGGTCCGAACATGCCGTCGGTCTTCGCCACCACCAACGCCCAGCTAAACGGCGGCGACTCGCGGGCGCTCGTCGTCGACTTCGCCGGCGGCGGGCTGAGCGTCAAGGTCCAGTAGGCGAAGGGGAGCCGAGCCGCGCGGCCCTGCGCCGACATCCGCCGTGAGCGAACCCGACCGGCCGCCCCTTCCGCCCTTCACGCTCGAGAGCGCGCGCGCCAAGGTCCAGGCCGCCGAGGACGCGTGGAACTCGCGCGATCCGGACCGCGTCGTCATGGCCTACACGCCGGACACCGTCTGGCGCAACCGCGCGGAGTTCCTGAATGGACGCGAGGAGGTCCGCGCGTTTCTCCGCCGCAAGTGGGCGAAGGAGCTCGATTACCGGCTGAAGAAGGAGCTCTGGTGCTTCGCCGGCAACCGGATCGCCGTGCGGTTCGAGTACGAGTGGCACGACGACTCGGGGTCGTGGTTCCGCGCGTGCGGCAACGAGATGTGGGAGTTCGCGGAGAACGGCCAGATGAAGAACCGTTTTGCGAGCATCAACGACGTCCCGATCCAGGAGAAGGACCGCAAGTTCCGCTGGGAACGCAAGGCGTGACGGGCTCCCTCGTCGCTCTGCTCCTCGGGACGGTCTCCGGGCGTCGCTTTGCATAAACCCCCGGAATCGCGTATAAAGCGCAGTCCTTTCGTCGGGGCGTAGCGCAGCCTGGTAGCGCACTCGGTTCGGGACCGAGTGGTCGGAGGTTCAAATCCTCTCGCCCCGACCAATCCTCTCAGCGCATTACCCGGTGTCGCTGATCTCGATCCGGAGTCGCCTTGTGCCCGTCCTGTGCTCCGTTCTCGGAAATC
>Ga0207711_10000424_pt1 | contig 44295 bp, 44 predicted proteins | sample KBSS34metaG_FD_184401 | JGI IMG/M metagenome (GOLD analysis project Ga0207711, IMG submission 184401) | Switchgrass rhizosphere microbial communities from Kellogg Biological Station, Michigan, USA - KBS S3-4 metaG (SPAdes) (version 2) | ecosystem: Host-associated > Plants > Roots > Rhizosphere... | reverse complement strand
CGCCTCGCCTGGGCGCCCGCGACCCCCTGATCGAGCATGTGCTGCGCGCCATCGCCGCCGAGCTCGAAGCTCCCGCGCCCGCCGGGCGGCTCTACGCCGACAGCCTCGCCGTCGCGCTGGCGTCACGCCTTCTGCAGGGATTTTCCATGGCCCCTTGGCGCACCCGACAGACCCTGTCGAAGCCGCAACTTCGCCGCCTGGTCGACTATGTGGAAGCCAATCTGGAGAGCGAGCTGACGCTTAGCGAACTGGCCGCCGTGGCCGGCCTCAGCGTGCCGCACCTGACCACCCTGTTCCGCCGCACGCTGGGCCAGTCGGTGCATCGCTACGTGGTCGAGCGGCGTCTGGAGCGGGCGCGAAGCCTGCTGCTGGGCGGCGAGCGCTCCGTCGCGCAGGTAGCGCTGGCCACCGGCTTCGCCCACCAGAGCCACCTGGCCCGCTGGATGAAGCGGCTGATGAACATCACCCCCTCGGAGCTTCTGCGCGAGGCGTGATAAGCTTCGCCGCGTGAGACCCGCCCTCGACCGCCGCGCCCTGCTCGCGCTCGCCGCCTCGGCGTTGGCCGGCCCGGCGTTGGCGTCACCCGCCGCCGGCGAACGGCTGGCGCGGGCCGCCCGCGCCCAGGTCGGCGTCACGACCCACTACGACGGCGCCTATCGCAAGCTCGCCTATCCGGGCGGCGACCCGCCGCGCGACACAGGCGTCTGCGCCGACGTGATCGTCCGGGCCGGACGCGACGGTCTGGGGCTGGATCTGCAGCAACTGGTGCACGAGGACATGTCGCGCGCCTTCAAGGCCTATCCGCAAGCCTGGAAGCTGCCGGGCCCCGACGCCAATATCGACCATCGCCGGGTGATGAATCTCGAGGTCTTCTTCCAGCGCGCCGGGACGCAGCTCTGGAAGGCTAAAGGCTTTGTCCCGGGCTTCGCCTTCCCCGGTGAGCTCGCCCCCGGCGACATTCTGACCTGGAAGCTACTGGGCCAGGGCCCGCACGTGGGCATGGTCGTGGAGGCCGGCGCGCATCCGCGCATCGTCCAGAACATCGGCTCCGGCGCCGAGAACATCCCCCTGGCGATGATGTGGCCGCATCAGGCCCGCGCGCGCTTCCGCTGGCCGGCCGCCTGAGGTCAGGTCTTGATCTTGTAGCCCGTCCTGAACATCCAGAAGCAGACCCAGCCGAACACCAGCACCAGGCCCCCCGTCATCCCCGCGCCCACCGCCAGCGAGCCCTCGGCGCGGCCGATGAAGCCGTAGCGGAAGCCGTCGATCAGATAGAAGAACGGGTTGAACTTCGAGAAGCCGCGGAACGGCTCGGGCAGCTTCTCGATCAGGTAGAAGGTGCCCGACAGGAAGGTCATCGGCATGATCACGAAGTTGGTCACGGCGGCCATGTGGTCGAACTTCTCGGCCCACAGCCCGGCCATGATGCCGATGAAGGCCATGATCAGGGCCGCGCCCAGGCCGAAGTAGGCGACGGCCCACGGCGCGGCCACCGGCAGGCGCGCGAAGGGCAGGATCGCCGCCAGGCTGACCACGCCCACGAACAGCCCACGTGTCGCCGCCCCGGCGCCGAACCCGATCAGCAGTTCCAGCGGCGACAGCGGCGGGGTGATGAAGTCGCCCATCATGCCGTTGAACTTGGCCTGCAGCAGCGACGAGGAGGAGTTGGCGAAGGCGTTGTTGAGGATCTGCATCATGATCAGGCCCGGCGCCACGAAGGTGCCGTAGGCGATGCCGTTCACACCGCGACCGCCGCCGACCGCGACCACGAACACCAGCATGTAGAGGAGCGCGGTGACCACCGGCGCGGCAAGGGTCTGCAGGCCCACCTTGAAGAACCGCCGGACCTCGCGGATGTAGAGGGTCTTCAGCCCCTCCCAGTTGACCCCGTGATAGTCCCGCGGCTGCGGCGGCAGGACCGTTTCTGAGAGCGCCATGTCCTTCATGGCCCTCATGTGCGCCTCCGAGGCGCAAGCCGCAAGACTGCGACGTCTCGACGCTACATCTAGTTCCTGTGGACGAAAGCAGGGGCGCCTATTGTGGGCCTTAAGGAGTTGTTTACTACTGGTGGTGGTTGGTGGGCGGTGAGATTGCCGAGCGCCACAAGATGTAGATTCCGCAGCGGACGCAGGGGGCGCCCACGGGATCGCGAGGGAGGCGAAGATGGGCTGGACTGACGAACGCGTCGAACTCCTCAAGAAGCTCTGGCAGGACGGCTTGTCCGCCAGTCAGATCGCCAAACAGCTGGGCGGGGTCACCCGCAACGCGGTGATCGGCAAGGTGCATCGGCTGGGCCTGTCGGGCCGCGCCACGCCTTCCAAGCCCGCCCGCACCGTCTTCAAGGCGCCGCGCCCGGCGCGTCCGGTCACCAGCGCGCCGTCCGCGCCGCGCCGCATCTCCTCCGAGCCCGTCTCGCTGCACGCCCCGGCCCCGCCGGTGCGATACGTCGAAGAGGCGCCCGGCACCGCCACCGTGCTCACCCTGGGCGCCCACATGTGCAAGTGGCCGATCGGCGACCCGTCCCAGGACAATTTCACCTTCTGCGGCCGCGGCGCCGGAGACGGCCCCTACTGCCACGAACATAGCCAGGTGGCCTACCAGCCGGCTCAGGCGAAGAAGCGCTCCGGCGCCGCCGAGCTGGCCCGGTCGCTGCGCCGCTACATCTGATCCGTTGGGGATGGGGGCGCGTTCAGCCCGCGGCGCAAAAGCGCCCGCCGGGCTGGGCGCGTCCTTTTCCCACGCGTGAGCGCGGGAGGGGAAGGTTGGGAAATTCCTCTCCCGTCGCTACCTTCTCCCCATGACCGACGTCGCACCCGACGCACCCCTGCCTGAAACTGAGGACGGCAACGCCAAGCCCTATTCGGTGTCGGAGCTGGCGTTCGCGCTGAAGCGCACGCTGGAGGACCGCTACGGCTTCGTCCGTCTGCGCGGCGAGATCTCCAAGACCACCTTCCACTCCAACGGCCACGTCTATCTGACGCTGAAGGACGAGCGCGCCTCGATCGACGGCGTGGTCTGGAAGACCCAGGTGCGCGGCTTGGGCATCCGTCCTGAGCAGGGGCTGGAGGTGATCGTCACCGGCAAGATCACCACCTATCCGGCGGGCTCGCGCTATCAGATCGTCATCGAGACCATGGAGCCGGCCGGGATCGGCGCCCTGCTGGCGCAGTTGGAACGCCTGAAGGCGAAGCTGGCCGATGAAGGCCTGTTCGCAGCGGAGCGGAAACAGCCCCTGCCCTCGATGCCGGCCGTCGTGGGCGTGATCACCAGCCCGACCGGCGCCGTGATCCGCGACATCCTGCACCGCATCCGCGACCGCTGGCCCTGCCGCGTGATCGTCTGGCCGGTGGTGGTGCAGGGCGAGGCCGCCGCGAGCCAGGTGATCGCCGCGATCAGGGGCTTCTCGGCGCTCGACCCCGCCGGCCCGGTCCCGCGCCCGGATGTGCTGATCGTCGCGCGCGGCGGCGGCTCGGTGGAGGATCTGTGGGCGTTCAACGACGAGGCTCTGGCCCGCGCTGTCGCCGCCTGTCCCATTCCGCTTATCAGCGCGGTGGGCCACGAGACCGACACGACCCTGATCGACTTCGTCTCCGACCGCCGCGCGCCCACGCCCACCGCCGCGGGCGAGATGGCCACGCCCGTGCTGGCCGAGCTGAAGGCGTTCACCGCCGACCTGGGCGCGCGCATGCACCGTTGCGGCGGCCGCGCGGTGGAGGATCGCCGTGGCCGCATCCAGGCCGCCGAGCGGGGCCTGAGCCGGGTCCGCGACCTCGTCGAGTTGACGGCCCAGCGCTTCGGCGTGGTGTCCGGCCGCCTGGCGGCGGGCCTGGCCAAGAACGCCGCCGCCCACGAGCGCGACCTGGTGCGCATCTCCTCGCGGCTGTCGCCCTTGTTGCTACAGAGGCCCCAGGCGGTGCAGCGCCGGCAGCTGGACGGCGTCGTCGCGCGCCTGCGCCCGGGCGTCACGCGCGGCCTGGAACGCGCCCACGAGCGGCTCGACGCGCTCTCCAAGCTCTATGTCTCGGTCGACCCGGAGCGCCCCCTGCAGCGCGGCTTCGCCCGCGTCACCCGGGCTGACGGTTCCATCGTGCACGCCGGCGCGGCCTTGGCCGGCGGCGAGGCCGTCGCCATCAAGTTCGGCGACCAGGTCACCCGTCAGGCGGTCATCGACGGCGACGCCCCAGACTCCGGCAAGCGGCCGGTGACAACGCCCAAGGCAGCCCCCAAATCGGCGAGCGCCAGGCCGAAGGCCGCGCCGCCGCCACAAGGCGACCTGTTCTGAACGCCGGCCCCTGTTCTCAAGAGTAGGGGCGCGCTAAATAGAGCGCCATGAACGCCCACGATCCCGATTTCGCCGGCGCGGACCTCGCCAAGCTGCACTACGGCGACGGCGACTTCGCCGTGCTCAAGCCCGGCCGCTACGTGGTCTGTGCGGTCACCGGCAAGAAGGTGCCGCTGGAACAGCTCCGCTACTGGAGCGCGGCTCTGCAGGAAGCCTACGCCGGCCCCGCCGAGGCCCTGCAGCGCTGGCAGGAAACCAACCGCTAGCCTCTAGGCCGGCTTCGCGGCCTTCTTGTAGGTCTCGTTCGGCCAGCGCTTGTGCACCCAGAACCATTCGTGCGGCCGTTCGCGCACGCGATCCTCGATGAAGGCGTTGATCCGCCGCACGCCCGCCTCGACATCCGCGTCTCGGTCGCCGGTGTCCTCCAGCCAGATCGGCTCGTGGACGATGACCTGGTAGTGCGCGCCCTCAGCGGTCTTGCGGCGCACGCTCATCGGCTGGAGCGGGACCCCGAAGCGCAGCGCAAAGGTCGCCGACCCCGGCGCGGTGTGGGCGGTGACGCCGAAGAACGGGGCGGCGATCCCGCCGTTGAACTTCTGGTCGGCCATCAGGGCGACCGACTCCCCACGCCCGAGCGCGCGCAGCAGGTCGCGGGTGCCCCGCGCGCCCTTCGGCGCGAACTTCACCACGCCGTAGCGGCGGCGGCTCTTGCGGATGGAGGCATTGACGTAGGGATTGTTGGTGTCGCGACCGGTCATCCAGCAGTCGATCCCGGCGTGCAGGATCACCGCCGACATCAGCTCCATGCTCGAGAAGTGGCCGGAGAAGAACACCACCGGTTTTCCGTCCTCGCGGATCTGCGCCAGCCGCTCGGCGCCGATCACCTCGATCCGGCTGGGGTCGGCGACGATCCGGTCGAGCACCGGGAACTCGGCCGCCCAGCGACCGAACTCACCCCACTGGGCGTGGAGCAGCCGATCGATCTCGGCCTGGGGCGCCTCAGGGAACGCGATCCGCAAGTTGGTTAAGGCGACCCGGTTCGGACTGGTTAAGGGCCCGAGCCTTTGAGCGACCCAAGCGCCAAAATTCGAGACGGCGTCGATCGGAAAGGTGCGGCTCAGAAATTGTGCAAGATCAAACGCTAGAGCTTCAATCCGCCACAGGACGACCTGTCGCATCTTGGTCGGTGAATCCGTCATGCATCTTTACTACGGCTGGCTTCGTAACCTTAGCAACGCGCAGTTTGGCGCGGGGCTTGCGGCGGACCCTGCGATCCGTCCCGCAACGGGACACGGGGTTTGAGGAGATGGGCGTCGCGTCATGATGGACTTGATCGACATTCACCTGGGCCGTCGACTGCGTCGTCGGCGTCGGATCCTGGGTCTGACCCAGCAGCAGCTCGCCGGCGCTTGCGGCGTGCGCTTCCAGCAGATCCAGAAATATGAGTGCGCCGCCAACCGCATGTCGGCGGCTCGCCTCTGGCAGCTGGCCGAGGTTCTCGAGGTGCCGGTGAGCTATTTCTACGAGGGGCTGTCGCAGGACGGCGCCACGCTGGATCGCGAACCTGAACCGCCGGAGCCCATGGCCCGCAAGGAGACCCACGACCTCATCCAGGCCTTCTACAGCCTGAGCGAGCGTCCGCGGCAACGCCTGCTGGACCTGGCCAAGTCTCTCAACGAGACCGAGCCGGACGCGGTTGCAGGGCACGCGTTCCCCTAGACCGCGAGCGGGGGTAAAGCGGTCGCATGACCGCTGAGACCCCCGACCGTCCCGCTTCAGAACAGATCGCTCCCCCAAGCATCGCTTCGGGCATGATGGGCGAGCTCGACGACTTCCTGGTCGAGCTCAACCGTGCGGCGGCCGCGGCGATCCTGCCGCTCTTCCGCGCCGACCACGGCCTGATCGACAAGGGTGGAGCCCAGGGTTTCGACCCAGTCACCGAGGCCGACAAGGGCGCCGAGCGCGCCATCCGCGCCCTGATCTCCCAGCGCTACCCCGATCACGGCGTGATCGGTGAGGAATATGGCGAGGACCGCCCCGACGCCGAGTTCGTCTGGGTCCTGGATCCCGTCGACGGCACGCGGGCCTTCATCGCCGGCCTGCCGGTCTGGACCACGCTCATCGGCCTGCGCCATCACGGCAAGCCGATCCTGGGCTCCATCGGCCAGTCGTTCATCGGCGAGCTCTATATCGGCCACGCCGGCGGCTCGCGGCTGATCAGCCGCGGTCAGACGCGGCCGCTGAAGGTCCGCGCCTGTCCCGATATCGGCCGCGCGGTGATCGCCACGACGGATCCGGCGATCTTCCAGGGTCGCGAGCGTGATCAGTGGGCCGCGGTGCGCAAGGCGGTGCGGCTGGCGCGGCTGGGCTGCGACGCCTACGCCTACGCGATGGTGGCGGCGGGCACGATGGATCTCGTGCTCGAGGCCGGCCTCAAGTCATGGGACATCGATGCGGCGATTCCGGTGCTGGCCGGGGCCGGGGGGCACGTCACCGACTGGCTAGGCCAGCCGGTGGGCGCACACGGTGGTCAGGTCGCCATCGCGGGCGACCGCGCCCTGTTGGACGCGACGCTCGCGCTGCTGTTGGCGGCCTAGACCCTGTCCCGATTGACCTGAGATCAAGCCAACCGGGAACAAGGGTCGTCAGCTACAGCTGAAGCCCTTCTTGTCCGCCCACGATCGTGAGCGGGAAGGGCTCCAGTTACTACTTCTTCTTCGGGGCCGCCTTTTTGGCTGCGGGCTTCTTGATGACCGCAGGCTTCTTGGCGGCCGCTGCTTTCGCAGCAGGCTTCTTGGCGGCCGGCTTCTTGGCAGCCGGCTTCTTGGCGGCGACCTTCTTGGCCGGAGCCTTCTTGGCGGCGACCTTTTTGGCCGGAGCCTTTTTGGCGGCGACCTTTTTGGCCGGAGCCTTCTTGGCCGCTACCTTCTTGGCCGGAGCCTTCTTGGCGGCGGGCTTCTTGGCGACCGCCGGCTTCTTGGCGGCTGCGGGTTTCGCAGCAGCCTTTTTGGCCGGGGCTTTCTTCTTCGCAGCCGGCTTCTTGGCGGCAGCGGGCTTCTTGGCGGCGGCTGGCTTGGCAGCCGCTTTCTTGGCAGCAGGTTTCTTCATTGCAGGTTTCCTCGTTTCACTAGGTTTAGTCGCCTCTGGCGCAGCAGGCGCCGTTGGCGGGGCAGTCGCGGCCGAGGCGGCGGCGGGTGCGGGGGAAGGCGCGGCGGCAGGCGCCGGCGCCGAAACGGGTGTGGGGGCGGGCTTCGGGGGCTCGGCGGGCTTCGGCGCCGTCCGACCCAGCAGCGCATCAAGCGCTCTCAGAAAAACGTTACGCATGGGATCGGTCTCCATCAGGATTTCGTGGTTGGCGCCGGGCACGGTGATGAACTTGCCCTGCGGCAGATGACGCGCGGCCGCGGCCTGCGCAGCGGCGTCGACGAGCTTGTCGTCCCCGGCCGAAACGATCACCACGGGCACGGTCACGTGGCGCAGCGCATCGGGGCGGGCGAGGAAGGCGGTGGTGCGGAGCGCGAAGTCGATCCAGCCCCAGGTCGGGGCGCCGAGCGCCAGCTTCGGCTCCGCGGCGACCAGGCCGACGCTGCGCGCGAAGCGCTTGCGGTCGTGGGTCAGCGCATTGCCTTCGAAGGTGTCGTCGAACGGCTTGCCGCCGCCGCCCAGCGTATACTGCGCGCCGCGGCCGGCCAGCATGTTGAGGGCGGTGAGCATGCGCGAGAACGCGATCGGGAACGGCGTCCGGACGCCGAGCATCGGCGCGGAGAGAATCGCGGCGGCGAAACGATCCTCGCCGTTCGCCATCGCCAGCAACGTCAACGCGCCGCCCATGGAATGGGCCAGCGCGATCCACGGCTTCGGCATGCGCGCGTCGTAGGCGCCGAGCAGCGCGCGGAAGTCGTCGAGAAAAATCTTGTGCCCGCGCGCGTGACCTTTCAGCGGATCGGTGAGCTCGCGATGCGAAAGCCCCTGGCCGCGCCAGTCGTGCGCGAGCACGACGAAGCCGCGATCGAGACACTCGCCAATCACCTCGTAGTATTTTTCGATCGGCTCGGTGCGACCGCCGGAGAGAACGATCGTGCCGCGCGCGAGTCCGTTCCTTGCGGGCGGTGTGAAGATCGCCGCGCGCAGTTTCGCGCCGCCGGCTCCAGTGAACCAGCCGCCTTCGCCACCAGGCGGAGCCTTGGCGTCGGACGTTTCGATCAGCGGCGCCGAATCGATCATGCGTCCTGCCTTTACGCGGCGTTGGAAAACAGAGACTGAATTTTTGGCTGAAGTTTCATCGCCAATTTCATGTCGGAAAGTTTCAGCCGCCCACTCATCATCGCGCGCGTTGGATCGAGTTCGCCCTTTCCCAACGCCGTCAAATCTTTCAGCGCGATCGTCACGACGAGATCAGCCGGCGCATCGTCATTCGTGACGACGCGGCCCGCGATGTGGATGATGCCGTCGCCCTTCAGATCGAGCTTGATCGACGCATCGATGTCGGAAGATTTTTCGCCAACGTTCGACTCCGCCGCGCGGCGAATTCGATCGGTCAGCTCCTGCAGAGTCGCCATGCGTGCGAATCCCAACCCGCGTGTGAGGGTGTATGCATTCGCGCTATTCGTAAACCGTCAGAGATCGGTGTGATTTTACGACGCAGGTTTCGTCGCGATCGTGCGCCGATTTTCTTTGCGATCGCGCGTGATGAAACGCGGAGTCGTGCGATCGCTTTCTCTGATCGGATCGCGTTTCGCGCGATCGAAATCTGCAGTCGATAGCGCGCCGCGCGGCGATTGAATTTCGCATCGGCGACAAGGTCCACACACGAAGCGAATGATCGCCCGCGCCCTTCGGAGTCGCGTTGATCTCGCGCGATGCGATGAACTTGAATCCAACGCTCCGCGCGGCTTGCGCGACGAGGCCGTTCCCCTGGCGCAGCCAGCATGATTGTCGCTGTTGAAGCGCAAGGCCTTGAACGCGGAAAACCCTCGCCTACCTCATGCTCGGAAGGCGCTGGATGTCCGGGCCTTCTGGGCGCTGCCGCGAGGCCTGATGGCTCGTAGAGGCGTCCAAACTGCAACGCACCTTGCTTGACAAGAAGGATGTGACCTCATGCGTACGATCGACTTTTCCCCCCTGTACCGATCCGTCGTCGGCTTCGACCGCCTGGCCGATCTGCTCGACACCGCCGCGGCCGACAGCGCCGCCGGCTATCCGCCCTACAACATCGAGCGCACCGACGAGAACGCCTACCGCGTCGAGATCGCGGTCGCCGGATTCCGGCCGGAAGAACTCTCCATCGAGGTGAAGGAAAACCTGCTCACCGTCTCCGGCCGCAAGGCCGCCAATGACGAGCCGCGCCGGTTCCTGCATCGCGGCCTGGCCGAGCGCAATTTCGAGCGGCGCTTCCAGCTCGCCGACTACGTCGTGGTGACGGACGCCGCGCTGGCCGACGGCCTGCTCTCGATCGCGCTCAAGCGCGAACTTCCTGAAGCCCTGAAGCCGCGCCAGATCGCGATCAACACGCAGCCGGCGTCAACGCTGATCGAAAGCGAAAAGGCCGCGTAGTCCGCGCCCGCTTTCGCTCAGCAAAGAGAAGGGCGGCGCGATCACTCGCGCCGCCCTTTTTGCCGCCCCGTTTTCTCGGAAATCTAGATGGTGTCGTCGAGACCGCGCGCGCCGTGGCGCGTGACGCCGGTGAAATTCGCCTGACGCAGCAGCGCGCCCGAGAAATTTGCGCGGCTCACATCGGCGTCGATGAAGATCGCTTGCCGCACATCGGCGCCGGAAAGATCGGCACCCTTCAATTCGGCGCCGCGCAGATCGCAGGCCAGCACGCGATCGGCACCGAGCAACAGCGGCCCCATCTGCGCCTCGCGCAAATCCGATCCCGAAAGTTTCGCGCCGGCCAATTTCGCGCCGCGCAGATCGGCGCGCCGCAGATTGCAGTTGCGCAGATCGGTGTCTTCCAGATGCGCGCCCTGCAGTTGCACGCCTTCCATGTCGAGGCCGTAGAACACCGCGCCCTTCGCCGACAGCGCGGTGAGGTTATAGCCGCGCACGGTTTCCAGCGCGCGCAGATCGGCGCCGTCGAACACTGAGGGCGCGCCGGACTGCCCGCCGGTTTCGCACCAGCGCGCGTGGTCCTTGATCATCGTATTGTACGGCAAGCTCGACGCGGCGATGCCGGCCGGCTTGTCGGTGAGCGCGCCGACCATGTTGGCCTCGCTCACGTTCCATTGCAGCGTCTTGGCGCCCACCAGAACCGCGTCGCGTAGATCGGCGCCGGCCAGGTCCGCACCCGACAGATCGGCGCCGGAAAGATTGCAGCCCTTCATCGTCGCCTGCTTGAGGTTCGCACGCACCAGGCGCGCGTCCTTCATGATCGCGTCGGTGAAGTCGGCGCGCACCGCGATGACGCCGGAGAGTTTCGAACGTTCGAGATTGGCGCCCACCAGTTTGGCGCCCTGCGCGTCGCCGACTTTCGGGCCGCCGGCCTCGATGCGGCGGAAGCCGAACTTCGGATCGGCCGCGGCCAGCACGCCTTCGCGCAGATCGGCCTCGAACATGTCGGCGCCGGAGAGGTTGGCGTTGCGCAGGCAGGCGCCGCGCAGGTCAGCTCGCCTGAGCGAGCAGTTGATCATGTTGGCGTCCTGCAGATCGGCGCCGAACAGCGTGGCGTGATCGAGCCGGGCGTTCTCAAGATTGCAGCCGGCCAGCACCGCGCCGCTGAAATCCGCATCGCACAGGTTCTTGCCGGAGAGGTTCACGCCGGACAGATCCATCCAGGCGAAAACGGCGCGCGCGCCACCCGGCTTGGAGGTCCAGAGCCGGTCGTGCTTGGCGCAGATCTTCTCGGCCTCGGCCTGATTGATCCGGCGGACGATGTGGGCGGCTTCGGACATGTAACCCGTGGGCGGTGAACGCTATGGTTACCTGACCTTAGCCAAGAGGCCTTAACACCCCATTTCCAAGCGCTTAGCGCTGCGGTTGTGGCCGGTAGCCGACATAGAGCGCCGCGGCCTCTTCCCGCAGCAACCCCAGGTCGAAATCGACGCCGGCGCCCTTCAGCCGCCGCGCACCCCGGCCGCCGGCCAGGGCCGAGGCGTCCTCGCAGGCCACGACCACGCGTACGACCCCCGCGGCGACCAGGCGCTCGGAACACGACGCCGCGCCTGTGGAGCGCTCCGCGCAAGGCTCAAGGGTGACGTAGGCCGTGGCGCCGCGCGCAGCCTCCCCAGCCTGATCCAGTGCGATCTCCTCGGCGTGCGGGCGCCCGCCCTCGCCGGTCACGCCTTCGCCCACCACCGCGCCGTCACGCACAATCACGGAGCCCACGGACGGATTGTCGCCGGTCAGGCCCACATGGGTCGCGGCGAGCGCGATGGCGCGGCGCATCCAGGCGGCGTCATCGGACGCGGACATCGCTAGGCCAGCGCCGGCAACGGCTGGGCGCGGGCCTGATCCAGATAGCGCGCGGCCGTCGGCTTCAACGCCGCGTCGAGCTCGATCAGCAGCGGATTGCCGGTCGGAATCTCGACGCCGACGATCTGATCGCCGTCGAGGCCGAACAGCAGCTTGACGATGGCACGCAGGGAATTGCCGTGCGCGGCGATCAGCAGGGTCTGGCCGGCCTTCAGGTCGGGGACGATCGCCTGCTCCCAATAGGGCTGCACGCGGAACAGGGTGGTCTCCAGACTCTCGGTGTCCGGCAAGCTCGCGCCGGCGTAGCGGCGATCCTTGGTGAAATCGAACTCACCGCCCGGCGCCAGCGGGGGCGGCGGCACGTCATAGGAGCGCCGCCATATCTTCACCTGGGCATCGCCGAATTCCTTGGCGGTCTGCGCCTTGTTGAGCCCCGTCAGCCCGCCGTAGTGGCGCTCGTTCAGCCGCCAGTCCTTGACCTCGGGCACGAAGGTCTGGCCGGCGGCCGCCAGCGCCAGCCAGGAGGTGCGGATCGCGCGCGTCAGCACCGAGGTGTAGCAGCGGTCGATGGCCACGCCGGCCTCAGCGATCAGCTCGCCGCCCTTGCGCGCCTGGGCCTCGCCCTCCGCCGTCAGGTCCACGTCCACCCAGCCGGTGAAGCGGTCCTCGAGGTTCCACTGGCTCTGGCCGTGGCGCAGCAGGATCAGGGTCGGCAAGGGGCGGGCTCCTGGATGCAAAGAGGGGTGGCGCAAAGAGGGTGACGCAATGAGGGCGCTTTTATCGGTCAGGGCTGCGGATGCAACGCCCTGGCCCTCGCCCCGCCCCTCAAGCTTTGGCCCTGAGGGGCGAAGCAGCTATAGAACCCCGCATGCTCGATCGCCTCTACCTGCCGCTCCTCGCCCTGGCCGCCGTCGGCGCCGTGGCGCTGGCGCTGGTCTGGCCGCAGGGGCTCGGCGACCGCTCGCCCAAGCCGTTCGGATCCGAACCGCTACAGCGCACCGCGGCCATGCAGGCGCAGATGAAGCGGGCCAGCGACGCGGCCCAGCGTCGGGCCTCCCAGGGCCGCGACGCGCTGCGCAAGGCGCAGGGCCAGGCGTTGGATCCGTCTCAGTGAGCGATTTCGACGCCGTCGCGGTCGGCCGCCGCGTCCTGGCCGCCGAGGCCGAGGCGCTCAGGGCCCAGGCCCAGGCGCTGGGCGAGAGCTTCGTTCGCGCCGTCGACCTGCTGAACGCCGCAAAGGGTCGGATCATCTGCACCGGCATGGGCAAGTCGGGCCACGTGGCGCGCAAGATCGCCGCCACCTTCGCCTCCACGGGCTCCGCCGCCCTCTTCGTGCATCCGGCGGAGGCCAGCCACGGCGACCTGGGCATGATCACCGCCGACGACGTGATCGTCGCCCTGTCGAAGTCCGGCGAGGCCCGTGAGCTGGCCGACATCCTGGCGTACGCCAAGCGGTTCGGGATTCCGCTCATCGCGCTCACCGCGGCGCCCGAGAGCGCCCTGGGCCGCGCGGCCGACGCGGTGCTGCAACTCGCCGACACCGGCGAGGCCACCGCCGAGGTCAATGCGCCGACCACGTCGACCACCCTGCAGATGGCGTTGGGCGACGCCCTGGCCGTGGCGCTGCTGGAGCGGCGCGGGTTCAGGCCGCAGGATTTCCAGGTCTTCCATCCCGGCGGCAAGATCGGCGCAATGCTGCGGACTGTCGGCGATCTGATGCATGGTCTCGGCGAATTGCCATTGGTGGGCGCCGATACGCCGATGCGTGACGCCCTCCTCGTCATGACCGAAAAGCGCTGGGGGATCCTCGGCGTGACCGACTCCACTGGCAAGCTGGCCGGGGCGATCACCGACGGCGACCTGCGCCGCCACATCGACGGGCTGATGGACCACACCGCCGGCCAGGTGATGACGCCCGGGCCGAAGAAGACGGTCCCGTCCGGAATGCTGGCCTCCGAGGCGCTCGCGCTGATGAGCGACCCAGCGCCGGCCGTCACGGTGCTGTTCGTCGTCGACGCGGCCCGGCCGGTCGGCATCCTCCACGTTCACGATATCCTTCGCGCCGGCGTGATGTAGTCCGCCCGGCCAAACCCAGTCTCCGGAGTCCTGATGCTTCCCGCCCCCCGCGCCGACCTCGTCTCCAACACCTACGATTTCGAGAACCTGCCTCTGGTGAAGGCCACCGGCTTTCGCGAATACGACGCACGGTGGCTGTTCGGGCCGGAGATCAATCTGCTGGGAATTCAGGCGCTTGGCCTGGGCCTGGGCACCTACATCCACGAGCTCGGCCAAAAGCGCATCGTGATCGGTCACGACTACCGCTCCTATTCGCTGAGCATCAAGCAGGCGCTGACCATCGGCCTGGTCGCCGCCGGTTGCGAAGTCATCGACATCGGCCTGGCCACCTCGCCCATGGCCTATTTCGCCCAGTTCGACCTGGACGCGCCCTGCGTGGCCATGGTCACCGCCAGCCACAACGAAAACGGCTGGACCGGGGTGAAGATGGGCGCGCAACGCCCGCTGACCTTCGGCCCGGATGAAATGGGCCGGCTGAAGGAGATCGTGCTCACCGGAACCTGGAGGCAGCGTCCGGACGGCAGCCTGGCGCACATCTCCGGCGTCGCCGAGCGCTACATCGCCGATGCGGCGTCGCGCGCCAAGCTCACCCGCCCCCTGAAGGTGGTCTGCGCCTGCGGCAACGGCACCGCCGGCGCCTTCGCGCCTCAGGCGCTCAAGGCCATGGGCGTGGCCGAGATCATCGAGATGGACTGCGAGCTCGACTGGACCTTCCCGAAATATAATCCGAACCCGGAAGATAGCGTCATGCTGCACGCCATGGCTAAGGTCGTGCGCGAGACCGGCGCGGACCTGGCGCTAGGTTTCGACGGCGACGGCGACCGCTGCGGCGTGGTCGACGACGAGGGCGAGGAAATCTTCGCCGACAAGATCGGGCTGATGCTGGCGCGGGACCTTTCCGGCCTGCACAAGAACGCCACCTTCGTGGTCGACGTAAAGTCCACGGGGCTCTTCGCCACCGACGAACTTCTCAAGAAAAACGGCGCGAAAACAGTCTATTGGAAGACCGGCCACAGCTACATCAAGCGCAAGACCGCAGAGCTCGGCGCGCTCGCCGGCTTCGAGAAATCCGGCCACTTCTTCTTCAATCCGCCGATCGGCCGCGGCTATGACGACGGCATCGTCGCCGCCGCCGCCATCCTGTCGATGCTCGACCGCAACCCGGGCCAGAAGCTCTCCGATCTGAAGAAGGCCCTACCGGTGGCCTACACCTCGCTGACCATGAGCCCGCATGTGGCCGACGAGGTGAAGTACGGCCTGGTCGACGACGTGGTCGCCGAGTACACGGCGTTGCGCGATTCCGGCGGAACCATCCTTGGACGGAAGATTGCCGAGCTGATCACCGTCAACGGTGTCCGCGTCGCCCTTGAGGACGGCTCCTGGGTCCTGGTCCGTGCCTCGTCCAACAAGCCGGAAATCGTCGTCGTGGTGGAGTCGACCCAGAGCGAGGACGACATGCGCGCCCTCTTCCACAAGGAAGTGAAGCCGCGCCTCGCCAAGCGCCCGGAAGTCGGCAAGTACAACCAGGAAATCTAGGACCCAGGCCTGTCAGGACGCGGGGCCGCCGCCGGTCTCGTATTCGAAGCTCGGATCCTTCGCCGGCTTCTTGCCGCCGCCGAAGCGGTAGTCGAGGCGCAGCGAGATGGCGCGCGACACCGGGACCACCTCGAAGTGGTCGCGGATCGTCGGCGCGTCCAGCGTACGCTTGAAGCGGCTGGTGTTGAGTAGATCCTGGGCGGTCACGGTCGCGGTGATCCGGTCACTGAGCTTGTGCCGCCAGCCCAGATTCAGCGTCCAGTTGGGCTCCTGGAAGCCCTGGGCGGCGATCACCCGGCCGCGGGCGAAGGCGTTCAGCTGGATCAGGTCGTCCGGCCGTACCTGCCAGTTGAGGTTGGCCCGCCCGTTCAACCCAAAGGCCGACCGCGCCCCGCCGAGCAAGGCGCTGCCGGAATCGACCGTCGCCCAATAGGGCGTGGCGCTGCCGTTGTAGGACAGGGCCGGGCCCAGCTTGCCGTTAGCGACCAATTCAAGGCCGACCACCTTGCTGGACCCCTCGTTGCGGAAGGTGTTGGCCAGGACGCCGTCGCCCACATCGAGGATCACCTGGCTGATCTCGTCCACGTTGTCCCGGTAGAACAGGGTCGCCACCAGTGAGGTGGGCCCGTCGTGATGCTCGTAGCCCAGCTCGTAGGCACGGGTGTCCCTGGGCTGCAGGTCCGGATTGCCCTGCTGGGTGGTCTTCGGATCGAATTGATAGACCCTGGGATTGAGCAGCGCGGGCGGCGGCCGCTGCACACGGTGGCTGAAGCTGGCGGAGAGCTTGTCGTCGTCGCTGAGCTTGTAGGTGAGGTGCACGGTCGGATAGGCGCGGAAATAGTCCTGGCTGGCCGCCTGGCCCGAGGTCAGCTGATCGAGGTCGAACCGCACGTCCTCCAGCCGCAGGCCCAGCTGGGCGCCGACGCCGCCGAACGTCCGCTCATAGGTGGCGTAGCCAGCGTTGATCGTCTGCTTGAACGTGAAGTGGTTGGCGAGCGCCGGGACCGGCGAGATGGCCGCGGCGCTGAGCCCCTGCGCGTCGTCAAAGTCGTAGGCCTGGTCGTCGTATTTCAGCTCGTAGCCGGCCTTCAGGCTGGCGCCGCCCGGCAACGGCCGGGCGTAAGACAGCTTCAGCTCGGAATGCTTCAGCGTGCCGTTGTCGCCGATGACCTCGAACGGCAGCGGCACGGGCGGGATCGACTCCAGGGTCTCGGCGATCCGGTAGTGGCGGACGCGGGTCTCGTTGGCGATCAGGTCCAGCGACAGCTCGTGCCCTTCGGCGAAGGTGTGCTTCCAGCCGACGGAAAGGCTGGGGTCGATCTCCTCAAACCGCCGGTGGCGCAGGATGTCGAGCAGGTCGGTCCGCGCCCCGTCGGGGCCGAAGTCCTGATAGCTGTCGCGCGGGTGGCCGTAGATCAGCAGCTCGTTGTAGTTGGCGGTGGCCGTGAGCTGGTCCTTGGGCGTCGCCGCGTAACCGACCGTGAGCTGGCCCGATGGCCCGCGGGTGATGTTGCGGCCGGGGAAGTCGTCGGTGTGCTTCAGGAAGACGCCGCTGACCGGATCGAGGCTCTCGCGGACCTCGTGACCCTCATTCTTGTTGCGCTGATAGTTGCCCGCCACCGAGCCGGTGACGCTGAGCTTTGCGGAGTTGTAGCCGAAGCTCGCGCCCACCCGCTTCAGGGCGCCGCTGCCGACGGTCACATAGGCCGAGCCCGTCACGCCGGCGCCGCGGCTCTTCTTGGTGATCAGGTTGATGACCCCGCCGGAGCCCTCGGGGTTCAGGGCCGCGGAGGGATTGGTGATCACCTCGACCCGCTCGATCTGGTCGGCCGGCAGCTGCTGCAGGGCGTCGGCGCGCCCGGCGCCCTGGAATTGCGGAGCGGGCTTGCCGTCCACCAGGATGGTGACGTTCGGGTCGCCGCGCAGGCTGAGGTTGCCCTGCAGGTCCACGTCCACCGAGGGCAGGTTGCGCAAGGCGTCGGCCAGCGAGCCGGTGGTCGCCTGCAGGTCCTTGCCGAGCGAATAGCTGCGCCGGTCGATGGAGGTCTGCACGTCCGGCGCGGCGCCGGTGACCGTCACGCCTTCGACGGTCTTTCCGTCCGTCGGCTTCGCTGGCGCCGGCTTCTGGGGCGCCGGCTTCTGGGGCCCCGGATTGGCCGGCGTCGAGGGCGCAGGTTGGGCGACGGCCGCCACCGGCGTCGCCGCCAGCGCGAACGCGACCATCCAAGCGTCTGCCCGCGCCATCGCCGCCCCTCCCGCACGACCACCAGGTTCGAGCGGTCCGCCAGAAGGCACGCCGAGCGGAACCCGTCCTACGGGGCGCCATCATTCCAGCCGCGATGGCCAAATGAAGGCGCTGCCGTAGGGATGCGGGTTAAGGATTCTTCATAAAATTACATATGTCAATTATTGTGTCAGCCCTGGCCGATCTCGATCGGCACGAAGGTGTGCTGGCCGCCGCGGGCGACGAACAGCAGCACCTGATGACGTCCGGCCTTCTTGGCCTCGGCCACGGCGGCGGTGATGTCGGCCGCCGCGTGGGCCGCGCGGCCGCCGGCCTGCAGGATCACGTCCCCGCGGCGCAGGCCCTTCTGCGCCGCGTCGGAGTTGGCGTCGACCCCGGCCACGCGGACACCCTGGCCCTGCGGATCCGGCGCCACCGACAGGCCAAGCGCCCCGGTCACCCCGCCGTCGCTGTCCTCGCGCTCGCCCCCACCGCGCGGCGTGTTGGCCGCCAGCTGGTCCTCCGCCGGACGCGCGCCCGAGCGGATCACCACCTCACGGACCTGGCCCTCATGGCGCACTTCCAGTCGGATCGGATCGCCCGCGCGAACCAGGCCCACAGCGCGTGTCAGGTCGGTGGCGCTCTCCACGGGTTGGCCATTGGCCTTGGTGACCAGATCCCCGGGTTTCAGGCCCGCGCGATCGGCGGGGCCGCCCGGCGTCAGCTCGGCCACCAGCGCGCCCTTGCCCTTCAAGCCCAGGCTCTCGGCGATGTCGGGCGTGACGTTCTGCACCTGGGCGCCGATGTAGCCGCGCGCCACCTTGCCGGTGGAGATCAGCTCCTTGGAGACCTTGGCCACCACGTCGGCGGGAATATCGAAGCCAATGCCTACCGAGCCGCCCGACGGCGAGAAGATCGCGGTGTTCACGCCCACCACCCGGCCGTAGAGGTCGAAGGTCGGCCCGCCCGAGTTGCCCCGGTTGATCGGCGCGTCGATTTGCATGTAGTCCACGTAGCTGGAATCCGAGACGTTCTTGCGCCCCAGCGCCGAGACGATGCCGGCCGTGGCCGTGCCGCCCAGGTTGAACGGATTGCCCACCGCCACCACCCAGTCGCCGACGCGGGGCTTGGCGCGGTCCTCGAAGCTGACGAACGGCAGGTTGGCGCCATCGACCTTGACCACCGCGATGTCGGTGGCCGCGTCGCGCCCGATCACATGGGCCTTGAAGGTGCGGTCGTCGGCGGTGTGGATGGTGATCTTGTCAGCGTTCTCGACCACATGGTTGTTGGTCACGATGTACCCGTCGGCCGAGACGAAGAAGCCGGAGCCGGCCGCGTGCATCGTCTGCGGCTGGGCCTGGCGGCCTTGCTGCTGGAAGAACCGGCGCAGTTCGGGAGGCAGCCCGTTGGTGTCGTCGTCGCCGTCGCCACCGCCGAACTGGTCGGCGATCTGCCGCGGGCCGATCTTGCCCTCCACCTCGATGGAGACCACCGCCGGCGCCACGCGCTGGACGATGTCGGCGAAGGACGGCAGCGCCGTCGCGCCGGGGGGCGGGCTCGGGTGAGCGTTGACCGCGCCGGCGTTGACGCCATCGGCGTGGGCCACGTAACCGCCGGCCACGGCCAGCGCCAGGACGCCTGCCGCGGCGCCGGCCTTGATCAGGGACTTCTTGCTGTTCATGGGACTTTCGATCGCGTTCCAAACGGCCCGATACGGCCTCTCACGGGCGAGCTTCACCGCGCGCTGGTACGCTTCGATGACCGCCCCGCGACCACGAGGTGGTGGGAAAACGACAATCCTGTGGCGAGGTCTCCTGGGATGTGTCCGCCCAGAGATGTCCGCCCCACAAAATTTACCTCTCTGCCCTACCCCGTCTGGCGAAATCGGCCGGCGCGTGCTGAAAGCGCGCCTGCACTTCAGGTTTGAGGGTCTTCCATGCACGTGGCGATGATCGGGACAGGCTATGTGGGCCTCGTCAGCGGCGCCTGTTTCGCCGACTTCGGGCACACCGTGACCTGCATCGACAAGGATGCCGGCAAGATCGAGCGCCTGCAGAACGGCGGGATTCCGATCTATGAGCCGGGCCTCGACCTGCTGGTGGCCGCCAACGTCAAGGCCGGCCGCCTGTTCTTCGCCACCGACGCCGCCGAGGCCGTGCGCGGCGCCGACGCGGTGTTCATCGGCGTGGGCACCCCGTCGCGCCGCGGCGACGGCTACGCCGACCTCTCCTACGTCTACGCCGCCGCCGAGGAGATCGCCGGCTACGTCGACGGTTTCACCGTGGTGGTCACCAAGTCCACCGTGCCGGTGGGCACGGGCGATGAGATCGAGGCGATCTTCAAGCGCGTGCGGCCCGACGCCGACGTGGCCATCGTCTCCAACCCGGAATTCCTGCGCGAAGGCGCCGCCATCGAGGACTTCAAGCGCCCCGACCGCGTGGTCGTCGGCACTCAGGAGCCCCGCGCCCAGGCGGTGATGCGCGAGCTCTACCGCCCGCTCTATCTCAACGAGACGCCGATCCTGTTCACCAGCCGGCGCACCAGCGAGCTGATCAAATACGCCGCCAACGCCTTCCTGGCGCTGAAGATCACCTACATCAACGAGATGGCCGACCTCTGCGAGGCCGTGGGGGCCGACGTGCAGCAGGTGGCCCGCGGCATCGGCCTGGACGGCCGCATCGGCGGCAAGTTCCTGAACGCCGGCCCGGGCTACGGCGGCTCCTGCTTCCCGAAGGACACCATCGCGCTCGTCCGCACCGCCCGCGACGCCGGCGCGCCGATTTCGCTGATCGAGACCACCGTCAAGGTCAACGACGCGCGCAAGAAGGCCATGGCGACCAAGGTCGGCGCGGCGGTCTCCGGCGACCTGAAGGGCAAGACGGTCGGCGTGCTCGGCCTCACCTTCAAGCCCAATACTGACGACATGCGCGACGCGCCGTCACTGGACATCGTTCCCGCCCTGATCGCTGAGGGCGCCAAGGTGCAGGCCTTCGACCCCGAGGGGCACGAGGCGCGCCAGATGCTGCCCGGCGTCGACTTCAAGGACGACCCTTACGCCGTCGCCACGGGCGCCGACGTGCTGGTGATCATCACCGAGTGGGATCAGTTCCGCGCACTGGACCTGGACCGCATCAAGCTTCTGATGAACGCGCCCGTGATGGTCGATCTGCGCAATATCTATAAGCCGGACGACATGCGCGCCCGCGGCTTCGCCTATACGAGCATAGGCCGAGCAACCGTCTAGAAGCTCGGCGCGCCCATCCGGAGCAGCACCTGGCCGAGCCAGGCCGCGCCGGCCCAGAAGGCCAGTCCGAGCAGGACGACAAAAGCCAGACACGCCATGGAGCTGATGCTCCGGCCCATCGGCCGCGCCGCACCCCCAAGTGCGAGGTAGCGAGCCATAGTTCCTCCCAAGCTCTCTTATCGAGCCAGACCGGTCGAGCGGCCTGAACATTACCAGTCTGTCACAATGATTAGGACTTGGGTAGGGTTGCCGTGCGTCAGGGTTAACCCGGGCGCGAAGGGCCGCGAAGGCGCCGTCCCTAGGCGGCGGCCTTCTTCACCGCGCCGGCGATTTCCTTGACCACCTGGCTGACCAGCTTCTCGTCGTCGCCCTCGGCCATGATCCGGATGAGCGGCTCGGTGCCCGACGCCCGGACCAGGAGACGGCCCGACCCGTTCAGCTTCTGCTCCGCGTCGGCGATGGCGCCCATCACGTCGGCGTCCTCCAGCGGCTTGCCGCCGCCGAATCGCACGTTCTCCAGCTTCTGCGGCACCGGATCGAACTGGCGGGCGAGCGCGCTCATCGGCTTGTCGCCCTCCTTCAGCACCGCCAGCACCTGCAGGGCCGCCAGCAAGCCGTCGCCGGTGGTCGAGAAGTCCGACAGGATGATGTGGCCCGACTGCTCGCCGCCCAGGTTGAAGCCGCCCTCGCGCATCCGCATCATCACCGAGCGGTCGCCCACCGGCGTGCGCTCCAGCGTCAGCTTGCGGGCCTTCAGGAACCGCTCGAGGCCGAGGTTCGACATCACGGTCGCCACCACGCCGCCGCCGCGCAGCTTTTCGCGCCGCGCCCAGTCGGCCGCGATCAGCGCCATGATCTGGTCGCCGTCGACGATCTGGCCCCGCTCGTCGCAGATCAGCAGCCGGTCGGCGTCCCCGTCCAGCGCGATGCCGATGTCGGCGCGGTATTCCTTCACCGCCGCGATCACCGCCTCCGGATGGGTGGACCCGCACTCGGCGTTGATGTTCGTGCCGTCAGGGTCGACGCCGATCTTGATGACTTCCGCGCCCAGCTCGTAGAGCACCACCGGGGCGACCTTGTAGGCGGCGCCGTGGGCGCAATCGATCACCACGCGCAGGCCCGACAGGTCCAGCCGACGCGGGAACGTCGCCTTGGCGATCTCCACGTAGCGCGCCTGCGAATCGTCCACCCGCGCCACGCGGCCGAGCGCGGTCGGCGGCGCCAGGCCATCGCCCAGCCCCTGGTCCATGAGGGCCTCGATCTCCAGCTCACGCTCGTCGCTGAGCTTGTAGCCGTCGGGGCCGAACAGCTTGATGCCGTTGTCGACATAGGCGTTGTGCGAGGCGGAGATCATCACGCCCAGATCGGCGCGCAGCGAGCGCGTCATCATCGCCACGCCCGGCGTCGGCATCGGGCCTAGCAGGCGCACGTCCATGCCCACGCTGGCGAAGCCCGCCACCAGGGCCGGCTCGACCATGTAGCCCGACAGGCGGGTGTCCTTGCCGATCACCACCAGGTGGCGGCGCTCATCCTTGGACATGAACAGCTTGCCCGCCGCCATCCCGCAGCGCAGGGCGACTTCGGCGGTCATCGGGAAGCGATTGGCCTCGCCGCGGATGCCATCGGTTCCAAAATAGGCGCGTTTGCTCATTCAGGCGTTCTCGAAACGATCCGAAACCCAGATTTAGTCGACGTGACCCTGACGAATGCTAAATCCGCACACGGACACGCCCCAACCTACCCGACGCATCTATCATAAAGGACGCCAAACCCCATGTGCGGCATCATTGGCATCGTCGGGACCAAGCCGGTCGCCGAGCGCCTGATCGAGAGCCTGAAGCGGCTCGAGTACCGCGGGTATGATTCGGCCGGCATTGCCGCCCAGGTCGACGGCAAGCTCGTGCGGCGCCGTGCGCCCGGCAAGCTGGTCAATCTGGAAGCGGTCCTGGACGCCGATCCGGTGATCGCCGAGACCGGCATCGCCCACACCCGCTGGGCCACTCACGGCGCACCCACCGAACGTAACGCGCACCCGCACATCGCCGGGCGCGTGGCGGTGGTCCACAACGGCATCATCGAGAACTTCGCCGAGCTGAAGGCGGACCTGATCGCCAAGGGCCGGGTGTTCTCCAGCGACACCGACACCGAGGTGGTCGCCCACCTGATCGACGAGGCCCTGAACGACGGTCTCGACCCGCAGGCGGCCTTCAAGACCACGCTCGACAAGCTGCGCGGCGCCTATGCCCTGGGTGTCCTGGTCGGCGGCGAGCGCGAGGTGATCATGGGCGCCCGCAACGGCCCGCCGCTGGCCGTAGGCTACGGCGAGGGCGAGATGTTCATCGGCTCCGACGGCCTGGCGCTCGGCCCCTTCACCAATCGCGTCGCCTATCTGGAAGACGGCGACTACGTGATCATCGACCACCACTCGGCGAAGATCTTCGACGAGGCGGGCCTGCCGGCTGAGCGGCCGATCAAGACGCTCGCCGCCTCGGCCGCCGTCATGGAGAAGGGCAACTATCGCCACTTCATGGAAAAGGAGATCCACGACCAGCCCGAGGGCTGCCAGCGGACCATCGCGGCCTACGTGGACACGCTCACCAGCCGCACCACGGTGCCCGGCGGCATCGACTTCGCCAAGCTCGAGCGCATTCAGATCGTCGCCTGCGGCACCTCCTACATCGCCGGCCTGCTGGGCAAGTATCTGATCGAGCAGCTCGCCGACCTGCCGGTGGACGTGGAGATCGCCTCGGAGTTCCGCTACCGCGAGCCGGCGCTCAGCGCCGGGTCCCTGGCCATCGCCATGTCGCAGTCCGGCGAGACCGCCGACACGCTGGCGGCGCTCCGCTACTGCCAGGCCAAAGGCATGAAGAGCGCCGGCGTGCTCAACACGGTCGAATCGACCATCGGCCGCGAGGTCGACGTGGTCTGGCCGATCCATTGCGGTCCGGAGATCGGCGTCGCCTCGACCAAGGCCTTCACCGCCCAGGTGGCCGTGCTCACCGCGCTCGCCGTCGCCGCCGCCCACGCCCGCGGCAAGATCGACGACGCCGAGGAAAAGCGCCTGGTCCAGGTGCTGCTCGAAGCGCCGCGGCTGATGGCCGAATCGATCAAGCTGGAGGAGGCGGTGAAGGCCGTCGCGCTGGAGATCGCCAAGGCCCGCGACGTGCTCTACCTCGGCCGCGGGCCGATGTACCCGCTGGCCCTGGAAGGCGCCCTGAAGCTCAAGGAAATCAGCTACATCCACGCCGAGGGCTATGCTGCCGGCGAGCTGAAGCACGGCCCCATCGCCCTGGTCGACGAGAACACGCCGATCGTCATCCTGGCGCCCTTCGACAGCTATTTCGAAAAGTCGGCCTCGAACATGAGCGAGGTCATGGCCCGCGGCGGCCAGGTGGTGTTCATCACCGACCCTGACGGCGAGCGCCACGCCCCGGCCGGCGCCCGCGTGGTGGTCACGGCGCCGCGCTGCGATCCGCTGATCGCGCCGCTGGTGATGTCGGCCCCGATCCAGCTCCTGGCCTACTACGTCGCCGTCCAGAAAGGCGCCGACGTCGACCAGCCCCGCAACCTGGCCAAGTCCGTCACGGTGGAGTGAGGCCCTCCCCACGGAGGAGCGCCCAAAAGCAAACGGCCGCCCCTGTGAGGGGGCGGCCGCGCTCGTTCTAACCCTGTTGGGTCTGAACTTACTTCTTGGTCGTCGTCGTGGTCGTCGACATCGCGCCGGCGGCCGGAGCAGCGGCCGGAGCGGCAGCGGCGTCAGCAGCGGGGGCGGCGGCGGCGGCCGGAGCAGCAGCAGCGTCAGCGGCCGGAGCGGCGGCGGCGGGAGCCGCGGCAGCGTCGGCGGCCGGAGCGGTCGTCGTGGTGGTCGTGGCGGTGTCGTCGGCCTTCTTCTGGCAGGCGGACAGCGTCAGCGCGACGGCGGCGGCGGCGGCGACGGAGGTGATGATACGAACGTTCATGGAATGGCTCCCCTGTGGAGGACTATGGAGGAAAATCCCCCGACAACGCAGGACTCTTACACGGCTTCGTGAATTCCCGAAATCGTGATCGTGCGTTCCGAGCAATTTTTCCGCGCCCCTCTGTGGATTTCACCTGCGGGCTCCTCTAGGCCCGAGGAAGCATGAGGTTCGGAGGGGTCGGATGACCAGGCGAGTTCGCAAGGCGGTGTTGCCGGTGGCGGGTTTGGGGACCCGCGTTCTCCCCGGCGCAAAGACCACGCCGAAGAACATGCTGAACGTCTTCGACCGGCCGATTCTCTCCTACGTGGTCGCCGAGGCCCGCGCGGCGGGGATCGAGCACTTCGTGTTCATCGTCAGCCGCGGCCAGGGCGCGATCGAGGACTATTTCGACTCCAATCCCGAGATCGAGGCCGCCCTGGAGGCCAAGGGCAAGACGGACATTCTCGCCGAGGTCCGCGCCGATGTGAGCAGCCCCGGCCAGATGAGCTTCATCCGCCAGATGGCGCCTCTGGGCCTGGGCCACGCGGTGTGGTGCGCCCGCGACGTGATCGGCGATGAGCCGTTCGCGGTGATGCTGCCGGACATGCTGATGGCGGCGAAGACCCCGGCGCTGGCCCAGGCGGTCGCGGCCCACGACAAGCGCGGCGGCAACATCGTCGTCGTCGAGCCCGTGCCCGAGGGCGAGGCCCACAAGTACGGAATCGTCGCCCTGGATGGCCGTGATGGCCGGCTCAACAAGATGACCGGCATGGTCGAGAAGCCGCCCGCCGGGACCGAGCCCTCGAACCTGTTCATCTCCGGCCGCTACATCCTGCAGCCCGACATCTTCCACATCCTGGAGACCCAGCCGCGCGGCGCCGGCGGCGAGATCCAGCTCACCGACGCCATGGCCACCCTGATGAAGACCCAGGATTTCCACGCCCTGGAGTACGAGGGGACCACCTACGACTGCGGCGACAAGATCGGCCTGCTGCGCGCCAACGTCGCCTTCGCGCTCGCCCATCCCGAGTACGGCGCCGCCGCGCGGGCGACGATCAAAGCGCTGATCTAGGGCTCCACTATGCGCCTGCTCGTCTTCGGCTACGGCTTTTCCGCCCGCGCCCTGACGGTGAGGTTGCAGGGCGAGGGCTGGAGCATCGCCGGCACGGTTCGCCGCCCGGACGATCGGACCCGCCTGGACGCGATGGGCGTGACGCCCGTGCCGGTCGGCAACGTGCGCGAGATGCAGCGCGCGGTGCGTGAGGCCAACGCCATCCTGGTCGCCGCGCCGCCGGACGCCGAGGGTTGCCCCGGCTTGCGCGCCCTGGTCCCGGCCCTGGCGCAGACCGGGGCCTTCCCCGACTGGATCGGCTATCTCTCCACAACCGGGGTCTACGGCGACCGTCACGGCGGCTGGGTCACCGAGCAGAGCCGGCTGGCCGCCCAATCCCTGGAGGGCGCGCGCCGCGTCGGCGCCGAGCGCGACTGGCTGGAGGTCGGCCGTGGCATGGGCCTGACCGTCACGGTCTTCCGCCTGCCCGGCATCTACGGCTCCGGCCGCTCCTCGCTGGACCGGGTCCGCGCCGGCGAGGCCCGCCGGATCGCAGCCCCGGGCCAGGTGTTCTCCCGCATCCACGTGGACGATCTGGCCGCCGGCCTGTCGGCCTCCATCGGCCATCCCCGCCCCGGCGGAATCTACAATCTCTGCGACGACGAACCCGCGCCCAACAGCGACGTCATCGCCTGCGCCGCCCGGCTCCTCGGCCTGCCCATCCCGCCGGAAATCCCCCTCGCCGACGCCGGCCTGTCGCCGCTGGCCCAGCGCTTCTACGCCGAGAGCAAGCGCGTCTCGAATGCGCGGGCGAAGGCCGAGCTCGGCTGGCGGCCGGCCTATCCCAGCTATCGCGAGGGCCTGGGCGCGATCCTCGCGGCGGAGACTGCGGGCTAAGGCGGCGGCAGGCTGGCGTGGCTCGCCCGCCAGGCGCTGACCCGGGCCTGAGCCTCGGCCAGCTGTTGCGCCGTCAGGCGGCCGGCCGCCATGCCCCGGTTGGCGATCGCCATGTCCCGGGCCCGCGTGGCCCAGGCCGGAAACCGCGACACGGCCAGGTCGGCCCACTTGTAGCCCTCGACCTGATCCTCGACGGCGCCGCGGCCCTGCATCACCAGCGCGCCGAGGTTCATCATGCCGAACGCGTCGCCCCGTTCAGCCGCCTTGCCGTACCAATAGACGGCCTGACCGTAGTTCTGCTGAACCCCATGGCCCCGCTCGTAGGTTGACCCCAGGGCGGTCTCGGCGCCTGAGCTCCCCTGTTCAGCGGCCTTCTTCCACCAGGCGACCGCCTGGGCGGCGTCTGGCGGAACGCCGTCTCCGCGCAGGTACATGAAACCCAGGCACTCCTGTCCCTTGACCTGCGCCGCCGCCGCCAGCTCCTGGCAGGTCTTGGCGACCGGGCCGTAGTCCTGGGCTTCCGCGCGGCCGTTGAGGTAGTGGTTGACCATCTGGTCCCGCGCCGGCGCGAACCCCTGGTTCGCCGATTTCCGCTCCCAGGCGAGGGACTGGGCGAAGTCCTGGGGCACGCCCTGACCGTTCGCGTAGAACAGGCCCATGATGTACTGCGCGCGGGCGTTCCCCGAGGCGGCCTCGGGCTGAATCAGCCTGAACGCCGCCGGGAAGTCCCCCCGCTGGATGGCGGCGAGCGCGTCCTCGACGGGGTCCGCGGCGGCCTGGCCGGCCGCGGCGAGGACGACCGCCAGGACGGCCCCGGCCAGAATCCTCATTCCGTCCCCCGCGATCTTGATGGCCTCATGACGTCAGTTCATCCACCGCCGCCAGCAGCCGCGCAATATCCTGGTCCCGCGACAGCCGATGGTCGCCGTCCTTGATCAAGGTGAAGGTCACGTCGCCGCCCTTCAGCGCCTCGGCCAGCTCCAGCGCATGGCGCCAGGGCACGTCGGGGTCCTCGCCGCCCTGCAGGATGCGCACCGGGACCTCGATGGGGATCGGTTCTGACCCCAGGATCGACCAGCGCGCCCCGTCCTCAAGCAGCGCCCGCGTGATCGGATAGGGATCTCCGTATTCGGATGGCCTGAGCCACACCTCGTCCTTCGCCAGGTCCGCGCGGCCCTCGGGCGGAATGCCCGGCGCCATCAGCTTCTCGGTGAAGTCCGGCGCGGGCGCGATCAGCACCATGGCGGCCACCCGCTCCGGCCGCGCCATCGCCGTCAGGCACGCGATCCAGCCGCCCATGGACGAGCCGACCAACAGAACCGGCCCCTCGACCAGCTCGTCCAGCACCGCCAGCGCGTCCTCGCGCCATCGCGTGATCGTCCCCTTGGCCTGGAAGTCGCCGCTCGAGGCGCCGTGGCCGAGATAGTCGAACCGCAGGTAGGCGCGACCCGAATCAGCTGCCCAGTCGGCCAGCGCCGCGGCCTTCGTGCCGGTCATGTCGGAGCGGAACCCGCCCAGCCAGACCACGGTCGGCCCGCGCCCCGCCACCCGGCGCCAGGCGAGGGTTTCGCCGTCCGTACGCGTCAGGTTTCCGGCCGTTTCGCCCATACCTGCCACTTAGACGCGCATCGGCCTTTACGCCATGCCGTTTCGGCGTATGCAAAGGACGTGGCGCTTCCCCCAAATTTCACCCTGTTGCAGGTCGTGCCCGAGCTGGAAACCGGCGGCGCGGAACAGACCACCATCGACGTCGCGCGCGCGGTGATCGAGGCGGGCGGCAAGGCGCTGGTCGCCACCCGCGGAGGTCGCATGACCGCGCGGCTGGAAGCCGACGGCGGCCGCCTGGCCCAGATGCCGGTGCAGTCGAAGAACCCGCTGGTGATGCTGGGCAACGCCGCGCGGCTGGTGGATCTGATTCGCACCGAGAAGGTCAGCCTGGTCCACGCCCGCTCGCGCGCCCCGGCCTTCTCCGCGCTCTGGGCCGCCCAGACCACCAAGACGCCGTTCGTCGCCACCTACCACGGGGTCTACAAGGCCAAGTCGGGCCTCAAGCGCTGGTACAACGCCGTGATGACCCGCGGCGACCTGGTGATCGCCAACTCCGACTACACCCGCGACCACCTGCTGGCCGAGCACGGGACCAATCCCGACAAGGTGGTGACCATCCCACGCGGCGTCGATCTCGACCGCTTCAATCCGTCCTGGGTGACGCCGGACCGGGTGGAGGCCCTGAAGGCCGCCTGGAAGATCGAGCCCGGCGACCGGCGCACCCGCTTCGTCCTGGCCGGCCGTCTCACCCGCATCAAGGGCCACGCGACAATCATCGAGGCCGCTCAGCGGCTGAGGGCCCAGGGCCGCGACGATTTCCTGATCATCTTCGCCGGCGACGACCAGGGCCGCACCGGTTTCGGCGAGGAACTCGCCAGGGCCGTGTCCGACGCCGGGCTCGGCGACGCCGTCCGCATCGTCGGGCACTGCGACGACATGCCGGCCGCCTATCTGGTCGCCGACGTCGCGATCCTGCCGACCACCGTGCCGGAGAGCTTCGGCCGCGCCGCCGTCGAGCCCCAGGCCATGGGCCGCCCGGTTATCGCCTCCAATCACGGCGGCACCACCGAGACCGTGGTCGACGGCGCATCCGGCTGGCTGGTTCCGCCGGGCGAACCCACCGCCTGGGCCGCCGCCATGGCCCGCGCCATCGACTTGGGCCCCGGCCGCCGGCTCGAGATGGGCCAGACCGGCATGAACCGCACGCGCCAGCTCTACCGCGTCGACGCCATGTGCGAGGCGACGCTCGCCGCCTACCAGCGGGTCCTCGACATGCACGGCGCCCCAGAACCTGGCGGGGCGGCCTGATGCCCAAGCGCACCGTCGAAAAGATCCTGGTGATCAAGCTCTCGGCGCTCGGCGACTTCGTCCTGGCGCTCGCGGCCATGAAGCGCATCCGGCTGGCTCACCCCAAGGCTCACATCAGCCTGCTGACCACCCCGCCGTTCGAGGGCCTGGCCAAGGCGTCGCCCTATTTCAACGCGGTGTTCACCGACGGCCGGCCGGAGGGCTTCGGCGAATGGGTGGCGCTGCGCAACCGCCTGCGCGCGGCCGACTACACCCGGGTCTACGACCTGCAGACCTCGGCCCACTCCAACCGCATCTTCCAGGTTCTGCGGCCCCATCCGCCCGCATGGTCCGGCATCGCCTTCGGCTGCTCCCTGCCGCACAAGAATCCGCTGCGCAACCAGATGCACACCCTGGAGCGCCAGGCCGACCAGCTGATGTACGCCGGCATCTGGCCCGACGCGCCCACCGAGGCCGGAACCGCGCCGGGCCCGGACCTTTCCTGGGTGCTGGCGACCGCGCCCGGCGAACGCCCGCCCTCCGGCGGGGTCAAGCCCAAGCCCTATGTGATGTTCGTGCCCGGCGGATCGGCCCACCGCCCGGAGAAGCGCTGGCCGGTGGAGAAATACGGGGAGCTGGCCCGGATCCTCTACGCTCGCGGTCTCGACGTGGTGGTGATCGGTGGGCCCCAGGAGACGGCGCTCGCCCAGGCGATCCAGCGCCAGGTGCCCCGCGCCCGCGACCTGACCGCGCGCACCGATTTCGCCCGCATCGCCATCATGGGGGCCCGCGCCGCGCTGGCGGTGGGCAACGACACTGGCCCGCTGCACCTGGCCGCCGCCAGCGGGGCGCCTACGGTTGTGCTGTTCTCCCAGGCCTCCGATCCGGCGCTCTCGGCGCCGCGCGGCCGGGTGGCCGTCCTGCAGGCCAAAAACCTCTCGGAATTGCCTGTGGCGAAAGTGGCGCAGGCGGCCACTTCCCTGCTCTCCGGCAAGGCCGGCGCGGCTTGATAGCGCGCAGCCCCGCGATCATATACTCTTACAAGTAGACCGGTGCGTGAGCCACGCGCCGGCGCTTGCGTTTTAACGATCTTAGGAGCCTGACCTATTCGCCGTCCCATGAACGCCCCACCCGTCAAGGACGGGCTGCGCATCAACGATGAAATCCGCGTCCCCAAAGTCCTGCTGATCGACCAGAATGGCGAGAAGCAGGGTGTGATGCCGACCTCTTCCGCCCAGGAAGCCGCTGAGGAAGCGGGCCTCGACCTGGTGGAAATCGTTCCGAACGCAGATCCGCCCGTCTGCAAGATCCTGGACTACGGCAAGTTCAAGTTCCAGGAGCAGAAGAAGAAGAACGAGGCGCGGAAGCGGCAAAAGGTTCAGGAAATCAAGGAGATAAAGCTCCGTCCCAACATCGATGTCCACGACTACGATGTGAAGGCGCGCTCGATGCACCGGTTCTTCGAAGAGGGCGACAAGGTCAAGGTGACGCTGCGCTTCCGCGGCCGCGAACTCGCCCACCCCGAACTCGGCATGAAGCTGCTGCAGAAGGTCCGCGTGGACTTCGAGCCGGTGGCCAAGTGCGAATACGAGCCGCGCATGGAAGGCCGCCAGATGATCATGATCCTGGCGCCGCGATAGGAAGACTTGGGGTGAACCGGCTTACCTCTGCAAGTCTGGCCTCTGCAATTCTGGGAACGGTCGCCTCGGCGGCCGTTTTCATGTCCGGAGCCGTCCAGGCCCAGCCAGCGGCTCCTGCGGCGCCGGCCGCCCAACCGGGCAACCTGCCCTACGCGCCGTTCAAGATCGCCGACGGGCTCTACTACGTGGGCGCGTCCGACTATTCGTCCTACCTGATCGTCACCAAGGCGGGCTTGGTGGTCATCGACGGCGGCGATGCGCCGACGGGCCATCAGGTGGTGCAGAACATCCGCACGCTCGGGTTTGACACCGCCAAGATCAAGGTTCTGCTCAACACCCATGAGCACTTCGACCACGCCGCGGGCCTGGCCGAGGTCAAGCGCGCCGCCGCGCCGGACGTGAAGTTCTACGCCAGCGCGGCCGACGGCGCGATCGTCGCGGCCGGCGGCAAGGGCGACCCCTTCATCAAGGGCGCCAAATTCGAATACGACCCGGTGAAGCCCGACGTCATCGTCAAGGATGGCGACAAGGTCCGTCTCGGCGAGCTGACGCTGACCGCCCACATCACCGCCGGACACACCCCAGGCTGCACCACCTGGACGTTCCCGGTGACCGTCGCCGACAAGGTGCGCCAGGCCCTCGACCTCTGCTCGGCCACCGTCCTGCCGGGCTACAAGCTGGGCAAGGTCGAGACCTATGCCGGCCAGACCGCGGACTTCGAGCACAGCTTCGCGACCTGGAAGGCCCTGCCCTGCGAGGTGTTCATCGCTTCCCACGGCGCGTTCTACGGCATGCAGGCCAAGCGCAAGCTGGCCGACGCCGGCAAGACCGACGCCTTCGTCGACCCCGCCGGCTGCCGCGCCTACGTCGACGGCGCCGAGGCCCGCTTCAGGGCCGAGCTGAAGAAGCAGAACCCGTAAGCGCGCACTGTGACCCGCAACCAACGCTGACCGGCGTTCGGCCGAACGGCGTCCGCTGAACCTTGCCGCTGAGGGCGGGCGGGCCTAACTAGCCCGCATGTCCGACACAGCGCCGCGGGAGGCGTCGACGCCGTCCCCCTGGGCGGCGCCGTCGCTGATCGCCGTCATCTTCATCAACATGCTCGGCTTCGGGATCATCGTCCCGTTGTTGCCGTTCTTCGCCAAGTCGATGAACGCGGCGCCCTGGCAGATCGCGCTGATCTTCTCGGCCTACGCCATGGGGGGCTTCTTCGGCGAGCCGTTCTGGGGGCGCCTCTCCGACCGCTATGGCCGCAAGCCGCTGCTGATCTCGACCATCACCGGCAACTGCCTCTGCTACCTGGCGCTGGCCTTCGCGCCCAATGTAGCGACCGCCTTCGTCATCCGTTTCCTGGGCGGCCTGGCCAGCGGCAACGGCGCGGTGATCCAGGGCTATATCGCCGACGTCACCCCGCCCGAGCGCCGCGCGCGGATGATGTCGCGGCAGGGCGCGGCCTGGAACGTCGGCATGATCGTCGGCCCCGCGGTCGGCGGCGCCTTCGCCCACACCAACGCCGGCCCGATCGGCTTCCGCATCCCGCTGTTCATCGCCGCGGGCCTCTCGGCCATCGCCGTCACCGCGATCATCTTCTTCATCCGCGAGAGCAAGGTGCGCGACCAGTCGATCAGCCACCGGCCCAGCCGCTGGTCGGCGGTGGGCGACGCGCTGCGCAATCCGGTGATCGGGCGGCTGATGCTGCTGACCTTCCTGGTGGGCTTCGCCTTTACCGGGATCGAGAGCACCTTCGGCCTCTGGGGCCAGGCGCGCTTCGGCTGGGGGCCCCGGCAGATCAGCGTCTGTTTCGCCGCGGTGGGCGCCATCGCCGCCTTCACCCAGTTCTTCGTCACCGGCCCGCTGTCGGAGAAATACGGCGAGGGCCGGATGCTGGCGATCGGCATGGGCATGACCGTGCTGGGTTCGCTCATGCAGCCGTGGTCCACGGGCCTGCTCACCACCACCATCCTGATGTGCGTCACCGCGGTCGGCCAGTCGGTGGCCTGGCCCAACGTCGGCGCGCTGATCTCGCGCACCGCCGATCCGCACCGCCAGGGCCAGATCCTCGGCCTCAACAACGCCGCCGGCGCCTTCGCCCGCTTCGTGGGCCCGTTCACCGCCGGGCTGACCTTCGCCGGCATCAGCATCAACGCGCCCTTCTACCAGGGCGCCTTGATCGTCGCGCCGGCGATCCTGCTGGCGCTAAGCGCCGCGCGCCGCGCCCCACCGCGCACCGTCCAGGGGCACGTGGGCGAGGAGCCGGTGGTCGAGGAGACGGTCGCATGAGCGCCGTCCACGCCACCCAGACCCCGGCCGAGGAGCGCCGCGCCCTGATCGTCCTGCTGGCCGTCATCTATCTGATGATCGCCGGCTTCGGCCTGGTGATCCCGCTTCTGCCGTTCTTCGCCAAGGCCTTCCACGCCGACGCCGGCGAGGTCACCTGGCTGTTCTCGGCCTTCTCGCTCGGTCAGTTCATCGGCGAGCCGTTCTGGGGCCGCCTCTCCGACCGCATCGGGCGCAAGCCGGTGCTGATCATCACCATCACCGCCGTGGCGCTCAGCTATGGCGCGCTGGCTTTCGCGCCCAACATCGTCGCCGCCTTCGTGATCCGCTTCCTCACCGGCATCTTCGCCGGCAACATCTCGACCCTCCAGGGCGCGATGGCCGACATCACCCCGCCGGAGAAGCGCGCCGCGCGCATGGGGATCATGGGCGCGGCGTTCAGCGCCGGCTTCACCACCGGCCCGGCGATCGGCGGCCTGCTGGCCCAGCCCGGCCGCGGCGCATTGGGCTTCCAGCTCCCCCTGCTGGTCGCCGCCGGCTTCGCGCTCGCCTCAGCCATCGCCGTGGTGGTGTTCGTCCGCGAGAGCCGCCCCGACCCGACCACGCGCGCGCCGCACCGCCCCCGCATCGAGGGCCTCAAGGAGGCCATCGCCCATCCGGTGATCGGCCGGATCCTGGCCATCAGCCTGATCGTCGTGGTCGGTTTCGCCGGCATCGAGGCGACCTATGGCCTGTGGACCCAGGTCCGCTTCGGCTGGGGCCCCAAGCAGATCGGCCTGGCGTTCATGGGCATCGGCCTGTTGGGCGCCTTCTGCCAGGGCTACCTGTCCGGCCGCCTGGTCCGCCGCTTCGGCGAGCCGCGGACGCTCACCGGCGGGCTGGTGTTCATGGGGCTGGGCCTGATCACCCAGGGCCTGTCGCCGGTCTGGCCGGTGGCGATCGTCGGCTTCGCCCTGGTCTGCATCGGCCAGTCGATCTGCTTTCCGAACCTGACGACCCTGATCTCGCGCGCCGCCCCGCCCGACCGGCAGGGTGAGATGCTCGGGCTCAACATGAGCGGCATGGCGCTGGCCCGGATCGGCGGCCCGATCATCGCCGGGGAAATGTTCTCGCTGATCGCGCCGGGCGCGCCCTTCGCCTTCGCCGCGTTCCTGATCCTGCCGGGCCTGTGGTTCGCGGCTCAGGTCAGGAAGCGGGTGCCGCTGGCGGCCTAGACCTTGATGTCGAGGATCCGGCCCTGGCCCGGCGGCTTGGCGGCGGCGACCTGCGCCTGGTCACCCTGATCGCCGGCCGTGGGCTGTTCCGGCGCACGCGCGCCGCCATAGACCACCGGCCGCACCGGGGTCACCGGAACGTAGGTGGGCTGGTAGCTGACGGGCGTGATGCTCGACAAACGGAACTCCGGCGCGTTATCCACCAGCTATCGCCTCTGGTCCCTTAACGTTCCGTGCCCTTCTGATGGTTGGGGGGCCCGGCTTGCATTTCCCGCCTCTTTCCCCTACTAGACCGCCCCTTCGGAGCCGCCTGGCCCATGGCATGCCAGGGCGGTTCATCAATACACCAAGAGGACGGGGCTTCGGCTCCGCAGAGAAATGCCGAAACTGAAGACGAAGTCGGGCGCCAAAAAGCGCTTCAAAATGACTGCGAGCGGAAAGCTGAAAGCCGGTGTGGCCGGCAAGCGCCACCGCCTGATCAGCCACAACGCCAAGTACATCCGTCAGAACCGTGGAACGAAGGTGATGAGCGCGGCAGACGCCAAGACCATCAAGATCTTCCTCCCCTACGGCCTTTAAGAGGAGCTCTGACAGATGGCTCGCGTCAAAAGGGGCGTCACCGCCCACGCCAAGCACAAGAAGGTTCTCGAGCAAGCCAAGGGCTTCTACGGGCGCCGCAAGAACACCATCCGCACCGCCAAGGCGGCCGTGGACAAGGCCGGCCAGTACGCCTATCGCGACCGCAAGGTCCGCAAGCGCAGCTTCCGCTCGCTGTGGATCCAGCGGATCAACGCCGCCGCGCGTCTGGAAGGCATGACCTACGCTCGATTTATTCACGGCCTTGATCGGGCCGGGATCGAGATCGACCGCAAGGTCCTCGCGGATATCGCGGGCAACGACCCCTCCGCTTTCAAGGCCATCGCCGACAAGGTTCGCGCCGCGCTGGTTTGAAGCTGAAGGTCGTCTAGACCTCGAAGCATTCAGAGCCCTCCGGCCGAACCGCCGGGGGGCTTTTTGCTGTCCCCCTTCACCCCGTGGAGCGTGCAGGCTAGGACACCCTCAGATGACCGACCTTTCCAAACTCGAGGCGGACCTCTCCGCCGCCATTGCTGCCGCCGCCGACGCAGCCGCGCTCGAAGCCGTGCGCGTGGCCGCGCTGGGCAAGTCCGGCTCCGTGTCCGAGCTGCTCAAGACCCTTGGCGCCATGAGCCCCGACGAGCGCCGCGAGCGGGGCCCCTTGATCAACGGCCTGCGCGATCGCATCGGCGGGGCGTTGGCCGAACGCAAGGCCGCGCTGGAGGCCGCCGAGCTCGACGCCAAGCTGGCCGCCGAGACCGTCGACCTCACCCTGCCCCCGCCGCCGGAGCGCCGCGGCCGCGTGCACCCGACCATGCAGGTGCTGGACGAGATGGTCGCCATCTTCGCCGAGATGGGCTTCGGCCTGGCGGAAGGCCCCGACATCGAGGACGACTTCCACAACTTCACGGCGCTCAACTTCCCGCCCAAACACCCGGCGCGCGAGCTGCACGACACCTTCTGGCTGGCCGAGGACGAACGCGGCGAGCGCAAGGTCCTGCGCACCCACACCAGCCCCGTGCAGATCCGCACCATGCAGCGGCTGAACGAGAAGCTGCCGGCCTGGATCGCCAACGGCCCGCCCAACGGCGAGCCGCCGATCCGCATCATCGTGCCCGGCCGCACCTACCGCTCGGACTCGGACGCCACCCACACGCCCATGTTCCATCAGATGGAAGGCCTGGTGATCGACAAGGCGATCCATATGGGTCACCTGAAGTGGACGCTGGAGACCTTCATCGCGCGCTACTTCGAGACGCCGCTGGTGGAGACCCGCTTCCGTCCGCACCACTTCCCGTTCACCGAGCCCAGCGCCGAGATGGACGTGAAGTGCGACCGCTCCGGCGCGGACATCAAGATCGGCCAGGGCGACGACTGGATGGAGATCGTCGGCTGCGGGATGGTGCATCCCAATGTGCTGCGCAATTGCGGCCTCGACCCGGACGTGTGGCAGGGCTTCGCCTTCGGCTTCGGCATCGATCGCCTGGGCATGCTGAAGTACGGCGTGCCGGACCTGCGCGACATGTTCGCCTCCGACACCCGCTGGCTCGAGCACTACGGCTTCTCGGCCTTCGCCGCGCCCAATCCCGCGACGGGGCTTTCCTGATGAAGTTCACCCTGAGCTGGCTCAAGGAGCACCTCGACACCACCGCCACCGTCGATCAGGTGGTAGAGGCCATGACCATGGCCGGCCTCGAGGTCGAGCACGTGGAGAACCCGGCGGCGAAGCTGGCGGCCTTCACAGTCGCCAAGATCGTGGACGCCGTGCAGCACCCCAACGCCGACCGCCTGCGGGTGTGCCAGGTCGACACCGTCGACGGGCGCAAGGAGATCGTCTGCGGCGCCCCCAACGCGCGGGCCGGCCTGACCACCATTTACGCCCCGCTGGGCGCCTTCGTGCCGGGCAGCGGCATCACGCTCGAGGCCCGCCCGGTGCGGGGCGTGGTCTCCAACGGCATGCTCTGCTCGGGCCGCGAACTGGAGGTGGCCGACGAGGCCGACGGCATCGTGGAGCTCGACGACAGCCTGGCGGTAGGCACGCCCGCCGCCGACGCCTTCGGCCTGGAGGCGGTGATCGACTTCGAGGTCACGCCGAACCGCCCCGACTGGCTGGGCGTCGCCGGCATCGCCCGCGACCTCGCCGCCGCCGGCCTCGGCAAGCTGAAGGACCAGGCCGTCGCCCCGGTCGCCGGCAAGTTCGCCTGCCCGATCGAGATCCGCGTCGACGGCGACGCCTGCCCGGTGTTCGCCGGCCGGCTGATCAGGGGCGTGAAGAACGGTCCCTCGCCGGCCTGGCTGCAGCAAAAGCTGATCGCCGTTGGCCTGCGCCCCATCAGCGTGCTGGTCGATATCACCAACCTGATCACCTACGACCGCTGCCGCCCGCTGCACGTCTATGACGCGGCCACGCTCACCGGCGGCTTCGTCGAAGCGCGCCTGGGCAAGGCCGCGGAGAAGGTCGAGGCCCTCGACGGCAAGACCTATGAGGCCGGCCCCGAGATCTGCGTCATCGCCGACGGCTCCGGCGCCATCGGCCTGGGCGGCGTCATGGGCGGGGAATCGACCAAGGTCAGCGAGACCACCACCGACGTCTTCGTCGAATGCGCCTGGTTCGATCCGATCCGCACGGCGCAAGCCGGGCGCACGCTCGGCATCACCTCCGACGCCCAGTACCGCTTCGCCCGCGGCGCCGACACCGGCTTCGTGGTCCCCGGCCTGGAGCTGGCGACGCAGCTGATCCTGGACCTCTGCGGCGGAGAGCCGTCGGAGATCCGCGTCGCCGGCCACGCGCCTGCCCCGCCCGCCGCCGTCGAGTTCAACCACAGCTATGTGGCCCGTCTCGCCGGCCTCGACGTCGGCGGCGCCCGCATCGACCAGATCCTCACCGACCTCGGCTTCACCGTGCGCGGCGAGATGGTCACGCCGCCCACCTGGCGTCGCGACGTGGAGGGCAAGGCCGACCTCGTCGAGGAAGTGGCCCGCATCGAGGGCTTCGGCTCGCTGCCGTCCACGCCCCTGCCGGACATGCCCCGCGCGGTAGGCGGCGTGCTGACCGTGCGCCAGACCCGCATGCGCAACGCGCGCCGCGCCATGGCCGCGCGCGGCTACGCGGAAGCTGTCACCTGGAGCTTCATGCGCTCGGCGTGGGCCACGCTGTTCGGCGGCGGCCAGCCGTCCCTGCTTCTGGTCAATCCGATCGCCTCGGACCTCGACTGCATGCGCCCCTCGATCCTGCCCAACCTGATCGACGCGGCCGCGCGCAACGCGCGCCAGGGCTTCGCCGACGCCGCCCTCTTCGAGGTCGGCCCGACCTTCAAGGGCGACCAGCCGGGCGACCAGCAAACCATCGTCGCCGCCCTGATCGCCCCGCACGAGCCGCGCCGCTGGGACGGCGCCAAGGCTGACCCGCTGTTCGCGCTGAAAGCCGACCTGCTGGCCCTGCTCGACGAGATGGGCGCGCCGAACCTGCAGATCGTCCAGGGCCAGGCCTCACCCTGGTTCCACCCCGGCCGCTCGGCGCGCCTGCAGCTCGGCCCCAAGGTGCTGATCGCCGAGTTCGGCGAGCTGAACCCGCGCATCCTCAAGGCGCTGGACGCCGAAGGCCCGATGCTGGCCTTCGAGCTCGACCTCGGCGCCATCCCCGAGCCCAAGAAGAAGCCCACCAAGACCAAGGCCGCGCTGAGCCTTTCGGCGCTGATGCCGCTGACCCGCGACTTCGCCTTCCTGGTCGATCAGGCCGTGCCGGCCGGCGAGGTGGCGCGCCCCATCCTGGCCGCCGACAAGGCGCTGATCGCCGACGCCCGGGTGTTCGACGTCTACCAGGGCAAGGGCGTGCCGGAGGGCCTAAAGTCGGTCGCCGTGGAGGTCACCGTCCAGCCGACGGAAAAGACCCTCACCGACGCCGAGATCGAGGCCCTGTCCGCCCGCATCGTCGCGGCCGCGGAAAAGGCGGTCGGAGCGAAGCTCAGAAGCTAGCCGGTTTCACGCGCCAGGGAGGCCATCCATGGAAATCAACGGCGTCGCCCACACCTTCATCACCGCGTCGGACTTCGAGGCGAGCGTGGCCTTCTACCGTCGGCTGCTGCCGTTCCTGGGCATGAAGATCGTCGCCGATACGCCGAACGTCTTCTACGGCGTGGGCGGGCGCACCGGCTTCGGCATCAACCGCTGCCCGCCGGAGAACGTCGGCGCGACGTACGATCAGTGGCGGGTCGGCCTGCACCACCATTGCTGGCGCGCTCGCGAGCGCGGCGACATCGACGAGGCCCACGCCTTCCTGCAGTCGATCGGGGCGAAGATCGTTCACGGCCCGCAGGAGGACGCCTTCGCGCCCGGCTACTATTCGGTGCTGTTCGAGGATCCCGACGGCATCCGCCTGGAGCTCAACCACGTGCCCGGCCGCGGCCTGTTCGACACCGCGACGGGGCAGGTCGGCGCGAACCTGGGGCTGGACTAGATCAGAACGGCCAGATGCTGCGGTGGCGTGAGTAGGAGAGGTACCCCACGTTCGCGCCGAGCCTGAACCCGACCCCGGCCCGCATCGGCGCCAGGATGATGTCGTCGGCCTTCTGGTAGTTCACGCCCAGGCCGCCGATGAAATAGGCCGTGCCCTCGACGCCCGGGAACCGCTGGAAGATGTCGCGCGGGTCCTCGAGATTGTAGCACAGGGTGAACACCCGGCTGGCGTTGCCGCCGAAGTCCCAGCCCACCGAGGGGCCCTGCCAATAGACCTGAACCGGCTCGCGGCCCTTCATGTAGAGCAGGCCCCGGCCGTAGCGCGCGCCCACGGCGATCGCGCCGGAGCCCTCTTCGCCGGCGATATAGGCGGTGGGCCGGCCGTTGTTCTTGAAGATCCGCTCCACCGCCCCGCCGGCCGCCTCGGCGGTGACGCCGAGGAAGTCGGAGACGGAATTGACGATCTCGTCCTGCGAATAGGTGGGCGCCTTGCCCGACGGCGGCGGCGCATCGCCATTGGCGGGCGCGCCGAGCGGCACGTTGGCGGCGCCGCTGTTGGCTGGCGCCGGCGCCTGTGCGGCCGCCATCTGCTGCTGTGGCGCGCTCGGTGTGCTGGGCGCGCTCGACGTGCGCGGCCGCGCCGGCGGCAGCAGGATCGGCTCGGCCTTCGCCACGCTCGCGGCTCCGAGTGTCATCAGACCCGACACGATCAGCGTACGGCGGTCCATGGGCGCAATTCCTCCAGAGTCGGCGACGTTCAGCCCTGCCCTTGGCCCTTGATGAAGAGTGTCACCTTAACGTCCGATTAACCGTGTTTTCCCAATGCGGCCCCGCCGCGCCTCGCCAACAGGCTCGAATGTGCTAGAGGGAGCGCCCTCAAGACAAAGCGCGCCATGACCACCCCGCTCGACCACATCCGCAACTTCTCCATCGTGGCCCACATCGACCACGGCAAGTCGACGCTGTCCGATCGCCTGATCCAGGAGACCGGCGCGCTCACCCAGCGCGAGATGACCGAGCAGGTGCTCGACAACATGGAGATCGAGCGCGAGCGCGGGATCACCATCAAGGCCCAGACCGTGCGGCTCTCCTACAGGGCCGACAACGGCGAGACCTATGTCCTGAACCTGATGGACACCCCCGGCCACGTGGACTTCGCCTACGAGGTCTCCCGCAGCCTCGCCGCCTGCGAGGGCTCGATCCTGGTGGTGGACGCCAGCCAGGGCGTCGAGGCCCAGACGCTGGCCAACGTCTACCAGGCCATCGACAACAACCACGAGATCGTCCCGGTCCTGAACAAGATCGACCTGCCGGCCGCCGAGCCCGAGCGAATCCGCCAGCAGATCGAGGACGTGATCGGCCTCGACGCGTCGGACGCCGTGCTGACCTCCGCCAAGACCGGCCAGGGCATCCACGAACTCCTGGAAGCCATCGTCCACCGCCTGCCCGCACCCAAGGGCGACGCCGCAGCCCCGCTCAAGGCCCTGCTGGTCGACGCCTGGTACGACCCCTACCTGGGCGTCGTGGTGCTGGTCCGGGTCATCGACGGGACGCTGAAGTCCGGCCAGCGCGTGCAGATGATGCAGCAAGGCTCGACCCACCTGATCGACCGCATCGGCGTCTTCAATCCCAAGCGCACCGAGGTCGAGAGCCTCGGCCCCGGCGAGATCGGCTTCATCACCGCCCAGATCAAGGAAGTCGCCCAGGCCGCGGTCGGCGACACCATCACCGACGAGAAGCGCCCCGCCGCCCAGGCCCTGCCCGGCTTCCGCGACGTGCAGCCCGTGGTGTTCTGCGGCCTGTTCCCCGTGGACGCCGCCGACTTCGAGGACCTGCGCGCCGCCATCGGCCGGCTGCGCCTGAACGACGCCTCCTTCAGCTACGAGATGGAGACCTCGGCGGCGCTGGGCTTCGGCTTCCGCTGCGGGTTCCTAGGGTTGCTGCACCTGGAGATCATCCAGGAACGCCTCTCCCGCGAGTTCGACCTCGACCTGATCGCGACGGCGCCCAGCGTGGTCTACAAGATCGGCATGAACGACGGCTCGGAGATCGAGCTGCACAACCCCGCCGACCTGCCGGACCCGGTGAAGATCGCCTCCATCGCCGAGCCCTGGATCAAGGCCACGATCCTGACCCCCGACGAATACCTGGGCAGCGTCATCAAGCTCTGCCAGGACCGCCGCGGCGCGCAGCGCGAGCTCAGCTACGTCGGGTCCCGCGCGCTGGTGGTCTACGACCTGCCGCTCAACGAGGTGGTGTTCGACTTCTACGACCGGCTGAAGAGCGTCTCCAAGGGCTACGCCTCCTTCGACTACGCCATCGAGGACTACCGGGTCGGCAACCTGGTCAAGATGTCGATCCTGGTGAACTCCGAGCCGGTGGATGCGCTGGGCATGCTGGTCCACGCCGACCGCGCCGAGGCGCGCGGCCGCGGCATGGTCGAGAAGATGAAGGACCTGATCAGCCCGCACATGTTCCAGATCCCGATCCAGGCGGCGATCGGCGGCCGGATCATCGCGCGCGAGACGGTCCGGGCGCTCCGCAAGGACGTCACCGCCAAGTGCTACGGCGGCGACATGAGCCGCAAGCGCAAGCTGCTCGACAAGCAGAAGGCCGGCAAGAAGCGCATGCGCCAGTTCGGCAAGGTCGAGATTCCGCAGGAAGCCTTCATCGCCGCGCTCAAGATGGACGCGGACTAGGCGCGCGCCTTGATCCCCTGGGTCCAGCTCGACACCGCCGAGATCCCGGGCGGCGGCCAGCTCAAGCTCATGCAGCGCGGCGCCGAATACTCGATCATGTCGGGCGCCATCGAGCTGATGAACAGCCGCCTCTCGGGCTCGGAAAAGGCGCTGGCCAGCCTCGCCTGCGAGCGCATCGCCGCCCGTCCCGCCCCGCACGTCCTGGTCGGCGGCCTCGGCATGGGCTTCACCCTGCGCGCCGCCCTGGCCGACCTGCCCGCGAGCGCCCGCGTCACCGTCGCCGAGCTGGTCCCCGCGGTGGTCGCCTGGGCCCGCGGACCCATGGCCCACCTGCACGGCGGCAGCCTCGACGACCCGCGCGTCACCATCCGCGAGGGCGATGTGGCCGACGCCATCCGCGCCGCGCCCGGCGCATACGACGCGATCCTGCTCGACGTGGACAACGGCCCCGGCGGCCTCAACCGCGACGCCAACGACAGCCTCTATGCCGCCAGGGGCCTGGCCGAGGCGCACCGCGCGCTGAAGCCCGGCGGCGTGCTGGCCGTCTGGTCCGCCGGCCCTGACGCGGGCTTCACGCGCCGCCTGCAGAGCGCCGGCTACAGGTCAGAGGAACACCAGGTCCGCGCCACGGGTGGCCGTCGCGGCGCCCGCCACGTGATCTGGCTCGCCACCCGCTAGCCCGCGCATTGCCGCGCTACGCTCGCGGCGCCTATGGTCAGGACCGATCCACGCAGGGGAGAGCCATGACGCACGACTTATCGAAGTTCGCGGCGATCGCGGCGGCGGCGACCCTGGCCGGGGCGTTCGGCGCCGCGCAGGCCGCGCCCAAGCCGCACAACCCCAACCCGATCAACGGCGGCGGGTTTGCCTCGCCCGGCTTCGGCGAGCCGACCGGCGACCGCGCCGGCGACCCCCACGTCATCTATGCCCTCGAACAGCTGGTGACCGGCCCGATCCCGCGCGAGGTGCTGGAACGGCTAGGCCCACTCCGCACCTTGCGTGAGGTGGAGGACCTGCTGAAGACCAACAGCATCGCCTTCAAGTGGGACAGGGTGCAGATGCACTCCTCCGCGGTGCCTGCCGAATTGATCAAGCAGATCACCGCCCTGCCCCCCGGCGAGGTCTTCGTGGTGCCTCAGGGCTCCCCGCGCGGCCAGATCATGATCTTCAACGTCATCCTGGGCACGCGCCCGGATGTGACGCCCTAACCGATCCAGCGCAGGGCGCGGCGGAACAGGCCCAGGGTCTGGTTGTGCAGGGCGAGGCCCGTCGAGGCTTCCGCCTTCCCGGCGGCGGCGCGGGCGTGGGTGCCTTCCAGGATGATGCCCAGCTTGTAGCAAGCCAGCACGCCGTACCAGTGGATGGACGACAGGTCGCGCTCGGTGCGGGCGGCATAGCGGTCGATCAGCTCGGCGGCGGAGGGGAAGCCGTCCCAGGGCTTCACCGAGACCGTGCCGGCCTCGATCGCGTCGCTCTCCGGCCACGTCGCCATCAGCCAGCCCAGGTCGAGCAGCGGGTCGCCCACCGTGGTCAGCTCCCAGTCGACGATCGCCGCCAGGTCGGGGCTGTCGAAGCGGTAGAGCACATTGGCGAGGTGATAGTCGCCGTGGATGATCCCCGGCTTGAAGCTGGCCGGCCGGTGCGCCTCCAGCCAGGCGCCGATCTCTTCGACGCCCTCGATCTCGCCGGGCCCCGCCCAGCCCTCGTAGGCTGCGTAGCTGGCGAGCTGCTTCTGCCAGCGCCCCACCTGCCGCTCCAGGAACCCTTCGGCGCGGCCGAAGTCGGCCAGGCCCACCGCCACATGGTCCACCGCGCCCAGCGCCGCGATCCCGTCCGCCAGCGCAAACCCCATGGCGCGGCGCACCGCCGGATCGCCCGCATGCAGCGCCGGCAGACCCACCGTCGGGTTGAACCCGTCGATGGGCTCCATCAGGTAGAAGG